>Ga0302270_10001514_pt1 | contig 23427 bp, 17 predicted proteins | sample III_Bog_E2_3_FD_198773 | JGI IMG/M metagenome (GOLD analysis project Ga0302270, IMG submission 198773) | Peat permafrost microbial communities from Stordalen Mire near Abisko, Sweden - III_Bog_E2_3 | ecosystem: Environmental > Terrestrial > Soil > Wetlands > Peat | place: Sweden: Abisko... | reverse complement strand
ACTGCGGCGCTAAGGGTTGGCCATAGCTGGCAAAGGCGAGGATACGCTATCCTCGACGGAACACACCGGGAAGTACTGAATACGCTAAGACCCCGCGTCGACAGGACAAAAGACGCTGGCGCTGACTACGTAACCCTTGTCTCGGCTTGCAGTTGAGGGCGACTCGTGTCACAGTGTCGGGAAGGGTTTTTGCGTCTGCAAGCGCAGTTGAAAGCGGATGGCCGACAGGTGCGGCCGACAGGAGCACGATGACTTTGTCTGGTACCTCCATGGAGATTCTCGATCTACGGCACTTTACGGCTGCCATGCTGCGGCCTGTGCTGGAGACCGAGGAACGCCTGTGGAAGGACCGCCTGCACTGGGACTACCGCAATTCCACCAAGCTGCTGACGCAATACCTCGACAATCGTATGTTGCCGGGCTTCGCCGCCATGCTGGGCGATCTGATCAGCGGGTACGTCTTCTGCGTCTATGAAGAGACCAAGGCAGTGGTAGGCGACGTTTTTGCCATGGAGGACGCTGACGGTGAGGGCTACGCGGGTGGAGCGCACGCGCTGGAAGAGGCGCTGCTGACCCACCTGCTGGAGCTGCTGGTGAACTCGCCCCAGGTTGACCGCATCGAGTCGCAGTTACTGATCCATGCCTCCGGAGCCCACAGTGCAAACTTTCGCCGCGTAGGTTTTGAAATCTTTCGCCGCCTGTTCCTGGTACAGCGGCTTGAAGGGCGCTGGAACGCGCCGCGCGTAAACCTGCCGCGCGATCTGGAACTGCGGCCCTGGCGCGACGAGGACCTGGCGCCGGCTGCCAGGCTGATCGGCGAAGCCTATCGCAACCATCCCGACAGCCTGATCAACGACCAGTACCGCACCGTTCACGGTTCGATGCGCTTTTTGAACAACATTGTGCGCTATCAGGGCTGCGGCGCTTTCGCTCCCACCGTTTCCTACGTGATTGCGCACCGGGTAACGCGTGAGTTTGCCGGGCTGGTGCTGGGTTCGCGGGTAAGCCCCATCAGCGGACACATCACGCAGGTGTGCGTACATCCCGACTACCGACGCAAAGGGCTGGCGCGGACTTTGCTGGCGCTGGCCGCGCACGGCTTCCTGCGCCATGGCGTCTCTGAGGTCTCGCTCACCGTGACCGAGGCCAACAGCCAGGCGATCGATCTCTACTTATCAGAAGGTTACGTCTGCGCGCACAGTTTTGACGCTGCCGTGTGGCAGCGAGGGAGATTGGCTTAACCGGAGTGCGCTCTTCAGCGCGCGATCAGGAACATTAGCCAGCTCAGAATCACCGCGGCGCCGGTGAAAGCCACAAAGCAGAACAGGCCGTAGCGGAACATGCGGGCCGGGGTTTCGCGCTGCGTGATTCCAAATACAGTCGACGCAAACAGCGCAAAGAGCAAAACGGCAGTGAAGTGAGAGGGATGCATCAGAGCGGCTTCCTCCCGTTGCGCAGCCGGTGCGCATCCACGGCGGCGATGATGTTCAGCAGTCCGGCCACGCCGATGAAGCGTGTGCCGTAGTCGGCGGTAGTCACCATCACCTGATCGGCCCCCAGGCCGAAGACGCGGGCCACCACAAAGAGCAGACCGTTGCCCAGGTCGCCCGCCAGACCGAGGATGTCCAGCACGTCCTGAACGCTGGTGTAGAGCTTGCCCTGCATCGCCAGTCCGCAGGCAAACATGCCCACAATCGAGGCGCTCAGCAGCGCTCCACGGCCCCATTTACGGAGCAAAAAGTGCCCGGCGCCGGGCACAAGCCATCCGGCAATCAGCGGCAGATAATCGATCTTCTGCGCGGGTTGGCCGGTGGGTGCGGTCTTGTTGAATTCCGTTGCCATTTCTTCTTGACTATACCGCAATGGAGCGGCGAACGCGCGCAGGTTGAAGAGGATGGGGCCGCCGAACCGCTACGCTGGGACACAGCAGCAGATTCCACGATTCCATCCGGGCCAAAGCAGAGAAGACGCAGCGAAGCCGGGCAATACGCTATTCTCTGCGCTTCCGCAGCACCCAGGTCGTCATGCAGCGGAAGTCCTGCACAATGGTGGTCTTCAGGGGATCGACGAGCACGGCGTTCAGCTCCTCGGTCAGGTCCAGCAGCATCTCCTCGTCCACCAGAAACCACCGGGAGCCATCGCCCACGACGAAGATGTTGTTGCCCACCCGCTCAAAATCCATCCCTATGCGGGAGCCGAGCCGGCAAAACAGTATCCCGCCTGGCTTCAATACCCGCCAAAGTTCGCTCAACATGGCGCGGAAATGTTCTTCGTCACTGGCAAAATGCAGCACCGAGTTGCAGATCACCACATCCGCTAATTCATCCGGGAAGGGCATCTGCTCAATCTTGCCGACTTGAAAGTTCGCGTCTGGCAATCCAGCGCCGAGTGAAGCCGCAAGCTTGCGCACGTGCTCCACAGCCTCGGCCGACTCGTCGAGCGCAAAAACCTGGCAGCCCTCACGCAGCAGATGAACCAGATTCCTGCCGTAGCCGCAGCCGGCGTCGAGAACCGTCATGCCGGGCACAATGTTACCCCGCAGAATCTGATCGAAGACGTAGATATCGATCTGTCCGAATTGTTCTTGAATAGTCAGTTGCAATGGGTCACCGTGGTTCCATTGTGCGCTTTGATGGACTTGGGACGTGGATGATCCAGAGTGTAGAGGAGCGCGCCACCCAACCCTAGCCCGTCCCTGAAGTTCACTACAAATGCGGTCGGTCATCCTGAGCGAACGGGGCCCCAGACGCTCTCTTCAGTCTGGGGGTGGTGAGTCGAAGGATCTGCGGTTGCTCTTTCCAACTCATGCCAAGAACTTCTGACCCAGGATTCTAGATGCGCACCAATTCGCGCTGAATCTTGCCCGTGACCCAGGCCTTGCCGGGCGCGGTGAGCATGTCAATCTCGCTGCGTACGCCAAACTCCGGCAGGTAGATGCCGGGTTCCACCGAGAAGCAGGTGTTGGGCAGTAGGCGGCGCAGGTCGTGCGTCTCCAGGTTGTCCAGGTTGGCGCCGGGGCCGTGAATCTGCTCGGTGATGTTGTGGCCGGTGCGATGGGTAAAGTACTCGCCAAAGCCTGCTGCCTGAATAACGGCGCGGGAGACGTCGTCGGCCTCGTAGCCACAGATGGTTCTACCTTCAGCAAATGCCTTTTCCACCGCAGCGATGGAGGCGTCGCGGGCGTTGCGCACCGTCTCAAATACCAGTTGCTCGCGCTCGCTGGGTTCGCGGCCCACCACGCCGGTCCAGGTGATGTCGTAGTAGACCGAGCCGGGCTGGTCGAGTCGCCCCCAGATGTCAATGAGCAGAAAGTCGCCCTCGTGAATAGTGGCAGAGTTCTCCGCCGTGGGCTCGTAGTGCGAGTCAGAGCAGTGCTCGTTGACACTGACATTGGGGCCGTCGTCCCAGACGAGACCGGCGCGGCCCATGGCTTCATTCAGCCATTGCACATGGTCGAACTCGGTGTAAGGCTGGGCGCGGCCGGTGGCCGGACGCAGGCGGCGGCCGATCTCAAGCCAACCCTCGGCCAGTAGCTCATCAATGGCGCGCTGAGCCACGGCGTGCGTGGCTACCTGCTCGGCGGTCAGCACGGCTTCAAACTGGCTCACCAGATCGGCCGAGCTGACGATGCTCTTGCCCAGCGAGCGCAGAAACTCCGCCGTGCCGGCATCGACGATGGAGACCAGCATGAGGTCGTTGTTGGGCGAGTACTGCATGGCGATCTCTTGCTGGCCTTGGAGGAGATTTACGATGCCTGCGTGCAGCTCCTGCCAACTGGAGTAGAGACTCTTCACGCCCGGCAGCGTGTCCAGCCGCTTCTGCTCGATGCGATGCACCAGCTTGCGCGGCTCGCCCGTGGCCGGGACGTAGTAGTACCAGCGGCGGGTGATGTGGGCTTTGGGGTCGAGGCCGAGAACGCTCGCGGCGATGGGGTCGCGGTGGTGGTGGTCGTAGAAGAGCCAGCCATCATGGCCGGCCTCGCGCAGTGCAGACTGAATCGCGGAGAGGTTCATAGGGGGATTTTACGCGCCGACGGCAAGGCTGGATCAGCTGATTGTGTCCAGACCTTCGAGCAATCGTAGGAACAGCACCCCTTTCCTCAGTAGGGTTCGTGCCGCCCCTCCGGGGCGACGTAGCAGGGGGGACGCATTCCCAGGATTCCCCCCTGTCCCCTCGGCTGCGCTCGGAGTCAGGGTCCATCATGGGCTATTTTCGGATCATCCCTTCGGGATTAAAGGCGGCAATTGGGTATCTGGCACCGCATTTTTCCCTGTGCCGCCGGGGAAAATAACGAGAAATACCGCCTCTGCAGGCAGGTGTTTTCCATGGCTCCGCAACCATCTGCACAACTCTTATAGCAAATGCCTTTTGCTCATACAGATTCTCGGTACACTTTGCACAAAATCCAGTGAAATCCACAATTTTTTTCAAATATTCACAGTTGCTCCGTAATGGGAACAGGCGCAGAATCCTTTTCAACTGATGGCCCTTGAGGGACTCGGAAACGCAGTTTCCACCCGGCAGGACGATGCGGAGTCAAAGGCGATGAGGCGTTTTGCAGTCGGCTTGTCCGGCGGTGAAAAGCCAGATTGAGATTGAGATTGCATCCAGAGTTTGGTGGGAATGTGCGTATCCCGTTCCGATGTGAAGATTCATCCGCGGCTTAGGCCGAGGATGCAAAGTTCACAGAGATTGGGAGTCATGATCGGCCCGGTTGCAGCGCGAGGATAAAGGGGAAACCCGGTGGACCGAGTTGCAACACAACCGGAGGGTGCGAGCAGAAGGGTAACCTAAAGCTCCACCACTGGCGCAGAGGAGGCAGGATGCGGGGAAACCCGATGATCGGTCGCCAGACGCGCCGGAAGATCCAAGGCAACGGGGAAACCCGAAGCCGGATCGCCGGGAGCCAGGGGAAGCGGTGCGGGGCAACCTGCACAGGTTGAAGCTGGCAACGCCGGGGGGTGAGTTTGCGAGGCGACTCGCAAAACCACCAACTGAGCGTGCCAAGGGTTCAGAGCGCCGGGGCAACCCGGGGATTTGACCCGAGGCAACGCCGAAGGACGCGCGCGGAGGTGACTCAACGTGCGGGCCGGAGGAAGAGCCGGACGGTGACAGGCGGGGTAACCCGGTTGCTCATCGGAGGGTGGAGTTGGAGTGCGGAGCGCCGGGGCAACCCGATCTTCCGTGCCAGCGCCGCCAGGGATGCGCGAACCCGGGCAACCGGGAGAGCCCATCCACGGCACAGCCGGAGGGGTGAAGAACGCGGGGCAACTCGCAACTTCATCGGAAGGCTGCAAAGGGACGATACAGTATCCGGGAAACGACAGGTCATTGTAGCGAAGCGCCAGAGGCTCCGGCCTCTGGCGTTTTCCTTTCTACGCAACCTTTGCCGCCTCAGCGAACAGGCATGAAAAAGGCGGTGTGCTGAGCCAGCTTCCATCAGCCAGCCCACCCACCGCCTTCCTGCAAAATACTGCTGCCCCGCTGCGTGAGTCGAAAATCCGCTCTCGATCAGCCTGGTTCAGACAATACTACTTCGCTTCTGGAGCAGCCGCTTGCGGAGCTGCCGCCTGCCCCTTGGAAAGCCCGCGAATGTAAATAATGATGTTCGACACCACAGTGTTGTCGGCGCGCCCTTCGGCCTCGGAAGGCATGTTGCCCTTGCCGTTGCGGATGATCTGAAACAGTGCGTCGTCCTGCTTGCCGGCCAAGGTGGCCGGATTGGTCCAGTCAGAGGAGAGATTTACGCTCTTGCCCACATCGGTCTGGCCGTTACCGTTGTCACCATGGCACAGCGCGCAGTCCATCTCATAAATCCTCTTGGCCTTCGCCTGCGACTCGGCGGTGGGCTTTACGGGTCCCTTGCCACTGCTGGCTACCGGGGCTGGGTTGGCTGCTTGCGGGCTTCCGCCCATCGACGGTGTTGTAGAAATAGCGAAAAGAACCACGGCGGAAACAAGCAGGAACGGCTTCAACATGGAGTGCCTCCTCAAGAGCGATGTCGAAAACAGGCATCTCTTTGGGTGAATTGAAAATCTGGCACGAATTATAGGCTCATTCCATCTACTGGGCTACCGCAACACGCACAGTCTGTCGCCGGTTCGTAAACATGCGGCCAAAAGACGAAAGGGGAGCTTGTGGCTCCCCCTTCGTGCGACTCAAACTTCCTAATTGACCCGGTCCTCAAATAGTGTGTAGGCTTTTCACCCATTTAGCGATAAAACCTGCGAAATGGATGGGGCACGGAGCTTCTATCTGAAGACCGGATCAATACAGCCAGGGCTCAATGCACGGCCGTATTGGCAGCGCCAGCGCCGGGCTTGTTTTTGCTGAGCAGGAAGGCCAACCCCACCAGCCCCAGCGACATCCACGACAGCTCCATGTAGACATCCTGATATCCCTGCGTCATCGCCTGCAGGTTCAGTTGGTTGTAGATGGTGGCCATCGCCATGCTTGCTCCATTGCCCGCGCCGAACCGGTTGGCAAAGAAACCTGTCATGGTTTGCGAGTGTTGCTGGAAGGCAAGCGAGCCGCTCTGCATAGTGTTCTGCAGGTGCTGTTCATGCCACATGGAACGGCTGGTCACTTGCGCGCTGGTTACGGCAATCAGAATGCTTCCGCCAATGTTGCGCGCAAAGTTGATCAGGCCAGACACCTGGTTGCTGTCCTCTTTCGGCATACCCACATAAGCCGCGGTGGTCAGTGAGATGAAGCAGAAGGGTATCGGCATCATTTGCACCACGCGCAGCCATGACGCCAGACTGAAGGTCATGTCCAGCGTGGTCAGTTCGGCGGCCAAACGGAAGGTGATGACAAACATCGAAAAGCCGATGAGAGTGAGCGTCCGCGCAGAGATTTTTCCGGTGGCAAAGCCAGCCATGGGCATGACGAAGAGCAGGGCAATGCCGCCGGCGGTCAGCGCCATGCCGGCGTTGGTCGCCGTCCAGCCCAACAGTTGCTGGGTGAACTGCGGTTGCAGCACTGTATTAGCGTTCAGCACGCCGCCCACCAGCATCATCAGGAAGCAGCAGATGGCGAAGTTCTTGAACCGGAAAAGCTTCAGGTTCATCAGCGGGTTCTTCCGCCGCCACTCCCACACCACCAGCGCAACCATGCTCACCACGAACAGCGCCCCGAAGAAGCAGATGAAGTTGGACGAGAACCAATCATTCTCTTCACCCTTGTCGAGCATGATCTGCAGCCCGCCCATGGCCAGGGTCAGGAATGCCAGTCCCATGTAGTCCATGTGCTTCAAGAGCGAGCGGTCTGGCTTGATCCACGGTGGATCCTCGACCAGCCGCGTGACCAGGATGAAGGCCAGAATGCCTACCGGAATATTGATGAAAAAAATCCAGCGCCAACTGAAGTTGTCGGTAATCCAGCCGCCCAGGGTGGGGCCGATGGAAGGCGCAAGCACCGTCACCAAGCCGTACACCGCGAAGGCCTGGCCGCGCTTCTGCGGCTCGAAGGAGTCTGCCATGATGGCCTGCGCCATGGGTTGCATACCGCCGCCGCCCGCGCCCTGGATCACGCGGAAGATCAGCAGCATCGGCAGCGTAGGCGCCGCGCCGCAAAGAAAGCTTGCTACTGTGAAGACTATGATGCAGAAGACAAAGAAGTTGCGCCGGCCCATTACGTTCGACGCCCATCCGCCCAGCGGCAGCACAATGGCGTTCGCCACCAGGTAGCTGGTCAGCACCCAGGTGCCTTCGTCGGAACTGGCGCCCAGGGTTCCGGCAATGTGCGGCAGAGCCACGTTGGCGATCGAGGTATCGAGCACCTCCATGAACGCGGCCAGCGCCACCGTCATGGCGATAAGCCACGGGTTGACCCGCGGTCTCCATGTCGCAAGGCTCGCCGGGGACGGGTTTTCCATATGCCGCACCGTTACAGGGGCGGCCGATTGCTGCTCTGCCAAGAAAGTTCTCCTATTTACTTGCATCGACCGCATTGAGCGCGATCTGGAACGGGAAGTGCAGTGGCGAGCGTGTGTGCGTCCGTGCCCGGAGCCCGCCTCAGCCCTGCTTCTAAAACTGCATACGTTCCATTGGATTCAGCAACTAGCCGCAAGGGTTCAGAGCTGGTGAGGCTGCCGTCTCATTTTGGAGGGGAAAGATGCTCGTTTTGAGACACCTTGCCGATTGCTCGATGCCAAGAGAGAAGATTTAGCTTTAAATTCAACAGAAGTCTGGCGCCGTGCTCCGTTCTTGCGTCTAGGGCGGGCTGGTACGAACCCTGTTCTCCTCGCTTGTTTTTCAATAATTTACGATCTTGTTTCTTTGTAGCGGCGCCAGATATTCAGACGGATTGAGGCTCCCGATCCATCGCCGGTCTGTGCCATCCAACTAGGGCAATCGCCAGTGCCACCGCCTGCATGGCCACAATAAAGCCCACGCAAGCCGGCCAGCCGCCCAATGACCAGAAAAAGCCCGGTGCAACCCCCGCCGCCGCTCCGCCCAGGTAGTAGAAGGTGATGTAAAGCCCGGCCGCCAATACACGCGAACCAGCCGGCGCGGCCACGCGCAGGTGGCTGCTGGAAGCCGTCTGCGCAACAAAGACACCCGACGAGAGCAGCGTCAGCCCGGCAATCACCACCGCGAGGTGAGGCGAAAGCGTCAGCAGCACGCCGGCCATCGACCAGAGAATCGCCCCACCGATGCCCGTTCGCAATCCAACCCTCGTAATCAGCCAGCCCGCCGACGGCGTCACCACCAATCCGACCAGGTAGACAAAGAACAACGAACTCAGCGCCGTGGTGGATAGAAAGAAGGGCGCGGCGCTCAGGTGAAAGGTGATCCAGGTAAACACGCCCACCAGCGAGAACAGCACATTGAAGCCCACGGCGAAGGTGGCAACCAGCGGCCGGCTCCGGAACATCTCTCGCGCCTGGTGTCGCAGTCCGGCCCTGCTTTGCGCGTCCGTTCCCATAACCCTGCGGCGTCCCTTCGGCAACCAGAGCGCAACGGCGGCAGCACCTGCCAGCGATGCCGCTCCCAGCGCCAGAAAGCTCACCCTCCAGCTGTAATGGTCAGCCAGAATTCCACTCGACACGCGTCCGATGAACCCGCCCAGCGCCGTGCCGCTCACGTAAAAGCTGATGATCAGCGCCAGCTTCTCTGGTGGCCACTCCTCGCCAATGTAGGTAATGGTGACGGCGATAATGCCTGGAACGGTGATGCCCTGCAGAAACCGCCAGAAGATGAGTTGCGGCAATGAAGTGGAAGTGGCCGCCAGCAGCGTGGGCAGCGTCACGCCCACCAGCGAGGCCAAAATCACCCGCTTGCGCGCCAGCCGCTCAGCCAGTACCCCGAAGACAGGCGCTGACAAGGCCACACCCAGCGTCGCGGCAGAGACCGTCATGCCCACGGTGGTGTGCGAGGCATGAAAGATCCGCGCCAGCAACGGCAGCAGCGGTTGTGTGCAATAAAGTTCGAGAAAGGCACACACTCCGCACAGAGTGACAGCGGCAGCAGCCAGAGGGCCTGGGCTTGTGTGTTCGGCTTGCGATGGAGCGTCCAAGACTCAGGATAAAGGACAGCGCCCGAGGCAAATGGGACGATGGCTCCTGAATTACGCGCTTTTGCCCAACAGTATTGCCTACGGAGCAGCGGCTTGCGACAATGCTTGGGAACCAATTAAGGCCCCAAAAGCCGCATTCAGTTCTCGCCGTTCCGGACCACAAAGGAGTAGAAATGAAATCCCAAACATTTCGTTTCGCCTCAGCCGTTGCCGTGCTTTGCCTGACCCTGAACCTCTGCTGCGCCGTGCACGCCTCCGCGTCTACCACCACTGAGACGCTGGTTATCCTCCGCCACGGCGAAAAGCCGCCCAATGGTCTGGGCCAGCTCAACTGCCGCGGATTAAACCGCGCGCTTGCGCTGCCTGCGGTGCTCGCCGCGAAGTTCGGCCGGCCTGACTACCTGTTTGCCCCCGATCCGGCAGAGAAGGTGATCGACGGCCTCTTTAGCGAGTACTCCTACGTGCGGCCGCTGGCCAGCATCGAGCCCACCGCCATCCAACTCGGCATGGAGGTGAACGCGCAAATCGGCTACAGCCACATCGGGCAGTTGCAGAGCGAACTGACCAGTCAGAAGTACGCAAATTCGCTCATCTATGTGGCCTGGGAGCACTACTACGAAGAGCGCTTTGCAAAGAACGTCGTAAAGGCCTTCGGCGGCGATCCAGCGCAGGTGCCCAGCTGGAGCCACTCTGAGTACGACATGATCTACGTCATCCGCCTGACGCGCTCCGGCGGCCGCAACAGCGTCGTCTTCACCGTTGACCACGAAGGTCTGAACGACAAGCTCAGCGAAGCATGTCCGGTGCGCTGACCCAGCACGCAGCAAACGCACAAGCTCTTCAGCCTGTAGGCCTTGCATGGAAGAAATGTGAATGGGACTTGACGAGAACAATTCAGCGGACGGAGTTGATCTCGCCGGCCCAGGTAAAGTCCAGGTGAAGTATTGATACCGGAATCCCGGTGCACTGCGGTTATGCCTGGCGTCCAGGTAGATACTGTTCCAGAAAACGCCGCGCAAGGATGAATCCGTCTTTGCGCTGCTGCGGGAAATCGGGAAGGTTCCCGGTATGCGGCGCATCCCAGAATTGGTCTTCGTGCTCCACCGCGATGCCGCCTTTGAAGCCTATCTGCAGCAGGACCGTGAGGAACGCCGTCCAGTTCACAATCCCTTGTCCGGGGATCCGATAGCGCCACCATCCCTGCCCGGCAATGCCCACTTGTTGCAGCACAGGCTGAATGATCTCCGTATCCTTGGCATGAACCGCGAGGATACGGTCTTTGAAATGCCACGCTGCACTGATCGGATCAATGTAGAGCCGCACAAAATGCGAGGGATCAAATTCCAACCCCAACCGCTTGCTCGGGACGCGGTCAAAAACGGCCTGCATCGCCGCCGGAGTGCTGGCAAAATTGACGCCAGTAGGATAATTCTCCCATCCCATTGCGACGTCGAGCTTTTCGCAAACGGGCAGATATTTTTCGTTGAAGACATCGGCGAAAGCCGCGGCCTGATCCTGCATCCCGATGCCGGGCTGCCCGCCGCTGAAGGTACCAACAAACTTGCATCCCAGGCGATGGCAAAATTCCAGAGCGCGAATGAAATCAGCCTGCGCGACCGCACGCTTGCCCGCATCGGGATGGGTGTGGTTGGGTTCGAAGTACTCGATGCTGATAATGCGAATGCCCGCGTTGCGCGCCGTGGCCAGAATCTGATCGATCGCACTGTCGCTCAGGTTCGGATTGAAGTCCGCACTCGGCGTGACCACCACGCCTTCGTAACCAGCCTGCGCGGCAAAGGCGAGCTTCTGGGGCGAGTACGGAGTGATGATGGAGAGCTTGGGATAAGGCGTATCCGGCGGCATACCCGCTTGCGCTGCAGGCGTCTCCGCTGCCTGTATCGGAGCAGCCGTCGCTCCCGCCACGCCCAGAGCCGCGGCAGATGTGCCGCCTACCTTCAAAAAATCACGCCTGTTCCAAAACGAGTTCTCGTTCTCCATATCGTTCGTCCTATCTGGTGCAGCAAACGCACAAGAGATATAGCCGGGATTTCCATCTTGTCTTATGCAAACTTGGCTCAAGACGGCTTTCCGGCCTGTGTGCTTGGTTTACCTGTTTGAATCAGGAAAGAGCCCAGCCGGAGCGGTCTTGACGTTTGACGAACTGCGCGGCCTCGGGACAATTCTTTGCAACCATCTTCGGGCCGTCCCATTCAATCTTCTTGCCCACACGCAAGGCCACGCAGCCGAGCAGCATGATTTCCGTGAGGCGCGAGGCGATCTCAAACCGTGAGTAGCAGAGTTCCGGCTTGTTTTCCTTGATGGCAGTAAGCCATTCCAGCGTATGGCTGGCATTATTGTCTTTGCCATGAGGGTTGCGCGGGATGCGTTCAGCAAACTGCGCCAGCGCCGGGTGTTTGGTGTAGTGGATGTATTTCGGGTCGCCCTTCAGCTTCACGAAGAAACTTGTTCCGTAATCGTCCGGTGAAAAGACCGAGCCTTCGGCGCCAATCAGCAGACAACCGCTGTCAGGAACATCACCGCGCAGTGCGACGATGTCGGCAGTGTATTCAATCGGCGGCTTGTTGCTGAAGTCATGCCCGCCGCGGGCAGTCGGGTCAGGCTGGCCGCCGTCATACCACCAGAGTGTCATCGCATCCTGCTGGATGGTTCTGTGATGGTGGAAGAGATGCGGATGATCGACGGGGAGGTGAGCTTTACGCTGAGGAAACTCATAGCGAATCTTGGAGCCGACGGGAAAAGACTCCTTGTTCATCTGGCTGAGAGGTGTGGCTTCAATCTCCGTCGGGTAGCCGAGGTTCAAGGCGCGAAACGGCAAATTGACCGTGTGGCAGGCCATGTCGCCGAGCGCGCCAGTACCGAAATCCTGCCAGCCGCGCCAGGAAAATGGATGGTAAATTGGCTCCCGATCCTTTGAATCGCCTCGGGCCTTAAACGGCCGCATCGGAGCCGGTCCAATCCACTTGTCCCAATCGAGTGTGGCAGGAACTGGGTCTTCTCCCTGTGGGCGATCCATTCCCTGCGGCCAGACCGGACGGTTCGTCCAGACGTGAACTTGATGCACTTGCCCGATGAGTCCGTCTTGAATCGTCTCGACCGCGCGGCGCAAGCCGTTCGCAGCGCTGCCCTGATTGCCCATCTGGGTGACAATTTTTTTATCTTTAGCCAGTTTTCGCAGATAGCGCGCCTCATAAACCGTCTGCGTCAACGGTTTCTGGCAATAAACGGCCTTGTTCATCCGCATCGCCGCCGACGCCACAATCGCGTGTAAATGATCCGGCGTCGAAATCGTCACCGCATCAATCTGGCTGCCCATTTGATCCAGCATCTGACGGAAATCTTTGTAATACTTCGCGCTCGGATACTTTTTCGTCTGGGCTGCGTATCCTGCTGAACCCGAATCCACATCGCACAGCGCGACAATGTTTTCGCCGGCACAGGCATCGGTGTCACTCCGGCCTTTGCCGCCGAATGCGCCGATGGAGGCGATATTCAATTTACTGTTTAGATTTTGGCCGCGCAAAAGCGTCGGCACGCCAATCGCGAGCGCACCGGCGGCCAGCGAAGTAGTTTTGATGAAATCGCGGCGGTTGAGACGGGAGGGCGAAGCTGATTCCGGAGAGATCAACAGGGGTAATTTTCTTGACGGATTCGGCATGCGGAATAGCATACATGGGCCGATGGGGGAAAGGCACGGCGCAAAACGGAGCGCGTCGCCTACGGCACCGCCCGTAGGGTGCTGGAACGGGCAATCGGGACCATTTGGAAGCTCGAGGCGTGGCTGGCAGACTTGTAACATCTATGGTGGTCGCTGGCTGGACGTAAAGCACGCAGCACAAGAACGTCTGGTTGCGTTCGTTCAACAAACAGCAAAAAAGCCGCCGGAGACGGCAGCTTCATGATTTGTCCTTAACTGTCCTCTTTGAGAGCCTTATCAGTGCGCTAGCGACAAAGAACCTGAATAATACTCTGTCAGCTTTGTTAAAGTAAGAGGCAGAATGGCACGGCCCAGAATATTTGTCAGCCACAGCAACAGCGACCCAGATTCCCCGGCATACGTAGATGCCTTGGTTGCCTCGCTGTCCACTGCGAATTTCGAAGTCCTCGTTGATCGCCATCGGCTCAAGGTTGGCGCAACGTGGCGGGACGAGATCTACACATGGATGGGCCTTTGCCATGCGGCAGTGATTCTGATCTCCGAGGCGGCCATTGGACCAGCTTCGATCTGGGTTCCGCGGGAGACCAGCATCCTGCTGTGGAGGCGAACTTTAGACCCGTCCTTTCAGGTTATTCCAGTGTTTCTTGGCGGCGTGAAGCCTGCAAGTCTGAAAGGTGGGGTGTTTGCGGATCTGAATCTGGAAGAGCTTCATGCGCTTTTCGGGACACATCCGGAGGGACTTGCCACAGACATCGCATCGGCTTTTTCATCACTCCATGCGCCGAAGACCCAACTGGAAGTTCTTGCAGACCGTCTAGCGGAGTTATTGCGTCCGTTGAGCGAACGGGCATTGCAGGAGGCGATAGCAAACTCTTCTGTTGCATTGAGTGAGTATCACCCTATTGCCGACCAGCGAGGAATGCTGGCTCTAAGCCTGCTGCAGACACCCATGCGGGAATCGCTGCCTGCGATTGAGGTATTGACCGAATTCCTGGAGGCGTCCAAGCTAGAACAGATTCTAGAAATGGTGGCCCCCTCATGGGTGGATCTCTGTGCGGCCCGTTGGTTGGCCGATTGCGGGCGTCGCATTGAGGATAAGCCTGCCGCAATCTTGAATGGGATGTCTCCCTTTTGTGCTCGGATGTATGTTGAGCGGGCGGCCTGCAAGCCTCCGCGGACTCGCTGGCCAATCGTCCATCCAAGCGGAGTCCATGGAGAGGCTGCAGCTCTGGAGATAGCGGATGAGGTAATTGATGCGCTCCTTCTGGAATTTCGGTTGGTTGATGAGTCTGGACCCACGAATATAAGAAGTAGGCTTATGAGTCTTCTGCGGGAGCGTCAACTTGCAGGTCGCCCAGTCTTTGCATCCTTAAAGGATTCGCCAGCCGTTCGTCTTGCTCTTCCTGAACTGCAGAGAATGTTGCCATGGGTAACTTTTATTGTGCTCAGTGGCCGCGAGCTTCCCGAGTCGGGCGCCTTCCGCGGAGTCAACGTCCGGTATGTTCAACCAGAGCTTGCACAAGGCGCAGAAGAGAGGGCGATCCTCGACTTTGACTATGTTCGAAGCGTAATCAGACCATAGAAAGCGGAGTTTACGAAATGTCGATGGGATACAGAAAAAGATTTGATCCAAGCAGCACACAGAAATTTGAGGAGGAATCGAGTTCGGAGAGCACCGGCGATGCCGGATGTTCGATGTATGTGTACACCGACGAGATCGTCCTGGCTGTCAACATCGCACTTGCGACGGGTCGGCCGCTTCTTGTGCGCGGTCCGACCGGATGCGGGAAGTCAACGCTTGCGCGCAATGTGGCTCGTACGTTGGGGCGAAGGTACTACGAGAGCGTAATTACATCAAGAACCCAGGCGCGGGACTTGCTTTGGGAGGTCGATTTGCTCAGGCGGCTTCAGGATGCCCAGGCTCAGCAGTTGGCCCACGGTCTGGATTCGTATGTGTCTCCCGGAGTTCTTTGGTGGGCATTTGACCAAGAAGGAGCGCGCGCTCAGGTGCATCGATCACGGACGCGAGCGGGCTCAGCCTTTGAACCCGGGGAATACCTGCAGGGTGAGAATGCCGTAGTGTTGCTCGATGAGATAGATAAAGCAGATCCTGATGTTCCAAACAATCTGCTTGTACCGCTAGGGGCGCTCAGTTTTCGCGTGGAGGAGACAGGAGAGGAAGTACGTGCGCATGTGCCGCCTCTGGTCTTCCTGACCACGAACGATGAACGTGATCTTCCGCCTGCATTTGTCAGGCGTTGTGTGGAGTTGAAGATCAAGAGCCCATCATCGGATCAACTGATCGAAGTTGGCACGGCCCATTTTACGGATGTATCGGAGAATCTGCTGAAGTCCGTGGCAGAGATTTTTGCCAGTTCGAACGAATTCAGTACGAATGTGCCGAGCACTGCGGAATATCTGGATACCGTTCAAGCCTGCATCCATCTTGGTATCGAGCCTGGATCGGAGCTTTTCAAGACCTTGTCTAGGGTTACAGTTTGGAAGCATGGACGAGTTGCACCGACCAACGAGGGGCTATGAGCCTTAGCAGTGGGCACTCTGACTGGTTAAAGGCTGTTTGCGAGTTGATGCCCTCGAATACCGAGGAGTTGGAAGCAGTTACTAAGCTGCTGGGGTATCAATTGCGGACGGCAGCGCAGCAGAAGAGCGCCTCTGTTCGTTCCCGCCAACGCCCTCAACGCCAAGCCGAGTCTGAGCCTGCTCCTTTAGTTGAAACCACGAAAGCGGAGGGCAAACCACGAAAGCGAGTGGACTCTGTGTTGACCCAAGTCGAGGACGGGAAGGGCAAGGTTCCTGATTGGCTTTTTTCTGCGCCACAACTGGAAGAGCGGCAGGCGAGGGTTGTTTCGAATCCTGTTGCTTTCGAGGCCTTGTTTGCGTCCCGATCGGTGCGCGCTATCCTGAGTGGCGCGCTTGCCACCCCTTCCGAGGATGGGCCAATGGACATAGTGAAGGCGATCGATCTCATCTGCCAGGGTGAGGCGATCCGCCGGACACCTCGTCATTCCATTGCTACCATGACGCGTGGTGTGCAATTGCTTCTGGATTCAAGCCCACTGATGCAACCCTTTTTTTCAGATCAGAACAATCTTCGAGACGAAATAGTTCGCGTGGTGGGCCGTGACCGGACCGAAGTGCAGTGTTTTTCTGGCATTCCCAGCAGAGGGATTGGCACAGGCCCAGTGGACGAATGGCTCGACTATCGGCCTCCTACACAGGGGACAACGGTGGTTGTTGTCACCGATTTTGCCATCGGAAAGTCTCGGGAATTCTTCGCCTCACCCGACGAAAAGGAATGGGTGCAATTCGTGAACATGCTGGCGCGCCTGCGGTGTCCGGTCCTTGCAATGGTTCCTTATCCGCCGAGTCGATGGCCCAGAGTGCTTTCAAAATGCTGTTCCATCTTGCAATGGGACCGCGCCACCACCGCTTCAATAGTAAAGCGCACTCTTCCTGACGGGCTCAAGAGTAGTAGGAGTTAGCTGTGGCACGATTGAGTACACCGCACGAAATGATTGAAAGCCTGCCCCCGACAGTGGTCGATCTGGCCGAAGCGGTGTCACTTGCCATCCGAATTGAACCCCAACTCTTGAGAAGGGTGCGGTTAGAACTCCTGCCTGAACTTGATGCCAGTGCAGAGGCCGACCTGTGGTTCAGCGATCTGGTCGAAGTCAGGGCCTATTCAGGGATAGTCTTTGAACACAACATTTCCGATATTCTTCGGCAAAGGCTGGCACAGCGGCCCAAATTTTTGGAAGCAGCCTGGCGACTTGTTGAGAGGAGTCATTTGAGCCATTCCCCTGCAATTCTGGCAGAGGAGAGGTTGGCTTATTTGGCCCTTGCGGGAAAGCAAGATGAGATGAGGGCTTTGCTGCAGACCCTGGTGGCCACCCTTGTGTCGCCGCGCGGACAGGATATCGCGGCCTGGGTGGCCAGAGCGTACAGTCGCCTCCCGGCTCAAGTGAAATCGGTTGAAGAAGCTCAGATGTTAGCGTTAGGGGCGAGCCTCCGACTCTCCAACGGCGATTTCATGCCCCGGCAAGAGACACTTCTTGATCACGCCAAAGACTGGGCGGATTGGCTTTCCCCCAAGAGCTTTGAGTCACTCTCATTCGGTATCACGCTGCTCGAAGATGGCGTTGAATTTGGTCCTGTCGGACGGCCGAAATCTCATCGCATTGAGATTCCGAAGACCTCGCCTCCATTGGTTGAATTGAGCTGGCACGACGGAGCTATAAGACGGGTTGAACTGCTGCCTCTTCGGCCCCAAGGCATCGAGAGCATTGAGTTTGGGCCTGCGGTGCGTGAAGTGCAAGTGCGGACACTGCTGGGGCAATGCTACAGACTCTCGACGGCGCATCCGGAAAGGGTGCAGAGGCTACAGAAGGTCAAGGCACCGCGGGTCTCGATCACCTACGACGTTGAGGTTGGCGATCAGATTGAGATGAAGGAACTCCCGTTTGTTGTCGGGGTACTTGCCAATCTACAAGGCGGACCTGCCACTGCAATGGACCGTCCTTCGTTGCGAAAGTTTCTCGATATTGATGGCGATAACTTCGATCAGGTAATGGCTCAGATTTGTCCGACACTGCGCGTTGCAGTCATAGGCTCATTGCGCGATAGCAAGCAAGAAAGATTAATTGAGCTGGTATTCAGGGAGATGAATGACTTCGCTCCGTCCGCAATCATTCGGCAAGTACCTTGGTTGCGCGGTTTATTGGAGATCCGTGAAGAAGCAGTGGACCTTTTGGAACAGGCAGCCAAAGCGCCGGACAGCGAGAGGTTTGCTGGCAAGTTGGCTGAATACAAAGAAAGCCGATACAAGCTTGGATTGAACGAAGAAAACTTGGGTATGGCGGGATTGTCGACTGGCGACATTGAGGAAGCAGTGGAGAAGAATATTGCTGCGATTGACGCCGAACTTACGGACGAATTGCGCAGGATACTCCATCATCCAAGCTTTCAGAACCTTGAAGCTAGGTGGAGAGGGTTGGCGCACCTTGTGTTTCAGACTGAATGCTCTGAGAGATTGAGAATCAAAGTGCTGAACATGAGCAAGCAGGAATTATACGTGGATATGCAGGACTCTTCGGTGGAGACCTCCAGTCTGTTTCGGTTGATCTATGAGGAGCAGTTTGGCGTCTTTGGCGGCGCACCTTTTTCTGTTCTTGTGGGTGATTATGAGTTCGACCGGAGTGAGGACGATGTTGAGCTTTTGGAGCGAATCGGGCAGGTAGCTGCCGTAGCCCAGGCACCCTTTCTGGCGGGTGTTTCTCCGGAGTTATTCAATGTTTCTGATTTCAGGATATTAAGCCAGACCAGAGATATCGCCAGGGTGTTTCATGCCCCGGAATATTCCAGATGGAAGGAATTTCGCAATTCGGACAGTTCTTTATATGTTGGGCTGACACTCAATCACATGCTGTTGCGCTCGCCGTATGCCGAGGAGACGCATTCGTTTGATGAGTTCAGGTTCGACGAGGGGGTGAATGGGAAAGACACGTCGAAGTACCTGTGGGGCAACCCGGCATACGCGCTGGCGGCTCGCATGACCGAAGCGTTCTCCCGGTACAGTTGGTGTGCGTGTATTCGAGGAATTGAGGGTGGCGGGCTAGTGGAAGGGCTGCCTATTCATAGATTCCGCACGGATGAGGGAGAGATGGATCTGAGAGGCCCAACCGAGGTGGCCATCACGGACCGCCGCGAGAAGGAGCTTGCCGACCAGGGGTTCATCCCTCTTGTGCCTTGCAAAGGCAAAGACTATGCCGCATTCTTCAGCGTTCAGACCTGCCATGTGCTCAAGATCTATGACACAGCCGAGGCTAACGAGAATGCCAGCGTTGCCGTGCAGTTGCCATACATCATGGCTCTGTGCCGCTTCGCGCAATACATGATTGCGATGATGCGCGATAAGATTGGCTCATCGATGAGTCAGGCACAGTGCGAGAGATACCTCAACCAGTGGGTTTCCAGTTATGTCGTTGCGGATGACAATGCGAGCGCGTATGTAAAGGCGGAGCGTCCACTGCGCGAGGCGCGCGTGGAGGTGCTCGAGTCAGAGACTAGTCCCGGCAGGTTGAGGGCTGTCGCCTATCTGCGGCCACACTTTCAGTTGGATGAGCTCACCATCAGCCTGCGAATTGTGTTCGCTCTCCCTGGTTCAGTTAGCAGTTAGAGCATTCCTAGCAAACCGGGCTGGACCGAAGAGTGGACTTTTGCGCGTATCAATGGGAAAACACAGTCTTCAACTTTCAGCAGCAAGAATGAACCGATAATCCAGGAAACGAATCATTCTGAGGAAACCTCGCATGAACAGAAGCCAGCATCGCCGCAGTTTCGATGGATTCATTGTTGGTATTGTGTTTGCCGCTGTGGTTATGGACCTAACGCTGGGTTATGCAGGGCTATCCGCCTACTCAACCGCTCAGAAGGAGGGATGGGACGCACTCGATATCGGCTACAAGTCCCTTCAGATTCTGTTGATGAGCGGGCCGAGCCTGAAGCCGCCTATTCCGTGGATGCTCCATACGGCGCGTTTCCTGGGATCGGCGATCGAACTGAGCTTCGCCTTCTGGATTGTGCTGCGGCTTGTGCCGGACGCATGGCAGATGTTGCTTTACCGGTTTCCGTTCGGTCGCAAGCGCGTGATTGTCTGCGGCTCGGGTGAGTTGGCAGAGCATCTGGCACAGCAGGCGCAGTGTCAGCATAAACGCGTTCTGGTGATCGACCCGCTCTGCAACGCCAGTCAGCGGCAGATCCTGCGGCAGCAAGGGATGGTGGGCATGGAGGGCGATCCGCGTCTGCCGGAGTTGCTGAATCTTGCTCTGCTGCATCGTTCCGAGCGGTTGATCGCCGCGACGGAGAGCGATGCGGACAACCTTGCCATTGCCGGAGCAGCCCACAAATGGCTCGCTGGGGCCAAGGGGGGTCAGCACGAGGTTACCTGCCATCTGCTGATCGCTGACCACGCCCTGCGCGCAGAGTTGAATGATCATTTAAGGCGAACCAGGCACTCCGGACGGTGCCGGACCATTGTGGGCGATCTCAATCAACCTCTTGCTGCCGCTCGCCAGGCGCTTGCAGATCATCCGTTGGACTTCCTGCCGATCCGCGAAGGAGATACAACCATCGCGCATCTGATTGTTGTGGGGACCGGGCAAAACGCGCAGGCGCTTGCGCTGCACGCGGCTCAAATTGCGCACTTCGCCAATGAGGTGAAGGGCGATCACCGCTTACACCTTACGATTGCCACTCCAGAGGAATCCCTCTATCAGGCGGTGCTGGCCGATCATCCGGCGCTCGCTTCGGTCTGCGATCTTGATTGCCTGCTTCTGCCCGCCAGTCGTGCAGAGAGGATTGCGAGCTTGTCCGGGTGCTGCCGTCCCGATGAACTCATCAGCTTTGCCTTCGCACTGGACGGCGCGCTCAACGACGGCAACAACCTGAGCTATGCACTGAGTTTGCGGGCCGCACTGCAGAAGCCTCCGCAGTTGGAGCAACTCAAGGCGCCACCGCAGATTCTGATTCACCAGAGCACTGAGCGCGGCCCGGTTGCCTACTTTCAGCAACAGCAGCCGAGTTCGAGCGGCGTGGCGCTCCACTTCTTCGGCATGGTGGAGCATTGCATGCAATGGGACAGCCTGTTCCATGAGCGCATCGACCAACGGGCGGAGGCTATCCACAAGAAGTACAACGAGAAGCACGCGGCCGAAAACTACCCGGCATGGGGTGCGCTGAGCGAGGATGATCGCAATGCCAATCGTCAGGCGGCGGGGCATATCAGCGTCAAGCTGCGGGCACTGGGAGTTCATGTGGAGCCGCTAGACCATCGACGCGAGCGTGTCACGGAGTTTCTGCCCCAGGAGCGGGATTTGCTGGCGCAGATGGAACACTTGCGCTGGAACGCCGGAAAGTTACTGGCCGGGTGGCAGTGGGGTTCGGTGAGTGACAAGCCCAACAAAATCAATAAGTGCATCTGCTCATGGGACCAGCTGCCGGCCGATGAAAAAGATAAGGACTATGAGCAGATCGATCTGATTCCCCAGGTTCTCCACGACACCGGCTGGGGAATTTACCGTCTTCCACGCAAGGATTCTTACGACGCGTGATACAAAGGTAGCAACTAAAGACAAGCTATTTCGGCAGCAGCAGAGGAGTAAGATGACCAACCCTCGGCGCAACCGCATCTTTATCAGCTATAGCCACAAGGAGCGCGACTGGTTCGAGCGAATTCGTGCCGTCTTTGCGGCCGACCATCGCAACGGACGCATCGACGCCTGGAGCGACCTGGAGCTGGAGTCAGGCAAGGACTTCCGCCCGCAGATCCTTGAGGCCATCGACACGGCGCGGGTTGCTGTTCTACTGGTTTCGTCCGGCTTCCTGGAGTCGCCCTTCATCCTCGACGAGGAACTGCCCGCCATCCGCAAGGCGGAGGCCGACGGGTTGACCATCCTCTGGGTTCCGCTCACGGGCAAGTTCTACGGCCCGGAGGCCCACCCCAAGGCCAACCTGCTCAAAGATCTGCACGCGATCGGCAACCCCAGTAAGCCCCTCGCCGAGCAGGATGAGTTCAGCTTTGGGAAGACCATCCGCGAGCTCTGGCGGCAGGTGGACGAGCACGTGGGCCTCAACCGCCAGTACCGCAACCTGCCGTTCCTCTCCATAGGAGACTTCTTCAAGGGCCGCGAAGACGAACTGAAACGCATTGAGCAGACGCTCGGTAGCCACGGTGCGGCGGCCATTACACAGGCCGGGGCGCGCGCCATCACCGGCCTGGGCGGCATCGGCAAAACCCGCCTCGCCGTCGAATACGCCTGGCGCAACGCCACCGCCTTCAACGCCCTGCTCTTTATCCGTGGCGACTCGCCGGCCGAGCTCGAAGCCAACTTTGCCCGGCTTGTGGAGCCCACGGCCCTTGACCTGCGCGAGTACGACACCGAGGCTGGCAACCCGCAGATGCAGCGGATGGCCGTGCTCCGCTGGATGGAGCAGTACCCGGGCTGGCTGCTCATCATTGACAACGTGGACACCGTGGAAGCCGTAAAGGCTGTGCAGGGTCTGCTCACCCAACTCAAGGGCGGCCAGGTGCTCATCACCTCGCGCAGTCCCCGCCATGGCAAGGTCGCCACCGTCGCGCTCGACGTGCTCAGTGAAGATGCAGCAATCGCCTACCTGCTCCAGATGACTGAAGGCTGGCGGCAGACCAAGCCCGAGGACGCGGAGCAGGCACTCCAACTCGCCCGCAGCCTCGACCGGCTGGCGCTTGCGCTCGAAATGGCCGCGGCCTACATCAAGACCATGCACGACTCTTTTGCAGGCTACCTGCGGCTGTGGGAGGCGCAACGCGGCCTGCTGCTCGACCATCACGATCCAGAGGAGTCCACCTATCCGGTCAGTGTGGCCCGCGCCTGGCTCACCAGCGTGGAGCGGCTCAAGCCATCCTCCCTGCGCATGTTGCGCATTCTCTCCTTTCTAGCCCCCGCGCCCATCCCGCGCACGCTCTTTGAGGCTCAAGGCGGTCCCTTCGCTGCGGACAGCGAAGAGGAACTGCCGGAAGCCGAACAGTTTCAGCAGACACACCAAGCCCTGCGGGCGATGAATGAGCTGGAGTCCTTCTCGCTCGTCGGCTGGAAAAGCGAGTCGGTTGGCTACACCATCCACACCCTCGTGCAGGAGGTCACCCGCCAGGCCATCCCTGCGGAAGAGAACAAGCCGCTGCTCACCACCGCCCTGCGCTGGGTCGACAACGGTTTCGTGGGCGATCCACAGGATGTGCGCAACTGGCCAGCGCTCCGCCCCCTCGAGCCTCATGCGCTCGCAGTAACGCAAGCGGCCGACAAGGCAGAACTCTCCGAACCCACCGCCCGGCTGATGAACGAAATCGCCCTGTTGCTTCAGGCCATGAATCGACTAGCCGAGGCGGAGCCTCTGATGCGCCGCGCGCTGGCCATCGACGAAGCAAGCTATGGTAAAGATCATCCGAATGTCGCGATCCGGCTCAACAACCTCGCCCAATTGCTTCAGGACACGGACCGGCTCGACGAGGCAGAGCCTCTGATGCGCCGCGCGCTGGCCATCGACGAAGGAAGCTATGGTAAAGATCATCCGAATGTCGCGATCCGGCTCAACAACCTTGCCCTATTGCTCAAGGACACGGACCGGCTTGATGAGGCGGAGCCGATGATGCGCCGTGCGCTGGCTATCGACGAAGC
>Ga0302270_10001513_pt1 | contig 23432 bp, 8 predicted proteins | sample III_Bog_E2_3_FD_198773 | JGI IMG/M metagenome (GOLD analysis project Ga0302270, IMG submission 198773) | Peat permafrost microbial communities from Stordalen Mire near Abisko, Sweden - III_Bog_E2_3 | ecosystem: Environmental > Terrestrial > Soil > Wetlands > Peat | place: Sweden: Abisko... | reverse complement strand
CGTTCTATTGCAGTGGCAGACTGTCGCCCAGGGAACCAATTTTGTCTATTTTAAGACCAACCTGCTGTCGGCGAACTGGTCGCTGTTGACCAATTTCGTCTCCCCGTTTCCGTATCCTTCGGCGCCCGGATACGTTTCGGTGCTGGACCTGTTGACCAATACGCCACGATTTTATCAGGTGGTGGTGCAGCCCGACTTGCTGTTTGGTCACCCAGCCATCCCCTGAATCATGACGTCCGCCCCGAAAAGTTTGAATAATATGCCGTCCGCGCGGCCCGTGCCGCGCCGTTTGAATGAAAAAATTGTTGTGAATACCATTCTGAATTACTTTGCCGTTAGCGGGTGGGCCCAAGCCTGGCAGGTTCGAGGGCCGGGATTGGGTACCGGCGCTTCCGCTCCTCGGTGTGCGGTCGGGCGCTTTCATTCCGGTTTCCGGTTTCCAGTTTCCGGTCTCTCGCCTCGCGCTGCCGTTCCGTCCGCGCCCGGTCAGCTTCGTGAAAAATTGAATTTTGGTCATCTTTGGTCATCTTTGGTAACGTTTGGTAATTTCAAACCCCAAAGCTGCCCTGGATTTTTTGAAACTGAAACCCGTGCCGCCTTTGGCGGCCGGATGATTGGAGCAATGTTGTGAATACCATTCTGAATAATATATTCGGCGGTTTGCCGGTCCAACGTGCGGCCAGCCGCGCCTGGCTGAAGCTGGCTCTGGGGGTCTGTCTGGGCCTGCTGGCCGGAATGGCCGGTGCCCAACCCGTCAATGACAATTTCGCCAATGCCGTTGTCCTAACCGGACGATCCGGAACCATCAGCGGCAACAATCTTAACGCCACGGTCGAACCCCCCTGTGAGACGAACCGCGTTTATTCCAATGACCATGGTTTGGTTCCGGTGGGAGCATCGATCTGGTATTCGTGGACGGCCCCCGCCACCGGCACTGCTGAATTTGATACGATTGGCAGTACCTTTGACACCGTGCTTTCGGTGTGGACCACCTCGGGGGGGCTCTGTGACCCGAGTTTGACGAATATCGTGGCCAATGATGATTCCGGGGAGAGCCTCTATGGCGATATTTACTTCACCAGTTACCTGACCTTTCCGGTTCAGGCCGGAACCAACTATTTTATCAGTGTGGATGGCTATGGTGGATACAATACCGGCAATTCCATTTTGAATTGGAGCATGATTTCCCTTGGTGCTCTCCCCTTCCAGTCGGGCACCTTTCAGTTTACCACCAACAAATATGTCGTGAGCGATTTGGATTCTAGGTATCCCAATACTGCTTACGATGGCAATAACACGCGGCCGTGGCCCCCCAACGGGGGACAACTGGGCGGACGGCTTACCGTCACGCGCGTGGGCGGTTCCAGCGGGCGGGTGCTGGTGGACTACTACACCGTTGGGCAGACCTATACCAACGTCTTTACCACCAATTATTTTGGCACCAATATTTCATACACGCTCGTTGACACCAATGGCATTGGTTGGACCACCAATGTCATTGAAAATATTTCCGCCTATAGCAATTCCTATCCGTATTATGTCAATGGCACCTACTTTAACAATGTGATTATGGGTGCCTGGGTAAATTTTGAAACGCAGATTTTCAATCACATTGGTAATACCCTTGCTGGAACCAATTATTCGCTCGTGAGCGGACCGTTGGTGCCTGCGCCGACCAACTTTCCGCCTCTTGGGTCTTTCACCAGCCGGTTGACCAACAGTATTGTTGGCTATGGCACCAATATCACGGTAGCTACCGTCTTCAGCACCACGGCATCGGGCCAGTTGTCGGGAGTCAATCCGGCCGACGGCTCGACTTTCACCAACGGTCTGATTGCTTACACGAATCTTGCTGAGTATTGGACGAACACGTTTACCACCAACATTTACGGTACCAACATTTTTGCTTCCTATTATCAGGTTGGCGGTTCGCGCTTTTTTACCAACTACTATTATACCAATATCGTTTTTTCCCAGCTTGATGTCACTAATTTTGTCTACACCAACGGCCTGTTGCTGACTAATCTTTTGGTTTCCAGCTCGTCGTCGTCGGCCATCACCAATTTTGCCTGGTCCGCCACCAACAACGTGAGTGGCTTGATCAGCGATGTCTTTGGTCCCAACGCTCCCTTTACCCCGTTTCCCACCGTATATCCGCCTTTGGGCACGACCAATCTAGGATATGCCACCAATTATGACGGCGTCGGTGATCTGATCATTACCACCACGAATACCTATAGCTTTCCCCAGTATCAAACCACCCAGGTTACTGATGCTTCGGGTAGCTCCTTTACGACTGTTTCCAACACCCTGGTCTTTGATGACTATGAGATGAGTCAGGATATCTATTTGCCCGTCAGTTCCGTGACCAATGGCAATGTTGCCGCCGCCGTTGTCGGGGTGCAGTTGGCCAATGTCCGGCTGGATACCAACGAGTCCTCTGACCTGCTGCCCCCCGAATTGGGGTCCCGGGGTAGCCTGGCCAAGGTGAGCATCTTGAACAGCACCTTTCCCCCCGGCCCCGCCGTGTTCAATATTGAACGCTCCTCTTTCACCGTGGACAAGGATCCGTTTGGCAGCAGTGGTAGCGGCACCAACTTCATTAGTGGAGTCGCGACCATCAGTGTGTATCGTACCGGAAATTTTGCTGATCCGGTATCGGTTAGTTATACACTTGATCCGACCTCGGCGGTTGGTCCGCTTGGCGGTTCGGTTGTGCCGACCACTTTCACTGGCGGCTACGATCCTGCCAATCAATTCCGAGTCCAGGCTGGTTCGGATTATGCCACCGCCGGCAGTGATTTCACGTCGGTCAGTGGCACGTTGTCTTGGGGGGCAAATGACAAGGTTCCCAAGACTATTTCCATTCCCATAATCAATAACGGGCTGGTTGAAAATAATGAGGATTTGCTGATCCAGTTGTATAATCCCCTCGATAATGGCCAGCCAGGCGCGGGCGTCCAGTTGGGCATGGTCAACTCTGCCACGATGACCATTTTATATGATGATCGGACGTGCGGCCAGCAGCCGGCTGGATCCGTGGATCGTTGCTGGAACAAAGATGGCTATTCGGATTCCATCCCGCCATTTTTACAGTATCCGGGTACCCAGGGCGGTGTCAGCGGCGGGGCCAATGGCAACGGCGGCACGGTCTATGCCGTGGCGGAGCAGCCGGACGGCAAGACGATTGTCGCGGGCAGCTTTATCTCGTTTGATTCCAATCCCTACAATCGCATTGTCCGCCTGTTGAACAACGGCTATCAGGATCCCACCTTTTTGGTTTCCCCGAACAGTGGGGCGAATAACTACATTGACGCCCTGGCTGTGCAGCCGGACGGCAAGATTCTGATCGGTGGTAGTTTCACTTCGTTTAATGGGGCCAACCGCTACCACATCGCCCGTTTGAATACCAACGGTACTGTTGATGTCTCGTTCAACCCCGGTCTGGGTGCCAATGGTTTGGTCACATCGCTGGCCTTGCAGATCAATGGTCAGGTGGTCATCGCCGGCCAGTTCACCTCATTCAATGGTACCAACCTGAATTCCGTCGCCCGTTTGAATGCGGATGGGTCACTGGATCCCACCTTCAATCCCGGCGTTGGGCCGGATGGCCTGGTGAATGCCGTGGTGGTGGATTCGTCGGGCCGGGTCATCATTGGCGGTGACTTTAATACCGTCTCCGGGTTGACCCGCGGCGGCGTGGCGCGGCTCAATGTGGACGGGTCTCTGGATGCCTCCTTCAATCCCGGTATTGGTACGTATAATCCCAATACGGGTTCGACCGACCCCATTTATGCGCTCGCTCTCCAGCCGGACGGCCAATTGTTGGTGGGCGGGGGGATGGCCTATTTTGAACTGGCCAGTTACAACGGTTTGGTCCGCCTGAACCAGGATGGCACCGTGGATACAAGCTTCAATCCCGGCACCGGCACCTACAATCCAAACACTGGCATTGCTGATTCGGTCGGCGCCATTACCCTCCAGCCGGACGGCGGGATACTGATCGGCGGCGATTTTGTCACCTACAATCAGACCCGGCGCGTCGGTATCGCGCGGTTGTTCAGCTATGGCAGCCTGGACACCAGCTTCATGGATACTTATTACCAGCAGTTTGCTGGTTTGATCAACCACTACCATAATCCGGATGCGGTCAACCCCAACCTGTATCCGCCCGGTAACAGCCGCAATTTCGTGGACTCAATTGCGGTGGAGGCGGGCACCACCAATGTGATCATCGGTGGCGGATTTCTCCTCGTCGGTGGTGGTTACACTCGCGAGGACGTCCATCCGCGCAGCAATGTGGCCCGTTTGATCGGGGGCGGCACGCCCGGACCCGGTAATATTCAACTTTCCTACAGCAAATATTCGGTGGACAATAGCGCTGGTCAGCTATACGTCTCGCTGATCCGCACCAATGGCAGTCTTGGCCGGGCCTCGGCGACCTTTTCCACCAACATGCCGGCTCCCGGCCCGGGTGTGGCCACTGGGGATGATTTCTCGTTGTCCACTAATTACACCACCCCGACTTGGCCCACGCTCTGGTCGTTGAGCCCGACCTACTCTTGGTTGCAGAGCCCTGCTGTTTATGGTCCCAACTATCTGACCACGCCGGTGATTCAAGGTAAGGCCAACGTTTATTTGGACATCAATAATAATTCAAACATCACCGGCAATGTGAACGCCAACCTCGCCTTGTCCAGTCCCGATGGTTCCGCGTTTTTCCTGGGCGGCGAAAAAATGCCGCTGGGCGTGGCGCTGGGCTGGCAGGACTCCGCACCGTTGACCATCATCGATGACAATTTTCTGCCGGGTGTGCTGGGCTTCGCTTCTTCCACCTACACCGTCAATGAAAATGCCGGCACGGCTACCATCACCGTGTCCCGCACCAATTTCACCGGCGGCGTCGTTCAGGTCAGCTATTCCGCGTCCAACGGCACGGCCACCAACGGGGTGGATTTTACCAACACCTCCGGCACCTTGACGTTCCAGGCGGGTGACAGTCTCAAGAGTTTCACTATTCCGATCATTAACGGCACGCTCTTCCAGCCGGATAAGACTGTCAATCTTTCACTCTATTCCGCATCCGGCGGCGCCACCCTCGGCTTGACCAATGCCGTGCTGACGATCGTTAATCAGAATTCCAAATATGGGCATTTGAGCTTCGTCTCGTCGGCTTACAGCGTTAATGAAAACGCCGGCGTGGCCCAAATCGACATCAGTCGTTTAGGCGGTGCGCTTGGTACCCTGAGTGTAACCGTGGTCACGAGCAACGGCTCGGCCACCAATGGCGTCAATTATGTCGGTTTAAGCACCAATCTGACTTGGAACAGCGGCGACGTCAGCACCAAGTTGGTGGCGGTGCCGATCCTTCATGACGGACTCTTTACTTCCAATCTCACCGTCAATTTGTTCCTGACTAACGGGGTGTTAAATTCCACCGCCAACAATCCTGTCGTGCTTGGCTTTGGCGGCACGAATGCCATCTTGAATATCATCAATGCGGATTTCCCGGGTACGCTGCAATTCTCCGCCGGCGTATATTCCGTCAAGAAATATGGCGGTTCCGCGCTCATTCCCGTGATCCGCACCGGCGGCAGCGCCGGCACGGTGACGGTCAATTACACCACCACCGATGGTTCCGCCCTGACTGGCGTCAACTATACTGCCACCAATGGCACCCTCACGTTTAACAATGGTGAAGTCTTCAAATATTTCAATGTCCCTATCAACGCAGCCGCCGTCGCTGGCTTGGTAAATTTAAACGTAAGTCTAACCAATGCTGTGGTGGTGGGCACGGCGATTCCCTGGAACGCTCTAGGTACCCCGAGCAACGCCGTCTTGAATATTATTGATACGACCACCGTGAATGAATTTCCCGGGCAGCCGGACGTCACCTACAGCCCCTTTGCCGGCTTCAATAATGCCGTATACGCCTTTGCGTTGCAGCCGAACAACCAGTTGTTGGCGGGTGGTGATTTCACGATGGCGGACGGGGTGCCGCGGCAGCGGTTGGCACGGTTGAATGCGGATGGGACGCTGGATCCCACGTTCTCGCTGCCGTCCTCGGCCTTGGGGGCGGACGCCTCGGTGCGGGCCCTGGCGGTGCAGGGGGACGGCCGGATTCTGGTGGGCGGTTATTTCACCAATTTCAACAGTGTGGTCGTGAACGGCCTCGCGCGCCTCAATTACGACGGCTCCTTGGACAGCCTGTTCAACGCGGGGTCCGGGGCGGACAGCCCCGTATTTGCCTTGGGCGAAACCTTTGTGGGCGGGTTGCGGAAGGTTTTGGTGGGCGGCGCGTTTGCCAATCTCAACGGGGTTCCCTACAACTTTATCGGCCGGTTGAATGACGACGGGACGCCGGACCTGACGTTCAACGCAGGCGGATTGGGGGCAAATGGTACCGTGTATGCCCTCGCCGTGCAGACGGATGGCAAGGTGATCATCGGCGGTGATTTCACCGCGTACAACAACACGGCGGTGAACCATGTGGCGCGGTTGAACGTGGACGGCACGCTGGACCGGACCTTCACGAACGCGGTGGTCAACGCGGCGGCGGGGGCGAACGGCTCGGTGCGGGCGATCGCGCTGCAACTGGATGGTAAGATTTTGATTGGCGGGGCCTTCACCGCCGTCAATGGCATTGCGCTGAACCGGATGGCGCGGTTGAACACCGATGGGTCGTTGGACGGCGGCTTTACGCCAGGCGCGGGTGCGGATGACCAAGTGTTGAGCATTGCGCTGCAGACCGACGAGCGGATCGTGGTGGGCGGACAGTTCACGCATTTCAGCGGGGTGAGTCGCAACCGGATCACGCGGTTGAACCCGAACGGCACGGTGGACCCGACGATCAATTTCGGTTCGGGAGCGAATGATTTTGTGGCGGCGATTGCGGTGCAGGAGGCGACGATTGCCGGGTATCCGGCGACCGTGCCGGATGAGAAGCTGATCATTGGTGGCGGGTTTACCCAGTATTTTGGCCAGCCGTATTCGCACATCGCGCGGATTTATGGCGGGTCAATCAGCGGCGTGGGGGCGTTTGAATTTTCATCGCCGACGTACCAGGTGAACGAGAACGGCGGGAATGCGTTTATTACCATTGTCCGGACCGGTGGAACGAGCGGGACGAACGCGGACGGGTCGGGGGATGTGTATGTGCCATTTACGACGGCGAATGGGACGGCGCTGGCGGGGGTCAACTATAGCAACGTGACGTTGAACGTGGATTTCCCGGCGGGGGAAGTGCAGGAGACGGTGGCGATCCCGGTGAAAGATGACGGGATGATTACGCCGAACCTGACGGTGAACCTGGCGCTGAACCCGGTGGCGCCGGCGGCGTATGGGGACCAGCCGACGGCGGTGTTGACGATTATCAACGTGGACAGCTCGATCAGTTTCTCGTCGTCGAATTATCAGGTGGCGAAGAACGTGCAGGGGAATGTGAAGCAGATTGATATTTACCGGCTGGGGAGCACGGTGGGCACGGCGACGGTGGTGTTTAACACGACGACGAACGGGACGGCGCAGCCGGGGCTGGACTACACACCGGTGACGAATGCGCTGGTGACCTTCAACCCGGGCGTGTCGGACGTGACGGTGCCGGTCTCGATCATCAACAACGGCGTGCCGGAGGGCAATCAAACCATCGGCTTGCAATTGTCGCAGGCGACGGGTTCAACGCTGTACAACCCGTCGAACGCGTTGCTGACGATCATTGACACGGTGCAGTTGCCGGGGGTGCTGTTCTTCTCGGCCACGAATTACGCGGTGGGCTCTTCGGATGGGAATGCCTATCTGACGGTGTACCGGACGAATGGATCCTCGGGCATCGTCTCCGTGAATTACACGATTCTGCCGGGCACCGCCCAATTGGGCGTGGACTACCTGACCAGCGGTGGTTTGGTGACGTTTGCGGACGGGGTGACGAGCCGCAAGATTACGGTTCCACTTGTGCCGCAGACTCAGGTGAAGCCGCCGGTGAGTCTGTCGGTGGTGTTGACGAACGCCGTCGGGGGCGCCACGCTGGGAAATCCCAGTAGCTCCACGGTCACCATTTCCAGCGCTATCGCCGGCATCTCCTGTACGATGGCCACTAATACGCTGCCGGAAACCAGCGGCTTCGTGACCATCAATGTTCAGCGGCTGAATAGCACCAACAATGCCGTGACGGTGAATTACCAGACGGTGAATGGCACGGCCGTGGCCGGGGTGAATTACACGGCCACCAGTGGCCTCCTCTTGTTCACCAATGGCCAGACGCTGGCCTCCGTTAATGTGCCGCTGATTGATGACACTAATGTTACCGGTGATTTGTCCTTCACCTTCCAGTTGTCGAACCCGACCGGCGGTGCCCAGTTGCTGGCCCCTTCCAATACCGTCGTCGTCCTCCAGGACGCGGATGCGGGGTTGCATTTCACCGCCGCCTCTACCACCGTGCTCAAAAGTGCTGGCAACGTGATCCTCTCGGTGGTCTGCTCTAATCCGCGGGTTGAGCCGGGCAATACCAACGGCATCTCCGTCGGTTATTACACCGTGGATGGTAGCGCCAAGGCGGGTACGGATTATCAGGCCGCAAGTGGCACGCTCGTCTTCGTCAATGGCGTCGCCACGAATTCGTTCCCCGTGACGATCTTCAACAACAACCTCGTCTCCGGCAACAAGGCCTTTTCCGTGGTCCTGACCAATGCGACGGCTCCGGGTCAAATCACCGCGCCCGCCACCGAGAACGTTGTCATCGCCGAGAGCAATGCCGGCTTGAGCTTCTCGCAAGCCGGCTACACCGTATATAAGAATGGCGGCTCGGCCACCATCACGGTCAACCGGACGGGCAGTCTGAACGGCGTTGCTTCCGTGAATTTTATCGCCACCAATGGCACGGCCCAGAACGGCATCAACTTTGTCTCGACCAACGGCACCCTGGTCTTCAGTAATGGCGTGACGAGTCAGACGTTCTCCGTGCCCATCATCGCCAATAATATCGTGAACCCGAACCTCACCGTGTTGTTGTCGTTGCTCAATCCCGTCAATGGCTTCCTCGTGCCGCCCAGTTTGGCCGTGCTCACCATCCTTGAAAACGGCGGCAGCTTCGTCATTCCGGCCGGCGCGCAGTTGGTGACCAATTACACCTCCCTGGCGAACAACAATAGCGGCATCATTGGCTCCAACGACACGGTGCAGGTGCTGTTCGGTCTGCGCGACGGCGCCGGCTTGAACGTGACCAACCTGATCGCCTATTTGCTGGCCACCAATGGCGTCCTCTCGCCCAGCCCGGCCAGCCAGGTTTACGGGCCACTGACCGTCTATGGCCACTCCGTCTCCCGCGCTTTCACCTTTACGGCTCACGGGACCAATTCGTTCGCCATTACTCCGACGTTTGCCCTCTACGACAACGCCAAACCCATCGGCACGGCCGCGTTCAATTTCCTCATCGGCACTTGGACCACCACGTTCACCAGCTCCAACTCCATTGTCATTCTTGATAACACCAATGCCTCGCCGTACCCGTCCACCATCAATGTCAGCGGCGTCGGTGGCATCCTGGTCAAGGCGACCGTGTCGTTGAACAAGCTGACCCACACCTCGCCTTCGGACATTGATGCTTTGGTGGTTGCGCCCGCGGGCACCAACACGCTGATTATGGCCCATGTCGGTGGCCAGAACAGTGTGACCAATATCACCCTCACCTTTGACGATGCGGCGACCAATTCGCTGACGCAAACCATCCGGCTGACGACCAGCACCAACAAGCCGACCCAGTTTTATCCCGTCCCACGTTTCCCCTGATCTGGTAAGGCGAAAATATTAACAAGCGATTTATGAGCAAGATGATTTTCAAGATGGGTCTCGGCCTGCTGGCGGCGGTCGGCCTGGCCTGGCCGGCGGTGGCGGCCATGCCGGCCATGACCGCCTTGCACGGCCATGTGCCGTCCATAGTCTCACAGCTGGTTTCGACCGGCCGGGTTCCGGCCACCAATGCCCTGCACCTCGCCATCGGCCTGCCGCTGCGCAATCAGGCCGGTCTGGATGCGCTGTTGCAGCAGATTAATGATCCGGCCAGCCCCAGTTATCATCACTACTTGACGCCGGATCAATTTGCCACCCAGTTTGGTCCCACGCCGGCGGACTACCAGGCCGTGCTGGAGTTTGCGAAGACGAACGGATTGACGGTGACCCGTACTCACGGCAACCGTATGCTCGTGGATGTGCTGGGCAAAGCGTCCGATGTGGAAAAGTCGTTTCATGTCACCCTGCGGACTTATCATCACCCCAAGGAATCCCGGGATTTCTTTGCCCCGGACACCGACCCGACGGTGGCCGCCAGCCTTCCCGTGTTGAGTGTTCAGGGCCTGAACAACTATGTTCAACCGCGCCCGATGTTTCACCTGATGCCGGCCTCAAAAATTAAGCCGGGCATTGGTTCCGCCCCCGGTGGTGGTTATATGGGTTCGGATTTTCGCAACGCCTATGTGCCGGGAACCACCCTGACCGGCGCCGGCCAGACGGTTGGTCTGTTGCAGTTTGACGGCTATTATGCCAGCGATATTGCGGCCTACGAAAGTCTGGCCGGCCTGCCTAATGTTCCCCTGCAAAATGTGTTGTTGGACGGGTTCAACGGGGTGCCCGGAGCGAACAATGGCGAGGTCTGTCTCGATATTGAAACCTCCATCTCGATGGCCCCGGGTTTGTCAAAAGTGGTCGTGTTTGAGGGTTATTTCCCGGACGATATTTTGAGCAGCATGGCCGCCAGCAACACGATCAAGCAATTTAGTGCGTCCTGGGGCTATCCGACGGATGCGACCACCGAACAGCTATACAAGCAATTTGCCGTGCAGGGCCAGACGTTTCTGAACGCTTCCGGGGATGGCGACGCTTGGATTGGCCCCATTCCTTATGGGTCTTGCGAGGATCCGAACATCACCATTGTGGGCGGGACGACGCTGACGATGAATGGGGTGGCCAGTTCCTATGCCTCGGAAACCGTATGGAATTGGGGTTTCGCTGGCGACTATAATTGGAATCCTGACGGCTATGCCGGCAGTAGCGGTGGTATTAGTACTGACGTCGCCATCCCCAGTTGGCAGAAGGGTGTCAGCATGGCCACCAATCACGGATCCACGATCATGCGCAATGTGCCGGATGTGGCTTTGACGGGGGACAATGTTTTTGTGGTTTCCAGCGGCGGTCTCCTAAGCGTGGTCGGCGGTACCAGTTGCGCCTCGCCGCTTTGGGCCGGTTTCATGGCTTTGGTGAACCAGCAGGCCGCTATCAACGGCAAGCCCTCCGTCGGCTTTTTGGCCCCGGCGGTTTATGCCTTGGCCCAAACCACAAGCTACACGAATTATTTTCATGATACCACTGCGGGCGACAATACCTGGGATCAAAGTCTCACTAACTTTTTTGCCGTGCCGGGTTATGACTTGGCCACCGGTCTGGGTACGCCCAATGGTACCGCCCTCATCAATGCGCTCGCGTCGGGCGGATCGACCACCGGCCCGACGATTTCCGCACCGTTGCCGCCGTGGGGAAACACCCTGGGGGTCATGAACGGCAGCAACCCGAACGGGGATTGGTTCCTCTTTGTGCAGGATGACCAGCAGTTGAATGTTGGCATCATTAGCAACGGCTGGTCGGTCGCGCTCACCACCGCTAGTCCGGTCGGTTACGCCGCCGACAATCAGGTTTATGCCACGCCCGCCGGCCTTTCCACTGTTCCCGGCACCTATTGGCCGGTCACCCTGGCGGTCACCAATTACGGTCCGTCGATTTCTACCAATGTTTATGTCACGGACTCCATTCCGGTGCCCGGTTCCGGTGTCACGCTGGTTTCCACCACGCCGTCGGCCGGCGTCACTGTTGTCGGCAATACGCTGACGTGGACGGTGGGTAACCTCGCCGTCAATGCCGGCGCCAGCCTGGCTTTGAATTTTTACGTCGGCGCTACGGCCCTTGGCCCCTACACCAACAATGCGGTGGTGAATGCGGCCACCTACGATCCCAATCAGGATGATAATTCCGCCGCCGCCATCTTGTTCGTTTCCAGCGCCTCCACGCCGCCGCAATTGGCGGCCGCTTTTGCCCCCGCTACCGGCAGTTTGCGCTTGTCGGTGTCCGGTGCCTCCGGCCAGACCGCCATCATTCAGGCCTCCACCAACCTCGTTTCTTGGGTCCCGGTTTATACGAACTTCGTTCCGTTCACCTTTACTAATCTGGATTCCACCAGCTACCGGATGCGCTTCTATCGGGCCGTCGTTGGTCCCTGATCATCGGCCCGATGAAACTGTGTGGCCTGACCGGTGGCGTGGGGATGGGTAAATCCACCGTTGCCGCGTGTTTCTCCGAGCTGGGCGCGCGGGTCGTGGACACGGACGCCATCGCCCGTCAACTGGTTCAACCCGGCCAGCCCGCGTTGGCGGAAATTCAAAGTGCTTTCGGCCCCGGGCTGCTGGCTCCCGATGGCACCCTGCAGCGCGAAACCTTGGGCCGCCTCGTGTTTTCCGACCCGGCCGCCCGGCGGCAACTCGAGGCCATCCTGCATCCGCGCATCCGGGAAAGCTGGCTGGCCCAGGTCGGGCAATGGCGGCAGGAAAATTGTCCGCTGGCGCTCGTGGTCATCCCGCTCTTGTTCGAGACCGATGCCGGGCCGTGCTTTGAAAAGATCATTTGTGTCGCCTGTTCCGCCTCCGCCCAGCAGGGCCGCCTCGCCGCGCGCGGCTGGTCCCCGGAACAGATCCGGCAGCGGGTCGCGGCGCAGTGGTCGGTGGAACTGAAAATGGCGCGCTCGCATTTTGTGCTTTGGACGGAGGGCCACGTGGCCTCGTCCACCCGGCAGGCCGCCCGCATTTTAAACCGGTTGTGAGTCGGGTTTGGGCTGGGGACAATTTTTTTGGGGCTTGTCCCCAGAACTGGTGACTCGCCGCCTTTACCAAATATGGTAGTCTTAAAACGTTGGAAGTAGTGACTCCAACGAGAAATTTAAGTGTGTTGTTCTTAAAGAGCCCGGAGTAGTGTCCGGGCTCTTTTTCTTCTCCCGGTTCATTTTTCCGGTTCAACCTTTCCGCTGTCATCCAGGCTGTCACATTGTTGTGATCAATACTCGCTTGCAGAAACCATCCAATCCGCTTAGAACTTAAGAAGTGATGGAGTGCGCCTTGTTAAAACTAGTTTGTCTTTTTGGCCACCGGTGGTCGTTGTGCCTGTTCCTGGTTTGCGTCTTGTGCCTGCTGGGTGTTGATTCGCTGGTGGCGGGAAACTTTTATGCGGGCACCACGCCGGCGACGGTGCCCTGGCCGAACGGCCTCGTGCCGTTTGAATTCACCAACACCTTGACGGCTGCGCAGACGAACACCTACCTCGCCGGCCTGCGCGAATGGGAACTGGCCGGCAATGTCCGCTTCGTTCCGCACACCAATCAGACCCACTGGATTCTTTTCGACTACAACACCAACTACCTCGACCATGTCTTCGCCGGCACCAATCCGCAGGTGGTCACGGTGTCCAGCCTCAGCCGGGCGCAGGTCGCGCACGAAATGGGACATTCGTTCGGCTTCAACCATGAGAACATCCGGATTGATCAGACCAACTACTTGATCGTCCTTTCCAACAACGTCACGCCTGGCAACCTGCCTTACTTCCAGATTGATCCGACCACCGTGACCAATGGCCCATACGATTTCGAGTCGGTCATGCACCTCGGCTGGGATTTCGACTCGACCAACCCCGGCGTGGCTCCGACGCAGCAGCCCCGGCCGCCGTATTTTCCGCGTTACCAGTTCCGCATGGGCAATTACTGCCTCAGCCCCGGCGACCGCGCGGCGCTGGCGTATCTTTATGGTCCGCCCACCGTGCCGCTGACTAATGTCGTCACCACCACCGCCGATGTCGGCCCCGGCTCGTTGCGCGCCGCGCTCTATTATGCGACCGATCATCCTGGTTCAACGATCCGCTTTGCGATTCCGCCGACGGATGCCGGCCAGAGCAATGGCGTGTTCACCATTCATCTCACCGGCCATCTGCCACCCCTCGTGGCCAATGGCCTGGTGCTGGACGGTTCCACCCAGCCGGGTTTCACCAACCAGCCCGTCATCGTGGTGGACGCCTCGCAAATCATTCCGGAAACGTTCACGTCGGATACCGTGCTGATTTATTCCTCGAGCAACCAGCTCAAAAACCTGGCGTTTACCGGGTTTGACTGGAATGGCGTGACGCTGATTTATGCGGACGCGACAAACAACACCATTTCCGGCTGTTGGTTCGGCGTGTCCGCCACCGGCACGAACGCCGCGCCCAATGCTTATCAAGGGGTTCTCATCGCGGCCGGCGCGAAAGGCAATGTCCTCGGCGGCACCAACGCCCTGGCGCGCAATGTCCTTTCCGGCAATGCGCAGTACGGCGTTTTCATCACCGACTCGAATACCACCGGCAACGTCGTGTCCGGCAATTATTTGGGCACCGATGCCACGGGCTCGCGGGCGCTGCCCAACGGCAAAAGCGGCATGTTCATCGGCAACGCCGCGTCTGGCAACCTAGTCGGCGGCACGAATGCGCTGGCGCGGAATGTCCTTTCCGGCAATGCGGAATACGGCGTCATCCTGGTCTCGAACACGACCGGTAATCAGGTTGTCGGCAATTACCTTGGCCCGGATGCGGGCGGGCGGCTCATGGTTGCCAATGCCCTCGGCGGGTTGTTTTTGGCCAATGGTGCCAATGGCAATCTCCTCGGCGGTACCAACGCCGGGGCGGGCAACGTCATCGCCGGTAATCTGGGTAACGGCATCCTGCTGCGCGGCGCGGACGTGGTCGGCAATCTGGTGCAGGGTAATTTCATCGGCACGGACTGCACCGGGACCAATCCGCTGCCGAACTCTGTCGCCGGCGTGACCATTGACACCGGTGCAAGTTCCAACCGGATCGGCGGTGTCGTGATCGGGGCGCGGAATGTGATTTCTGGCAACGGTTTGCCTTATGATTACGGCGTCATCATCGCCGGCCCGGGTACCGGCGGTAACGTGGTCGAGGGAAATTACGTCGGCCTCGGCGCGGACGGCTTGACGGCGGTGCCGAATTACTGGGGCATCGTCTGTTCTGCGGGGGCCACCAACAATCGCTTTGGCGGCGCGGGTGCCGGGGAAGGGAATGTCATCTCGGGCAATCTTTCGGAAGGGCTGCGCCTGACGGATCCCGGCACCACGGCCAATCTTGTTCAGGGCAATTTCATCGGCCTGGATGCGACGGGCGAGCAGGCGCTGCCGAACGGTTTTGCGGGCTTGACGCTTTATTCCGGTACGACGGCCAATCTCATCGGCGGTACCAACGCCGCCACCCGGAACGTCATTTCTGGCAACGGCACCTACGGCGTGGTCGTGGCCGACCCCGGCACCGCCGGCAACCATATCGAGGGCAATTTTATCGGCCTCGACGCCCATGGCGTAAGCGCCCTGCCCAACTACGACGGCGTCCTTTTTTCCGCCGGAGCCACCAACAACCGGTTCGGCGGCACCGTGGTCGGCGCCGGTAACGTGGTTTCCGGCAATGCCTATCGCGGCGTCTTCTTCGACGGCCTGGGCACGAGTGGCAATCTGGTCCAGGGTAATCTCATCGGCTCGGACTCCACCGGCACCAATGGCGTTGGCAATTACTACGATGTCGAATTCCAAAACGGCGCGGCTGGCAACGTCATCGGCGGCATCGCCGCGGGGGCCGGCAACGTCATCGCCTTTGCTGCGTGGGATGGCGTGGTGTTGTTTAATGCGGACACCACCAACAACTCCCTCCGCGGCAATTCTATTTTCAATAATGCCAGCCTCGGTATTGACCTGACCGGCATGGCGAACGACCTCCAGAGTTCCCCCGCCATCACCAATGCCGTCGGGCAGGGGGGCGACACGCTGATTGCCGGCACGCTGAACAGCTTGCCCAACGGCACGTTTTTCATCGATGTCTATCGCAATCCTGCCATCGACCCCGGCGCCGGGAGATTCTATTTTGGCACGGCCACCGTGACCACCGACGGTTCCGGCCACGCCAATTTCGCGCTGACCAACGCCAGCGGTAATTATTCCGGTCAGTATTTCACTGCCACGGCCACTTCCGCGGGCGGCGACACCAGCCAATTCAGCGCGGCCGTGCCGGCCGTCAATGTTCCGGTGCCGGCGGCCCGTTTCGTTGGTCCGTTCCTGGTGCTCCCCAACGGCTTAGCCCTGACCCTGAATGTGCAGACTAATTTTGGCTATCGCCTTCAGGCGGCCACGAATCTTGCCCCGGCTCCGGTCGCGTGGACCGACCTCACTAATTTCACCGCCGTCAGCCCGGTGTTCCAGTTTACCGACTCCGCGGCGACCAATGTCAGCCGGCGTTTCTACCGGGTGGTGTCACCGTAGTGCGGCGAAATAATCTCGGAATCTTGCGCTTTGGCATTGCATTGGCGGGCCGGGCGGCAAAGACTCTCTCAACCTTTAACCGTTATGTTGCTCACCCAAGATGAACTGCGCAGCCTCGTCGAACTGACCCACCAGTCGCCCCACACGTTGCTTGGCATGCATCCGCTTGGGGACCAATCCGGCCTCGTGGTCCGGGCGCTGCTGCCGGCGGCCAAAAAGGTGGTGGTCGAGCCGGTCCACGAAAAAGCCCGCCCCCGGTTCGAGCTCAAGCGGATTCCCAAGACCGATGTTTTTGAAGGCGTCAACTCGCTGGCAAATGCCGTTTACGCCTACGATCTGGTCATCACGGATAAGGCCGGTCATTCGCATCGCTCGCGTGATTCTTATTCTTTTCTGCCGACGCTCGGCGAGGCAGACTTGTTTCTCTTTGGCAAGGGTGACGAGCGGAAAATCTTTGACAAGCTCGGCGCGCAGCTCCGCACCCTGGACGGCGTCCCCGGCACGAGCTTCGCGGTCTGGGCGCCCAATGCGCAACGCGTCAGTGTGGTCGGCGATTTCAATAATTGGGACGGACGGGTTCATACGATGCGCCTGCTGGGCGCATCCGGCGTCTGGGAAATCTTCATTCCGGGCGTGGGGCAGGGGGCGCATTACAAATTCGAGATCCGCGACGCCCACGGAAACCTCAAGCTCAACACCGACCCGTTCGGCTTCTTCTTCGAGGTCGCGCCCAAGCAGGCGGCGATCGTCTGGGAAACCAAAAATTTCAAGTGGACCGACGACGCGTGGCTGAAACAGCGCCGCGAACGCGACCCGCTGCGCTCGCCCATGAGCGTGTACGAGCTGCACGCCGGCTCGTGGCAGAAAAAAACCGCGACGGAATCATGGAGCTACCGGGAACTGGCCAGGCCGCTCGTGGAATACGTCACGCGCCTCGGTTTCACGCATGTGGAATTCTTGCCCGTGGCGGAGCACGCCTACTATCCCTCGTGGGGCTATCAGGTCACCGGCTTTTATGCGCCGACCAGCCGCTTCGGCACGCCGGAAGATTTTCAGTTTCTCGTCAACGCCCTGCACGCGGCCGGCATCGGCGTGATCGTGGACTGGGTGCCGGCCCATTTCCCGCGCGACGAATGGGCGCTGGCCAAATTCGACGGCACGGCTTTGTTCGAGCATCAAGACCCGCGCAAAGGCGCGCATCAGGACTGGGGCACGTTGATCTTCAATTTCGGCCGGCACGAGGTCGTGAATTTTCTCGTCGCCAACGCGCTGTTCTGGTGCGAACGCTTCCACGTGGACGGCCTGCGCGTGGACGCCGTCGCTTCGATGTTATATCTCGACTATTCGCGCAAGGCCGGCGAATGGATTCCCAACCAGTTCGGCGGCCGCGAGAATCTCGAAGCCATCGAATTCATCAAAAAATTCAACCACATCACGCACACGGAGTTTCCCGGTGTGCTGACCATCGCCGAGGAATCCACCGCCTGGCCGCAGGTGACGCGACCGCCGTATATCGGGGGACTCGGCTTCAACTTCAAGTGGAACATGGGTTGGATGCACGACACGCTCGGCTATTTCAAGCGCGAGCCGGTCCATCGCAAATACCACCAGAACGATCTCACGTTCGCGATGCTCTATCATCACAACGAAAATTTCGTGCTGCCGCTCTCGCATGACGAGGTCGTCCACGGCAAAGGTTCGCTCATCACTCGGATGCCCGGCGACGATTGGCAGAAGTTCGCAAATCTCCGCACGCTGCTCGGTTATCAATGGCTGTTCCCCGGCAAAAAGCTTTTGTTCATGGGCGGTGAAATCGGCCAGCGCGCCGAGTGGAATGAAAACGCCCAGCTCGACTGGTGGTTGCTCGACGCCGGCCCCTATCATCGCGGCGTGCAGAAGTTTGTCGCCGATTTGAACCGGCTTTACCAGAAGTCACCCGCCTTCTGGCAGGCGGATTACGACCACGCCGGCTTCAGCTGGATTGACTGCACCGACCGCGAGAACAGCGTGCTGTCCTTCCTGCGCCAGACGGCGGATGGCCAGAACCAGACCGTCGTCATTTTGAATCTTACGCCGGTGCCGCGGCCGTTCTACCGCATCGGCCTGCCGCGCGGCGGCCACTGGCGGGAAGCCTTGAACAGCGACGCGCAAATCTACGGCGGCAGCAACCAGGGCAATCTCGGCGGCGTCACCGCCCAAAACCAGGCGTGCCACGGCCATCCGCAATCGGCCGAATTCAATCTGCCGCCGCTGAGCGTCATCGTGTTCCAGGCGGAAGGCGCATGAAACTGATTTCGTGGAACGTCAACGGCCTCCGCGCCGTCCTAAAGAAAAACTTTCTCGAATTTCTCGCCGTCGAGAAGCCCGACATTCTTTGCCTGCAGGAAACCAAATGCACGCCCGACCAAGTGGAACAGCTCTGGCCCGCGAGCTACACCACCTTTTGGAACTGCGCGGAGAAGAAAGGCTATTCCGGCACCGCCATATTCACGCAGGAACGCCCCCTGAAAGTCACGCCGCACGTCGGCATTGTCGAACACGACAAGGAAGGCCGCGTGCTCACCGCCGAATACCAAGATTTTTTCCTCGTGAACGTCTATACGCCCAACTCCAAGCGCGAGTTGGAGCGCCTGCCTTACCGCCAGGTCTGGGATAAAGATTTTCTCGCCTATTTGAAAAAGCTGGAAAAGAAAAAGCCCGTGATTTTCTGTGGCGACTTGAACGTGGCGCACACGGAGATCGATCTGGCAAATCCCAAGGCCAATGTCCGGAACCACGGCTTCACCATCGAGGAGCGCAACGGCTTCACCGCCTTCGTGGACGCCGGTTTTGTAGACACCTTCCGCGAGTTCGAAAAGGGCGGGGGACATTACAGCTGGTGGAGCCCGATGTCCGGCGCTCGCTCGCGGAACGTCGGCTGGCGCATTGATTATTTTCTCCTCTCAAAATCGCTGCGCCCGCGTTTAAAAAACGCCTTCATCCGTCCCGCCGTCTTGGGCAGCGACCATTGCCCGGTGGGCATTGAACTGGCCTGATTATTTCGCGTCCACTTCGCGGCGGTGCAGCCACTGATGGCCCAGTTCGCTGAGGGTTTTCACTTTGAGGATCCGTTCGGCGAGCGGGAACACGATCCGTTCCTCTTTGTCAAAATGCTTGCGCGACGCGGCGATGGCGTTGAGTAGGATTTTTTTTGCGTCCTTGAACGTCTTCGCCTTTTGCACCTTCAGCAGCGCCGCCTCAATGTGCTCGTGCTCGTCGTGAAACGTCTCCCGCTGTCCCATCTGGTCGAAGTAAGGTTCCAGCGGCTCGATGAACAGGTCGTCCTCCGTCTGGGAATGCGGCCCGTGGACTTTTTCCACGACGGCGGCGAGCAGTTTCACCTCCGCCAGCGTCTTGAGCCGTGGCACCGTCGCTTCGATGTGATCGAATAGATTGTGAAACACGGCATGTTCCGCGCGCAGGACGTCGGTGATTTTCATGGCTCCCGCCAGCTTGCGGATGCGCCCCTGGTGAAGCAAGCGTAAATCCATTTGCCGTCCCCGCCGTTCTCCGGTAAATCCAGCGATATATACTCGACCAAAGTCGAACTGTCTTCCTCCCTCTTCGCCCAATGAAGAGAGGGCTGGGGGTGAGCAGCCTCAATCCATTAGAAATCTGATTAGGTTTAAAATCCGTCGGTACAAATCTTTGCTCCTCCCCATTCTTCATCACGCGCACCGCGCCTGACCTTTGCTGGACGACATGCCCTATTTCCAACCGGGCAGCCTGTCAACCATTCTGTGTTTCATCAATATTAGTGTGAATCTTTGGCCAAAAACTCCGCGCCTCTGCGTCTCGGCGGTTCAATTCAGGTAGAATAATTCTCCATCCCCGCGCAAGAGCAGACCGGGTTGCGGTCGCCGAAGACATTGTCCACGCGGCTGACGTGCGGCCAGAATTTGTAGTCGTGCAAACTCTTCGCCGGAAACGCCGCTTGCTCGCGCGAATACGGCCGGTCCCAATGGTCACTGGCGATCTGATCCGCCGTATGCGGCGCGTTTTTGAGTAGGTTGTTCTTCGCGTTGGCGGTGCCATTTTCCACGGCGGTCATCTCGGCATGGATGGCGATCATCGCGTCGCAGAAACGGTCCAGCTCGGATTTCGATTCGCTTTCGGTTGGCTCGACCATCAGTGTGCCGGCGACCGGCCACGAAAGCGTCGGCGCGTGGAAGCCATAATCTATCAGCCGCTTCGCCACGTCCTCGGCGGTGGTGGCATGGAACGCGCGCAAGTCCAGGATGCATTCGTGCGCGACGAGGCCGTTGCTGCGGTAAAGCGTCGGGAAATGATTTTCCAGCCGCTTGGAAATGTAATTCGCATTCAGGATGGCGAACTGGGTCGCCTCGGTCAGACCATCCGCGCCCATCATTGCGATATACATCCATGAAATCGGCAGAATGCTCGCGCTGCCCCACGGCGCGGCGCTGACCGGGCCGATGTGCTGTTTGGTATGGTCTGCCTCCAGGCGCGAAGTGAAAACCGGATGGCTTGGCAGAAAGTGAACCAGGTGTTTCGCCACGCCAATCGGCCCGACGCCGGGACCGCCGCCGCCGTGCGGAATGCAAAACGTCTTGTGCAGATTCAAATGACAGACGTCCGCGCCGATGAAACCGGGCGAAGTCAAACCGACTTGCGCGTTCATGTTCGCGCCATCCATGTAAACCTGGCCGCCATTCGCGTGGATGATTTCCGAAATGTCGCGGATGGTTTCCTCGAACACCCCGTGCGTGCTGGGATATGTGATCATCAGGCACGAGAGTTCCGCTTGGTGCGCCTCGGCTTTGTCGCGGAGATCCGCCACGTCAATGTTGCCGTTCGGGTCGCACGCGACAGCGACGACTTTCATGCCGGCCATGACCGCGCTGGCGGGATTCGTGCCGTGCGCGGAAGTGGGGATCAAACAGACCTTGCGATGCGCCTCGCCGCGCGCTTCGTGATAGGCGCGGATGACGAGCAGGCCGGCATATTCGCCCTGCGAACCGGCGTTCGGCTGCAATGAAATTCCGGCGAAGCCGGTGATTTCCCCGAGCCAGTCTTCCAGTAGTTGAAAAAGTATCTGGTAGCCCCGCGCCTGCGCCAGTGGTGCGAACGGATGAATCTTCGCAAACTCCGGCCAGGAGACGGGAAACATTTCCGCCGCCGCGTTCAGCTTCATCGTGCAGGAGCCAAGTGGAATCATCGAGGCGGTGAGCGAGAGATCGCGCGCTTCCAGCCGCTTGATGTAGCGGAGCATCTCGGTCTCGCTGTGGAAGCGGTTGAAGACAGCGTGCTGGAGAAATGCCGATTGCCGTTTGCCGATTGCCGATTGCTGATTGGCGGCGAGTTCGGCCACCGTAAAATTTACGGCTTTGTCGCCATTAAAAATTTGCCAGATAGTTGCGACCTCGGTGGCGCTGGTGGTTTCATCGAGCGAAATGCCGATGGTCTTATCGTCGATGAAGCGGAAATTTATCTGGTGCGCTTCGGCGATCTTCCAAATGTCGGCGGCGGCTTTGCCTGCGAGTTCTACGCGCACCGTATCAAAATAATGTTGCGAGGAAACCTTGTCGCCGAGCTTCGTTAGCCCGGCAGCTAGAATTTGTGTCAGCCCATGGACGCGCTCCGCGATTTTCTTCAATCCGTCCGCCCCGTGGTAGCACGCGTAAAGCGACGCCATATTCGCGAGCAACGCCTGCGCGGTGCAGATGTTGCTCGTGGCTTTCTCGCGGCGGATGTGCTGCTCCCGCGTGCCGAGCGCGAGGCGCAGCGCAGGTTTGCCGCGGGAATCTTTGGACACGCCCACGATGCGGCCGGGCATCTGGCGCTTGAATTCATCGCGTGTGGCGAAAAAGGCCGCGTGCGGTCCGCCATAGCCGAGCGGCACGCCGAAACGTTGCGCGCTGCCGACGGCGATGTCCGCGCCAAATTCACCCGGCGGCTGGATGAGTGTGAGCGCCAGCAAATCCGTGGCGACGGTGAGGATTGCCCCGGCGGCATGGGCTTTTTCGGCAAAGCCGGAATAATCGTGAATCGCACCAAACGTGTCGGGATGCTGTACGAGTGCGCCAAACACTTTTTCATTGAAGGAAAATGTTTCGTGGTTGCCAACGACAATTTCAATTCCTAGTGCCTCCGCCCGGGCCCGAACCACTTCAATGGTTTGCGGATGGCAGTTTTCCGAGACAAAGAATAGGTTCCGGCCATCTTTTAGCCGGAGCGACATCGTCATCGCTTCGGCGGCGGCGGTGGCTTCATCGAGCATCGAGGCGTTGGCGATGTCGAGCGCGGTGAGGTCGGTCACCATCGTCTGGAAATTCAAGAGTGCTTCCAGCCGGCCTTGGGAAATTTCCGCCTGGTAAGGGGTGTATTGCGTGTACCAGCCGGGATTTTCTAGGACACTGCGTTGGATCACCGGTGGCGTGATGGTGTCGTAATAGCCTTGGCCGATGAATGAGCGGAACACTTTGTTCTCGCTGGCGTATTTTTTCAGTTCCGTAAGCGCGTCATGTTCGCTGCGTGCCGCGGGCAGCTTCAAGCTTTTCGGCAGCCGGATTTTCTTCGGCACCGCAGCGTCAATCAGTTGATCCAGATTTTGGTGCCCAAGCAGTGCTAGCATGGCGCTGGTTTCCGGCGCGTTCGGGCCGATGTGGCGGCGGACAAATGGGTCGGGAGATTCTAGGAAATTCGGTGTCAAAGACATTCGTCGAAAATAAAGTTCACGCGGGCAAAAAGCGAGTGGGATTTGTTTTTAGCCCCAGTTGCCCCGCTGTCCGACGTTGTTTTTAATTGTAATATCGTGGATTCTCTCGGTGGTCGCTCTTGAGCGGATCTGCATTTGGGTTGTTGCCGCAATCTAACACGGTGTCCCCCTGCGGGCGTTGCGACCGATTTTGCTTTCGTGTGGTTCGTGTCTTTCGCGGTTAAAATCCATTCCCTCCTTGCGGTTGGTCACCATCACACCAACCCCGGGCGCCTTCAAAGTTTTCTCCTGTTAATCCCAGGGCTTAGCCTCTTTTCTTGGTTAAAAAATCTCCCAGC
>Ga0302270_10001506_pt1 | contig 23507 bp, 22 predicted proteins | sample III_Bog_E2_3_FD_198773 | JGI IMG/M metagenome (GOLD analysis project Ga0302270, IMG submission 198773) | Peat permafrost microbial communities from Stordalen Mire near Abisko, Sweden - III_Bog_E2_3 | ecosystem: Environmental > Terrestrial > Soil > Wetlands > Peat | place: Sweden: Abisko... | reverse complement strand
CATCCCCGCCCGAGACAAAAAAACAGGAAAGTGCAAAATACCCCCCTCCCCCCTTTTGCCACAACCGGCTGAAAATAAGCGAATTAAGCCCATCAATACGCAAAAAGACCCATCGAACTAAAGGGTTTACGCTCAGCGCACATTTACCTGCTCTCCGGAAACAAAGCACTTACGGTCCAGCGCGCCCCCACCATTCCGCGTCTCTTGCGGAATGGTGGGGCACCACGACCCCATGCGAGCGAAGAGCGATCGTCCCACCACCGCAGGTGGGCGCAGGTTGTGGCTATTGGTGGTAGTTCGGATACGCCGGCCGCTCCACCTTCTTCGCCTGCTCCTTCGCCAAATCCTCCAGCGCCAGAGACACCGCCTTTTCCAACTGCGGATCGTGCCCTTCGCTCACCGCCTTCGGGTCCTGATCGACAACATAATCGGGATCGACCCCATGGTTCTCCACGTCCCACTCGCCCTTGGGCGAGAAGAACGCCACGCTCGGCGACGTAACCTGCCCGCCGTCCATCAGCACAGGAATGTTGGCGATCCCCACCAGCCCGCCCCACGTCCGTTTGCCCACCAGCGGACCCAGCCTGGCCTGCTTGAACAGCCACGGCAGCGCGTCGCCGCCGGAGCCCGAAAATTCATTGGCGATCATCACCTTGGGCCCGTAGATGCCGGCGTTGGGCGTGTGCTCAATCGCCCCATAGCGCGGCGCCCAATACGACTCAATGTGCCGCGCCATCACCTCCACAAAGTAGTCGGCCACCTGCCCGCCGCCGTTGAACCGCTCGTCGATAATCGCGCCCTGCTTCTCGGTCTGCGCCATATAGTAGCGATTGAAATTGGTAAAGCCGCCGCCCGCCGTGTCCGGCAGGTAAACATACGCAAGCTTGCCGCCCGAGAGCGCATCCACCTTCTTCTGGTTGCCTTCAATCCAGTCGATGTTGCGCAGCCCGGCCTCGCTCGCCACCGGAATCACCTGAATATCCCGCGCGCCCTTGCCGTCGGCCGGGCCCACGCGCAGGCTGGTCACAAGCCCAGCCGTGCCTTCCAGCGGCTGCTGAATATCGACCGCCGCAGTCAGTTCCTGGCCGTTGATGGCCAATATGCAATCGCCCACTTTGACATTGAGCCCCGGCTGCGCCAGCGGCGCTTTGAACTGCGGATTGAACTCGCCGCCGGTGTAGATTTTCGCCACGCAGTAACGGTCATCCCTGATCTCGTAGTCAGCGCCGAGCAGGCCTCCGGGTACCTTGCTCGCCTCTGGAATGTGGCCGCCAAACCCGCGCAGATGCCCCACGGAAAACGCGCCCAGCATCTCCTGGAAAATGTAGTTCAAGTCCGTGCGGGACGCGATCGACGCAACGTACGGCTCAAACTTCCTCTCGTCGGCCACGGTGTTGGTTCCGTGAAAATGCGGATCGTAGAAGAACGCGCGCTCGATGCGCCACACCTCGTGGTACATCTGCGCCCACTCGGCTTTGGGCTCCACGCGGACTTTCAAGTCGCTGAAGTTGAGTTCGCCGTCGCCCGGCTTCACCGGCGCATCGGCCGGCACAATCACCCACTGCGGCGTGCCACCGCCATCCGGGCCGCCGGGGGCAATCGACAGCAGCATCTTATTGCCGTCCGCGGAGATCTCAAAACTCTGCACTCCCTCGGCCAGCTTTTCCGTCTTGCGATCCTCCTCCGTCCACCGGCTCAGCGTTGCGCCGTGTCCCGCAAACCGGCCCGACTGCGCCATCTCCATCACGTACACGCTGCCCTTCAGCCCGGTGTCGAGCCCCACATAGTTCGCCGCCGGCAGCGGCAGAGCCACGATCCGGCTCTCGATTCCATCGAGGTCGATCTTCACCGGCTTCGGCGTCTTCTCGCCGTCCTTGTCGGACTTATCCTTATCCGCACTCTTTTCATCGCTATCTTTTGCCGCGGTCTTCGAATCGCCCTTGCCCGCGTCTTTCTTGTCGGACTCTTTCTTGTCGCCGTCGTTCTTCTCGTCCCCCTTCTTCTCGTCCCTGGCCTTCTCATCACCCAGCTCCGGCGCAATCGGCGAGGCCTCCGTAGCGGCAAGCACCGCCGCGTACACACTCGACGTGGTCTGGTAAAGGTCGCTCGTCATGTCCAGCCCGTCCGACACCGCGCCCGCGTTCGAACTCGCCGTAAAGTAGAGATACTTGCCATCGCGGTCGAACGCCGGCAAGTCAGCCTCAACCATCTGGCTCGTCACCTGCGTCGACTTTCCTGTCTCAATCGAGTAAAGAAAAATCGCGTGCAGATGATTGGCCATGGAGCGCTCATACGCCAGCCACTTCGAATCCGGCGACCACGAAAATTCGTAATTCTGCCCTGAAAATCCGCCAAACTCATTCTGATCCGTGATCAGGTCCAGCTTCCCGGTCGCCGTGTCCAGCACCCACACCTTCAGCCGGTTGTCGTTGAACACAATCCGCTTCGAATCCGGCGACCACTTCGGGTTGAAGTAGTACGCCGCCGCCTTGGCCAGCGGAAATCTCCTCACCGCCGCAGCGCCTGCCAACGCATTGCCCGTCTGCGGCGCCACGTCCAGTTCATAGAGGCCGCTCTGATCGGAGAAGTACGCGATCGACTGTCCATCCGGCGACCAAACCGGCGAGCGTTCCATCACTCCGGGCGTATTGGTAATGTCGCGCGTCGGCCCGTGCTTGGCGGCCACGGTCAAAATCTCACCATGCGCCTCGACCGCCGCGCGCACGCCACTCGGCGAAATCGTCACCGTCTGAATCTCGTCCTCAACGCCTTGAATCCGCGGCCGCACTTCCGGCAGGTCTGCGTCCACGTCAATCTGCACCGCGTTGCTCTTGCCCGTCGCCGTGTCGTAGAGGTAGATCTCGCCCATCTGGTCGTACACCAGCGTTGTTCCATCTCCAGCCAGCGTGCGCAGGTCGGCGCCTGTGTTCTCGAGCGCGCGCGTCACCTTCTTCGCCGCCGCATCGTATTTGAAAATGGTCACCGCACCCGCGCGTCCAGAGAGAAAATACACCTGCCCGCCGGCATAAACCGGATCGAAATCCGAAGAAGTCTCGTGCGGAATCTCGATTGAATCAAGCCCCGGCAGAGTCGTGATCCAGATCGTGCTGGCCCGGCCGCCATGGTAGTTGCCCCACGACACATACGACGTGTAGTTGAACCCGAACGCCGGCGGCAGCGGCGAGTAGGCAATCGCACCGCTGTCGGGCGCATACTGGCCCTCGTAGGCCATCGGCAGCGGCAGCGGCTTGGCGATTCCGCCACTCGCAGGCACTGTAAACAGTTGCGTATAGCGGCTGGCCGCCGACCGGTCGGAGCGGAACAGAATCTCCTTGCCATCCGGGCTCCAGCCCACCACCGCGTCAACCGCCGGGTGATAGGTTACGCGAAACGGCACGCCACCCGTCGCGGGAATGGTGAACACGTCCGTGTTGCCGTCGTACTCGCCCGTAAACGCGATCGTCTGGCCGTCGGGCGAGAAGGCAGGGCTGGTCTCAATACCCACGCCGACAGTGAGCCGGGTGGCCCGCCCGCCGGCGCGCGACACCGTCCACAAATCTCCCGCGTAGCCGAAGGCGATCAGCTCTTTGCTCAGCGCCGGCCGCTGATAGATGTGCGGCCCCGCGGCCACTGCAGCGGTTGGCAACAGCGCAGCCGTGCAAACGAGCAGAAAAATCAAAACCGCGGCAATTGAAGACTTTCGCACACCACGCATCAGCACGCCTCCGGCAGAAGATGAAGAAATCTTACACGTTCCCCCGCGCCCTATTCGGAGCGCCGGTCGCGCGAATCCTGTGGTATCCTGCGCCTGTGTCAGCCATCCATTCACCTTTGAGTCCCGGCATTCCCCGCCACTTCGCCGTGGTGCGCCTCACTCACTGGCTCACGGTCATCGCCTTCTTTGCGCTTCTCATCAGCGGCATTGAGATCGTCATCTCGCACCCGCGCTTCTACTGGGGCGAAACCGGCAACGTCATGATGACGCCGCTGTTCACCCTGCACATTCCCTCCTCGCGCGACACCGTGCCCACCGGCTATGGCTACGTCATGCCCGACCAGAACGGCTGGAGCCGCGCCCTGCACTTTCAATCGGCGTGGGCTCTCCTGCTCACGGGCCTCGTCTACTGCATCTTTATCGTGTGGACTGGCCATCTGCGCCGCAACCTGTTCCCCGCGCCCGGCCAGCGAACCGCCCGCGCCTTCTGGAACGTGATCGCAAGGTATCTGCGCCGCGCGCCGGCAGACGAAAGCGAAGCTCACTCCTACAACGCCGTCCAGCGCGCCGCTTATCTCGGCGTGCTCTTCATCCTCTTTCCGCTCGTCATCTGGACCGGCCTCGCCATGTCACCGGCTTTCAATGCCGCTGTGCCGGCAGCCGTCAACGTGCTCGGCGGGCGCCAATCAGCGCGCACACTGCACTTCTTCGTCTCCGGCGCTCTGGTTCTTTTTCTGCTCGCCCACGTCACAATGGTCTATCTTGCGGGTTTCAGAAGCCGCATGCGGGCCATGATCACCGGCCGAGCCTCGCTGCCACCGGAGCTGCCATGAGCCCCATCTCGCGCCGCAAGCTGATCACCACCGGCCTGGCCGCAACCGCCGGCATCGGCGGCCTCGCCGTGGCTGCGCGCCTTGCCCGCCGTTACGGCCTCATCCCGCCGGACCACGGCGGCCTCTACGGCGCCGGCGAGACGCTCAACTACGCCGCCCAGCGGCTACTCTCATCGCGTTCGCTGGCCCGCGAGTTTCCTCGCGGCATGATCTCGAAAGCTCCCTTCGCCAACGCGGTTGCGCCGCCCGACGATCGCTTCAAGCGCCTCCAGGCCGACGGCTTCACTGGCTGGCGCCTCGCTGTCAGTGGCCTGGTCGCGCGTCCCGGCCTGCTGTCGCTCGCCGATCTGAAGGGTCTGCCCGTCCGCAGCCAGATCACTGAAGTCGTGTGCGAAGAGGGCTGGTCCTACGTAGCCGAGTGGATCGGAACGCCACTGGCCGACGTGCTCAACGATGTGGGCGTGCTGCCCCAGGCGCGCTACGTCGCCTACTACTCAGCCGACCGCAACTGGTGGGACAGCATCGACCTGGCCGAAGCCCTGCACCCGCAGACGCTGCTCACCTGGGGTATGAATGACGGCGACCTGGCCGTTGGCTTCGGCGGCCCGCTGCGCATGCGCGTCCCCCGCCAGCTGGGCTACAAGAGCGTCAAGTACATCACCGGCCTCGCCGTCACCGACTCGCTCAAGCACCTGGGCACAGGCCTCGGCTCGCCGGGGCCGGAGTACGGGTACACCTGGTACGCCGGCATCTGAATCGGTTGTCTGTCCTCGTCGCATGGCGGACGCTCACGCGGCGCCACAAATGGTCTGGTGCGCAAGCGCTCCGCCGCGGCGGACCCCACCGCAGGTGGTTACTGGTCCTTCAGCGTCACCGTAATCTTGCGCGCATCGCCGCCGGTCGAGCTGATGGAGATTTCGCCTGTAGCCTTCTTGCGGATGCTCTTGAACTTCTCGCCCCACTCCACCAGCACCAGCGCGTTCTCGGTCAGCAGCTCGTCCAGGCCCAGCGTCTCCAGCTGCCGCTCGCCTTCCAGCCGATACACGTCCAGATGGTAGAGCTTGACCGGCTTGCCCTCGCGCGAGCCGTCGTACTCGTGGATCAAGGTGAACGTCGGGCTGGTCACCTCGTCCGCTTCAGCCGCGTCCAGAGCCTGGGCAATGCCCTTCACCAGCGTGGTCTTGCCGGTGCCCAGATCGCCGCGCAGAATCAGCAGTTGCGGCGGCTTCAGCAGCTTGGCCAGCTTGCGCCCCACCTCGATGGTATCCGCGCCGCTCTTGGTGGTGAACTCGTGTACCCGGCCTGCTGCGGTCACTGCGGCTTCGGTCATTCCCCATACCTCACTTCGGTCATTCCCCACAACAAAGGGCTGTTGCATGCAATGCCTGCTGCATGCGATGCACCCTGCAACCAAACATAACCGTTCTCCCCGCGCCATTGAAAGCGAAAAGCCCGAGAAAATTGCCGCAGGCTGTCGGTGGCCAGCAAAGTGTGCTCGTCCTGGTCCGCATCGGGCCCGCGAACCGCCAGGTCCGCCGCCAGCCCGTGCAGGCAAACCGCCGCTGCCACCGCGCGCGCCGCGTCGCCGGAGCCAGCGCAGGGCGGATGCTGCGCCAGCAACCCAGCCACCAGCCCCGTCAGCAGGTCGCCGCTGCCACCCTTCGCCATGCCCGGATTGCCGGTCGTGTTCACGGCCACGCGTCCATCAGGATCTGCAATCAGCGTGCGCGCGCCCTTGAGCACCAGCGTCACGCCGAACCGCCGGGCAAACCCACGCGCCACTTCCAGCCGGTTAGCCTGCACCTCGGCCACTGTGATTCCGGCCAACCTCGCCATCTCGCCGGGATGGGGAGTCAGCACCACCGTCCGCCCCTTGGCCAGTTTGCTCAGCAGCACCGGCTTGGCGGCAAGAATATTCAACGCATCGGCGTCGATCACCGCAGGTATCTTCGTCGCCGCCAGCAAGCCGGTGACAAACTTCACGGCTTCCGGACCCTGGCCGATACCGGGACCAATGGCGAGCACGGTCTTGCCCGCCATCAAGGCATCGAGCGCCTCAGGAGCCAGAGCGTCAGCAGAGATGCCGCCCGCGGCTCCAGCCGCCAACGGCCATGTCATCAGCTCCGGCGTCACCGCAGCCACCATCGGCAGCACCGCTGCCGGAGCCGCAGCGGTAACCAGTCCCGCCCCCGAGCGCAGCGCGCCGAGAGCACTCATGGCCGGCGCGCCCGAGCGGACACCCGTTGCCGAATACGACCCGCCCACCACCAGCACATGACCAAAGTTTCCCTTGTTCGATGCGACCGCGCGCGGCGCCTGGACGAGCGCAAGCGACGAGCCGGCCCACTCCAAGCCCAGCTTCGAGACGATCGCCTCATCCGGCGAACCGATCGGCGCCACCACCACCGGCTGATCCCAGAGGCGGGTCAACTGAGCGAACACGTGCGCCGGCTTGGGCGCAGTAAACGTGATGACCGCATCGGACGGAAAGACCGGTCCTTCGGGTGCGGCAGCAGTCCCGTCCGCAGCCCACCCCGAGGGTAGATCGACGGAGAGAATAGGCGCTCTGCTCTCGCCGATCCACTCGAGTGCGGCCAGCGCCAGCCCCTTCAGGGGTGGCTTGAATCCCGTTCCCACGATCGCATCCACAAGCAGGTCCGCGCGCAGAGCTTCACCGTGCGAGGTCAGCTCCTTCGCGGTCTCAATCACCTGCACGGCCCCCGGCCGCGCGCTCGCCAGCAGCTCGCTCCACGCGGTCACAACATCGGCACCGAGCCGCTCTGGCGCGCCCAGCAGCACCGCTGTCACTTCCAGACCCGCAGTGGCCAGCAGCCGCGCCGCCATCATCCCGTCGCCACCATTGTTGCCGCGTCCGCACAGCACCGTGACCCGTCGCGCGTGTGGAAACTGCATCTGTGCAAACGCCGCCACAGCTCCCGCAGCTGCTCGCATCAGGTCAATCGACGCTACGCCAAACCGCTCCGTCGTCGCCCGGTCGCACGCCTGCATCTCTGCTGCTGAAAGAACCCGCATGGCAACCATGGTAGCCGGTTTCGTGCACTCCCAGTGAGCAATCCCGAACGCCCTTGCGATCGTCTACATTGGATACGAGAGGCCGGATCATGACGCAACCCACCATTCCCTCCGACGACCGCGGCCATTCCAGCCCGACCGCAACCTTCGATCTTTCCCAACGTGCCCGCGCATTTCCGAATACTGCTGAAACCATGCTCCTCGACACACGCCTGACCGACGAACCGGCAGCCAGTTCCCGCCTGTTCCGCGTCTACCGCGCCGTGCCCGCACATTTTCACGCGACGTGCGACGAATACCTGCAGGTGCTCACCGGGCGCGGCAAGTTCACCGTCGGCGCTAACGCCCCCATTGAGCTCGGCCCAGGCCAGCTTCTCTTCTTCAAACGCAACACCGTGCACAGCATTCCAGAGATCATTCAAGCACCCTTGGTTCTACTCGCTATCGACACGCCGCGCAGAGATCCCGCCGACGTCACATTCGTCGACCCGAACGCGGGAACCGCGTCCGCCTTTCTTCGATCCGTCTCGCTCTCGCCTGACGACTATTGACAGATTCTCCGCCACGTGCGGAATGCCCGCAACCAAACCGTGAGGCCGTCATGTTGACACAAGACGAAAAAGCACACGCCTTTCGCGCGCTCCACGCCGGCGCGGAGGCATTCATCATCCCCAATCCGTGGGACGTGGGCTCGGCGCGGCTGCTCGCTCACCTGGGGTTTCAAGCTCTGGCCACAACCAGCGCCGGCTTCGCCTTCTCGCTTGGTCGCACCGATGGCGCCGTCAGCCGCGACCAGGTCATGACCCACATCGCCGCCCTCGCCGCAGCCACCGATCTGCCCATCAGCGCGGACCTCGAAAACTGCTTCGGCCACGCGCCGGACGTTGCGGCCGAGACAATCACGCTCGCAGCTGCCGCAGGAGCCGTTGGCGGATCGATTGAAGACGCGACCGGGCAACCCGATCAGCCCATCTACGAGTTCGCCGCGGCTGTCGATCGGGTGCGCGCAGCAGCCCAGGCGGCGCTCGCTCTCCCGTTTCCCTTCACGCTTACCGCGCGCTGCGAAAACTACCTCGTCGGCCGCGCCGACATTGCAGACACCATCCGGCGTTTGCAGGCTTACCAGGATGCAGGCGCAGACGTGCTCTACGCGCCAGGCCTGGCCACGCAGGAGGACATCACGTCCGTGGTCCGCTCGGTTGATCGCCCGGTCAATGTGCTCATGGGACTGCAAGGCGTGCAATTGAGCCGCGCTGACCTTTCCGAGCTGGGCGTCAGCCGCATCAGCGTCGGCGGCTCGCTGGCGCGCGCTGCGCTCGGTGCGCTCCTACGCGCCGGCCGCGAGATGCGCAACGAGGGAACCTTCACCTTCGCGCAGCAGGCGGCCGGCTTTCGCGGGATCAGCGAAATCTTTTCAAACTGAGTCTGTCATTCTTCTGAGCGAACCGGGGTCCCCAAAGAGCGGTCTCTGCTCTTTTGGGGAGGAGTTCGGGGTTGGTGAGTCGAAGAATCTGCCTTCGCTTCCTCGCACAACCTGGCCGAAGCCCTTCGCCGCTCACCGCAGCATCAGCACCAGGAACCACGCATTCAGCCCCGCAATCAGCGCCGCCACCAGCCACGCCAGCGCCTGCATCCCGCGGCCGTTCACAAACTCGCCCATCACCTTGCGGCTGCCCGTGAAGATCACCAGCGGCACCACTGCAAAGCTCAGCTGCAGGCTGAGAATCACCTGGCTCAGCAGCAGCAGCTTCTCGGTCCCGCGCTCCCCCGTAAACCACACCACGATGATCGTCGGCACGATCGCGATCGAGCGGGTAATCATGCGCCGCAGCCACGGCGGCAGCTTCAGATGGATGAAACCCTCCATCACAATCTGCCCGGCCAGGGTGCCGGTGATCGAGGAGTTCTGCCCGCTCGCCAAGAGCGCGACGGCGAACAGCGTGCTCGCCCCCGCAACGCCCACCAGCGGGCTCAGCAGCTTGTACGCATCCTCAATCGCCGCTACCTCAAAGTGTCCGCTGCGATGGAAGACCGCGGCAGCCACAACCACAATCGCCGCATTCACAAACAGCGCCACCGTAAGCGCCAGCGCCGAGTCGATATTGGCCATGAAGATCGCTTGCCGCCGGGCGTCCGCTCGTAGTTGCGGCTCTGCACAATCGACGAGTGCAAATAAAGATTGTGCGGCATCACCGTAGCGCCCAGCATGCCGATCGCGATGTAGAGCATCGTCGGATTCGTAACAATCTGCACAGAGGGGATGAACAGGCTATACATCGCCAGCCCGTATTCCGGCCGGGATACAAACAGCTGCACGCCGAACAGGACAATGATGGTGCAGATCAGCGCGATCACCAGCGCTTCAACCACGCGGAATCCCCAACGCTGCAACAGCAGGATCAGCAGCACGTCGAGGCCGGTGATCAGCACGCCGTAAAACAGCGGGATATGAAACAGCAGATTGAGCGCGATCGCCGAGCCGATCACCTCGGCCAGGTCGCAGGCCGCAATCGCGATCTCCGCGCCGATCCACAGCGCAAAACTGACCCCGCGCCCATAGCGCTCGCGGCAAATCTGGGCCAGATCGCGTTCCGTAGCCACGCCAAGTTTCAAGCTCAGGCTTTGCAACAAAATCGCCATCAGGTTGGAGATCATGATGACCGACAGCAGCGTGTAGCCGAACCGCGACCCGCCCGCAATATCCGTAGCCCAGTTGCCGGGGTCCATATAGCCGACCGAGATGAGAAAGCCAGGCCCCAGAAATCCCAGCAGACGCCGCCAGCCGATGGCAGACTTTGAGATGCCCACGCTCGCATGGACTTCGGGCAGCGAGGGCTCAGCTGCGGAATGGAAGGGGTTGAAGTCAGTGGCCATGGCAGAGGTGAAGAGCCGGAATCGACTCTCAACTTTAGTATGCCACAAGAAGTTAATCGCAGTTAATGAATTCAATTATATGAAATTACCGTGAATGGTCCAGACGAAGCCAAACCGCCTCCGCTGCTGGTCTTCCCAAAATTGACCTTCCCGTAATCATATCAATCGAAACGGTTTGATCGTAATTCTGGCTGATTATGCTCAAGCTTTTCCCCGGGCCAATGCCGGTTTTGTGCAGAAAGAGCAATAGCTTCGGATCACGCTCCTGCAAGCTGGTCACTGTGTAGCGGCGTCCCTCTGCGGCTTCTGACAGCGGCGTCTCGCCCCGCTTTTTGCGTTCTGCCGGGCTCACCGGCAACACCGAATTGCCGTGCGGGCAAGCCCCGCTCTCGCCCAGCCTCTCCTTCAACTTCGCCTCGAAGGCCGGCGAGACCGCGTGCTCCAGCCGCTCCGCCTCCTCGTGGATCTCATACCACTCCATGCCGAAAACTTCGCTCAGCATGCGCTCGATCAGGTGATGCCGCAGGGCAGTGCGATAAGCCGTCTCGCGACCGGCCGCCGTCAGGCGCACAATGCCGTCCGCGCCCACCTCCACAAAACCGTCGCGTTTAAGGCGTTTGAGCGCCATGGTCACGGCCGGCGCCGAAACCTCAAGCCAGTGCGCCAGCATGGCCGGGATCACCTGGTGCCCTTCGGCCTCGGCTTCGAGGACCGCCTTGAGGTAGTTTTCCTTGGAAACGTGGATGGCGTCTTTCATGGCGGTGTTGCATTCAGTCTATAGCGGGTCGGCGGGGGAACCCGGCGTGTTTTACCATGAAGATGTGCCTGGCACGCCACGGCGGCGCATGCAAGAAGGAATGACTCAAGAATGATTGAAACCGCTCCCCGCGCTTCCCTCTCCGGCAAGATGTTCCGTCTTCTTCCTCTCCCCGCGCTCATGGTTGCAGGCGGTCTTTGCGGTGCCGGCCATCTGTGTGCACAGTCTCCTGAAGCCCCAGCCACGCCCTGGCAGCCCAAGATTCACTTTTCCGCTCCGCCCCACTGGATCAACGATCCCAACGGGCCAATCCTGCTCAACGGCCAGTACCAGCTCTTCTTCCAGACCAACCCGTTCGGCGACCAAGGCGCGCACATCAGCTGGGGCCACGCCACCTCGTCCGACCTGGTCCACTGGAAGCTGCTGCCCACCGCCATTCCGGAAGAGAACGGCGTCGCCATCTATTCCGGCTCGACCGTCGAAGATCGTGACAACACGAGCGGCCTCTGCGGCGCGCCGGGCGAAAAGACGCCCAACTGCCTGGTTGCCATCTACACCGGCGCGTCCGCCGACAAGCAGGACCAGAACCTTGCCGTGAGCCGCGACGCCGGCACAACCTGGACCCAATACTCCCAGAATCCTGTCCTCGATCTGGGCATGAAAGATTTCCGCGACCCCAAGGTCTTCTGGTACACGCCCGGGCAGAACTGGGTCATGGTCGTCGCTTTGCCCGAACAGCACAAGGTGCGCTTTTATCGCTCGAAGAACCTGCGCCAGTGGGAGCAGGCGGGCGAGTTTGGCCCTTCCGGCGCCGTCGGTGGCGCGTGGGAGTGTCCTGACCTGATGGAGCTCAACGTACGCGAGCAGGCCGGCAAGCACGATGCCGTCGGCAAGGTGATCGATCATCGCTGGATACTAAGCGTCAACGTGAACCCGGGTGGACCGCAGGGCGGCTCCGCGGATCAGTACTTTGTAGGCCGGTTCGATGGCGCGCATTTTACAGAAGATCATCCCGGCTCCGGACCGCACTGGGCCGACATGGGCAAGGACTTCTACGCCTCCACATCCTTCACAGGCACTCCTGCCGCGCCGGAAAAGTATCCCGACCGGATTGAAGACCGCTTGTGGATTGCCTGGATGGACAACTGGCAGTACGCCGGCAAGCTGCCCGCGCTGCCGGGCCGAGGCGAAATGACCGTGCCGCGCAGCCTCTTCCTGGTTGAGCCTCCCCCGCACACCGCTATTTCACCGGCCCAGGAGCCGCTTCTGCTGGTGCAGCGGCCAGTCCTCTCAACGCCGTCCTACAAGCCCTCGCGCGCGCTGTTTGAAGCCCCGCCTTACCAGACGATTGACGAGGCCAACGACCGTATTGCCAAGGAGAAGCTCTCCGGCAGCTCCTATGTGCTGCGTGTCACGCTCGATCCCGGCGATGCAGCCGAGGCTGGCCTGAGGCTGCGCAGGAGCACCACTGACCCTGACCAGCCGGCAAGCGAGGAGACCGTAGTCGGCATCAACACCGCCGCCGGACGCATCTTTGTGGACCGGACTCGTTCCGGCAAGACGGACTGGGCGCCGGAGTTTCCCGTGCGCATCTCGGCGCCCCTCAAGTACCCACAGGCCACCTCCATTCGCCTGGAGATCGTCGTCGACCGCACCTCCATCGAGGTCTTTGCCGAAGATGGAACCACCGTGCTGAGCGACCTCGTCTATCCGGCGGAAACGAGCGTGGGGTTGAGTTTCTATTCAACAGCCACGCCGCCCGGCGTAGGCCCGGCGCTGGTCCGCGGCCTCGTGTTCATCCCCCTCGATTAGCAGCTTCCCCTGTCAATGCAAGATGGTGGTATAAGCGCGCCATGGGCCGACGGCGTCCCGATACTCCCCAGCCATGGTCTTCACAATCTGCGCGATGTGTCCCAGGTCGTGCACCACCCAGGTGGCCAGCAGGTTGCCCAGAGTAACCTCACCCAGGTCTGGATGAAGGCCGGGCAGCGCCAGTTCCGCATCGCCGAGCTTCAACGCGCGCAGCGTCTCAAGGCTCTCACCGCGCAGCACGGCAAACTCGGCCAGCAACGTCTCGACGCTCTTGCCTGCGATCAAGGACTCGAATCCGAAGCGGTCAAACGGCTCAAACGCGCGCGCGTCCCGGTGATCAAGAATGATCCCCACGCGGGGAATCCAATCCGTGCGCTCGGCGTGCACCAAGTGGCCAAGGACGTCGACCGCGCTGAATGCTTCGGCGGACTTGCGGGCGTTCAACCACATCGCGGACTTTCCACTGAGCAGCGCACTCAGCACCGCCGATGTTCCGGCTAGTATTTCGACTGCTTGATCTACCCGAACTTCCATCAGCGTTCTCCGTCTTTTCCATCCATTCGTTCGTTTTCCCAAAAAGCGCGACTCTATCGCTGTTCTCCAATTGCTGTACACCGAAAGCACGATGATAAGTGGCTTTTTCCTTCAGAAAAAGCCACCTTGCACGGAACTAAATAGAGCACATGAATTGGAGAACTGCTCTAGAAACCCAAAGCCCCCAGCCCTGTTTTGAGGGCCGGGGGCGAATGACTGCTTCAGCGTTGCGCCAGCCTACGGCTTCACCCGGACCTTGGGCTCGACTGAGAGTCCGGGACGAAGCTCGTGATTGGGGTCTTCATTTTTCAAATCGGTAAAGTCGATGCGCACTGGCACGCGCTGCACCACCTTGACGTAATTTCCCGTAGCGTTCTCCGGCGGGAAGAGCGAAAGAACTGACCCGGTGGCACCGCCTATCTGAGTCACCGTGCCGTGATAAGTCTTTCCGGTCGCGTCGACCTCGATCTCAACTGGTTGCCCTGGCTTCCCAGGCTGCGCGCCAACCATGTGCCGGAGCTGCGTCTCCTTGAAGTTGGCTGTAACCCACAGGTCATCGAGCGAGACCAGTGTCAACAGGTTTTGCCCGGCGGAGACGTTCTGGTCAACCTCGACGCTCTTGCGGGTGATGATCCCGTTGGCCGGAGCGACGATCTTGGTGTATCCGAGATTGAGCTCAGCCTGGTCGAGCTGCGCCTGCGCCTGCGCTACCTGGGCCAGCGCTGCCTTGGCCCGGGCCGTCTGCACGGCCACCTGCTGCGGTCCCGTCTTGGCGTAATTCAACTGGGCGACGGACTGAGCTTCATGGTCGCGGGCCACGCGGATGGCGTCATTGGCCGCGCGCTGTCCGGCCTGCGCACTGTCCAGCGCCGCTTTGGCGCCGTCGCGGGCAGCAACGGCCGCATCCCACTGCTGCTTGCTGATCACGTCTTTTTCGACAAGCGGCTGGTAGCGCGCCAGGTCGGCCTCAGCCTTGGTGAGCGAGGCCTGCGCCTGCGCCACCTGGGCAATGGAGCCCTGCAGCTGCTGCTGGGCCTGGCTCACGGATGCATGCGCACCGCTTACATCAGCTCCAGCGGAAGTCAGATTGCTGCCGGTATTCGCGCTTGTCAACGGGATGTTTACGTTGGCCGCCGCCGCGTTGGCCTGGGCGTTGGCAAGGGCCGCCTGTGCGTTCTCAACCGCCACGTCGAAGTCCTTGGGATCGAGCTCGGCAATGGTGTCGCCGGCCTTGACTACCTGGTTCTCCACAACGTCGACCTTAAGCACCTGTCCGCCGATTCGCGAGCTCACCTGGATCAAATGCCCGCTCACCTGGGCGTCGTCCGTGTCTTCGGTGAATGTGGAGTGCCACCAGACCGCGACACCGACCACAACCAGCACGGCCACGACGACGATGATGATGCCCCGGCGGCGGCTCGGCGGCGGCGCAATCTCAGTTTCTTGAACCGGCGCCGTGGGGGCCGGTGTGGGTGTCGAATCTGCCACGTTTACTTCCCTCCCAAATAGTTCTTGTAGCTCTGCCCCGCTCCCAGGGCGCGCGCCAGGCTGAGCTTGGCCACGTTATGCCGGTAGAGGCTGGAAACATATTGATTGTCGGCCTGGGCCACGCTCTGCTCGGCCTGGCTCACGGCCAGGTTGTCACTGACCCCGTTCGCGTAGCGCACCTGCGCTTCCTTCAGCGCTTCATTGGCCAGGTCCACGCTCGACCGCGCCACTTCCACCAGCTTCTGCGCCGACTGAATGTCCAGCAGCGCGTCGCGAATATCGGCATCCACCTGCGCATTCTTGTCGCTCAGCTGCGCCCTGTTCGTGTCCAGCTGCGACTGCGCCATCTCTGCCTCGCCGCGCAGCGCGAACTCGTCAAACAGCGGTACGCTGATGGTGCCGGTCAGGTCTTCAGTCCCATGCGAGTGGCGGATATTCACGCCGATGTCGCCGTAGTCGCCGGCCACGGTCAGGGTCGGAAAACGGCCCGCGGTTGCCGACTTGCGTTGCTGCTCGGCCGCCTTCACCTGCTCCACCATCGCCGCCAGATCCTTCCGGTTGGCATGCGCCTGGTGGATCGTCGCGTCCACATCGATCTGATCGAAGGCTGCATACGGCGCCTTGTCGGCCAGGGTAAAGCTCTGCGCCAGCGGCAGGCCGATGGTGCGGGCCAGAGCCAATTTATCCTTCTCAAGCGAGTTCTTCGCCACAATCAACTGCTGCTCGAGCGTCTGGTAATCGACGCGGGCGCGGAGCTCGTCAAGCATGGGTGCGGTGCCTGCCTGGTGGTTTGAGACCGCCTGGTTGAGCGAGACCTTGGACGTGGAAACCTGTGCGTCGACGCTCGATACCTGCGCCTCATCGGCCACAGCCAGCAGGTAGGCATTTCCCACCGTCAGCACCACCAGGTCCCGGGCATCCTGCGCGCTCAGCTGGGCTGAGGCAAAATTGTGCTCGGCCTCAAGGTAGTTGTGCATCGAGGCCACGTCCACCAGCGACCAGTTCAGCGAAGCGCGGAAGTCCTGATAGCCGAACGGTCCGATGATCGTCGGAAACCCAGGGATGCGCAGGCCTTCCGCAGCCAGATCGGACTGCATCACCGTGTCCTTGATGGTGCCGTCAACGCTTGGCAAAAGCGACTGCAACTGGCTGAGCCGCTGGCCGCGAGCCGAGGCCGTCTGGGTCGCGCTCAGAATCACGCCCAGGTTGTTCTTCAAACCCCGTTGGATGGCGTCGTCCAGCGTCAGGTCCAGCACCTGCCCGCTCGCTTCACCGGCCGTAAGGCTGCCCTGGTAGCTCTGCGCCGTCGGCCCGGCAGCCTGGGCCGGGGCAACCCCGGAGATCTGCTGGCCGGCGAGCGATCCGGTGGCCACCAGGCACACGCTCACTGTAGCCACGCCGAAAATAACGCGGCGGCGCGAGGAGGTGCTCATTTTCGTAAAATTTTGCCAAATCAAGGTTATTCGACTCACTCAAGCAGCGCTTCCGGCTGAAATTGTTTGCCTCTAATGGATGCAGAAAACAACAGGCAGGGTTCTTAAAGTAGTTTATCGGACCAGCGCGCACTCCGCTGTGACCGGCAAACCAATCATCGATGGGGCAGACGCCGCTTGCTCGGCAGGAGATATGGGGCAAACGCATCCAGATTTCTCGGTAGTCCTTCACCGGAGCAGTTGCGGACCTTGGTTATGCGGGTTCTTGCGGAGGGAGAAGGGGTCTTCAGACCCCTGAAGCAGACGCGAAAGCGATGGGCTCGTGCCCTGGGCCTTCCGTGCGCAGCTGAAACAGTGCCCGCGATATCCGGGCCGGAGAGGCTACCGGTTGGCAGCGTGCAACAGCTGCGATGCCAGCGAGCAGAGCCCCTGGCGGCAAAACTCGCGCACCGCCTCGGTGGTCCATCCGGCAGCCTGCGGGCCACCGTGCGCGGCCAGCAGCGCGGCCGTCTCCGCCGTGGTAAAGCCGGCCACCGCGCGCAGCACAAAAATGGTGCGCGTGAGCGTCGGCAGCCCCGCAAGCCAGTTGCGGGCGCGGTCGCGGTCCGGGCCGACCAGCATGCTGAGCAGCTCCTGGCCGGACGCACCGGCCGCATCCAGCTCGTCGTCTTCAATGCAGCCGCCGGCAGCCTCAAGCGTGCCCGGAGCGGCCAGGCTGGCAGAATCGCGCTGCGCCAGCAGTTCCAGTGCTGCGACGCACAGGGCGCAGCGGCTACTCTGCCGGGATTCGGCGGGGTTGTGGCACGCGGACAAATCGGCGCTGGCGATCGCCGTCTCCACCAGGCGGATACTGTCCTCGCCCTCGCCCACCAGCATGGACGCCATGGAGTACAGGCCGGCGGCGATCATGTCGACCATGGCTTCCATGCCGTCCAGTGCTTCAGTGACCGCAGCATCATCATGCGGTTGGCCGTCAAGCAGCCCGCGAACCCGCTCGCCGAACTCGACGGCGAGCGCCGGGACTGGCGGCTGAGCTGGAATCAGGGTGACGGTCGATGCTTGGGTCTCTTCGGGCATGGGAAACTCTCCTGTCGTCCTGAAGACGCTGGCGCGAGCGGAATATTGCACCGGCACAGCTCTTATCCTGAACCCGGCAGCGCGGCGCGTCAATGCGCGGGGACTCAGCAGCCCGATACGTTCCCAATCTCACTCTTTGCCTTGCGATCTGCCTTCCTCATGCACAAGCGTATAGCGCAGTTGCACCTGCGCGCCGCCGGAGATCCGTTGAAGCCATACCTCAAAGTTGCCTTCCCGGGTGAAGCGAGTCACAGTCAGGAACGGGCTGCGCTGGCAGGCGCTGGACGCACCCAGGCTGCCCGCATAGCCCAGCCCGCCGCGCCAATGAGAACTGGCCGCCCACTCGATCTTCGCGCGGTCCACATCGAGTCCTGCATGCACGGCGCGGTCGAGCGGGATGGTTGGGTAGGCGACCAACTGTGCGGTGAGTCGAGGCCGGAATCGAAAGTCGAGTATGGGCCAGAGCCACAGGAATCGCTTGTTCGTTGATTCAGGACCAGCCTCTTGCAGAACGTAGAACTCCTGCTGCCAATCCACGTGCCTGCTGTGCAGCACATCCCTGCCGCCCCCCGCAAACCAGATCTGGTCCTTGCCATACCCCGTGTCATAGTAGCCAATGTCGGGCGCAATCCAGCGCCCACGCATCTGCTCCCATTCGGCCACCCGGTACGTGACAATATGCGGGGATTGCAACTGTTCACCGGCACGCAGTACATAAATATCCACAACCGGCTGTCCATGGTTCGACTGGGCAGACAAACCACACCCAGCGAATAACATGGAACCGAGCAAAAAGCACAAGTACCGCATCATACAAACCTGCACAACTAATTCAGCCTATCGCCCAATCTAGGCCAGCCCTTTAGCCAGGTCAGTGAGATAGATCACAGCGATGCAACCGGTAGCACAAACCACCTTTTTGCCTGCCGTTAACATCCGTCACCCCGTCCATCCTGTATCCATTGCCTGATGGGGCCTGTTTCCCGGCGCACCACCTGTCCCCTTTCCGCTTTCCGCGTAAACGCTGTAGACTGCCAACACGGCGAACTGGACACGCACAATGGCCCGAACCACGCAGAAACAAAAGCTCTTCAACGGTCGCGACTACTCCTGGATGCAGTTCAACCGGCGCGTCCTGGAAGAGGCCGAAGACGCAGCCAACCCCCTGCTCGAGCGGGTCAAGTTCCTGTCCATCACCGGCAACAATCTCGACGAGTACGTCGAGGTCCGCCAGGCTGGCCTCATGCAGCGCATTGAGGATGGCTACCGCGAACCAGGGTTCGACGGGCTCAGGCCGGATGAGTCGCTGGCCGTGCTGACCGAAGAGATTCACCACTTTGTCGCCGCGCAATACCACTGCTGGAACCACCACCTGCTCCCTGAACTGCGCAAGCAAGGAATCAGGCTGCTGGTGTGGGCGGAGCTGGGAGACGATGCGCGCGCCTACGCGCAGAGCTACTTCCAGCGCGAAGTCGACCCGCTGCTGACCCCCATCTCCATTGACCCCGCCCATCCGTTTCCCCGCGTGCTCAACAAAGCCCTCTGCCTGGCGCTGCTCCTCCGTGCCAAGCGGCGCAGCTCCGGTCCGCAGGTGCTCGGCGTGGTCACAGTCCCCCGCGCCCTGCCCCGGTTTGTGGGTCTGCCGGCCGCCGAGGGCCAGTTCGACTACCTGCTGCTGCAAGACCTGATCGCGCAGAACCTGGCCGGCATGTACCGCGGCTACGAGGTGCTGGCGCGGACCGCCTTCCGTGTCACCCGCAACTCCAATCTCTACTTCGAAGAAGAAGAAGCGCGCTCCCTGCTTGAAACCATCCGCGTCGAACTCCACAACCGCCGCAAAGGCGACGCCGTGCGCCTGGAAATTGAAACCAGCGCCGATCCGGAGATTGTGGAGCGGCTGCGCGTCAACTTCGAGCTTGAAGAAAACCAGGTCTTCCGCGGTGAAGGCCCCGTCAACCTGTCGCGGCTCATGTTTTTCTACGGCGATGTGAACCGGCCCGATCTAAAATTCCAGCCTTTCACGCCCAAACCCCTTCACCTGAGCCGCAAGTCCGTCGACATCTTTGACGAGCTGCGCCAGCACGACGTAATGCTGCATCATCCCTACGACTCCTACGATCCGGTGGTCGAATTCATTGAGCAGGGCGCCAAAGACGCCAAGGTGCTCTCCATGAAGCAGACCCTTTACCGCACCAGCCAGGATTCGCCCATCTGCGAGGCGCTCATTGAAGCCGCCGCCACCAAGGAAGCCACGCTGGTCGTCGAGTTGATGGCCCGCTTCGACGAGGCCTCAAACATCCGCTGGGCGCGCAGCATGGAAGACGCCGGCGTGCAGGTCTTCCATGGCGTCGTCGGCCTCAAGACCCACTGCAAGCTGGCCATGCTGGTGCGCCACGATGAGGACGGCGTCACCCGCCGCTACTGCCACCTGGGCACCGGAAATTACAACAGCGTGACGGCGCGCTTCTACACCGACCTGAGCCTGCTCACCTGCGATCCGCAGATCACCGAGCGCGTCCACATGGTCTTTAACTACCTCACCGCCCACGCCGAGATCGACGACTATCGGCCGTTGCTTGTCGCCCCGCTGACCATGGCCGAGAGCTTCCTCGGTCTCATCCGCCGCGAGCAGGAACACGCCCAGGCCGGCCGCCCTGCACGCATCGTCGCCAAAATGAATGCGCTCCTCGAGCCTTCGGTCATCGAGGCGCTCTATGCGGCCTCCAAAGCCGGCGTCGAGATTGACCTCATCGTCCGCGGCCTCTCCATCCTGCGGCCCGGCGTCAAAGGCCTGTCAGACAACATCCGCGTGCGCTCCATTGTCGGCCGCTTCCTCGAGCACTCGCGCATCTTCTCCTTCGCCAACGGCGGTGACGAAGAGATCTACCTGGGCTCGGCCGATTGGATGCCTCGTAATCTGTTCGAGCGCTGCGAAGTCGTCTTCCCGGTGCGCGATCCCGCCGCCCGGGCGCGCATCCGCGACGAGATCGTGCCTGCCTATCTGGCTGACACCGTCAAAGCCCGTCTCCAGCAGCCCGATGGAACCTACCTGCGCGCCGGCAAGGTGCTCAAAGAGGCCGCACCGTTCTCCAGCCAGAACTTTCTCATGCAGCTGGCCGAGGGCAAAGCCGACCTGGACCTCATCCCCAAGCCCAGCCACGCCAGGCCGGCAGCCGCTCCCAAACCAAAGAAATCCGTAGCCAAGGCCGCGCCGGCACCGGCCAAAGCAGCCGATTGAGCATTGCAAGCGCAAAACGGGCAAGGCGAACCTTCCCAGCAAACACCCGCTAAACGAGGAAAATCATGCCCCCTATTCCGGCGCAGACATTCTCCGGCATCACGCCCCATCAGTTCTCGGTTCTCCAGCAAAAGGCTGCCGCCAACGGCCTTGACCTGAGCAGCTACTCCGGCACCGCCTCAATGTTTGGCGTGGAAGTGGCCTGGCACTATGCGCCGGAGACGGGCGAGCTGAGCATTCAGTGCCTGAACGCGCCGTTCTTCATCAGCCCGGAAGCCGTGAACGCCAAAATCAAGGCGCTGGTCGGAGAAACAGTCGCGCAGGGGTGACTTGGCTTCGATGCCGGGCGGCCCATTCACTCACCCCCCCAGCCGTCTCAGGTATGCTGATCGCACAACGGTACACGACGCCCGGGACGCAAAGGAGTGCACGATGAAACCACTCACGCCAAAGCAGGTAGAGGAACGCCTGGGCAGCTTGCCGGGTTGGCACATGCAAGACGGAGAATTGACCCGCACCTTCAAGTTTCAGGACTTTGTTGCCGCCCTCGCGTTTGTAAACCGGGTCGCAGTGTTGGCCGAGCAGGCCGGTCATCACCCAGATATGGACATCCGCTACAACCAGGTCCGACTCGGGCTCGTCACACATGACGCGGGCGGCATTACGGCCAGCGACTTCGATCTGGCCGCGCAGGCAAACAACGCCGTTTGAGGGCCTCGCGGAAATCGCCGCATCGCTTTCAGTTCAAGCTTCGTCGGCCGGATCTCCCTCGGAAATACCAAAATGTAGATTTTGGCCGTTTTCTTCTGCCTCGCGGAGCCGTGAGAGGGTCTTGCGGTACCACCAGGCAGCCACCAGCCCCCCGGCTACAGCCGATGCCGCAGCCAATGCGCCCACTTTGAGCCACTCTCCGGGCTGGGAACGGTCGCTCTCAGGCGTTGGTGAAGTCAATGGATCTAAAGAATTTGCCATAGTTTTCGAAACCAGTTTCGAAGACGAGAATCTGTGCTCTGCCGCTGCTCTTTGCCCGCAGCACTCTGGCCATTAGATGCACATAAAACGAAATCGATTACGTGCTCATTGAGAAAAATAATTTCGATTTTTGTATTTGACATCAATCCAATCTATGCTATGGTGTATATATTCCGGTGAGGGACGCGGTAGTGCCTACCGATCCCGAGTTGGAAGTAAGTTGCGTCACTGGCCTCCCGGCACGAACAGCAAAACGTTCGTGCCGTCTTTTTTGCTCCAAACATGCCCCGGAAGCTCTCCACTTTGCAATCTCCCTCTCCGTCCCAATCGCTCCTTCATCCCCCTCGAATTCGGATAAAATGACCGTGGAGACACTTGGAATGAAAAACTTCATCCGGCATCGTTGGCTTTTGGCACTTGGCATCTTTGCCCTCACTGCGGCCAGTTATGCGCAGTGGTCCAATCCGGCCGAAGATATTCCCGCTTACCACCCCTCCGCCCCGCTCAAGGTCAGTTCCCTGCCGCCGATCCTGGCCGGCGCCAAGCTCACCGGCGCCAGCTTCCAAAATCCTTGGCAGAGACACGTCTACGAGCAAGCGGCCAAGGTTAGCAGCGTGCTCTACCAGCTGCCCTGTAACTGTCGCTGCGACCGCGCGCTGGGCCACACCAGCCTGCGCAGCTGTTTTGAAGGGCTGCACGGAACCGAGTGCTCCACCTGCGCCAAGGAGGGCTTCTTCGCCTATCAGCAGACCAGACTGGGCAAAACTCCGGCCCAGATCCGCGAAGCCATCGCGCGCCACGAATACGAGTCCATCGACCTCGAAAAGCAGTAGCGGCGGGCCTGGAGCCGGACTGCGCTCAGCGGTCCAGGCCGAACTTGAACCCGTAGACCAGGCCGCCAAGTCCGCCAACCATCGCCATGACTTTCGGTCCCGGGTCGCCATAGACTTCAAGCAGGTCTACGCTACAGGTTGCAGCGATTTTCGGCACCAGTTGGAGCGCCGGCCCCGTGAAGTGCGCCTCCACCGCCGCTGCGTCCACATAGGTTTCCAGCAGCCGAAAGCACTTGCCGTCAGCACTCGCAAACCATTCATAGCCCAGCGTGCCGGGCTCCGCCTGGCTGGCAGCAGTCATGGCCTCCGCAACGTGTGTGAACTCGTCCAGTTGACCGTCTTTTACGGTGAAATTTACCAGGAGTCTGACCGTCCGTTTATCCATTCTCAACCCTTTCTATCTTTCCCGTGCGAACTCTCTCAAACCGTATCATCCCGTTCTGCCGCCGCTCCAACCGGAATTGGCGTAGAATGAAGGTTGCAGCACGAGCCAGTTGGCCCGGCTCGCACCTGGGCATCCTGAGCACGAAGAGGATGCGGCACGATGGGGGCGTCACGGTTTCGACGGGATCGATTGCGGCTGAGGAGGCATGTCAGGGTGTGGGCACCTGTAATCGCCTGCAAAAACAAAGTTGCCAACGATAATCTGGCACTTGCAGCTTAATTAAATAAGCTGCCGTCTTCCACGGCTTCGCCTGCGGGCTGTGAGCGGACGTCATACAGTAGGCTGGCGGTTGCTTCTCGGTCCGTGTTGCAGCCGCGAGATCATCGGACTAGCTCTCGTCGCATCTTGTCCGTTCTGAGTTGCGGGGGCGAAACCAAAAGGAAGCGGACAAAGCATGAACTCTCCTGGCTGACAGCGATTTCGGACGCGGGTTCGACTCCCGCCGCCTCCACCAACTCTAAGT
>Ga0302270_10001488_pt1 | contig 23648 bp, 22 predicted proteins | sample III_Bog_E2_3_FD_198773 | JGI IMG/M metagenome (GOLD analysis project Ga0302270, IMG submission 198773) | Peat permafrost microbial communities from Stordalen Mire near Abisko, Sweden - III_Bog_E2_3 | ecosystem: Environmental > Terrestrial > Soil > Wetlands > Peat | place: Sweden: Abisko... | reverse complement strand
GCAAAAAGGTCGCGTAAAACTCGTCGCCTGAGGCTCCGCCGGTAACCCTCCCAGGGTGGGTCCAATCAGACGAAATCGGGTGGGTCCATTACGCGAAATCGTGCACACTCACGTGCGGAATGCCCAACAACTCCCATTCGGGCTGCGCCCTGACCAACGATAGCAAGAACCGGCGTTCGTCTGCGTCGAGACCAGCGTGCAACTCATTAATCATTCGATCGCGCGTTTCGAGGAGCTCGGCAAGCTCTGTAGGTTGCGAGGTCATGCCTTTGAAATTCCGCTCGTAGTCCATTTGGATATCGCGCAACTCAGGAAAGAGAACTTCATGAACCGGTCGGTTGTGACTTGCAAGGTAAACGACGAATGCCCGCCGAATGCCCGGCGTAATACCCTCATGCTTGAAGAGTTCCATGACGTCGAAGAGATCGCGCGGGTGTTGCCGATCCAGAGCAGCAACGAGCTTTCCTCCATACACGTCCTCGGATGCGAGAACTGGAATCTCAATGTCGGCGAGCAAGGTATCGCGGGCCAGGGGCGTCAGGTTGGCGCGACGCACGCGATGAACCGTACCGCGCATAACCGTGTTGATCTCGACCTTCACTTCGGCAGCGCCACTTCGAACCATCAGCTTCGTTTCTCCGTCACTTCCGGCCCCCGGCACATAAACCTCGAGTCGCCGCGCTCGCAAGCGATCTGCCGCGTCTCTGACAGCAGTGTTGATTTGGGAAATCGCTTCCCTCCGACCGACAGTGTGATCGGTAAAGACTAAATCCAAATCGACTGACAACCGGGGCATGTCCCGAAGAAACAAATTGATCGCCGTACCGCCCTTGAGCCCGAACTGATCGTTAACGAACACCAGTGGTGCTACCTGTATCAGTAAACGCGCGGTCTCTAGGTGCTCGCGATTCATCGCTTCAGAACAAGCAAGCCATCGGACGAACGAGACACCCAGGGCCGCTCGCTACCCAGCGGCAACTCGGTGGGATCGAGTTTCGATGACCAAGGTAACTTGAGTTCTTTGCCTAGATTTAGGCACAAACGCACTGTCTTGATACTCACGCATAAACGCAAAAGCTCCATCAGGACATTGGCGCGAAGAGTATGGGTACCCTGCGTGAGCTCCCGCGCTTCTTGCAGTGGCTGGCGCACGCCCACATCGCTCAGCACTTCGAGCAGCGCCCTTTCCGGTTCCGATACGCGGGGCGCATCTGACTGCCTTTCGAACGATGTCGCGTGCAGGGGTGCGTTGGGTTCTTCCTTGAAGAGGCGTTTTCGGTGGTAGTCGGCGGGAAAATGTTTCGTGAACCACTCGGGAAGCCTCGACGCATTCCAACCATAGAGCTCGGTGACCGGTCGCTGCGAAACGTATTGCCGTATGCCATACCAATCCAGCGCAGTCCTTCCACCAACATGCAGCCCCGGTGCGTTTCGCTCCAAGAATCGTAGGCAGGGATGCAGCGCGAGGGAGTCACCTGGTCGGCCGTATACGCCGTGAGCGAGGCGGACTAGCCAGCCTGCCTTGGCGTAGTGCACGGCGAGATCAGCGGATATGCCCCGATTGGCCAGGTCTTGGGACGCCATGGGTGACCCTGACGGCCATTGCCTGTATAGGTCGTTTAGTTTATTTTTTGATGTCGTAGCCACGCTACGATTTATAGCACTTTTCGAAATCAATGGCCACTTAGGAAAATTGGCGAAATCGTAGTTAGACTACGATATGAGAAAACACTTCGAATTTGGGGCGGACCTTACGTCGATTCGAGCGACTGCAAGCGACTGATTCTAATAGCTCTTCCAACTTTTGGCTCGCAGGACATTCGACATTCCCGCCCAAACGTCAGCGCCCGCGCACACGCTAGTCGATCCAATCTCCTGAGGAGCCGAGTTTTTGCCAGTTTTGCCCCTAGATACCCCGGTGCGATGGTGAGGAAGTTGTGGGAACCTGACCGCCATGAAGCCACATCAGTCTACTGTCAGCGCCGGGCGCGGAGGGTAAAGATCTCCAAAAATCCCGAAGCCCGGTGATGCGCAATGCCTGCGATGCCTGTATTTGTAGCGTATTTCGCTATCTGGAAAATCAATTGACGGTATTTCCTGGCGCCGGAATCGCGGGAAAATTTTTACCGTCAGAAATACCGTCAAAAAGTTTCGCTTGGGGGCGAGAGGTCAAAATTATGGCGTAGCAACAACTCTGTTTCTTCAAGGACTTGCGCGTGCAGGCGATAGAGCGTGAAAGGTGCCGAAAGGCCCTTTTCACTCCCACTCAATTGTCGCCGGCGGCTTTCCGGAAATGTCGTACACGACCCGCGATATACCGGCCACCTCGTTGATGATGCGATGGGTGACCCGGTCGAGAAAATCGTAGGGCAGGCGTGCCCAGCGCGCCGTCATGAAATCGATGGTCTCGACCGCGCGCAGCGCCACCACATAGTCATACCGCCGCCCATCGCCCATCACGCCGACGGAGCGGACGGGCAGGAACACCGCGAATGCCTGGCTCACCTTCTCGTAGAGGCCGTCGCGCCGCAACTCCTCGATGAAGATGGCATCGGCACGGCGCAGCAGATCGGCATGGGATTTGCGAATTTCGCCCAGGATGCGCACCCCCAGGCCCGGTCCCGGAAACGGGTGCCGGTGGACCATGTCGGCCGGCAGATCGAGTGCGAGGCCCATGCGGCGCACCTCGTCCTTGAACAATTCGCGCAACGGTTCGAGCAACTTCAGCTTCATGTTGCGCGGCAGGCCGCCCACGTTGTGATGCGACTTGATCACGTGCGCCTTGCCGGTCTTCGCGCCGGCGGACTCGATCACATCGGGATAGATCGTTCCCTGCGCCAGCCATTTGACGTCCTCGAGCTTCGCCGCTTCCTCGTCGAAGACCTCGATGAACACCCGGCCGATGATCTTGCGCTTCTGCTCCGGATCGGCCTCCCCCGCCAATGCCGCGAGGAATCGCTGCTCGGCGTCGACGCGGATCACGCGCACCCCCATGTGCTGCGCGAACGTGGCCATCACCTGATCGCCCTCGGCGAGCCGCAGGAGCCCGTGGTCGACGAACACGCAGGTCAGCTGGCGGCCGATGGCCCGATGCAGCAGGGCGGCGAGCACGGAGGAATCCACGCCACCGGACAGCCCCAGCAGCACGTTGTCGCCGCCGACCTGGCTGCGAATTCGTGCGACGCCATCCTCGATGATGCTGCCCGTGGCCCAGGTCGCGGCGCAGCCGGCGATCTCGCGCACGAATCGCCTCAGGATTTCGCCGCCCTGCAGGGTGTGGGTCACCTCGGGATGGAACTGGACCGCGTAGAAACGGCGCGCCTCGTCGGCCATGGCCGCGATCGGCGCATTGTCGCTCGCGGCGATCGCCTCGAATCCCGGGGGCACCGCGACGACGTGGTCGCCGTGGCTCATCCACACGTCGAGCACGCGCCGGCCCGCCGCGTCGCGATTGTCCTCCAGCGCGTCCAGCAGGCGCGAGGCGGCGGTGGGCCGAATTTGCGCGGCGCCGAATTCGCGCCGGCTCGCGGACTCGACCTGGCCGCCCAATTGGGCGGCCATCGTCTGCATGCCGTAGCAGATGCCGAGCACCGGCACGCCCATCTCGAACACGTCTGGCGGCGCCTGCAGACCCTTGGAGTCGTACACCGACTCGGGGCCGCCCGAGAGGATCACGGCCCTGGGGTGAAAGGCCTTGATCGCGGCGGCATCCGCGTCGCAGGCGTAGATCTCGCAATAGACGCCGAGTTCGCGCACGCGGCGGGCGATCAACTGGGTGTACTGGGCGCCGAAATCGAGGATCAGGATCCGGTCAGCGTGGATGTCGATCATCAACTGATCCGATAATTGGGCGCTTCTTTGGTGATCGTGACGTCATGCACATGGCTTTCGCGCACGCCGGCGCTGGTGATTCGTACGAACTGTGGCCGGGTCCGCATCTCGTCGATACTGCCGCTGCCGGTGTATCCCATCGCGGCACGCAGTCCGCCCGCCAGCTGATGCAGGATCGCCACCAGGCTTCCCTTGTACGGTACGCGGCCCTCGATGCCTTCCGGCACCAGCTTCTCGAGCTCCGTGGTCGTGTCCTGAAAATAGCGGTCGCTCGATCCGTGCGCCTGCGCCATGGCTCCCAGGGACCCCATGCCGCGGTAGGCCTTGTACGAGGCGCCCTGGTACAGTTCGACCTCGCCGGGCGACTCCTCGGTGCCGGCGAACATGCCGCCGATCATCACGGTGTGCGCGCCGGCTGCCAGCGCCTTGGCGATGTCGCCCGAAAAGCGGATCCCGCCGTCGCCGATGACCGGAACGCCGCTGCCCTCGAGCGCCTTGGTCACGCGGGAGATGGCGCTGATCTGCGGCACGCCGACCCCGGCCACGACGCGCGTGGTGCAAATCGACCCAGGCCCGATCCCAACCTTGACGCCATCCGCACCGTGCTTCACCAGATCCAGGGCGGCCTCCGCGGTCACGATGTTGCCGCCGATCACCTGCAGGTCCGGGTATTGCTTCTTGATACGGGCCACGGTCTCCAGCACGCCGCGCGAATGACCGTGCGAGGTATCGACCACCACCACATCGACCCCGGCCTCGCGCAGCGCCGCGACGCGGTCCAGGGTGTCCGGAGCCGTGCCCACCGCGGCGCCGACCCGCAGGCTGCCGACGGGGTCCTTGCACGCGTTCGGAAACTCCGTCGCCTTCTGGAAGTCCTTGACGGTGATCATCCCCTTGAGTTCGTGATCGTTCGCGACCACGAGCACTTTCTCGATGCGATGCTTGTGCAGCAGCGCCAGCACTTCGTCCTTGGGGGCATTCTCGCGGACCGTCACGAGCCGTTCCTTGGGAGTCATCACCGACGATACCGGCGCGTCCAGCTTCGTTTCGAACCGCAGGTCGCGGTGGGTGACGATGCCGACGACCTTGGTGCCGAGCACCACCGGCACGCCGGAGATGTTGTGCGCGCGGGTCAGCTCGATGACCTCGCGAATGGTCATGTCGGGCCGCACCGTAATGGGGTCGCTGATGACTCCGCTTTCGAATTTCTTGACGCGATCGACCTGCCGCGCCTGCTTGTCGATCGACATGTTCTTGTGGATGATGCCGATGCCGCCTTCTTGGGCGATCGTTATGGCGAGGCGGGCTTCGGTGACCGTGTCCATGGCGGCAGATACCACGGGGAGGTTGACGCGTATGTCCCGGGTCAAGCTGCTGGCGAGCGACACCTCGCGCGGCAAGACCTCGGAATATGCCGGCACGAGCAGCACGTCGTCGAATGTGAGTGCCTCTTCAAGAATACGCATAGGATTCAGCGTTCACGGATTCGCTTAAGAGGCGGCGCATTGTACCTTGCACCTGCGGCCGGGTAAACCGCAGTATCATCCGCGGATGGACCCCGCCTCGAGCCCCGTCCCCGGCACGCCGCCCGAACGCGACATTTACACGGTTTCGCGGCTCAACCGCGAGGTCCGGGTGCTGCTGGAACGCGGTTTCGGCACGTTGTGGATCGAAGCGGAGATCTCCAACTTCGCCCGTCCCAGCTCCGGACACTGGTATTTCTCGCTCAAGGACGCGAATGCGCAGGTTCGCTGCGCCATGTTCCGGCAGCGGAACTACCTGTCCACGTTCACCCCCAAAGACGGGCAGAAAGTGCTGGTCCGGGCGCGCATCGGGCTGTACGAACCCCGCGGCGAGTACCAGCTCATCGTGGACCACATCGAGGATGCGGGGCGCGGCGCGCTGCAGCGTCAATTCGAGGAGCTGCGCGCGCGGCTGGCGGCCGAGGGCCTGTTTGCGGCCGAGCGGAAGCGACCGCTGCCCGGTCTTCCGGTGCGCATCGGCATCATCACCTCACCCACCGGCGCCGCCGTTCGCGACATCCTGCACGTCCTGGCGCGGCGATTTCCCGCCATAGGCGTGCTCATCTACCCGGTCCAGGTCCAGGGTGCCCAGGCGGCGGCGGACATCGTCGCCGCCCTCGAATTGGCGGGGCGCAGGGCCGATTGCGATGTGCTGATCCTGGCCCGGGGCGGCGGGTCCTTGGAGGATCTCTGGGCGTTCAACGATGAACGCCTGGCGCGCGCGATCGTGGCCTCGCCGATACCCATCATCACCGGCGTGGGACACGAGGTCGACTTCACCATTGCGGACTTCGCCGCGGACGTGCGCGCGCCGACGCCCTCGGCGGCGGCCGAATTGGTGGTGCCCGATGCGCAGGAGTGGCTGCAGTCTTTTGCCCTGGCAGGCAAGCGCCTCGAGGCCGCGCTGCGCCGGCGGGTCGCTGAATTGCGGGAGCGGCTGCGCTGGCTGGCCGGGCGAGCCGGCGTGGTGAGTCCCGCCGCCAAGCTGACCCAGCAGGCACAGCGGCTGGATGAATTGGAACAGGCAATGGTGCGCGAGATGAAACGCCGTCTCCAGACCTCCGCCGAGCGCCTGCGATGGCTGGCGGGGCGAGCCCAACTCGTGGGCCCCGCAACCCGGCTGTCCCAGCAATCCTTGCGGCTCGACGCCTGCCGCCAGCGCCTCGATCGAGCGTGGCGCCAGATCGTCGGCACCCGCGGCGCGGCGCTCTCCGAGCTTGCGCGCACACTGAATGCCGTCAGCCCCCTCGCCACGCTGGAACGGGGCTACGCCATCGTGAGCACGGAGGACGGCCGCATCCTGCGCGACGCCGCGGACGCCGGGCCGGGATCGATCATCGAGGCGCGCCTGGCCGTGGGAAGAGTTCGCGCCAGGGTCGAGGGGACCTCGTGAGGGCCTCGCGCGCGGCGTCTTGCGCCGCGGGCCTTGCGCTCGCGCTGCGGCTCACGCCCGGGTTCTCGTTCGACCTGCCGCACGAGAGCGCCGTGCCGGGCGGGATCAAGATCATCCGCCTCGATGACCGGGGCCCAGCGCCGCCGCAGGTTGAGTTCGACGGCCGCCGCGCGCTGGTCATTCAGGAGGGCGCCGCGTGGACGGCCGTGATCGGCATCCCGCTCAGCGCCGCCCCGGGCGGGCACGAGATCGCGGTGAAGGGCGGCGAACCGCGCGTCATCGGATTCGAGGTGGCCGATAAGCAATACGTGACTCAGTCATTGAAGGTGCCCCCCGGGCAGGTGAACCTGTCCAAGGCGGACCTCGATCGCGTCGGCGCCGAACGCGCCCGCATCGATCACGCGCTCGCGGAGTATTCGGAGCCGCCTCCCGGGACGCTGCGGCTGCCGCAGCCCGTGCCGGGCCGGCGGAGCAGCTCGTTCGGGTCGCGGCGCATATTCAACGGCGCAGCCCGCACCCTGGCATGGACATTGCCGCGGCCGCCGGCACGCCGGTGCATCTGCCGATCGCGGGCACGGTGATCGAGACCGGTAATTTTTTCTTCAACGGCAATACGGTCCTGGTCGACCACGGACGCGGACTCATCAGCATGTACTGCCATCTGTCCGCCGTCGACGTCGAGCCGGGCCAGCATCTCGCAGCCGGCGCGCGCATCGGCGCAGTCGGGAAAACGGGACGCGCCACGGGACCCCATTTGCATTGGGGCGTGGCGCTCAATCGGGCCTGGGTCGACCCGGAATTGTTCGTGCCCTAGGAGTCGGTTCCGTTCAGCATCTGGTGGACCGCCGCCCCCTCGAGAGGCGCTCCCGCCGACGCGGCCTGCCGCAGGCGGGCGCTTTGCTCCTGCGCCGCCGCGCCCGAGAGCTGCATCTCCACCTGGCCCTGGAAGAACGCGCCATCCTGGATGGCGACGCGCGGCGCGAAGACGTTGCCCTTCACCTTCGCCGTGGCGCGTATGTGGACGAACTCCGTCGCATACAGGTCGCCTTCGACCTTGCCGTCGACCACGATCACGCGCGCGCGAATGTCGCCCTTCATCGACCCATCCGGACCGATCCCGAGATTTTGGGTGTGCATGATGGAGCCTTCGACGCTGCCCTGCACGATGAGGTCTTCCTGAGCCGACAGCTCTCCGCGGAACCGCAGCGTGGGCCCCAGGATCGACGCGCGCGCCGCCGGTTCCGGCGTACGCGCCTCGGGCGCCCGGATTTCCACCGGGCGCGGCTCAGCGGCCTTCGCCTCGGCGGCGCGCTGGGCCGGCGTGCGCGGCTCGGCTCGCGATTCGGCGTGCGGCTCGCGCGGCTCGGGTCGGGTCGATGCCTCGTGGCCGCTTCGGCCGCTCGGGTTGACGTTCATGATCGGCAATTCTCCATCTTCGGATTTCTTGAACCAGGCCATTTTTAAGCTGCGCTCGATGTGGGTTTGATCGTTCGGGGACCGGACAAATCCTGCTTGACCGAGAACTGTCCCGGCGTCTTCGCATCCATGTCGATGTTGCCGCTGAAGCACGCTCCTTCGAGAATGCAGACGATGGGTGAGTAGATATTGCCGCGGACCTTGGCAGTTTCCTTCACGACCACCGATTTATCGGCCTGCAGGTCGCCATCGACCGTGCCTTCGACCACGATGAGCTCGGCTCGAATGTTCGCCTTGACGGTGCCCTGAGGGCCTATGGTGAGGCGCTGCGTGTGGGTGACGGATCCTTCGACGCGCCCCTGGATCAGCAGATCCTCATCCGCGGACAGGTCGCCCTTGAAATTGATCGTTGGACCGAGAACTGATGCGCGGTCATTCGCGCCGTTGGTCGGATTAGTCATGTGTCTCCTCCAGTGTCAAAGTCGGGCGACCGGAGCGGGAGACTACCTTGCATAATCCCTTTTCGCGTGCGACATCGGTCACGAAACGGGATGTCGCCGTTCGCGGACGCCCGGCCTCGGCAACCGTCAGCGTGGGCCGCCGGCGCCGAATCCGCGGGGGCGCCCGGAGCCGGGCTGGCGGTGGATCCCGGCGCGGGCGTGTCCGCCGCAAGGGCAGTCGGCACGCCAAATCGCGAGGATCGAGCACCAAACGGGCAGGTATTTCAAGATGTTTCGCTCGCATCGCGCCTGAGTGACCAGGGCGTCTCGTCGGCCGACGGATCGAGCCGCCTCTTGATACAGCTGCGCGAGATCAGCCCCCGGACCACCGCGCCGCCCCCGGCGGTGGCGCTCTCCACGATCAGAAGGTGCATCAGGCCCACCCCATGAAAAATCTCCAGAATATCGGCGATCCTAGCCGACTGCATCGTGGACCAATCCACCGTGGGCAGATCATCCCATGCGGTCATGATGTCCCCGACGCGGATGTACTCGCGGCGCGTGATGTTCGAGCGCTGCATGAACTGATGTGGACGCTCGCCCTCGATGTCGTACGAGGTAATGAGGCCGATGACCTGAGAGCCGCTGATCACCAGCAGCGCCCGCACGCCGCATCGTTTCATGTCCCCCAGTGCGTCGTCGATCGCCCGCTCCGGAGCGACGCTGATGGGCACTCGGTATTTGAAATCGGTCATGCAGCGAATAGCCGGATCGCGCAGCTTCAAGTCGGGACTGTTCGCGGGCTGACGCATCGGCAACACGCCTGATGCAAGGGTATTGGTGCGCTCGGACAAATCGTTGTTCATAAACATCGGATCCTCCGGTTCCTGCAACGCGGTCGCTCAGCTTGCAATTCGGTCCATGAGAGCTCCAAGCTCAAATCGAACCTCGGTGATAGACACGGGGTCTGCCGGCAGGTTCGCTCCATAGTTCATCGCAGACTCCCGATGTCGGCGAACGGCCATCTCTAGCGCGTCGCCACGGCAATCGCGGCGGCGGCCATCAAGGTGCCACTGCCGCGGTTCAATAATTTGTTGGCCCGCGGATTCCTGAACCAGGCGCGCGCCCGCGACGCCGCGAGCACATACGCACCGAGGATCGACGGCAGGATCACCGCAATCGCCGCCACGATCTCGAGGTATCCATCGAGCTTCAAGCTCTCCAACTGCACGACCGTCGGCAGCAGGGCGACGAAGAACAGCATGGGCTTCGGGTTGCCCAGGGTGAGCATGAGGCTCCCCGCGAACAGACGCGAAGGGGTCTGGTTGCGGCACCGGGAATCGATATCGGCCAGCGGATGAACCGGCGTCGACCACAGCTTGTAGGCCAGGAACAGGAGGTACGCGGCGCCCGCGTACCGGACCGCCACGAACGCGGCATGGGCGGTGTGCGCCAGTGCGCTCAAGCCGAGGGCAGCGCCCAGAAACCAGATGAGATCGCCGGCCACGAATCCCGCGATGAACGCCGGTGCACCCACGGATCCGCGGGCGAGGCCCTGGGCTATGACGGCGGCCACCCCGGGTCCCGGCGTGGCAACGGCCATGAAGTAGACCGCACTGAACGTAACCAGCCCATACCAGGTCATGGCGCACTCCCCCTCCGAGCACGCCTGATTGTAACTCAAGAACGGGTAGGCGGCGGCAGTCGTGCCGCAGCGCATCGCCGCCGGGGGCCGCGCACGCCGCGGCCCTCGCGGCGCGCCGTTATTCGAGGCTTTCGCCGTGCAGGGAGATGTCGAGGCCCTCGCGCTCCTGCTCCTCCGTGACCCGCAGCCCCAGCGTCTTGTCGATGATCAGCAATAGAACATAACTCACCGAAAATCCGTAGATCACCGTCACCGCCACGCCCTTCGCCTGGATCAGCAGCGAGCCGTCCGCCCCGCTGATCTCCTTGCTCGCAAACACCCCCGTCAACAGCGCCCCGATGATCCCCCCGATCCCGTGCACCCCGAAGGCGTCCAGCGAGTCGTCGTACTTCAGCGCCCGCTTCAGCGAGGTCGCCGCAAAATAACACACCACCCCGGCCGCCAAGCCAATGACCACCGCCGCCGTCGGCGCCACGAACCCCGAGGCCGGCGTGATCGCCACCAGCCCCGCCACCGCCCCCGAGGCTATCCCCAGCACGCTCGGCTTGCCGTTGCCCACCCACTCCGCAAACATCCACCCCAGCGCCGCCGCCGCCGCCGCCATCTGCGTCACCAGCATCGCCATCCCCGCGCGCCCGTCCGCCGCCACCGCAGAGCCGGCGTTGAACCCAAACCAGCCCACCCACAAGAGCGAGGCCCCGATCAGCGTGTACGTCAGGTTATGCGGCGCCATCGCCTCGCGCCCATACCCAATCCGCTTGCCCAGCACCAAACAACTCGCCAGGCCCGCCATCCCCGCGTTGATGTGCACCACCGTGCCACCCGCGTAGTCCAACACATGGCTCGCGTTCAGCCACCCGCTCGGCTCCCACACCATGTGCGCAATCGGCGCATACACCAGCAACGACCACGCCGACAAAAATACCAGCATCGCCGAAAACTTCATCCGGTCCGCAAACGCCCCCGCAATCAGCGCCGGCGTGATGATCGCAAAGGTCATCTGAAACATCGCGTACACCGTCTCCGGTATCGTCGGCGCCAGGTGCGACACCGTCAGCTTGTTGCCCGCATCCGCCGATATAAACTTCACCCCCTCAAACAGCGCCCGGCTCGCCCCGCCGATAAATCCGCTCCCCGGCGTGAACGCCCACGAATACCCAATCACCCACCACAGCAGCGTCACCACGCAACAGCACGCAAAACTCTGCATCAGCGTCGCCAGCACGTTCTTCTTGCGCACCATCCCGCCATAAAACAGCGCCAATCCCGGTATCGTCATCATCAGCACCAGCGCCGTCGAGGTCAGCATCCACGCCGTGTCCCCGCCGCTGATCTTCTCCGCTCCCACCGTGAACGGCTCCGTCGGCACGCTCGCCGCCCCAGCCGCAGCCTCCGGCGCCCCCGCCGCCACCGGCGCTCCCGCCGCAGCCGCCGCGCTCGCCGCCGGCCCCTCCTGCGACCACGCCGCCGAACCCGCGGCCAGCAGGCACACCAACACCCACCCCTTCGCTACGTTCCTCACTGACGATCCCCTTGTGAAACTCTCGATTCGAATCCCGCTCAAATGGCGCTCGCGTCCCGCTCGCCCGTCCGGATGCGCACCACCTGCGTCAGCTCGAACACGAAGATCTTCCCATCCCCCACCTTCCCGGTCTGCGCCGCCTGCGCTATCGCCTCCACCACCTGCTCCGCCAGAGAATCCTCCACCGCAATCTCGATCTTCGCCTTCGGCACAAATTCCACCACGTACTCGGCACCGCGGTAGATCTCCGTATGGCCGCGCTGGCGCCCGAAGCCGCGCACCTCGGTCACCGTGACGCCGTGCACGCCCACGTCGCTGACGGCCTTGCGCACGTCGTCCAGCTTGAATGGCTTGATTATCGCGGTAATGAGCTTCATCGGTCCCGTCCTCGTAAGTTCGCGGTCGTTGGCACTGGGCGCGCAACAAGCACCCTGCGTGCCAGCGGATGGGATTGCTGCGTTATCAGCGAGTTAAGGAACGAGAGGCGCGGTCCAACCCGCGCCCCTGCACCGAATGGGCGCGCACACCAACCGACGATGCATTGAATTGAGGCGCGGCGGTCATTGGAGCGTGAGCTCGAGGCGCACCAACCCATCCTGGGACTTGGCCTTGTCGTTCGCCACCAGGAACACCCGATCGGCCCCCAGCTGCGAGTCGGCCAGCAGCGCCTGTTGCAGCTGCTTGGCGCGTTCCTGGCCGAGCGCCAGCAGTTCGGCGTCCCCGACCTGGATGTGCTCGCGGATGGTCGTGCCGAGGTAGTCGACCTTGGCCGACACGATCTCGGCCTTGGACTTCAAGCCGGTCACGGTCTCCGGATATTGGGGAGACCCGCCCAAATCCTTCGCATAGAGCCGGGTCAGCACGTCGAGCTGAGCCCGCGGATCGAGCTGCGCGAAATCGGGCGGTGTGGGCGGGGCAGCGGCTCCCTTCTTCGCAGAACCCTTCGCGGCCTGGATGTCCGCGAGCTCCGCGCCGTACTGCGCGGCGATGAGCGCGGGCCGGTCGATCGGGGGAACCACGGCGATCGGGACTGCGATTTTCAGCTGCGGCCGCTCGATCAGCGCCTTGGCGACGTTCCGGGCCTTGTCCGCGGCGGCCGCGTCCAGCGCGCTGCGGCCGGGCCGGAAATCGATGAACTGAATGTCCGGTCCGCCGCCGAACAAGGATCCGAGCAAGGCGAACGGCGCCGTGATCGCCTTCTCCAATAGGTTGACGAAGACCCTCCAGATGATGGGGCCCAGGCGGAATTTCGGGTCGTCCAACGTTCCGGTCACCGGCAAATTGAGGTCGATGACGCCGTTTCGGTCCTTGAGCAGGGACACCGCGAGCTTGATCGGCAGCGACACGGCGTCCTTGCTCGCGGTCTTGTCCCCGAATTCCAGCTGGTCGACGACGATGTGGTGCTGCGCATCGAGCGCGCGGCCGTCGACCTTGTAGTGAAGGTCCGTGCTCAGCTTGCCCTTGGAAATGTTGTAACCGGCGAACTTCCCCGAATACGGATTGAATACGGTGAGCTCGATATTGCTGAAATTCAGGGCCACGTCAGTGTAGAGCTTCGGGCCCAGGACGTTGAACTCGCCCGTGACGGAGACCGGCGAATACTTGTCCACGGAACCATGCAGATCCATCTTCGCGCGCGAATCCGGCCTGGACGAGAGCCCGACGATCGAGCCCTCCAGCCCCTGGATCCCGGTCGAGAAATTTGGGCGTATGGACAGATCGGCGAAGTTCGCCTGGCCCGCCTGCACCAGGATCTTGCGGATCGACATCGGCATGGGCGTGGGCGCCGCTGCGGCCACCGCGGGTTCCGGCGCCCCTGCCGCTTTTTTCGCCGGGCGGGAGGCCGCGGCCGCCGGGGTCGGGGCCGCGGTCTGCGGTACGGGGCCGGATTCCGCTCCCGCGGCGCCCGGCGCCGCCAGGATGCGCTTGACGTTCATGCTCTCATCCGACTCGATGATCACCCGCGCATACGGCTTGCGGGCGACGATCTGCTCGATGTCGAGCCGGTCGGGCCCCTGCGTAAATTTCAGTCCATCGATCTCAAGCCGGTCCCAGTTGATGAAGTCGGCCTGGAGTGCGTTGTCGACCGTATGCAGGTTCTCGACAGCGACTTTCCCGGCGAATTGCAGGGCCGGCATGCCCTTCCCAGGCCCGTAGTGCAGCTTCGCGGCGGCGCCCAGCTCGCCGCTCAACAGCGTCATGGAGGCGTGCTGGGCAATGTAGGGTTGAGCCACCGCGAGCTCGACGCCGGTCATCTCGAGGGTGAGGTCGGCCGATACCGGTTGCGGCGTCACGTCGCCGCTCAACTTGACCGCTCCTTTCTCATTGACGCGCAGGTCGAGGGCGACGTGCACCGGCTTGCTGAGATCCTGGCTCGCGCCGGTCACGTTGATCGTGACGGGCGCCAGCAGCACCTTCACGGCCGGGCTCGTGCTGCGATCCTCCATCGAGAGACGGGCATCGCGCAGGTCGAACTCGCGCAGATCGAATTGCCAAGGGGGTCCCGAATCCGCCGCAGGCGCTGCGGTGGCGAGGGTGGGCGCCACCGGCGCCGTGGATGCCGGCGGCGTGGCTGCCGTTGCCGCGGTACGCTTCCCGCCCGCCCCGGCCGCAGCGCCCGGAGCGCCGGCGAGCTTCATCAAGTTGACCGTTCCGTCGGGCTCGCGCCAAGCCGTCACGCCAAGCCCCGTCAACGCCACGAGATCGACATGGGCCTGGCGCTTGGCAAGGTCCACCGTGGTGCCGGTCACCTCGAGATCGGGGACCGTGATCCAATCCGCGTCCGCGCCCTTCGGCCGCACGGCGAGATGGCTCAGTCCCACCTTGGACACGTCCACTCGCAGATTACCCGGGTTGCCGCCGTCGCCCGCCGAAAATTGATAGGTCGCGGCCAGGTCGATGCTGCCCGAATTGACGTCGAAGTTCAGGCGGTCCTGCAGGTACTCCCACAGCGTGTGCGCGAACAGGCCGTTGATTTGGAACTCCCCGTCCGACTCGATCGGCTGCGCCGAGAGGTGTCCATGCCATTCGATCCGCTCGCCGAGCTTCGATGATCCGGTGAAGGTGAACTTGCCGCCCTCGACCCCGGTCGTGAATTCCTGCAGTTCGAAGTTGATGGGCTCGAGCCGTGCCGCAAACACGTCCGGCTGGCTGTGGTCCTCATAGGTGAGGAGGCCCTGCGAGATCTCGAAGGATCCGATGCGGATGGACGGCAGCCCGGCCGGCTTCTCCTGCGGCTTGGCCGGCGCGGGCGCAGGCGCCGCCTTCGGCTTCAGCTGCATGAGGTTCAGCGCACCGTCCTGCGCCACGACGGCGCTGACGTAGGGCGAATCGATGTCGATGCGGCCGAAGGAAAAGGCGCGGTACCAGAGCGAGGACAGCTCGAAATCGACGAACAGACGCTGAAAACCCAGCAATTTCTCGCCGCCCGCGCCCGCCAGGGAGAAGTCCTTGACCTCGAGCTGCAGGAGGAACGGGTTGACCCGGATGTCGCCCACCGCGGCCTGCGCGCCGATCGCCTTCGGTATGTCCTCGAGAAGGGCGGAGCGGATCAGTCTGGGCGCGAGCACGAAGCCCGCCAGGGCGTACAGCCCCGTCAGCACCGCCGCGGCGCAGAGAACGAGAAAGGCTTTTCTCCTGTAGAAAAACAACGCCAGAACATCCCAAATCCGCCGCCAAGCTGAAGGTCGGTCTCCAGCCCCATGGTAGCAAATTTGCGCTCAGCGTTTGTTGCGTTGGATGAGCCGCTTGCGCTTGCGGACCTGCCGCGGCGTCAGGGGATTGCGCTTGCCCGCGTACGGATTTTCCTCTCCCCGGAAGATGACCCGCACCGGCGTACCCGACAGGTCGAAGGCCTTGCGGTACACGTTGACCAGGTAACGCCGATAGGCGTCGGGCACGTGATCGGTCTGATTGCCGTGAATGACGATGATGGGCGGGTTCTGGCCGCCCTGATGAGCGTACCGCAGCTTGATCCGGCGCCCGCTCACCAGCGGCGGCTGATGGCTTTCCATGGCGGCCTGAAGGACGCGGGTCAGCTCCGGCGTCGCCATATCGCGCATGGCGGCCGCGTACACCTTGCGGACCGAGCCGAACAATTCGCCGACCCCGCTGCCGTGCCGCGCCGAGATGAAGTGCAGCGGTGCGAACGAGGCGAACTCCAGCCGCTGCTGCACCTGCTGCTTGATGAGCTCGCGCTGCTCCGGCGGAATGTTGTCCCACTTGTTGACCGCGAGAACCAGGGCGCGGCCCTGCTCGATCACGGTGCCGAGGAGGCTCGCGTCCTGCTCCGCCACGGTGTCGTGGGCGTCCATCACGACGATCACGACGTGAGCGCTCTCGATGGCCTGCAGCGTCTTGATGACGCTGAACTTCTCGACCGCCTCCTCGACGCGCGAGCGGCGACGCACGCCGGCGGTGTCGATCAGGGTGTAGCGCTCGCCGTCGCGCTCGAACGGCACCAACACCGCATCGCGCGTGGTGCCCGGCTGATCGCTGGCTACCACCCGGTTCTCGCCGAGCAGGCGGTTGATCAATGTGCTCTTGCCGACGTTCGGGCGGCCGATCACCGCAACCTTGATGCCGGTCGTCTCCGGGCCGTCCTGCGGATCTGGAGTGAGTCCATGAAGAGCCGCCTCGAGCAGCGAGATCACGCCCTGGTCGTGCGCGGCGGCGATGGGATGCGGCTCGCCCAGACCCAGCTGATGGAACTCCGCCACGGCGACGTCGTGGTCGAAGCCCTCGGTCTTGTTCACGGCCAACCACACGGGCTTGCCGCTGCGCCGTGCCAGCTGCGCGACGAACTGATCCTGGGGCGTCAGGCCCGCGCGCCCGTCCACCAGCACGATCAATCGATCGGCCTCGGCCATGGCGCGCTCGGTTTGCGCAATCATCAGGCCTTCGAGACCCTCGGCGTTCTCGACGAGACCGCCCGTGTCCACCACGATGCAGGGAACGTCGGTGCGCCGCGCGTACCCGTACTGCCGGTCGCGCGTCAACCCCGGCAGATCCGCGACCAACGCGTCCCTCGTCCCGGTCATGGCGTTGAACAACGTCGACTTGCCCACGTTCGGCCGGCCGATCAGAGCGACTACGGGCAGCATGACGTGGCGCCGCTATTTCGGCGGAGGTGCGGCCGGTTTTTCTTTCTTCTTCTTCTCGGGCTTCGGCGGCGGAGGAACCGGATCGGGATGAGGCGGCAAAGCGTTCGCCGGGTCGGCGCGAAAGGCGGCCATCCTCCCGCCGTCGTCCAGGACGATGACGGTGTCGCCGTCCACGACCGGCTGGTTGCTCACGCGAGACTTCGAGACGCGCTCGCGGGCCACGAGGTAGCCCGTGCCCTTGTCCAGCCAGTGCAGATAGCCCTGGTAGTCCCCCACCACGACCGCCGTGGTGGTTTCGACCGGCGCGGTCAGGGCGCGGCGCCTGATGCTCGAGTTGCGCCAGATCTCCGACCCGTCGCGCTCTCGAAGCGCGATCACCTCGCCGTCGGACTCCGTCACGAAGAGATTGTCGGCATCCGCGCACAGCCCCCGGTAGCTCGACATGTCGTGCGCCCACCAAATCTGGCCCGAGTCGAGCGCCAGCATGGCCGTGCGCCCCTGGAATCCCGTGGCGAACACGTCGTCGCCGACCACACGCACCGCCGAATCGATGTCGACGAGCCGGTCGAGCTCCGTGCGTCCGTGAGGGGACGCAAGCGCCGTGTCCCACACCGTATCGCCGTTCGCCAGGGACACGGCCATCACCTTGCCGTTGTCGAATCCGCTGATGGCGAGCTCCTTGGCGATGACCGGAACGGCCGTCCCGCGCAGGCTCAGGCGCGGAACCTGCTGCTCGACCTGCCATAGATCCTTGCCGGTTCCGGCATCGAATCCATGCAGCCGGCCGTCGACGGAGCGCATTACGACGACCTTCTCGCCGACGGCAGGCGCCGACAGCAATTCGGAGTTGACGTGCGCCCGCCACCGATCCTTGCCGGTCTCGGCATCGAGGGCGATGATGTCGCCCTTGCTGGTTCCGACCACGACCATGCCGAAGCCGGCGGCCGGCCCCGCCGACAGCGGCAGCTTCAATTTCCTCACCCAGATCTGCTTGCCGGTGTCCACGGCCACCGCAAGCATTTCCCCCTTGTCGGACGCGGCGAAGACGGTCCCCTTGTCGAGCGCGGGCCCCAAGCCCAGCCGCAGCTTGATCTGCTTCGTTCCGCCGCCGACGTTGTCACCCCAGATCTTCTTCACCGGCAGGGTGGCCGGGAATTTCATGATCGCCGCGGGCGGCTCCACGTCCTTGTCCTTGGAACAGCCGGCGGCGGCGACCAGCATGACGAGACTGAGGATGGGCAATAGACGCATCAGGGTTTGGCCTTGTTCGTGGGGGACGGCACGGGCGCCGCGGCCGGCGGGGCGGCGGCGCCGGTGGATGCTGCCGCGGGCGCTGCGGCTGCCGCGTTGAGGTCGACGATTTTCAACTGGATCAGCCCGGGATTCACGCCGCCCATCTCGGCGCCCGCGAGCGCCGCGGTATATTCAGCCGCCGCGTCCTTCATGTCCTTCTTGGCGTAGAAGGCGTCCCCGCGGACGTCGTGAAACTGCGCGGCAAAGGTGCCCGGCTTGTCCTCGGCCAGCGTCTTGATGGCATCGTCCGGCTTGCCCTGGTCGATCAGGACCCGCGCGAGGCGCAGCCGCGCGATGCGCCGAAGTTCGTCGTCCTTCGAGTTGTTCATGACCTGGCTCAGGGGCGCGACCGCGTCGGCGGGCTTGCCCGCATCGATGCTCAATCGGGCCAGCGCCAATTGCGCCTGATCGGCGTAGGGCGAGGTCGGATAGGTTTGGATGAGGCCTGCGCCGAGCTGCCGCGCCTTCGCCGCGTCGTTATGCTCGACCGCCGCGGCCATGTCGGCGAACTGGGCTGCGGCGCGCAGCGCCCGCTCGTTGCGGTATCCGTCATAGTAGCGGTAGCCGAAGATGAGGGCGAAGCCGAGCGCGATGCCGCCGGCGACCCACAGCCAATTCTCCGCGACGATGCGCTTGACCTGCTCGAGCTGCTCGTCGTCGGTCATGTATTCGTCAGTCATGCCTGCTCCGCTATCCCAGCCTTGAGACCCAACAATGTGCCCATGCGTTCATTGATTCGCTCAATGGGGCATTCTTCCTGCGCCACGTCGCGGCGCAGATCCTTCACCGCCGCGACTCCGCGCTCGACCTCCTCGTCCCCGAGCACGATCGCAAACTCGGCGCCGCTCTTGTCCGCGCGCTTGAACTGGGTCTTGAAGCTGCCGCCGCCCAGATTGATCTGCAATTTCAGGGAAGGCCACGCGTCCCTCAGCCGTTCCGCCAGCTGGAAGCCCGGGATTTCCGTACGCTCACCCACCAGCACCAGGTAGACCTGCGGCCGGTCGCGCTGCGCGGCGAGCCCCTGCTTCTCGAGCAGCAGCACGATCCGCTCCTGTCCCATCGCCCAGCCGATCCCGGGGGTGCTGGCCCCGCCCAACTGTTCGACCAGCCCGTCATAGCGCCCGCCGGCGCATACCGCGCTCTGGGACCCCAGAGCATCGGTGGTCCATTCGAAGACGGTTCGAGTGTAGTAGTCGAGCCCGCGCACCAGATGCGGCTCGACATGATACTCGATGCCCGCGCTCTTGAGGTGCGCGCACAGGGCCTCGAAGTGTTCCTTCGATTCCGGGTCCAGGGAATCGAGCAGCCGCGGGGCGCCGGCCACGAGGTGCTGCATCTGCGGATTCTTGCTGTCCAGGATTCGCAGTGGATTGCCTGCGAGCCGCCGCCTGCTGTCGGCGTCCAATTCCGCCTCGTGCGCGCCGAAATAGGCCGCGAGTTCATCTCGATAGGCGGCACGCGCGGCCGGCGTCCCCAATGAATTGACCAGCAGCTTGAGCCGGGTCAACCCCAGCCGCCGCAGCAACCGCGCGGACAGCAGGATCATTTCGGCGTCGACGTCCGGACCCGGGAAGCCGAAGGCCTCCGCGTCGATCTGGTGGAACTGGCGGAAGCGCCCGGCTTGCGGCCGTTCCCGCCGGAACATGGGTCCCATGCACCAGACTCGCAGCCGGTTATCCCGCAGGAGGCCGTTCGAGATAACGGCGCGCACGATTCCAGCCGTGGCCTCGGGTCGCAGGGTGATGTGATCCTCCCCCTGGTCGACGAAGCTGAACATCTCCTTCTCGACGATATCGGTGAAATCGCCGATCGAACGCTTGAAGAGCTGCGTCTGCTCGATGACGGGCACACGGAACTCCTCGTACCCGTACGCACGGAATACTTCTCGCGTGACGCGCTCGAGCTTCTGCCACGCCGCAGCCTGTGCCGGCAATACGTCGTGAACGCCGCGAAGGGGCTCGATGATCTTTCCCAAGAGTGCTCCGTTCAGCCGCGAGGATGCGGGTTGGCCGCCGTGGTGACATGCGGGTCACGGCGCAGCACACCGTCGGCGCCCGCCTCGAAGCGCGCCACGTCTCCGGCTATGAATTGCGGGCCGATGGCGACCACGCGGCTGTTCACTTCGAGCTGCACGCCGCTCGCGAAGCCGAGGTACACCCGCATGGGCGCATCCCCCGCGATGGTGGTCACGCTGTTGGCCCGGCCGTTCCCGGCGAACAAGCGGTGCCCTTCCGAATCGCGCACATAAACCCAGGAATCGGCCGAGAAGCTCAGGCGCAGCTTGGCCTTTCCGACCCCCGCGACCGCATCGCCGTCGCCCGCCGATGCGCTGGCGGCGCCCTTTGCGCCCGGCGCGCCGGCCGCCGGCCCCGGCACGCCGGTTCCCGGGTGATCCACGGAGGAGCCGGCGTCGGCGGCCGCCGGCGGCGCATCCGCATCGTCGCCCGGGCCCGCGCTCCCGCCACCGGTCGCGGGCACGGCATTGGCGCCCGGCGCGACGGCCGCTGCCGGCGCTGCCGAGACGGCGGACTTGGGCGCCCAGAACGAAACCCATCGCGGCCGCCAGTACGCGGCCGCGATGGCCGCCGCGATGACCGCCAGCGCGGCGAACCGCACCCAATGGGGGCCGGGTCCCGGCACCGAGGCCCGCAGGCGCAGCGGCGCCTGGGATGGCGGCTGCGCCGGGGCAGCGGCCGCAGCGGCGCTTGGAGGCCGGACGTCGGCGGGGGCAACGGTCTCGTCCGCCGGCAGACCGAGGAGGCCCGCGTAACGCTTCATATGCCCCTTGACGTACACGGACGGACCGACGCGCGAGTAATCGCCGCCCTCGAGCGCCTCGACCACCCAGGCATCCAGGTGCAACGCGTCCGCCGCCTTTTGCGCCGTCATGCCCGCGGCTTCGCGGGCGGCCCTCAGCCGCTCGCCGAGGGATTGCGCGGTCTCGCTCATCGATCGTCGCCGGACCGCATCAGCAACGCCTGTTCGGAATTCGGAAATTCGGCCTGTATCCGGCGGGCGTAGGCCGCCGCGGCGGTATTGTCGCCGAGCTTGCGCTGCGTCCGGTATCCCAGCCAAAGCACATCGGGGGTGGGTTGATTGACGGCGAGGTAGCGCGTCACGTAGTCGAGCGCCTCGGCCGCTTCGCCCTGGTCGAGCGCCAGGTTGCCGAGTTCCAGCAACGCTTCGGGCAGGTTGGGCCGGAGCGCAAGCGCGCGGTTGAAATACCGCTTCGCGTCGACCATGTCCCCGGTGCTGCGAACGCAGACGCCGGCGTTCACCAGGGCGACCTCGGGCGTCTGGTACAGGGGGTCGCGCGCAACCTCGTCGAACAGCTTCTCCCCGGCCGCGGTCTTTCCGGTGCGGCAGAGGAATCCCGCATATCCATTCTGGATGTTGGGATCGTTTTTGCCGATCCGCGCTGCGCTCGAATAGGCCCTTTCGGCCTTCCGCGTCTCCTTGAGCCTCTCGTACACCAGGCCGGCGGTGAATTCGACGTTGGCGTTGCCCGGGTCCTCCTTCAGGGCGCGTTCGATGAAATCGCGCGAGGACGACAGCTTGTTGAGCTTCATGTACTCGATCGCCAGCTGCACGTTGGTCTGGGCCGCCTTCTCCGGCGAGGCCTTCGGACCCAGCTGACCGCTGCTGGAGCATCCCGAGAGGCACACGCCCAGCAGCATCATCACCGCAATCGCGCCAGTTGATTTCATCAAGCCTCCGCCGACGGGCGCGAAACGGAATTCAGGCGGCTGCCGAGGCGCACCAGCGTGCGATCGGTCACCTTCCCCGCCAGCTGGCCGCAGGCCGCATCGATGTCGTCGCCGCGCGTCCGCCGGATGGTTGCGATGACGCCGTTGTCGTTCAGGATGTCGCGAAACCGCACGATCGTCCCGGCCGGCGAGCGCCGGTAGGCGGTTCCGGGAAACACGTTGAACGGAATGAGATTGAGCTTCGCCGGCCGCCCGCGCAGCAGGCGCGCCAGCTGCCGCGCATGGTCGGGCTTGTCGTTGACGCCGTCGAGCATGACGTACTCGAAGGTGACGCTGCGGCCGTTCTGCTTGTCGATGTAGTGCCAGCACGCCTCCAGCAGCTCGCCGATCGGATGCTTGCGGTTGATCGGCACGAGTTCGTTGCGAAGCTCGTCGTTCGGGGCGTGCAGGGACACCGCGAGCGCCACGTTGCATTCCTCGGCGAGCTTGTAGATCTGCGGGACGAGGCCGGAGGTGGACAGCGTCACCCGCCGGCGCGACAGATCGTACCCCAGGTCGTCGGTGAACACCCGCATGGCCGGAACCACGTTCCGGTAGTTCGCGAGCGGCTCGCCCATCCCCATCAGCACGACGTTGGTGATCCTGGCATTTTCGTCCGCCGCGAGCTCGCGGTGGGCCAGCCAGACTTGGCCCACGATCTCGGCGACGCTCAGGTTGCGGTTGAAACCCTGCTGCGCCGTGGAGCAGAACGAGCAATCCATCGCGCAGCCCACCTGGCTGGAGATGCACAAGGTGCCGCGGTCGGGCTCCGGGATGTAGACCGTCTCGATGCCCTGGACCTCGTCCATGCGCAGCATCCACTTGCGCGTGCCGTCCGCGGATCGCTGCTCGGTGACGATCTGCGGCACCGCTATCGTGGCGACCTCCGACAGCCGGGTGCGAAACTCCAGCTTCAGGTCGCTCATCACGGCGAAGTCCGCGGCGCCCCGCCGGTAAATCCACTTCATCAGTTGCCGCGCGCGAAAGGGCTTCGCGTCCAAGCGCGCGGCGACGAACGCCTCGAGTTCGGCACGCGGCAATCCGAGGAGATTTACGCGATCGTCGGCCACGTTAGGTGCTCGCTTCCCGATGAGTCCTTAAGGGCGCATACGCTAGCGCGTACGCGGGCAGACCTCAATTTCACGGAAGAAATACGCAATCTCACGCGCCGCCGTCTCCGGCGCATCCGAGCCATGGACCACGTTCTCGTCGATGCTGGTCGCTAGATCGGCGCGTATCGTGCCCTTCGCGGCCTTCTTCGGGTCGGTAGCGCCCATGACATCCCGGTTCTTCGCGATGGCGCCCGCGCCCTCGAGCACCTGGACCATCACCGGGCCGGAGGTCATGAACTTCACGAGATCCTTGAAGAACGGCCTTTCGCGGTGCACGGCGTAGAAACCCTCGGCCTCGCCGTTCGACAGGTGCATCATGCGCGCCGCGACCACGGACAGTCCCGCGGCTTCAAAACGGCGGTAGATCTCGCCGATCAGGTTACGGCCGACGCCGTCCGGCTTGACGATGGAAAGGGTGCGCTCAACTGCCATGATGACCTCGGGGCTTGGAATGGGATTCTCGGGCCCAAATGGGGCCGACAAAGACTGCGAAGTGTACTGGAGAGGCGCCGGTCAAGCAATGTTGAGTCGGCCGAAGTCACTGTATTGCTTGGAAAAAGCCGGTCCTCTTAGGGGGCGCTGCGCCCGCGCGGGCGGCACGCGGCGGCCTTGGGATCGCGCGCCC
>Ga0302270_10001468_pt1 | contig 23756 bp, 23 predicted proteins | sample III_Bog_E2_3_FD_198773 | JGI IMG/M metagenome (GOLD analysis project Ga0302270, IMG submission 198773) | Peat permafrost microbial communities from Stordalen Mire near Abisko, Sweden - III_Bog_E2_3 | ecosystem: Environmental > Terrestrial > Soil > Wetlands > Peat | place: Sweden: Abisko... | reverse complement strand
CCTGGTCGAGATCGTTCACCTGGAGGGCGCCACCGCTTCCAACGATGGAAGTCGGATCCAGATCGGTGCATACGGGCGTTTTGTTGCCTGCGGAGGGGAAGTAGATCAACGGACCCGTCCCCGATGGGAGCAAGGTGGAGGCCCAGATGCCTGCGGATGCGGAATGGACGTCCAGGGCGAACGCTCCGTAGTTGGGATAGGCCGACCCAATCGGGTAATAGGTCTGAAAGCAGGTGTCGTCGGTGCGATTCCATAACGACCAAGTGCCTGGAGCGGGCGAAACCATGAATCCACCATGGGATGTGACATCCCCCCACGACCCCACGAGCATCTCCCCCTGGGGGCCCATGGTGAAAACCTTCCTCGTGTAGGAAAGATCGGAGGAAAGCAACCAAGTGGGATGGATCGTGCTGCCGGGGTTGTCCGGCGAAGGAACCTTGATGGTGTCGGAGATCCACTTGTTGGCTCCGCTCGGGAGCCGCCACACCCGGGTGCTCGAAGCGTCTCCGGTGAGGTGGTAGAACGTGGGGCCCGGCCCGGCAGCCACGGAGAAGGGGAGATTGTCCGGCAAGGCTCCGTCCGGATGCAGTGGGGTTGCAACGCCATTCTGAAGTTGGACCAGCCCCGTGGAGGACGTGGCCAGGAAGTAGCCCTTGGGCGTGGCGATGGCCTGGACGGCACCGGGCACAGTCGCCGAACCCCCCTTCCAGGCGAAGGTGCTGCCGTTGATGCTGAGACCGTTCGCGTAATCGCTCCACTGCTGCCCGAGCGTCCCGAGATGGACCCCCGTGGAATCCCGCAGCAGCGTGTAGTCGCCCCGGGTGGGGCTCGGAAGGACGGTCCACCGGTCGGCGGAGAGGTAGTAGCCCGCCTTTCCGATGTGGCTTGAGGCGGAATCCGTGTTCCAGACGGGGTCGGTGGCATAGGCGAGCCCCTCGGGAAGGGCGACCCAAATGGTGTCGTTTTGGGCCATGACGGCGAGCACGGTATCCCGATAGGCGCCAAAGGTCGAAATGTTGTCCACGGCGTCGGTGTCGGAGACGCGGAGCAGGCTCAACCCTTGGGGACCTCCGAGCACCAGGTACCCCTTCCAGAAGGTGGCGGCCCCGGGAGTGAATGTCCAGGCGGACGACAGATACGTGCCCATCGGCTCCCAGGAGAATTCTCCGGGCGGGAGGAGGGCGAAGTGGCCATCGGTGCAGATCGCCCAGATGCTATCCCCGGAATTCGCGACCAGGGATGCCACATCCAGGGACGGGAGACCCTGCTCCCCCGTGAAGATCGTTCCCTTGTTGGCCGAGGGATCCCACTCCTCCACCCCGCCCGTGGTGGCGGCCAGCACGGTGCCGTCGGATCGGAGGACGGACATGCGGGCCGCCTGGATGGAAGACCAGATTTTCCAGTCGCCCAGGAAAGTGGGGGAGTAGGCATGGGAGCAACAGACCATTCCCAGGGAGAGGAGAAGTGCGCGACGCATGGGCTCCAAGATACGTCGAGCTGGATCTATCGTTTCGGACTCCATTGGATTCCATCGTCCTCATCGGCATGCCGGGCTCGGGAAAGAGCACCGTGGGGGTGCTCCTGGCGAAGGAACTTCGCAAGGAGTTCGTCGACACCGACCTCCTGATCCAGACGGAGACGGGCCGCGGCCTGCAGGAGATCCTGGACCAGGATGGAATTCCCGGATTCCTGGCCTTGGAGGAGTCCGTGGTCCTGGGGTTCCAGCCCAGGCGGATGGTGGTCGCCACGGGGGGATCCGTCGTGTATTCGCGGCCGGCGATGGAGCATCTCTCCTCCCACGGGATCTGCATCTACCTGGACTGTTCCTTGGCCTCCCTGGAACGCCGCTTGTCGAACCTGCATTCGCGGGGGGTGGTCCGCTCTCCCGGCCAATCGTTGGAAGACCTGTTCCTGGAGCGGGATCCCCTCTATCGGGCCTGGGCGACGTTCGTGGTCGACAACGGGCACGACGACCACGGACTCGTCGTGGAGGAGATCGCGAGGCTCCTGCGGCCGCGTTCCGCCTGAGGGCTCCCGGCGCCGCGGTTTCCCGACATGGCATTCGAAAAATCGTTGTGCGCGACGCATCCGGTATCGTAGTCTGATCTACGGAACGGAAGGAGGCTCCCCGTTGGACAGAATTCGAACCCGCGAGAAGATCGTCGCGAAGGCGGCGGAGGAGATCCTCCGCGACGGATACTCGCGCACGACCATGGATGCCATCGCCTCGGCCCTGGGCATGAGCAAGAAGACCATCTACCAGCTCTACCCCAGCAAGAAGGACCTCCTCCGAGGGGTCCTGTCCGGACTGCAGGCCGAGATCGAAAAGGGCTTGGAGCAGGTGGTGTTCCGCACGGACCTGGCATTCCGGGACAAATGGCTCTCGGTGGTGGAATACACGGCCCGCCAGTACGGGCGGCTCGGGCCGGGATTCGTGGAAGACCTGCGTTCGGCCGATCCGGAGATCTTCCAGATCCTGGACAAATTCCGCACCGATCTCGTCCAGCGTTGCTTCTCCTCGCTCGCCGAACAGGGAATCCGCGAAGGCTCCTTCCGATCCGACATCGACCCGAGGTTCCTCTCCGCGGTGTACCTCGCCATCGTGCAGGCGATCCTGAACCCCCACGCGGTGCAGCGCCTGGGAATCGCGCCGGACCAGGCGTATCGCGAGGTCGTCAAGCTCCTTCTGGACGGGGTCGGGCTCCACCCGATTCAGTCCCCCACGAACCGGTAACCCTCTCCCGGCGCGGTCTGGATGTAGCGGGGACGGCGCGGATCCGGTTCCACCTTCTTGCGCAGGGCCACCACGAAGTTGTCGATGGTCCTCGTCTGCACGCCGTCGGAATATCCCCACACCTCGCGCAGGAGTTCGTCGCGGGTCACCACGCGGCCGGCGGCCTCCACCAACCGGCGCAGAAGCATGGCCTCCTTGAAGGAAAGGTCGACCAGTCCACGGGGTCCATCCACCGTGGAGGATCGGAAGTCGATCCTCCGGTCCCCCAGGCGGACCCCTTCGGCGACGGAGGTTCCGGCGGCTCCCGTCAACCACTCGCGGGACCGGATCAGGCTTCGGATGCGGGCCAGGAGCACGTCCAGGTCGAAGGGCTTGGTCATGTAGTCGTCCGCACCCATCTGGAGCCCCTGCACGATCGCGTCGGAGCTCGCCGTGGCGGAAAGGATCAGGACCGGGGTGCGCACGTCGCGTCGGCGCAGGGACTCCAGCACCTGCAGGCCGGAGATGCCGGGAAGGAGCATGTCCAGCACGACCAGCGAGTAGCCGCCCTCCCGGGCCGCCTCCAGTCCCCCTTCGCCGTCCTGGCAATGGCGGACCAGGAATCCTTCCTGCAGCAGGTTGAATTCGAGCCCGAGGGCCATGGGGAGGTCGTCCTCCACCAGCAGGAGGCGGGGGCCGCTCACGCCGCCACCGGAAGCCGGAACCAGAACACGCTGCCCTTCCCCTCGGGGTTGTCCCTCACGCCCATGGATCCGCCCAGGAGCAGCACGGAGGAGTTCGCGATGTACAGTCCCAGGCCGGTCCCGGTCCGTCGCCGGTGCTCCCGACCGGGCACGCGGAAGAACCGCTGGAAGATCTTCTTCCGGTACTTGTGGGGGATTCCCAGTCCGCGGTCGAAGACCTCCACGGATATCCAATTGGCTTGGCGGGAGGTGCGCAGTTCCGGAGCGGCGCCGTCTCCGTACTTGGTGGCGTTCTGGAGGAGATTGTCGAGGATCGATTCCATCAGGATCCGGTCCATCCGCACCACGGCGCTCGGTCCTGGGCCGAACAGGAAAGCCGGGCTGGAGGGGCGTCGACCGTACTCGTCGATCCAGCCGCGAAGGTCCAGCCGTTCGGGTCGGATCTCCTGCATCCGGCCTTCGATGCGCCGGGCCTGGAGGATCCTGGAAACCAACTGGTCCAGACGCCGGGTCTCCTGCAGGATCAGGGCGATGAATCGGGCCCGATCCTCCTCGGACAGGTTCGGGCGCTGCAGGGTCTGGGCGAAGAGCTGGACGTTGGCGGTGGGCAGCTTGAGTTCGTGGGTGGTCATGCTGAGCCAATCGGTCTGCAGGTACCGGTAGCGGCGATTGACCAGGTAGGAGGTGAAGAACAGCGACAGGGCCACCAGGATCACCGCCAGGAAGCCCGAACCGAGGGCCAACACCGGCCAGAGCGTCGAACCGTCGCGGTGGGTCGAGGAGAACCGGACCCCCTCGAGGTTGTGGCTCAGTTCCTTGATGGTCCTGAAGTCTCCAACCATGTAGACGTTCCAGAGGACAAGGAGGGTGATGACCATCAGCACCACCACCACGAATCCGGAGATCGCGATTCCGAACGTCCATCGGCGCATGGCTTCCAACCTAGAATCCACCGACGCGGTCCGGACCCGACGAAGCTTGTACCATTCCCTGTCCATGCCGCCGACCGGACTCCTGCTTTCCAACCTGGGCTCGCCAGACGCCCCTCGCCGCAGGGAGGTGGCCTCCTACCTGCGCCGATTCCTGACCGATCCCCGCGCGGTGGACATCCCGTGGCTTCCCCGCCAACTGCTGGTGCGCGGGATCATCGCGCCGTTCCGATCCCGGCGCAGCGCCCGCGCCTATGCGAAGATCTGGACGAGCGAAGGATCGCCCCTGGTGGTCCACACGCTGGCCCTGGCCGCGAAGGTGGGGGAAAGGCTCGGGCCCGATTGGAGGGTGGTCGCGGGCATGCGCACCGGGAGGCCTTCCCTCGGGGATGCCCTGGAGGCGCTCCGCTCGGAGGGTTGCCGCCGCATCGTGGCGATGCCCCTCTATCCGCAGTACGCGTCCGCCACGGTCGGATCCACTCTCGAAGAGGTCTGGCGCCTGGCATCGCGGCGGGAAGTGGTGCCCGAAATCGTTCCGGCCGGGTCCTTCTTCGAGCACCCGGGCTTCCTGGACGGGGTCGCCGACCGGGTCCGCCGCGTGTTGGAGCCGCTCCCGAATGCCCCCGTCGTCTTCTCCTTCCACGGACTTCCCCAGCGCCAGATCCGCAAGGCGGATCACACCGGAACCTGCCTGGGCGAAGGGTGCTGCGAACTGCCGGACGGGGCTCGGCGCGGTTGCTACAAGGCGCAATGCCACGCCACCGCGAGGGAGCTTTCGAAGCGACTCCATCTGCCCCCCGATCGCTGGGTGGTCTCCTTCCAGTCCCGGTTGGGCCGCGACGCGTGGATCGGTCCCTCCACCGCCGACACGCTTTCCCGGCTGGCCGCCGACGGATGCCCGGACGTGGTGGTGGCCACTCCCTCCTTCGTGGCCGATTGCTTGGAGACGCTGGAGGAAATCGGGATCGGACTGGCGAGGGCGTTCGAGTCCAAAGGGGGCGCGCTCCACCTCGTGCCCTGCCTCAACTCCGGCGACGATTGGGTGGACACCGTGGCGGAGATGGCCCTTTCCTATCTTCCCCATCCACGATGAGGAAGATTCCAGCCGGGATCGCGGCCTTGCTGGCCGCGTGCGCGATCAGTTCCTGCACGCGCAGCGAAGGCACGGTGGTGGCGCGCGTGGGCAAGGAAACCCTGACGCGGGAGCAGCTCCTGGCGATGGTCCCGCCGGAACTGTCCAGCCATGCCGGTCGCGAGGTGTACCTGGACATGGCCCGACGCTGGATCCGCAACCGGTTGCTGGCCCGGGAAGCGTTGCGCCTGGGACTCGACGACAACCTCGAAGTCCGGCGCCAGATCCACGAGAGGACCGAGGACATCCTGGCCCAGGCCCTCGTCGACAGGATCCTGGACACCGTCCCCGAGATGCCGGAGGCGGCGCTGCGCAAGTACTACGACGACAACCAGCAGGAATTCCTGCGCCAGGAGCCCGAGGTCGCCTTCCGCCGCCTGCGCCTGCCCGACCAGGCCACGGCCGCGGCGATGCGCCAGGCCCTGACTCCGGTGGGGTTCGCGAGCGAAGTCCAGCGGCTGAATCCCGATCCTTCCTCGGCATTGGAAGCGCAGCGGTTCTGGCGACGTTCGGAGCTTCCCCCGAACGTGGCGGAGGTCCTCTTTGAACTCCAGGAAGGAATGATCTCCCCTCCCGTCCAGGTCTCCGACGGCTGGGCGCTGTTCCTCGTGGTATCCAGGGTCCAGGCGGGCACGGTCCGTCCCTTTCCCGATGTCGTCGACCCGATCCGCCTGCGCCTCACCGAATTCGAGCGCAAGCGCCGCCTCGACGAGGTCGTCGCCCAACTCGCACGCCAATCCGGCACGGAAATCGTCTCCAAGGCCTTGCCGGGAACCGACAGCGCCGCAGCCAAGAAGTGACCATGATCCTCCCTTTGCTCCTGACTTCGCTCCTTTCTTCGCCGCTGCCTCCACCCGACGGCATCGCGGCCCTGGTGGGCGACCAGCCGATCCTGGTTTCGGACGTGTCCGAAGCGCTGCACTACCAGGTCCAGGCCAACCCCGGGCTGGGGAAGCTGGCTCCGCCGGAGCGGGCCAAGCGCGTGCTGGACCAGCTCGTCGACGACAAGATCCTCCTGATCCGCGCCAAGGCAGAGACCTTGGACGTTCCCGAATCGGAAATCAACTCGCGTGTGGAGCAGAGGCTGTCGGAAATGACCCAGAGGGCGGGCGGGACGGACGCCCTCGTGGCGATGCTGAAGCAGAAGGGCGGCCTCACCCTGGGCCAGTACCGTCTTCGCCTCGCCCGGGAGATCAAGGAAGAAGGTCTCAAGGAGAAGCTGCGCGACAAGTACGTGGGCAAGATCGATCCCGTGCGCGAGGAGGTCCTCTCCTTCTACGACCAGTACAAGGATTCCATGCCCATGCTCCCCGACCAGGTGAAGCTCGCCCAGATCGTGGTTAAGATCACCGCCGATCCCGGACGGGACAGCGTGGCGTACCACAGGGCGCTGGACGCCGTCGAACGGCTGCGCAAGGGGGCGGATTTCGCTTCGTTGGCCAAGGAGCTTTCCCAGGACCCCGGCTCCAAGGACAGCGGCGGGGACATCGGATTCACGCGTCGGGGGGAACTCGACCCGGTCTACGAGAGGGCGGCCCTGGCCCTGGAGGTCGGGCGCTACACCCAGACCCCGGTCCGGTCCCGATTCGGCTGGCACGTGATCGAACTGGTGGGGCGACGCGACCAGGAGTTCCACACCCGCCACATACTGTTCAGCCTGATCCCCGACGCCACCGACACCGCGCGCGCCAAGGAACTCGCCGATTCGCTGCGCAGGGTCGCGGACGCCGGCGGGGATTTCGCCGCGTTGGCCCGCGAGTACAGCGCGGAAAAGGCTTCGGCCTCGTTCGGGGGCACCTTGGGCTGGTATCCGGAAAACGAGCTGCAGGGCCAATTCAAGGACCTGATCTCCAGCATCCCCACGGGAAAGACCGGGACCCCCGTGACCACTGCGGACGGATTCCTGGTGATCCGCGTGGAGGAACGCCTCGAATCGCGCAAGCTCACGCCGGACGAGGACTGGACGCGCCTGTCCCAACTCGCCGCGCAGACGCTTTCCAACCGGAAATTGTCCACATGGCTGGGCCACTGGAGGGAGCAGGTCCCCGTGGACATCAGGATGACGCCCCAGGAGCTGGCGCGCCGCATCGGTTCCTGATGGAACGTCCGTACCAGGCCCTGGCCGCCCGGTACGACGCGGTGATGGAGCACGTGGACCACGCGAAGTGGGCGCGCCTGGTGGAACGGATCTGGAGGCGGCACGGCGCGAACCCGTCGCGCATCCTGGAAACCGGGGCGGGTACCTGCCGGCTCGCGCCGCACCTGGCGCGCGGGAAGAGGCGGATCGTCGCTTCCGACCTCTCGCCCGAGATGCTCGAGCGGGGAAAGGACAGGATAGGGAAGCGGGTGGCCGCCGATTTCCGGAGGCTGCCGTTTCGCGGGGGATCCTTCGACGCCGCGCTCTGCCTCTACGACGCCGTCAATTATTGTCTGACCATGCCGGATCTGCGCGCGTTCTTTTCCGAGGCTTCGCGGGTCCTCGCGCCGGGGGGGACGCTCCTCGCCGACGTCACGACGGCCACGAATTCGCGCCGGTATTTCCTGGACGCCACCAGCCACGAGGAGATCGACGGCGTCCACGTGGTGAGGCATTCCCGGTACGAGCCGGTCGCGCGGATCCAGTTCAACGGGTTCCACTTCTTCGAGCCGACCCGCGAGGGGACGTACCGGTTGCGACGGGAAGAGCACCGCCAGAGGATCTGGTCCCTTTCCGAATACGACCAGGCCGCGGATCGGGCCGGATTCTCCCGGGCCGGAGCCTGGGACGACGATCTGGAGGAGGCCACGGCGAGATCGGAACGCATCCACCTGGTCTTCCGGAAGGAGGAGCCGCGATGACCACCGCGATCGGGATCGTCGGAGCGATCGCCTCCGGGAAGAGCACCGCCGCGCGGTGGTTCGCATCCCGCGGTTGGACGGCGGTCGACGCCGACGAGGAAGCCCACGCGCTCTACGCCCCGGGTTCGGAGCTGGTCTCGGCCCTCGAAGCCCGGTTCGGTTCCGGAATCGTCCGCTCCGACGGTGCGGTGGATCGGGCCGCATTGGGGGAGATCGTCTTCGCCGACCCCAAAGCCCTGGTCGACCTGGACGCGCTGGTTCATCCATTGGCCCGGGATCGCATCCGCCGCGTGGTGGAGTCCGCGCGCTCGTCGGGGGCGGACGTCGTGCTCGAGATGGCGCTCCTGTACCGATGGCCGGAGATGGCAGCCTCGATGGATCGAATCGTCGGGATCCGCTGCTCGGATCCGATCCGGCTGGAGCGGCTCGCGGCACGGCCGGGCATGTCGCTCGAACAAGCGCGACGGCGCATGCTCGCCCAGGACCAGGACCTGCTCCTTTCCGTCGCCGATTTTTCCATCACGAATGAAGGAAGCCCGTCGGATCTGGAGGCGAATCTGGAGGATCCGCGATTGGGACAAAAAACGGCATAGCGTCCAGACATCGCGATCCCGATGTCTGCTTCGGAGCCCCTGGACAGGCCTTCCGCGGCGTTTTCGGTGTTGGCAGCCGGAACATGAATTCTACTATATTGCAATCGAATCTCATTCTAGGAGACCAAAGCAACCCATGGCCACGACCAAGAAGACGCCTCTTCCGACCGGTGCCGGAGTGATCGCCTCCACCGAGCCCCTGCCCGACTACGGTCCGATTCCGGAACTGCCCCGGTCGAGCAGGTTGGAGTGGTACCGGTTGATGTACCTGACGCGCAAGTTCGAGGAACGCGCCTACCAGAGCTACCAGACGGGACTCATCGGCGGATTCTGTCATCTCTACAACGGGCAGGAGGCCGTGGCGGCGGGGACCCTGGCCGGCATCGAGGATTCGGATCCCGTCATCACCGCCTACCGCGACCACGCCCACGGCCTCATGCGCGGCATCAACCCCGGCCCCGGGTTCGCCGAGCTCTACGGAAGGGCCACGGGGATCGTCAAGGGCAAGGGCGGATCCATGCACTTCTTCAACGTGGAACGCCAGATGTGGGGCGGGCACGGCATCGTGGGCGCGCAGTCTCCTCTGGGCCTGGGACTGGCCTTCGCGACCAAGTACCTGGGCGAGAAGAAGGTCTGCTTCTGCTACATGGGAGACGGCGCAGTGAACCAGGGCGGCTTCCACGAGGCCCTGAACCTGGCCCAGCTCTGGAAGATCCCGGTCGTCTTCGTGATCGAGAACAACATGTACTCCATGGGCACCTCCGTGGAGCGGCACGCGGCTCCGGTGGAGCTCTACATGAGGGCGGCGGGCTACGGGATGCTGGGCGTGCGCGCCCAGGCCCAGGATTTCGACGCGGTGCGCGAGGTCTCCTGGAAGGTGGCCGAGAGGGCGCGTCGCGAGAACCTGCCGGCCATCCTGGAACTGATGACCTACCGGTACCGCGGCCATTCGATGTCCGACCCGGGGGCCTACCGGACCAAGGACGAGGTCGAGGAATACCGCAAGCACGATCCCGTCGAGATCCTGAGGGGACGGATCCTGTCCGAAGGGACCGCCGAGAAGGATCTCGAGGCGCTGGAGGAGAAGGTCCGCAGGGAGATCGTGGAAGCCCACGAATGGGCCCTGGCCTCCCCGTTCCCCCAGTTGTCCGAGATCTACACCGACATCTACGCCTGAGGAGAGCGAAGTGGCCAAGATCGCATACAGGGACGCCGTCCGGGACGCCATGGCCGAGGAGATGGAGCGCGACAGCCGCGTCTTCCTCACCGGCGAGGAGGTCGCCCAGTACAACGGCGCATACAAGTGCTCGAAGGGCCTGCTCGACCGATTCGGGCCGGGCCGCATCATCGATTCGCCCATCTCGGAGGCGGGCTTCTCGGGCCTGTGCATCGGCGCCGCGATGTACGGGTTGCGGCCCATCGCCGAATTCATGACGTTCTCGTTCTCCTTCGTCGCCTTCGACCAGATCGTGAACAACGCCGCCCAGATCCGGTACATGTCCGGGGGACAGGTGAAGATCCCCATCGTGTTCCGCGGGAACTCCGGAGGCGGCCACCAGATCGGGGCCACCCACAGCCACGCCCCGGAGAACATCTACGCGACCTTTCCCGGCTTGAAGGTGGTGGTGCCCGCGTTCGCCGCCGACGCCAAAGGCCTGTTGAAGTCGGCGATCCGGGACGACAATCCCGTGCTGGTGATCGAGAACGAAGCCCTCTACGGGCGCGAATCCGAGGTTCCCGACGGGGAGTACCTCACGCCCATCGGCAAGGCCAACATCCTGCAGGACGGGGTGGACCTGACCATCGTCACGCATGGACGGTCGGCCTGGACGGTCCTGGAGGCCAACCAGGAGCTCCTGAAGATGGGGATACGAGCCGAGATCGTGGATCTGCGCTCCATCAAGCCCCTGGACTGGCCCACGGTCTTCGCGAGCGTCCGCAAAACCCACAAGCTGGTGTGCGTGGACGAGACCAAGCCCTTCTGCGGAATCAGCTCCCAGGTGGCGGCGGAAGTCCAGCGCGCCTGCTTCGACCACTTGGATGCGCCCATCCTGCGGGTGACCTCGGTGGAAGCCCCCATGCCGTTCTCCAGCGCGCTGGAGGACGACTGCATCCCCAACGTGGCCCGGATCATCGAGGCCGTAAAAGAGGTGATCGGCTGATGGCCAACGCGATCCTGATGCCCCGCATGTCCGACTCCATGACGGAGGGAACCCTCACCAAGTGGCTCAAGAAGGAGGGCGACAAGGTGAAGAACGGCGACCTGGTCGCCGAGATCGAGACCGACAAGGCGACCCAGGAGGTCGAATGCTTCGAGGAGGGCGTGATCCTCAAGCAGACCGTGGCCGCGGGCGGCGTGGTCCCCGTGGGAGGGCCCATCTGCATCGTGGGAAAGCCGGGAGAGGACATCTCCTCCCTCTTGGCCCAGGCCGCCTCGGACACGTCCGTGCAGGCCGCCATCGTCAAGGCGGAGACGGCGGAGAAGACGCACCACGAGAAGCGAGCTCCCGCGCCGGGCCCTTCGGAGCCCTCCGCTCCCACCACAGCCGCCCAGCCCGTGGTGGCCACCGAGTTCAAGAACGCCGCCCGGGGCGCCGTGATCGAAGACCAGGGCACCGACCCGGCTCGCGGAGAAGGCGAACTGGGTTCCCGCCTTCGCGCCTCTCCGCTCGCACGCAAGCTCGCCGCCGAGAAGGGGATCTCGCTGTACCAGGTCAAGGGCACGGGCCCGGGCGACCGCATCGTCGTCCAGGACGTCCAGGACGCCTTGGACGGCAAGGGGCGCCGCGCCTCCCTGGCACCGGTGGAGGGCGGCCTTTCGCAGGTGTCGGTTTCCGCGCCGCGCCGCGCCGACGAGAGGATCCCTCTCACCGGGATGCGCAAGACCATCGCGCGCCGGCTGGCGGAGAGCAAGGCCACCGTCCCCCATTTCTACACCACCATCGAGCTGGACGCCGGCCCCCTCATGGCCTTCCGGGAGGGATTGAACAAGGGCTTGGCGGCCGTCGGCGACAGCCTGAAGATTTCCGTCAACGATCTGGTGCTCAAGGCGGCCGCGCTGGGGGCCGTGGAGGTTCCCGAGGTCAACAGCGCCTGGGGCGACGACGCGATCACCAGGTTCGCCGCGGTGCACCTCGCCTTCGCGGTTTCGCTTCCCACCGGCCTCATCACCCCCACCATCCGCGACGCCGACATCAAGCCGCTCCGGCAATTGGCCGCCGAAGCCAAGGAACTGGGTCGACGCGCCAAGGAGAAGGGGCTCAAACCGGAGGAATTCACCGGCGGGACCCTCACGGTCACCAATCTCGGGATGTTCGGCGTGAGCCATTTCCAGGCGATCGTCAATCCACCCCAGGCGGTGATCCTGGCCGTGGGCGCGATCCTGAAGAAGCCCGTCGTCGACGCGCAGGGCGCGATCGTGGCGGGGAACGTCCTGGCCCTCACGCTTTCCGGCGACCACCGCGCGGTGGACGGGTCGGATGGCGCCAGGTACCTGGTGGCCGTCAAGAACCTCCTGGAGAATCCGACGCTCCTGCTCCTTTGAGGGAAGGCGCCAGCCTCGTCCGCCCGGGGCCCGGGCTCCGGATTCCTACGGGAATCCCAGGAAGTCGCAGGGGTTGCGGTACACCGGGAAGACGGTGGAATCCAGGGCCTGTTGGAATTCGAACGCGTCCACCATGGCGGTGAGGGGGGCTCCCCCCCGCGCCATGCGGCTGACCAGATCCTGTCCCGCGTCGAATTCGGGCATGGTCAGATGCCGGAACAGCGAGTCCATCAGCGGACGCGCCCAACCGCGGCCCTCCTGGTCCATCCCGGCCGACAACCGGTAGAGGGCGATGGCCACCGAGCGGTTCTCGGGGACCCCGTCGCCGTCCCTGTACATCGTCCCCAGGCGCCACAATGCCTCGGTATTCCCCTGGTCCGCGGCGCGCCGGTACCAGGAGATGGCCGCAGGCAGGTCGCGGGCCTGGCCACGTCCCTCCTCGAGCATCCGCCCGAGCCGGCATTGGGCCTCCGCGTTGTTCCCCTTGGCGCTCAGTCGGTACCATTTGGCCGCCTCGGGGGGGTCCGGGTCCACCCCCAGTCCGATGTCGTAGATCCAGCCCAGACGGAGTTCGGCCAGGTCGTTTCCCTGGGCGGCGCTGCGCAGGTACCACTTGGCCGCCTCGCGACGGTCCAGGGACACGCCATCGCCCACGCTGAACATCTCGCCCAGTTGGAACTGCGCGTGGGCATCCCCTTGTTCCGCCGCCTTTCGGAACCAATGCGCGGCGGTTCCGAAATCCCGTGGCACGCCCTGCCCGGACTGGTACATCTGTCCCAATCCGGTCTGGGCCAGGGGGTTGCCCTGTTCCGCGCCCCGGCGCAACCAGATCACCGCCTGCGCGAAGTCCTGTTCGACGGATTGCCCGAGGTCGAACACGAAGCCCAGGTAGGCCTGCGCTTCGGCATCGCCCTGCTCCGCTTCCGCTTGGAGGTCGCGACGCGCGTGTTCGAAATCCCCGCGTCTGTACTCCGTGACACCGCGGAGGGACCCGGCCTGCACGGCGTGCGCAACGAACGACGAGAACAGGGCCAGCGCGCAGGCATTACGGCGGATCGATCGAATGGGACACACTCCCGAATCACTCCGACACCGGAGAAGGAGCGATCCCGGAGTCAGGCTCCAAGGTACCTAATCGGGAAACGCCTCATTCGTCGATGGAACGGGTCGTGCCGTGGTACTCGTCCTCGCGGGGAAGATTGTCCTCCCTCTGGTATCGCTGGTCTTCCTCGTGCTGGCCCCGCGCCCGGAGCCGGTCTTCATGCTCGTGCTGCAGAGCCAACCGCCGCTCCTGCTCGTCGCGCGCCTCCTCCTCGCGCAGCAGCCGCTCCTGGGCGATGCGCGCCTCTTCGTTGCGGCGCTCTTCCTCGCGGAGCTGCTCGCGCTGGCGTTCGCGGGCTTCGGGCGTGTCGCGCCACAGGTAGACTCCTCCTTGTTCGCGGGGCTTCTCCTGATCCAGGGCGGCTTCGCGCCTGCGCTCGTCCTCCCGCTGGGCCTGGATCTGCTCCAATCTCGCTTGGCGATCCCTGTCCCGTTGGTCGTAGTAGGCGGGGGAGTGCAGGTTGATGCTGACCCCCGGTGCCACCTTGACGTTCACGGAAAAGTCGGCATCGATGCCCGAGGCGAGCGGCAGGAGGCAGGAGAGGATGGTGGAAATCATGGGAGGTTCCTTCGCTGGTCGGCCGAGCCACCCGGCCCGGTTGGTGGGAGAAGGAATCAATTTCGGAGCCAACGCGGGCAAATGCCAGCCGATTGGCCGAACGAAGATCATTCGTGGCGAAAACCGGGTGGATCGGTTCCGGAGGAAGGAGGTTTTCCCGCCAATCCGGAATGGCCGGTCCGGACACCGGAGGCGACCATGGAATCGTCCTTCCCGGGGCGGTGAGTACATTGGAACGCTTCCCAACCGCTCTTCCAAAAGGAATGTTCGCGTGGAATTCGCACAAAATCTGGTGGTTGCCATCATGGCGGGAGGTTCGGGCACCCGCTTCTGGCCCATGAGTCGGGAAGAACGGCCCAAACAGTTCCTGAATCTCACCGGCTCGCGCACCATGCTCCAGCTCACGCGGGACCGCCTGGAGGGGATCCCTCCCGAGCGCATCCTCGTGCTCACCAACGCCCGCTTCGTCGACCTTGCCCGGGAGCAGCTTCCGGATCTTCCCCCGGAGAACATCATCGGGGAGCCCATGCCCCGGGACACGTCCGGAGCCGTGGCGTTGGCGGCGGCCCTGGTGGAACGAAAATGGCCCGGAGCCGTTCTCGCCATCCTTGCCGCGGACCACACCATCGAGCCTCCGGAGCGATTCCGCGAAGTCCTGCTGGCAACCGCCGAGACCGCCGGAGCCGAAGGCGGTCTCTACACCTTCGGGATCCAACCGCGCGGCGCCGCCACCGGTTACGGGTATCTGGAGGTGGGCGAAAAGCTCGGGGAACTCCGTGGCGCCGCCTTCCACAAACTGGTCGCTTTCCGGGAAAAGCCCGACCTGCCCACCGCCCAGGCGTTCCTGGCCTCCGGGCGCCACCTCTGGAATTCCGGGATGTTCGTCTGGCGCACCTCGGACATCCAGAGGGAGTTGCTCGCCCAACTCCCGGAACACCACGCCGCCATGGCGCGGGCCGCCCGGGCCTGGGGGACTTCCGGGTTCGACGAGGCCTTGCGATCGGCCTTCGAACCGCTCCCCAAGGTGAGCATCGACTTCGGGGTCATGGAGAACGCCAAGGACGTCCGGTGCGCGGTGGCCGATTTCGAATGGAACGACGTGGGAGGGTGGGTCGCACTGGAGCAAGTCCTCCCCCGCGACGCGGCGGGAAACTGGACCCAGGCCGATCTGCTCCCGATCGACTCCTCGCGGAACATCGTGGTGTCCGAACGGACCGGCCACAAGGTGGTCTGCATCGGGGTCGACGATCTGATCGTGGTCACCACTCCCGACGCCACCCTGGTCTGCCGGAAGTCGGAAGCGGAGAGGATCAAGCAGGCCGTGGAGGCTCTGAAAAAGGGATGAGCCTTCCCACCGCGTTGGCCTACCTCACCATCCTGCGGCCGCCCCGCAAGAGGCAGTTCGAACTGGGCCGTGCCGTGCTTTGGTTTCCGGTGGTGGGATTGTTCATCGGGGGCTTCCTCTGCCTGGTCTGGTGGGGAAGCTTCCAGATCGCCCCCCGCGCGGTGGCGGCGCTCGCTACGGTCCTGGCCTGGACGTGGATCACCGGAGGGATGCACATCGACGGATTGGCGAACACGTCGGAGGCCCTTCTTTCCTGGCGTTCCCGCACACACATGCACGAGATCCTCTCCACACCCCACATCGGGCCGCTGGGCATGACCGCGGTGTTCTCCCTCCTGGCCACGAAGGTGGTGGCGCTCGACAACCTGCCGGTGGAACGGGCCGCGGCGGCGCTCTTCTGCGCCCCGCTCCTGGGCCGATGCACCCAGGTGCTGGCGACCTGCGTCTCGCCCTACGCGAAGAGCGAGGGCATCGCGGTGACCGCCTTCGGCCCCAGCCGAGTCTGGATGCGGATCGCGGCGGCCCTGGCCCCGCTTCCCCTGCTTTGGCAACTGGGTCCCGAACGCGCGCTGGTCGCGATCGCCGGATGGATCGTCCTCTTCGTGGCGCTCACCATCCGGATCCGGACGCTCCTGGGGGGGATGACGGGCGGCACGCTCGGTGCGCTGACGGAAATCGTCGAAGCGTGGGTGATGGTCGCCGCATCCCTGGACCTGCCTTCGCTCGGAAGACTCTGGCCCATGAACTAGGCTCGCAGAGGCCTGGCCACGGCGCGGACGGGCGCCCCTTCCAGTCCCTTGGCGAGAAGCGGAAGACATACGAGTTCGTGCCAGCCTACACCCACCTCCGATAGATCCAGCCCTTCGACCAGCACGATCCTTTCCCGTAGCAGGACGCGGTGCGTCTCGTCGGAAGCGTCGTAGGCTTGGACGGACAGGTAGTCGAATCCCACCAGGCGGATTCCGTGCGAGGCGATCCAACGCGCCCCCGATTCGTCCAACCCCACGTAGGAGCGATCGAAGCGGGATTTCCCCATGAGGTTCCGCGATGTGTTGGAGGTTCGAAGCAACAGACGTTCGGCCCCGATCGGGATTTCGAGCCGGTCCAACAGCGGGGAATCCACCAGCTCCGCGGATCCGGTCTCGGCCACCCAGGCCGGGCCGATGAGAATATCCAGGGAAAGGTCTTCCACCATATCCCCGCCCTGCAGGAAGTGCGCGGGCGCATCCAGGTGCGTCCCCGTGTGGACGCCCATCGAGAGATGCGAAACGCGCACCGGGCAATCGTCACCGATCTCGCACAATGCGCGGATGGCGGCAGGTTCGGCGTCTTCCCAAGTCGGCATCCCCGGATGGAGGGGATGTGTCAGGTCAATCCAGCCTCCCGGATCGGCCCGGGAATTCATTCGTCGCTCTGGTCGGCTTGCAGGAGCAGACCGCCGGGCGCCACCTGGGGAAGCAGCGCCCTGGACTGCACCAATTCCTCGAATTCCGCGAGGCGGGGCAGATCGTCCGGAATCCGGCTGATCCCGAAGTATTCCAGGAATTCGCGGGTGGTTCCGTAGGTGAGAGGCCTGCCCGGCGTGTCGGTGCGACCGGAAACGGTCACCAACCTCTTTTCCAGGAGCTTCTTCAAGGCACCGTCGGCGCTCACCCCCCGAACCGCTTCGATCTCCGCCTTGGTGATGGGCTGCTTGTAGGCCACCACGGCCAGCGTTTCCAGGACCGCCTGGGAGAGCCTGCGGTTCTGCACGTCCTTGAACAGGCCGCGCAGCCATGGATGGTAGTCGGCACGCGTGCGCAACCGCCATCCGCCCGCCGCCGTGGTCACTTCGAAGGGATGGTTCCCCGACCGGAGGCGGGAATTGATGGACTCCACCATCTTTTGAACCCGGGTCTGCGACAGGGCCGCATCCACGAGCTCGCGCAGGTGTCGAAGCGTCACGAGTTCGGTGGACGCGAAGAGGACCGCCTCCAGCAGGAATTCGTCGTCCGGTCTGGGGATGGAAGGATCCTCCAGGTGCAGTTCCTCCTCGGGTGCCTCCGGGGCGGGATGGACGAAGGGTTCGACCGGGAACTGGTCGTTGGATGGATTCGACGCTGACTCGACAGTGGCCAAGATATCCGACATGGGTAGTGGCGTAATCTAGATTAGGCGCCTCTTTCCGCCGACATCGCCAACCGGTCGGCCATCGCACATTCGAGAAAGGCGCCCATGTCGTCTCGCCACGTCGTCACCTGGTTCCTTTCGTCGCTTCTGGGAGCCGCCGCCGCCCAGGATCTGCCCGCGGGGTTCAACCTTCCCGATGGGATGACCCCGGACCAGGCCAAGTCCATTGCGCAGCAGGCCGGCGCGCGCCCATCCCCGAACGGTTCGTCGAGCGGTTCGAACGGTTCGGACAACGTCCTCGACCACAAAGGCGCCGTTTCCCCCCACGAAGGCGATGTCGGATCGGACACGCTCGATACGCTCGACTCCAGCGATTCCCTGGCTAGGCGAGACAGGAGATATCGCCGTCGCCAGCTTTCCAGGGACTCCGCGGAGCAGGCCAGCCGGTTGGAGCGGTATGGGCGGTCCGTGTTCCGCAACGCCGATCCCAGCATGTTCTCTTCCCATGTGGGCGCGGTGGGTGCCGACTACCAGCTCGGTGCAGGAGACGAATTGGTCCTGACCCTCTGGGGACAGAAGGAGGCGCGGTACCAACTGGAGTTGGACCGGGACGGGCAGACCAGCATCGAAGGGATCGGTGTGGTCTCCCTGAACGGACAGACCGTGGCCTCGGCCACCACCCTGCTTCGCCAACGGTTGCAACGGATCTATTCCGGGATGGGCTCCGGTCGGGTGAGCATGGATCTCACCCTGGGGAAGCTCAAGCAGATCCGGGTGTTCGTGGTCGGAGACGTCGATCGCCAAGGAGGATACCTCCTTTCCGGAAACACCTCCGTGTTCGCCGCCCTCTACCAAGCCCGGGGCCCTTCGCCCTTGGGGTCCGAGCGCGAGGTCGAGATCGTGCGGGGGAAGAAGCGCCTGCGCGTGGACCTGTACGACTATTTCTTCCGCGGGGAGGAACCGACCGGAGACATCCTGCAGGATGGCGATGTCGTCCGCGTCCCGCCGCACGGCCCCCTGGTCGCGATCAAGGGCGACGTGGGTCGACCGGACATCTACGAGCTCAAGGGCGCGGAAGGAGCCAAGGATCTGCTGGACTACGCGGGCGGACTCCTCCCCACCGCGGCGAGCACCGCGATGACGGCGCTTCGCGTGTTCCAGGACGGACGCATCGATGCCGTCACCTTGCCGACACCGCAGGAGATCCTGGCCGGCGCTCCCGCGCCATTGCACGACGGGGACACGCTTTTCGTGGCCCACGGGAGGGATCCCTCCGCCGCCACCGTGACCGTCGGTGGACAGGTCCGTTTCCCGGGGATCTTCCCCATCTCCATGGGCAAGAACGCCGCGGATTTTCTCCAGGTGGCCGGCGGACCTTCGAGGGACGCCTACACCGGTCGCGTGCTGCTCTCCCGCCGACTGGGCGACGGAAACCGGGAACAGTTGCGCTTCTCCCTGGAAACGGCGAATTCCCTCGAGGTCGCCGCGGAAGACAGTCTTTGGGTCTACGACATCACCCAGATCGCCAACAAGGATTCGATCCGGATCTCCGGAGCCGTCCACAAGCCCGGACTCTACCGGCGCGAAGAGGGAATGACGGTCAAGGACCTGATTCTCAAGGCGGGCGGGTTCCGGTGGGGCGCCGACTGGGCGCACATCCGATTGGAAACGCCCGTCCCCGGCGAATCCGAATCCCGTGTCGATGTCCTCGCCTTGGACTCCAGCCTCTCCGTGGCATCCGCAGATCGTCCCATTCCCTCGAGATCCCATGTCGCGGTTCCGTTCGATCCGAAAACGGACACCCTCCAGATGGTGGAGGTCGGCGGTTGGGTGGGCAGACCCGGCAGGTACGCGTTGCTGCATTCCGGGGAGCGACTTTCCTCCCTCTGGACGCGTCTCGGCGGCCTCCAACCGGACGCCTACCTCGCTGGAGCGAGACTGATCCGCGGCGATACGCTGACGGGCCGGATCCAGATCGACTTCTCCAAGGCACTTCAGGAGAGTGGTGGTTACGACGACCTTCCGCTGCGGAGCGGGGATTCCATCTACGTGCCCATGCGACCGGCGACCGTCGCCGTGCGGGGGAGGGTCAACAGCCCCTCCAACATCCTTTGGCGCGAAGGCAAGAAGTGGAGATGGTATGTCGAACAGGCCGGTGGCTTTTCCGACAGCGCCGACGAGGACAAGGTCTACGTGCGCTACGCCGACGGCTCCGTCCAGACGAGGTCGATCGGCATCTCGGACCGGCCCAATCCCGGTTCCGAGGTGATCGTTCCCTTCAAGGTGCCACCCGACCCCACCACGGCCAAGGACGTCATCAACGGGCTGAATCTCCTCTTGACCACCGCCATCGCCGGGGTCACGGTCTACGTCCTCCTGAGGAGATGACCGGGGGGCCGAGCTCCCCAACGAGAACGGCACACACGAAAAAACCCCTTCGGGGGTGCCGAGGGGTCTAGGTGTCCGGACGCCGGTGGTCCGTATTACTTGATCGTCTGCAGGTCCGAAGCCCGTTGGGCTTCGTTGGATCCAGGGCACGTCTTCTGCAACTTGCTCCAGGCGGCATCCCGATCCGGAATGGATCCTTGGTGCTCGTAGGTCAGGCCCAACTTGAAGAAGGCGGCGCATCGGGCGGGGTCCTGCGGATATTCACGCACCACCCGCTGGTAGAGCATGCGCGCCTCGTCCCAGTTGGACTGGGCGAAGCGGCACTCTCCCATGCTCAGGATGGCCTGCGGGGCGATGGTTCCCGAGGAATCCCGACCCGCCACCTCGGAAAAACCGCGGTAGGCGAGATCGTACCTTCCCTGAGAGAAATCATCCTGGGCGGCTTGCAACGAAGCGACCAGCGGGCTCGCTCCGGAAGTGGCCTTGCCCGTGTCCGACGCCTTCCCTCCCGGTTTGGAGCGCAACTTGCCGATCTGAAGATTCAGCTCGTTCATGCGCAACTGGTTGTTCTCCAATTGGGCTTCGATCTTCTGCATTTCCGCCGTGAGCTGGGCGATGGACGTCTGGAGATCCGCGCGCGTGCGGCTGACCTCGTCCCCCGATTTCAACCCCACGTCGGAAAGACGCTTGTTCACCGCCTGGATCTCGGCCCGCGCCGAATCGATCTTGCGGCCCACGAGCGCCGTCTCCCCACGGTTCGCCTGCACTTCGGACTGCAGAAGATTGAGCTGGGCGCACCCCCCGAAAATCAACGGGAGGGTGCACCAGACAAGGGTCCCGCGGAAGGAAATCAGTGGATTTCTCCGGGGATGTCGTCGCGGCGATCCTTGGACCAGGTCCCGTCATCGTCGCCGTGGGTGGCCTTCTCCTTGCCGTAGGAGATGGTCTTGAGCTGGCTGGCGGAGACGCCGTAGGTGGTCAGCCACTTCTCGGCGGCATCCGCGCGCCGGTTGCCCAGGGCCAGGTTGTATTCGGTGGAGCCCCGCTCGTCGGCATTGCCTTCGAGGGTGACGGACACCTCGGGATACTGCTTGAGCAGGTCTCCCACCTTGGTGAGGACGTCCTTGCCTTCGGGCTTGATGGAAGATTCGTTGAAGTCGAAGTAGATGGGCTTCAGCGCGTCGTTCATCAGACCCTGGATGCGGGCGCGACGCTCGGCGGCGGTGTCCACCTGCGGCGGTGGGGGCGGGGGCGGGGGCGGCGGGGGCTCGACGACGGCGGCAGGCGGCGGGGGCGGGGGCGGAGGAGGCGCCACGACCTCCTTCTTGGCGCATGCGTTCAACAGCAGCGCGGCACTGAGCGAAGTCAAGGCAAGAGCGTATCTGCGGTTCATGGATTCTCTCCTCCTGGAACGGTCGCTCGCCACCGGGTGACGACGATACGACCCATTCTTCGTAGGGAAGAATACAAGCTCCGGTGGAAATTGGACACCCCTCCCACGCCTCGGGAGGGCGTCTAGCGCGACCAAGCCGGCTCGGAGGCATCCCCGAAATAGGTGATCTGGTGGGCGTTGGTGCCGTCGGCGTCGCAGGTCCAGAGGTCGGAACGACCGTCGTTTCGGCGGATGTAGACCAGATGCCGTCCGTCCGGCGACCATTTGGGTTGTTCGCCCTGGCCAAGCCATTTTTCGTCGGCTCCTTCGGGGGAGATGGTCAGGAGCTGGAATTCTCCGGCCAACCGGGCGAACGCGATGAGGTTGCCGGTGGGGCACCAGGCGGCCTGGTCGTTGTAGCCGCCCACCCAAGTGACCCGGCGCAGATCGGAACCGTCCTTGTCCATCGTGTAGACCTGAGGATAGCCGCTCCGATCCGAGGTGAAGGCGATCTGCCACCCATTGGGCGACCAGGAAGGACTCACGTCGATGGCGGGGTTGTAGGTGAGACGCACCGGCTTGCCCTCCGGGTAGGCGCGGAAGATCTCCGTCTGTCCCCCGAGGGCCACGGCCAAGGCGATCTCCCCGTCGATGGGGCTGGGCGATGCCGAGATCTGCATTCCCGGAACCGAGGGGAGGAACCGGGTCGGCTTCTGTCCGAGGACCTGTCGCCAGAGGTGGGCGCCCTGGCCACCCAGGTAGGACGACCAGACGAGGCTCCCGTCGCGGTCCCACACCGGACTCAGGTTGATGCTGCCGTTGCGCGTCCAGGGGGAGGCGTCGAACCCGTCGTAGTCCATGGTCCAGATCTCCTTGTGCCCGTCCTTGCCCAGGACGAAGGCGATCCGGGTCGTGGCGATGCCCCGCTCCCCGAAGATCTGGAAGACGGCGTCGTCGGAGAAGTGGTGGGCCAGCCTGCGAAGCTCGGATTTGAGACCGGTGTAGGTCTGCTCGCTCAACTTGTCGCGGCTCTGGGCGTCCAGGAGCTGGAAATGGATTTCGACCTCGCCGGGCGAGGGACCCCTCCCAACGGTTCCCGTCACCACGGCGGCGATTCCGGACTTCGCGAAGTAGGCGGAATCCCAGGTGCCGCTGGGCGACTGGAACACCTTGAAGCGGCCGGAAAATCCGAGGTCGGAACGGATCACCGCCTCGGGGCGGGCCTGGTCCTTGTATTCGGGTACGGTGTCCACGCCCTTGAAGGGAAGCACGGCCACGGAAACGGAAGTCTGGACGGCATCCGAACGCAGGACGAAATCCTCTTGGGCGCAAACACCCCCGGCCATGCCCAGCAGCAGGACCGGCAGGATCGATTCGAAGAATGGACTAGGGTGTTGCATAGAGGAGAACATAGCGAACCACCACGCGATCCTCCGGCCAGACATCCGGCACGGGAGGGAAGGATTCCACCGACTGCACCGCCCGCAAGGCCAGCAGGTCCAGGGTTCGGTTGCCCGACTTCGTCTTCAGCTTGACCATGGACGGAAGTCCGTCCCTCTCCACCTGGAAGACGACTTCCGGCATGGCCGAGACGTCCGCAAGCCCGTCGGGAGCGCGCCAGTTCCGCTCCACCAGGAATTTCACCCGCGAGAGCCAGAGGGCCATGGGGCCCGGCAATCCCTGTCCGGAATTGGCGGACAAGGTGTCGCCGTTGGCGTTTCCCGGGGTGCCGGTATGGGGTCCCGAGGTGGTGGCGGTGGTGGAGGATGGTTTGCCGGATTCCGACGCGGGCTTGGATGGAGAGGCCTTGGACGACGGCTTGGAGGGAAGTTTGGAGGTCGGAACCGGAACCGGCTTGGCGGTGAAATCGGACGGTTCATGTTTGGGAGGCGGGGCGGGGATCGGTTTCGACGGCGAGGGCGGAATCGGCTTGGGCGTTTCGGGAGCGGGCGTCGGCGAGGACTGCGGTTGCGCAGGGGGAGCGGGTGCGGGCGGAGTGGGACGCACCTGTTCCCCGCCGCCGTTCCCCTTCGGGGGAATGCCGACCAGCTCGAAGACGGCCTCCGGCGGTTTCGGGTGCGGCATGGCCAGCGCCAGGGCGAGGAGCGCGGCGACCACCAGCACGTGCATCCCGGTCGAGATCCAGACGAAGGCGTCGAATCTGCCGGAATGTGTCACCGGTCGTTCCCGATGGGAAAAGGCGACGACCTCATTTGCGGGCTGGAGGGTCGGTGAGGAATCCGATCTTGGACGCCCCCGCCTTGCGGATCTCCCCCACGGTCTCCAGAACCAGCCCGTAGGGCACCGAGCGATCTCCCTGGATCAGGACCGCCTTTTCGGCGTCGCCTCCCCACGCGCGGGAGAAGGCGTCCGGGAATTCGTCCACCGAGGTCTCCTCCCCGTCCACGTACACCCGTTGGTGCTCGTCG
>Ga0302270_10001461_pt1 | contig 23838 bp, 18 predicted proteins | sample III_Bog_E2_3_FD_198773 | JGI IMG/M metagenome (GOLD analysis project Ga0302270, IMG submission 198773) | Peat permafrost microbial communities from Stordalen Mire near Abisko, Sweden - III_Bog_E2_3 | ecosystem: Environmental > Terrestrial > Soil > Wetlands > Peat | place: Sweden: Abisko... | reverse complement strand
GACGGGCCAATTCGCCGGTCAAAGCGGATTGGGACGAAGCAGGAATTTCCAACCAAGGCCGCCGCATGGAAGGAAGTCGAGAGCCTAGAAATCCAGGCGAAGCCGCCGGACAGAGACAAAGGAGACACGGTGCGGAGTGTGGTTGCACGGTACGAAGCGGAGCGGATGCCCTCACGGCAATCGACGGTGCGGGTGTATCGCTCTTTCCTGAATAACCACGTTCTGCCGAAGTGGGGAGAAACGCGTATTCAGGACGTACAGCCGCGCCCGGTTGAATTGTGGCTCCGTGAACTGCCCTTGTCGCCCAAGTCCAAGACGCACGTACGGTCGCTGATGCACGGGCTTGTGGAGTTTGCGATGTGGTCCGGCCTGTTGGACATCACCCGCAATCCCGTCTCCCTCGTCCGCAATATCGGGGCAACGCGGAAAGTGCGGAAAGCCCGGAGCCTCACAGCGGAGCAGTTCCACGCTCTGTTGCGAGAGCTGCAAGAACCATTCGGGACGATGGCCTTGCTCTCTGTATGCTTGGGCCTTCGCTTCAGTGAGACGCTTGCGCTTCGATGGGGTGACGTGGATTGGCTAGGCTCAAGCCTGAGCATCCGGCGTGGCATCGTGAATCAGATTGTGGGCGATGTGAAGACGCAAGGGTCCGCAAAGACGTTCCATCTTGCGGGTGAATTGCTGGAGCGTCTGAAGTCCTGGAAACAGTCTTCCCAATTTTCGGGGACTGAGGATTGGATATTTGCCAGTCCGTTCAAACTCGGCAGACTTCCTTACTCCTACACCGGCACACGGCAAGAGCTGGAGCGAGCATCGAAGGCCGCCGGAATCGGGCACATCAGTTCGCACGCTTTCCGGCACACCTATCGCTCTTGGCTGGACGCTGTGAAAACTCCGATTGCCGTGCAACAAAAAATGATGCGGCACACGGACATCCGAACAACCATGAACATTTACGGGGATGTGGTTACGGATGAGATGAGCACGGCGGGATTGAGAGTAGCCGAGCTGGCATTCCAGATAAACGGAGCGCAAGCAGAGCGCGAATCTAGCTAAGTTATTGATTCTATGGTGGACGCGGTAGGAATCGAACCTACAACCTGTCGGTTAAGAGAACAATTGACAACGTAATTTCAACGACTTACGCGGACCGGCTGGCGCCTAAGGTATTGATTGGAAACAGTGAGGAATCTGTATTGTGGGGTTACTGTGGGGTTGAAATCCGTCATGCAAATCGCGCGCCAGTCGGCGGCGCTCGTGGTCCTGCATCGTCACGAGCCGGATAGACAGACGCCGCAATTTTTCCGTCCTCTTATCGGCCGTTTTTTTCAGTACGGTGGCGCCGTCGCGAATTGATTGCTCCAGCAGCTTGCTGTCCTGAATGTCAAAACAGGTTCCGTGAGTTCAACAGCACTCGCCAGTTCAGCGCTGTGTGGAGCAATCCGCCACTCCGGTTGGATACGCCTTCCCTGATTTTACTGTAGCTGATGGAGATTCCCAGTCAGCCTGGAGGGTTAGAATCGACTTCTAAGCGCCACACCACATGAACTTCTCAAATTCCGAATCCGCGAGACTTGTTGGCACCCGCATCTTGCGGATACTGGTTTGTCTTGTGCTCGTCGCAGCAATCACCTGGATAGCCTTCGCTGTTCTGAACGTCAATGCTCTGATCGTTGGCTTTGCGTATGTCCTTACCGTGCTGGTCGTGGCGGCCCGTTGGGGAATGGTTGAGTCGTTTGTTACTTCCGTAGCTGCGACGCTTTGCCTCAACTACTTTTTCTTTCCTCCCGTCCTTTCGTTCACGATCGCCGATCCGCAAAACTGGGTGGCCCTTTTTGCCTTTATGGTGACAGCAATTACGGCTAGCAAGCTCTCGGCAAGTGTTCGTGCAGGCGCCGCGGAAGCCCAGGCTCGCAGAATCGAAGTAGAGCACCTCTATCAACTGAGCTTGTCGCTGATGGTGGTTGACACTACGAAAGAGCTCGGGCCCCAAATCGCCGTTAGCGTCAAGAAGTGGTTTGGGTGCACAACTGTGGCTTTTTGCGATGGATTGACGGAAGATATCCATATAGAGGGCAGCGAAGATCAGCGGCTTGAGCACGAGACGCTGCGCGCAATTGCCACCGGTAAGGAGCCGTGGTTCATTTCACGAAAGAGATCGGCTCCCGTTGGGGTCGAGGTCATTGCTGCCCCGGTCGCGCTTGGAGGAAAGGTTCTGGGTAGCCTTGGCATGATCGGCCCCTCGCTGTCGGAACCGGCAATCCAGGCGATTGCGAGCCTGGCCGGAGTGGCCATCGAGCATACACGCCAGCAAATCGTGCTGGGAAGAATCGAAGTGGTGCGACAAAATGAGCGGCTGCGAAGCCTCCTGCTCGACGCGCTTGCACACGATTTCCTTACTCCACTCACTTCCATCAAGAGTGCTGTCACAACTGTGCGCTCAGAATACAAACACGAGGCAGAGGAGGACGATTTTCTTGCTGTCGTTGAGGAGGAGGCGGATAAGTTGGGCGAGATGATCAACGAGGCCACGGATATGGCGCGGATCGAGCCCGGAAAACCGCGCATACGGCTGCGCCGGATCGATGTCCCAGCGCTCATTCGTTCCACTCTTGAGCGCATGAAGACCATGCTAGAGGGCCATCCGCTGAGTGTTTCGATTGAAGAGGGTATTTCATCTGTTAATGCCGATCCGGACATGATGGGCCTGGCCCTCCGGCAGTTGCTGGGCAATGCCGTCAGATACACTCCCGCTGAAACTGCAATCGCCATTTTGGCAAGTCAGACCGAGGACGAAGTCATAATACGGGTCCGCGATCAAGGCCCAGGCATACCTCGAGACGAACTTGAGGCGATCTTCGAGCGGTTCTATCGTGGGAAGCGAACGCAGGAATCGGTAGCGGGGACTGGAATGGGACTGAGTATTGCGCGCGACATCGTAAGCGCGCATCGAGGAAGATTGTGGGTGGAAAACGCGCCGGAAGGCGGAGCACAATTCTCCTTTACGCTCCCGGTCTTCCCTGAGGATAGAAAGTCATGAGGACGGCTCGGATTCTCGTTGTGGACGATGAACCTCAGCTTCGGCGAGTGATGAGGGCCGCGCTAACCAAGCAGGGATACATCGTCGGAGATGTCCGAAGCGGCGAAGCGGCACTTGAGAAGCTTAGAGAGGAGCGCTTTGACCTGATTATTTTGGACCGCAATATGCCGGGAATGGGAGGGGTCGAAGCTTGTCGCGCGATTCGAGAGAATTCTGACATCGGGATCATCATGCTTACGATCCGGAAATCGGAGGAGGATAGAATAGAAGCTCTGGATGCTGGGGCGGATGACTACATCACAAAGCCGTTCAGTATGCCTGAACTATTTGCGCGCATTCGAGCCAACCTCCGCCGTGCTCCTCTTTCGCCGCGCCAAGGATCGAGCGTCATCGCGTTCGGTGAGATCGAAGTGGACCTCGGGACTCATCACGTCTCAATTCAAGGTCGCGACGTGCGTCTGACGCCCAAGCAATTTGAGGTCCTCAACTTTCTAGTTGCAAACCCAAACGTCTCGATTCCTCACGCAAAGATTCTTCAGGCAGTTTGGGGTCCAGACTACGGGGACGAAGTCGAATATCTGCACGTTTTAGTTAATCAGCTTCGAAAAAGAATTGAGCCTGACCCTTCCAGGCCGCGCTACATCCTCACCGAACCATGGTTTGGCTACAGACTTCAGCTGCCCTCCGGAAAGCCATAGCTCTCCCGTTCACCAGCAATTCTCGCTTTTGAACTGCCTTCCTCCCATACCCATGGGAATCAATCACTTTAGGAATAATTTAGGCACCTCTCAGGACTTTATTAGAGATGGAGCCATACCCTTTCAATTGTGTGGGCTGGTGCTGCGTAGCCTGCCCGGGAGGTGTGCTTTGGTTGCATTGGTTTCACTATGTTCGTTCTGTGCCGTCGGCGTGGCGTTTATGGTCTATGTTTTGATTGGCACCCAGCTCGATTTGAACCGTCAGAAAAGATATGCGCGCCGGAGTGACAATAGGCCGCAGAACGCCGTCTGAGCGGTGTATGGCGGCTGAGTAGAGGTTTGCCACCGCCGGATCTTGTTTTCGTGAGCTCTTGCCTGGATGGCATGGTTCCTGGAACGCCAAAGGTATGTTCTAGTTGGAGACTTACGGCGTGTGCGGCGGGCGGTTCGTGTCGAGGGCCGGAATTAGCGTGCGGTGGCCGGGGACTTTGGTTTCTCGCGAAAGAACGTGCGGAAGTTCCCGCAATGCGCGGTGCCGTCAGGCTGTCTGCGCCAGTAGCCGATCATGCGGCCCAAGTTAGGTTCGTGCCTGGGCGTGATTAACTCCATTCTGAACGATGACAAGAAGAGCCAGTCCAAGCAGCTGCGCATAGCGAAGGCGGACTCCAACGAAGCTGAGGCATTGTTCTTGAACCCTACGGCGGGGAGTTTCCGATATACCATTTTGGCCCACAACCGCCAACACAAATGGGTGTCAACCCCACTTCAATACCATCACCGAGGTTGGATTCCCGTCTTCTCTTCCATTGGCCGTGGCCATTATGGTCTGGCTGCTCAGGCAAAGGCACTGCCCAAGAGCATCGTCGGCAAAGCGGCCAAATACACGCTCTCGCTGTTGGACAAACTCACGCGCTTCCTTGAATATCCTGTTCTGGAGCTATCGAATAATCTGGCCGATAACTCCATCCGCCCGTAGCTATCGGCCGTCGCAACTGGATACACAACGGACACAAACACGCAGGACCAAAGATCGCGGCGATCTTCTCCATTGTCGAGAGCTGCCGAAGACTCGGTCTGCCTATCCGCCAATACTTGGCCGTGATCCTGCCCGGACTCGCCAGCCGCTCCATCCAAAGCTTCGACTAGCTCACCCCGGCAGCCTACGCCGCCAGCGAAGCTGTGTAACTTACCCGACAGCACCCGCCCCGGTCAACCGTGCATTTGGCGGATGCATACCCACTTAGCGCCCTGAGGCACACATGGGATTTCTGACGAGCGGCGACCTGCCATTCGCGGCACCGTCATACAGGACGTTGCTTCCAAGCTCATTGTGCAACGTGCATTGCTGCGTATGCTCGCCAGGGTCGCCACCGTTCCGCCATGGTGAGCGCCTGTGCGGACCGTAGAACTGAACTCGACCCGGCAAGACGGCGCCGAAGCCTTAATTCGTTCGAGGGAAATGCGTCAGGCTCTCCAAATGCTCGCATTGCAATGTAGTTCGCAGTGCTTTCATCAATCCCACATATAGCGCCCAATTTGGAAACGGCCTGTTCCAGGTTTCTCTCTGTTGTAAGCCCAAGCCGCCGTCGAATCGCAGAGGTGGCGAGTTTGCGCAGGATACTTGCTGACGAATCGCAGATGCCTGCCTTTGACAGATCGGCGACTGCGAGGATTTCCGGTCGAGGAAACAAGTATTTCAGACCGCCAATTGAAGTATCTACCGGAGTTCCGAACATTCGCACAAACTGAGTAACCGCCCTTTTCGGGCCGGGCGTTGTCAGTTTTTGTCCAAGAACGGCAAGTACCGCCGTTTCAAAAGCGTCCCACGCACCTGGTGCCCTAAGCCCTGGGCGCAACTTGAGCAGGCGTCGCAACTTAGGATCGCGCGATAGGTGACTGGCGATCTGGGTGGGATCGGCGCCAAGGTCGAAGAGGCTGCGGATACGTTCAACCGTCTGCGCCAGTCCCTCGTGGCTGCTTGTTTCAAGGTGAACAACGAGCCGAGACCCGGCATCGTCGTGCCTGACTGTTAGGAATCCTGGTACCCCAGCAATCTCAATCGTTCGCTGGTAGGAGCTTTCTGTAACGAGTTCAACGCCCGGAATCGCCCTTGGTTTCAGAAACGCAATCAAGCTTTCCCAATCAAAAGGCCGCCTATATGAAAGCCGCAGCTCCAAGCCGCTCAGATGATCGTCTGCACGTAATGTGCTTGTAGCGCGACGCAACTCGCTGGGAGAATGCCCTGTAGACAGCCGGATCGCGTGATTGAACTCTCGGATGCTGTTGAACCCCGAGCAAAATGCAATCTGAGTCATTGGAAGCTTTGCCTCATCGATCAGCTTTCTTGCCAGTTGAATCCGATGAGTGGTCGCGATTTCGAGAGGCGACGCGCCAAGATGCTGCACAAAGAGACGGCGCAACTGGCGCGAACCCAACCCAAGCCTTTCAGCCAGTTCTTCTACGCTGCCATCGTTCAGAGCACCCTCCAGAATCAACCGAAGGGCGCGGGCCACCACTGCCGAAGTACCGAGCCATGCTGGAGTACCCGGCGCTGCCTGCGGCTGGCACCTCTTACAGGGCCGGAAGCCAACCGACTCGGCGCCTGCGGCACATGAAAACAGAAGAATATTCTCCGGCTTGGCAAAGGGAACAGGGCAAATATTCCGGCAATACAAACCGGTGGTCGTTGCCCCTGCGAAGAACCGCCCGTCGAATCTCCTATCCCGGCTGTAGAGAGCCTGCCAACAAATGCCAGGGTCGAGCAAATACCCGCGATCGATCTCCTGTCTGCCAGCATGATGCCCCCGCAGGATCTGCACCGATTCAATGCCGGTTATTGATCCAATGTCCTTTGAAGCAATTGAATCCATACCGGTAGGTTAGAGGAGTGTTCGCAAAGAATGCATAAAGGCTCTGGCAAGTTTCGGACATAATCAGGCGCCTCGGGCTCACTGTGGCCGAAACTTGCCAGCAATTTAAGTGTGGGTTAACGCATCCTGAGCAAACCAGCATTTTAAACCACGCGCCTGGTAGATGGAGACTGACTCGATGATCGCAGCAAATCAACCATCTTTCGGTATTGATGAGAGCAATGCGGAAATTGAAACAATGCCTAAATCACCCAACCATTTTAGGTTCCTGCTCCTCGTGGTCCTTATTCTCAATCTTTCAAGCGTCATCCTTCGTGCCCAGGCATCTGGCACTTCGGCTCAGGGTCCAGGCGCACATGTTCAGGAATCCGGTGGTACAAGCACGGATTTATTTGTGATGTTCGGATCTGACTTTGACCGTCCTGGGCTTCTCCCTCGGGCCAACTACAATATTGGAATCGGCCACACCTTCGGTTTCTTGAAAAGGGATCCGATTGGAGATGAGTTGACCTTCGGCTATACCTACGAAAATGCCGGAACTAATGGCTTTCTACACACGTCAATTGGCGAACACACAGAGTCTGCCGGGGTAATGAAGAACTTCTCACTTCCCAGGACAAAGACTGTGACAGGATATACCTGGATACAAACTGGCATTACAAGTTATACCGGAAATGCGCGAGTGCAAAACAGGCTGGACAGCGGAGTGTCGCTGGGAGCTATCGTTCATTTCAACAACAAGAACTCCATCTGGATACAGGAAAGCTACAGCAAGGTGGTTACTGTCCCCTGGTACACGACTTCAAGCGTTGGCTACACGTACAGTTGGTGAAGCCAGAAACTACCCGCACTTTGGGCCCTGGCAAATCGGAGGTCGCCCATAATGCGCTCGCTGCGCTTGCAATCCTGCTTTTAGCCGCAATCATCGAAGCAAGTCCCGCTTAAAGAACTTGAAGGATAAGCTCACATTTATCTGCGAGGGGGCCAATCACCGCCGCGCGACCGCACCGGCAGAAACTTCAGGCGTTGTTCTCTTGATAGCGGGTAAGAATGCAATGTTCCGGCGCACGAAGTCCTTCACCCAAGGTCCGGCATCTTTATGTGGGTAGTTCCTTGGCCTCCAATGGCTGTTCGCTGAACCGGTACCCTACGTAAGCATCCGTCAGCAAATATCTCGGATTTCCCGGATCGTCTTCAATCTTCTTGCGCAACTGACGGATAAATGTCCGAAGGTATTCGAGTTCGTTTCCGTACTCCGGCCCCCAAACAGACTTCAGCAGCCGCGCGTGAGGAATCGGCTCGCCAGCGTGCATCATCAGATAGTGCAGCACCTCGAACTCCTTCGGAGTTAGGTGAATTGGGCGTCCGCCTTTTGACACCCGGTATTTCACTGGATCTAGCTCAAGCTGCCCATAACGAATCGGTGCGTCGCGGTTTGAGTCCTGAGCGCTTCTTCTCCTTACAGCGGATCGCAATCGCGCTGTGAGCTCCCGCACTTGAAAAGGCTTCGTAATGTAATCGTCAGCGCCCGCATCCAGCGCAAGAACCTTGTCATCCTCGCTGTCCATCACTGTCAGCATCAAGATAGGCAATCTCGCTATCGCATGACGGATGCACCGGCAGGCCTCTACGCCGCCCATGCCGGGCATATCCACGTCCAACAGCACCGCATCGAACCACGACACACGCGCCAACGACAAAGCTTCTTCGCCGCGTGCCGCTTCCACAACAGTGAAGCCCATGCCGGACAAAGTAATTCGCAAAGCCCTCCGCGCCGAAGAGTCGTCGTCCACCACAAGGATAGTGCCCTGTCCACCGTTGCCTGGCTCGCTATTCACTGCTTCCTCCTTGCTCCCATGGGAAGGGAAAGAAAAAATGTAGTCTCTTCCTTGTCGTCGCTAATCACCCAAACGTGTCCTTTTTGAGCCTGGGCAGCCTTCTTAACGACTGAAAGTCCGATTCCCGTCCCTGCAGCGACTTCCTTCTGATCGGACGACCGGAAAAAGCGGTCGAATACCCGCTCTCGATCTTCAATCTGAATCCTCGATCCAAAGTTATGTACCGAAAACAGCACCTCGTCGTGACTCTTCCGTGCGGCTATTTCGATCGGGGTGTTTGGCGTCGAATACTTTAGTGCATTGTCAATGTACTGATCAACGATCATTGCCAGAAGCTCACGATCTACATTCACAATGAGGTCGGGATCGTCCACAACAGCGTGAATCCTTTCCCTTCCTAGAGAGTTTGGCCGATCGGCCAATATCTCGATGATCAGATCTTTGACGTTTACCTCGACAAGATCGAGGCCGACCTTTAGGCCGTCAAGCCTCGCTGTCACCAGCAGGCGTGAGCAGATATCATTCAAATGAATGGCCTCGCCGTCTATCAGCGTCACCAGTTGGGCTTGCGAATCCGTCAATCCCCCCAACGCCAGCAGTCCTGAACTGGCTGTCTGAACGGCTGTCAGCGGTGTCTTCAATTCATGCGCCATCCCGTCCAGAACCGCCGCTCGTAACTCCTCGCTCCGCTTTGCTTCCTCAGCTCTGTCTTCCTTTTCAAATGACTGATGACGAACGATTGCAATAGCGGCAAGCGCCGCAAGTGCGTCAACCACGAGTGGATTCATCTTCCCGCGCACCACCAATGCGCCTACAGACCCAGATCCGGTCCCGTTTTGCAACAAGCGCTCCAAGGTTTCGGTTTGCGGATCATCCTGTGCCGCATTGCGCATGTAGCACTCCTTAGCCAGATCCTCCTCGCGTGGCCCCCAAGCGCCCAATCTATCCTGGCGTCCCAGACTAATATCAAACAACGCGACCGCCCGCGCTGCAAATATTCGCTGAATGAGGACCGCCAGTTGCGGGCCAGGAGGTTGCCGCAGATCCAGGAGCAATGTGTTGCGGCTTAACTCGTACAGGTGTTCCATCCCCTTTAGATGGGTGGCCGCCTCTCTTGCGTTTCGCATCTCGCGTGCATGCAGCCGGCTTATCGTTAACGCTGTCGCCTCGAACGCGGCGAGCGCCACAAAGATTCCTGGGTTCTCGACCTCGAAGCTGAAGAGAGGCGGCTCAAAGTAATAGTCCAGCAAGAGCACCGCCAGAACCGACGCAAATGATGCCTGCCAAAAACCGAAACCTGTCGCTACAGCTACAACAATAGCCAAATAGAGAAGGCTGATCGTCAAAAGATTTATTTGAAAGATGAATCCGATGTAAGTCAACATAGCTAGAACAATGCTCGCCAAAATGCACTGTGCCAAAACCCGAATTCCCTTCGGCAGTTGCGCCCAGGTGAAGATAGCGTCATTTGTCATTCGGATCATAGCTCGTCGGGCTCGTGCATTGTACGAGTTGACCCGATCCTAGCTCGGAACATGTGAAGAAGACATAAAGAATCCATTCGGATTGTATGCACAAAGAAATGGGGAGGAATCCATTCACGTAGCTTCCTCCCCTCATTCGTTCTTCGAACTTGATAGATGCCTCGCTGCAGATGTTCGACGCATCATTGCGCGTTTACAAGAGAATCCGGGGTCGCCATGCGGCTATACTTCGCTTCGAGCGTTCCTGCTTCTGACGCCCTTGTCATGTAGTACTCGTAGAGATTTCGCGCCGAGTCTACTGGCCTTGGGTACTTCGCCAGGATGCCCGTCACGTTTTGGCTTCTCCGCGCCCACTCAATCTTCTCGTCCGCGGCCTTCTGCAGATAGTCCTTCTGCCGATCGCCGTAGTAGTTTGCCAAAGACTTGTATTGCTCTGGGGAGTGAGCATCGCGTGCTAGCTGTTTCAATTGCGTCTGGGTTTGATGGTCGCCTGCCTCCGCAGAAGAGGCCGCTCCCTGTGCACTTCCAACACCCGCAAATACGAGTGAGAGAATCCATGTTGTGAATCGGCTGCCAGTCATGTGTTTAATACCTCCCATAATTGAGTATTGAGGTGAAAACGTGAGGGAGGCATGAGGAGAACAATAGGAATCCAATATTATTTGTGCAGGAATCTGCAAAGTGCTGAAGCCTGAAGATACGGCTCGCCCGTTAGTAATAAGTTTCCCGCAAAGCCCGCGCGTCTCTTACCATGGCAAGAAACCTTCCCGCCAGTTCATGGATACGATCGTCCTGGCGAAAATGCAATGCCTCTTTGGGTAGGAGTGCCCCACCCAATCCAATGGCAGTTGCGCCGGCAAGAATAAAATCGGATGCCGTCAGCTGATTGACTCCGCCCGTGGCAATTAGCGGAATCTGAGGAAGCGGAACCTTGAGCGCACGCACGTACTGAATGCCGCCCACAAGACCGGTTGGGAAAATCTTGACAAAGTCCGAACCGGCTTTCCAGGCCGCGATGATCTCGGAGGGCGTTAAAGCTCCTGGAAGCACACAGACATCCACTTTCTTTGCATAAGCCACCACCTCGGGAACAAATCCAGGACTGGTTAGAAAGCTGGCGCCGGCGTCGACGCTTCGGCGCGCCAGTTCATCGTCCAAAACAGTGCCAGCCCCCACGGCCATATCTGGAAAGCGATTCGCCAGATCGTTGATTACGGCCAGGGCGCCTGGCGTGGTCAACGTGATCTCTGCGATGGGAATCCCTCCCGAGTACACTGTCTCTGCCGCGAAGCGCGCCAACTCCTGAGTAGCCACACGCACTGAAGGCAGAATGCCAATCTCTTCGATGTATACGCGAACTTGACTTCTCTTCATGATCCGACCTTTCCGAAAACCCCTCGAAAGACATGCGATGGCTCGCGCTTCTTAAATCAGCATTCTTTCATTGAATTGCCTCGTGACCTACGGCGAGATTCATTTGGCCGGCGGCCGTCATATACGCGCCGATCAACTGCAGATAGGCAAGTTGAACGACACGATAGTCGCTCTGCGCATTGAGGAAGTCCATCAGCGATGCCCCTCCGTGCTCATAGGCGAAAGTTACCGTGTCGCGCACATAAAGCGATTGATCGAGATACTGCGCCTTGTATGGCTTGACCAGCGCAATATTGCTGCGCACCAATTCGTAGGCATTGTCCACGTCGCTGAAGACCTGTGCCTTGGCCGCTTCGGCAGCTTGCTGGCTTCTGTCGATGTCGATCAGCGTGCGCTTCTTCTCTCCCTGGTTCTTGTCGAAGATCCGCAGCGGGATGCTGACGTTGAGGCCGAGAGTCTGAGGGCCATTCGGGTTATTGGTCGAGGAGTTATACGTGTACCACGCGCCGAAGGTCGGATCGGTGGAACCATTGGAGATGGCAAGTTTGTGATTGGTTTGCGATTGCTGGATCGTCTCGATAGCTGCCCGCAGATCCGGTCTGTTATCCAGCGCGATCTGGTGATAATCCGCAAGCGGCTGGAGTTCCGGGCCCAGATCGAAAAATCCGGCCACGTCGAACTGGTCGACCGGTGTGCGATCGTCGAGCAGCAGCAGGAGCTGAATCTTCTGCTGGCGCAGGTTGACGATTGCGGTCTCGATTTCTGACTCGTATTGCACGCGCTGAAGCTCGATCCGCGCCAGATCGATCTTGGCAAGGTCGCCGGCTTTGAAGCGGGCGCGGCTGATCTCGATGATCTTGTCGTAGTACTCCAGATCGGCTTTCGCCAGCGCCAGGACCGCCTTGGCCTGGAGGGTTTGCACAAAGGCCGAGCGCAGGCCGAAGATGAGATTGCGTTCCAGGTCAACGTGCTGAGACTGGGTAATCTCCGTGCCCTCCTTGGCGCTTTGAAGGCGTAACTCACGCTTGTGCTCGCGCTCATGCAAGTAGCTGAAGTTGGGCTGTTCAGTCGTGCCCTTGAATGGAGTCCAGACCCCATTGTGCCGTACGATCTGCGTTCCATCCGCCGTTAGAGTGAACTGCGGATTGGGGCGGAGAAAAGCCGTGATTTCCTCGGCCCTCATCTCCTCCACGTTGGCCGCATCGGCTTTCAATACTGGATTGGCCGCTTCGAAATTTGCTTTAACTTGCTCCCATGTGAGAGCCTGCTGCGCGCTCGCGGTGCCGGCTACCGCGGCAATGGCCAAAGCACAAAATCCGATAGTTCGCGAAAGGACAGTCATCAGCTTAACCTTCAAAGGTCACCTCCGGTTTCGGGAGCACGTCTCCCTCCCGCGCTATCCAGACATACAACGTGGGCAGAAGGAAAATGCTCAACAGGAGAGCTGTCATAAGTCCCCCCACAATTACAATGGCAAACGGACGCTGCGAGTCGGAGCCGATAGCGTGCGACATCGCCGCGGGAAGCAGTCCCAGGGTAGCCACCAGCATCGTCATCATGATAGGCCGGAGACGCAAGACGGCGCCCTCGATCGCAGCGCCTGCCGGAGTGTAACCTCGGGCTCGAAGCTGATTGATGTATTCAAGCATGATGACGCCCGTCTGAACCGAAACTCCGAACAGCGCCAGGAAGCCGACTCCGGAAGATACGCTGAAGAATGTGTGCGTTACAAGGAGAGCCAGCAAGCCTCCAACGGGAGCCATGGCCACGTTGGCGAGAATCAGCAGCCCCCATTTGAAGGAACGAAACATGGCGTAGAGAATGATGAAGATAAAAAAGACCGTCAGGGGCAGGATCAGGAGCAGCCTTGCTTCGGCCCGCTTTTCGCTATCGTATTCTCCCGACCATTCGAGGTGATAGCCGCGCGGCAACTCCACATTCTTGGCGATCTTGTCGATGGATTCCTTGACCGTGGTGCCCAGATCGCGCCCGCGAACCTCGAAGCGGATGGCCACATAGCGGGAGCCGTCTTCCCGGTAAATGTCGTAGGCATCATCGCGAATCTGGGCTTTGGTCAACTGAGCCAGCGAGACGCGCTCTCCCGAGGGAGCGAGCAGTCGAATATTCTGGATAGCCTCCTTGGTATCACGATACGGTTTCTGATAGCGCACGACCACGTTGTAGACTGCCTCTCCTTGCAGCACCTGGCTGACCGGATTCCCCCCCACCGCGGTTTGTATCGCGTCCTGGATGTCGGCCACATTGATGCCGAAGCGCGCAGCCGCCAGACGGTCAACGGTGAGATCGATATTCGGCTGGCCTGTATCGCGTTGAATTCCCAAATCCTTGACCCCGTCAATCTTGGCCATGACTTCTTTGATCTCTTCGCCCTTTTTTTCGAGAACGTCCAACTCCGGCCCGTAAAGCTTGGCGCACAGTCCGCCTTTCGTGCCGGTCATCGTTTCATCCATGTTGTCCTCAATGGGCTGGGAGAAGTTCCAGAAGGCCCCTGGCTGTTTCTCCACTTCGCGATCCATCGCGGCGATCAGCTCCTCTTTATTCTGATGAAAGACGGGTCGCCATTGGTCCTTGGGCTTCAAGTCGATGAAATATTCCGTGTTGCCGAATCCTCCCGTGTCGGTTCCATCGTCGGGCGCTCCGGCTTGCGAAACCACCTTGGTGACCTCGGGGAATGAAGCGAAGATATATCGGCTTTGCTGGGTGAAGCGTGTGCCTTCCGTCTCACCTACGCTGTTCGCCATCGCGCCGCGCGCCCAAATAGCGCCTTCGTCCAAGTGGGGCAGAAACTCTGAGCCAATGATGCCGCTGAAGGTCAGGAAAAGAGCGACGGCCAACGAAGCCAGGCCAACGCCGGCGGTGATCCAGCGATTCTCAATAGCCCACTTCACCCCGCCCCGGTAACGGTCCTTCAGGAACTCCATCACCGGGTTGCGCCATTCCTTGACACCATGCGGGAAGAGCAGGGCGGCAAGCACAGGCACAAGGAAAATGGAGAATACTATGGCGCCAAGTAGTGCGAAGGCAACGGTCCAGGCCATGGGCCGGAACAAACGCCCTTCGACTCTTTGGAGCGTGAAGATCGGCATGTAGGCGGTGATGATGATGCCGATGGCGAAGAAAACCGGCCGCTGGACCTCGTGAGCGGCATCGCGGATCATCTCTACCGGCGACTTTCGACTCATCGTAATTCGGCCCGATTCCGCTGAGCCGTTCCTGTCATGGCTCAAGTGCCTCATGATGTTCTCCATCATGACGACGGCGCCATCCACAACCATTCCGAAGTCGAGCGCGCCAAGTGAAATCAGGTTTGCGGGGATATGGCTCAAGTTGAGAAATACGGATGCGAAAAGCAAGGCAAACGGAATGGTGAGCGCAACGATGAAAGCTCCGCGAACATTACCGAGAAACAGGAAGAGGATGATCGTTACCAGGATCATCCCCTCGCCGAGGTTGTGCAGCACCGTGTGCAACGTAAAATGCAGCAGATCGCTGCGGTCCAGCATCGGAATGACTTTCACGCCCTCGGGCAGGATGTGGTTGTTGAGCTCGTCCACCTTCTGGTGAATCCCGTCGAGTGTAGGGCCTTCTTCGGCCCCCTTGCGCATCAGCACGCCGCCCTGGATGACGTCGGGCTCATCTACAATGACGCCGTCCGGACGATGATCGGCTCTGGCCATGTGCCCCAGCCGAATTCTGGGGCCCCACTCGACCACTGCTATGTCTTTCACGCGAACTGGAGCACCATGCGAAGTCGTCAGCACGGTGTTCTCGATATCCTGCACATTCCGGTAAAGTCCGAGCGCGCGGACGTTCAGTTGCTGCATGCCCTCTTCGACGAAGCTGCCGCCGGCATTCACGTTGTTGATGGCCAACTGCTGCTCGACTTGGCTGATGCTCAAGCCATAGGAGATGAGCTTGTTCGGGTCGACGCGCACCTGATATTCGCGCGCGGTGCCGCCGAAGTCGCTCACATCCACGACGTTCCCAACTTTCCTGAATTCCTTGTACAGAGTCCAGTCTTCGATGCTCCTCAGATTCATCAGGTCATATACCGGATTCGTGCTCCGGATTGTGTACCAGTAGATCTGGCCCGTCATGCTCCAGTCCGTACCGATTTGAGGCAGCACGCCCGTTGGCACATTGACCTGCGTGAGCCTTTCGAGCACCTTCTGGCGGTTCCAATCGTCGACGGATTGGTCGTCGAAGATCAACGTAATCAAGGAAAGGCCAAAAATCGATTCCGACCTCACCGTCGTGAGATGCGGAATCCCAAACATTTGAATTTCGACGGGAACCGATACTTGCTGTTCCATTTCTTCGGCGGAGTGCCCGGGCCACTGGCTGATGATGTTCACGTAATTATCGGCGATGTCCGGATAGGCCTCGACGGGCATGTTGTGAAACGACACCGCCCCCCAGCCAAGCAATAGCACCCCAATCGCCAGCACCACGTACCGATTATTGAGAGCAAAATCTACGAGATTGCGAATCATGCTTTCTTCCTCGAGCCCCTGAATTGAACGTCATTCATTGTCGATGACATTTTCGAGATTGATCGCGTTGGTCACCACCTGCTGGCCAGGCTGCAACCCGGATAGAATCTCCTGCATATTGTTCGGCAACTGTTCGCCACTGAGGACCTGAATCCGCTTAAACTTCTCTTGCGCTGGAACGAAGACCCAATCGCGGTCGTGCAGATGCACAATCGCGGACGTAGGGACAGCCGTGTACTTCCGCTTCTCTTTGCCGAACAAAGTGGCCGTGCCGTACATGCCCGGCCGCATCATCTCGCCCGGATTGGCCAATTCAATACGGACCTTCGCTGTGCGGATATTCGGATCGAGAATCGAGCCGATGTTGCTGATCGTTCCCTTGAGAACCTTGTCCGGATATGCGTTGAGCTTGATCTCGGCGGTTTGCCCCACGCGCACGCTGGCCATGTCGGCTTCGTAGACGTCGCAGACGATCCACACTGTGGTCAGGTCCGAAATTGTGAATGGGCTCGGCGTAGAGTAGGCCTGCACGAACGCCGAGTTCGTCACTTCCTGATCGGTGATCACGCCGGAAACCGGGGCGAGGATATCGACAATTCCCTTCGGGTTGTCGGGATCGCTGCCGAGCAGGTGAAGATGCTCAGTCGCGGTATCGAGGGTGGTCTTGGCGTCGTCCTCGGTGTCTTGCGCGACCTCCAGGTCTCCCAGCGCTATGGCCCCGTGCTCGTACAGTTGCTTCGCTCGATCCAATTGCTTGCGCGCAAGGAGCTCATCGGAGATGGCCTTGTGGTAGGCGTCGAAGCCTCCCGAAATGTCGTCGCTGCGAACACGCAGCAAGAGCTGGCCCTTCTTTACTGTGTCGCCGAGGCGAGCGCGGATGTCCACAATGCGGCCGGAGGCAAGCGAAATCACCGGAACATTTCGCGCGATGTCCGGAATTACAGTGCCGGTTACGAACAATTGCGACGGGGCTTGGTATTCGGTCGCTGTTACGATCGGATACAGCTCCGGATGGTCGACCGCGAAAAAAGAGACGTCCACTCCGGAAATCACCTTAGCCTGTGGCGGAGCCTCTTCGTCTGCCTTCACCTTATCGCTCTTGCAGCCACTGATGGCCAGAGATGCGGCCACCATCGTCAGCGTCAGGCCAAATCTAATACTAATGTTCTTCATACAATCTCTCACACCTCTTTTGCGTTTTCCGGCCGTTCAGGCACGCGACCATCCTGTAGCATCGGCGAGGTGCTCAGAGGCGGTCGGAGTGCGCAGTATCTCGCTGGTTTGGAGCAGCACCGGAGCTCCAGGGAACTTCGGTGCTGCTCATCGAGTTAGGGCGTCTAGACCTACTCACCACCCGCGCCATCTACAGGCCAGTCGGTTAGAACCTGACCTTGATCGCAACCGTGGTGTTAGTTTGGTTGGTGCGCAGGTCGGGCCACCAGATCGCGCTGGTATCGCCCTCGCTGTTGCTGCCGCCGCAGCCCTGAGAATTGACAATGGACAGCGGAGTTCCGTAGGGGAGGCCTGAAGTCGTGCCGCCGGCGCAAGCGTAAAACTGAGGAGAACCGTTGTTCCCGCCAGGAGGCGTGATGCCGCCGCGGCCGGTCCAGTAGGGAACATCGGAGTAGCGATAGCCCTCTTCAATCGTGAAGGTGATGAATTGGCTCGGCATGTAGTCGAAGGTGATGGTTCCATCGTGCATCTGGGAGCGATCGCCCGCGTTCTCGGTGAAGTACGGAGAGCCCGAGATGGCCGTTGCGCCGTTGATTGGCGGCAGCAGTGTCAGGTAGCGGCCGGGGTTGTTCATCTGGCCGCCGCCAATGGTAACCGCGAACAGATCCTTCTTGAACCACATGCGGTCGTAGGCCATCCAGCCGATGAACATCTGCTTGGGCTTGCCGTTATGGCTGTTGTGGCAGTTCACGCCGCCGGCATAGCTGTCGGCCGATCCCATCTCCGGAGAGAGTCCCTTCGGGTTGTAGTATCCAACTGCAGGGCCGCCGCCGTATTCGCAACCAGCATCGCCAGTAAGTGTGAACGCCATCTTATCCAGCAATTGATGAGGCTGGTCGTAATACTTCACCTGCGCGCTGTAGTCGGCGTGGATGCGCGAGCGTCCGGGGAAGCCGGCATCGTCCTCACCAAGGCCGTAGTCGTTCCAGACGAAGTCCAGGTAAGGCTTGGGACGCCAGAGAATCTGGCCGCCCAGCCCAGGCTTTCCATTGTACCGCGCATACGATTGCCATCCGTTAATGATCCATGGCTCGATCTTCAGCTTCGCTGTTGGAAAATACTGAATGCGAAGGCCGTTGAAGAACCAGGGAGTATTCGAGGAGACGAACGAAGGTTGATAAGTCCAGTTGTCGAAGTTGTAGTAGCTGAATAGACCGATGTAGGAGACGAAGATACCGGCGTCCACATTGAGGCCGTGAGCAACATCGAAGTGGTATCCGCCCCATCCCTCTGAGATGTACTTGTATGCGCCGGCGAGATCCCACTGGCCGCGGTTGGGGCTGGCATCGTTGCGCGGTGTGGTTGTGGCGAATAGGCCATTCATGGTGAGGACGCGACCGCGCACGTTATCGATGCGGATGTCGCCGCCGAAGCTGACCTGCTCAAGCTGCCACTCATCGGAACGGAAGCTCTCCGTGGCGCCGCCCATGGTGTCGTCTTTGGGATGGTTGTAGTCGAGAATATAGTTGGCGTCAGCTCGAAACTCCGGCGTGAAATACTTGGTGCTCATGGGGCTATCCACTGCGTGCCCATTGCTGTTCAACCACGTCCAGTCGCCGGGGAATGGCGCCTCTTTGGTGGTTCTCTCGGCACTGATCTCGGGCGGCGCAGGCGCTGCAGCTGGGGCTGGCGCTGGCGCGGCCTGCATATCCGGCATTGCCGAACTGCTCGAACCGCCGCCCACGGCGGTTCCTTCCGCTGTACGCAGGGCGTCGGCGTCGTGGTCGGCATTGGCGGCGCCGTTGTTTGACTTCAACTCGGCTTCAAGCTGCGCGATACGCGCCTTCATCTCCGCGAGTTCTTTGATGACCGCGTCATTGTTGAGCGGCACAGCAACGGGAGCAGGCGCGGCTGCGGCTGCGCTTGAAGAAGGCGGGGCGCTGGCAGTTGCAGGGGTTGCAGCGGCAGCGGGGTCCGCCGTCTCTGCGGCCGCAGTGCTAGAGCCCATTCCTGGCTCCTCATTGACCGCGAGCTCAGTCAGAGCTGTTTGAATCGGGATTCCTGAAATCGCGGCTCTCGGTTGTGGGCTCACGGCGGACGCCGAAGCCGCGCTTTGGGCTTGACACGCAACCTGCATGACAAACCCGCAGATTGCAATTCCTGTTGCGATGGGGGTCTTGAAGCTTTTCTTCATAGTTATCCGACCTCCTCGACGACTAGCGTCGCCTGGCTAAAATGCGTTGGCTCTCTCTGAGGAATAGATGACTTACCGCTTCCGCCTTCCTCATTCAAATTGTTACGCGAAGCGACATAAAGAAATCGCAAAGAATATGCAGTCAATTCGAAAAGGCTTAGATGCATTGCGTCTTATTGGTGTGAGCTTCTCATCGATGTTTATACCCGTCTGAGCTTTCGTCCAGGGGCGTTTAGATAGACCTTACTGGTGAGGCCATAAAGAGTCCGTATGGGATTTGAAGAAAGTTATAAGCCTAACATGAGGTTGACATAATGAAGCCATAAGTATCCTGATGTGAAGTTAGCCAGTAGAAGTATTGCACAAGCATTTCCGGTCCGGCATTCGGTTGACATGAGACCTGCGCGCGGCTAACAGTCTTTATCTTATCTTTATGCATTTGTCGCTAGCATGGGGATCACACGTAGCAGTTGTTTCGTTCAGCCTCCGCGGAAGCCGCGTCTTGGATAAGTCATATGGCAACATCCGTTAACAAGCTGGTTGGAGTAGCCGTAATACTCGGCAGAACAAAGAAAACAGATCGGAGAATCGAATGCGACACGCTCAATACACATGGGTTCTACTGTCGGTGTTGGCCACCGCCGTTCGAGCGCAGGATGCAATACCTCAAAGCCGACAGGTTCATCAGACGCCAGACAAGGATGGGGTCTACTACGCGGGGCCTGAGGTCACCGCACCTATACTGCTTAGCACCGTTTATGTGCCATCCCCGGAGGGCGTTCCCTTCAGAGACATTCAGGGCATGACTGTGCTCGCCATGGTGATTGACGCCAACGGCATCCCGGCGCATATTCAGGTTCTCCACAAGCACGGCGAGGCATTCGATCAGGCTGTCATCGCAGCCGTAGAACATTCCAAATTTGCGCCAGGCAAATTCGGAGACAAGGCAGTTCCCGTTTGGATCGATATTCGAGTGGCCTTCCGCGCCAACAAGAGCCAGGCTGTCCCCGAAGTCCTTATCACCGAGAGAGACCTGCCTCTGCCCGATGAATCGCAGTTTCTTGACAAGCACCATAACCCCTTGTCGTACACGGCGCCCATCCCTATCCACACAGTTGACGCTGACTTTGCCGATCCCTTTGTAACTCATCCCTGGGTGCAAGAGGCCATTGTCACAGTGCAGGTGGGCGAAGACGGATTGCCGAAAGAGGTCCGCGTGAAACGCGGCCTGGGGTTTGGATTGGACAAGAAGGCCGAGGCCGCTGTCTGGCAATATAGATTCTATCCCGCCACCCGGAGGGGCAAACCCATTGCCGCGAACCGAGAGATCGCGGTCGAATTTACGAAGTTCTGATTCCCGGCCAATCAACGTGGCCGATTACATAATAGATTGAATCGCAGTTCACGCGCCATTGGATGCCGACAATGGGAGGTCCGAAGCTACAACACGAAGCGCCTTTTATTACGAAAAAGCTTCTCGTCGAGCATGATGGTCTGGTACCGAGCAATGAGCGCAGGCGAGCGCGCGGCTAGTGGTGTTTTCCGCCACCTTATCTTTCGAAATGAGGCAAGACCGTTGCACAACTTACCAGCCATTGGCAAAACCAACCCTGCCGCCCGCCCGCCTTGCCTTAGCTTGCGGCGCCATCGCGAATCCCCCGTCGACTTTCTTTTCTCCATCTCCATCACGGTCCGACTTGTTGTTGTTTATTGGGTTTGAATTCCTCGCCGCTTGATGCAATAAATCGACTTTTTTTCGGCGTTCCTTTCGCGCGAACTTATTTGGCTACAATCGGTTAGAGCGTGGTCTTTGAAAAGCATATAGATATGCTGTACGATACATCACAACGAGGAGACCACATGCCCATTGCGAGGAAGGCCGCTGCCCGACCGAAGCGCAGAGTCGTTTCTCCCGTGGAGACGCGCACTCAACTCCGGCTCACCGCCGATTCCAAATTCACCAAGAGCCATTTCGGCCAGCTTTTCGCTGTGCTCAAAATCCGCAGAAAGAACGCCCTCGCGGAACACATCATCATGAATTTCAAAACCAAGGCCGCACAGAAGCAGATTCAGGCGTTCTATAACGGCCCTTGGCTGGATATTCCGTTTCAGAGCATTGACACCGCGTTCGTATTCCCACTGACACACGAAATAGCCGATGAACTGGATCGAGTTGGCGGCGAGATTCTCGGCGGGGTAAATCGGTCCAAGACATTTCGCGTGATGGTGGCCTATTTTGCCTTCGTCCATAAGCTGAAGAATCAGACACAGGCCACGTCGGCATAATCTCTACGGAGCATTTGACAGGGGCGACCGCATAGAGCGATGGTCGCGGCAGGTCCGCAGTCGGTGGCGATGACGCCCTCTTTATGTTCTTTGTGCAGACCGACGGAGGGGACAGTCATGAGCTACCTGCCGCCTCTTTCCTGCTGGCGTTGGCGCGGATTCGACAGACGTTGTAGAAGGCGGAGGGCTTGTTGCATCTCCGGGTCCGTGAATTGGACGGCGATCCTGTGTTGCGCCGCAACCTTCGTGACCATCCGCTTCCACTCTACGGTGCCGGTACACGCGATGTGCGATCCATATTTTTGGATGGCCATCTCCAATCCGAAGAGAGCGGCGGCTTTGTCCTGGTTGAGGACGGTGACAATGCGCCCACGGTCGATGACGGAAACCTGTCCATTGAGCACATAGGACACATCGCCGGTCTTGCGGTCGATTTGCCAGATGCGGGTTGCGGCGATCTGATTGGCGAGCGCCTGCTCTTTCTGTTGGCTCGCAAGCCGTTGTTGCGCCAGTTCGGACCAATCGGCGCTGCTGTCATTATCTGGTGGTGGACCGATGTGCATCGCGTTCGCTTCCAGCCTTGCATTCAGCCGCCGCTGATTGCGTTGGTCTGCATAGCGCCATCCGCGCAATTGTGCCGCTGCCCGCGCATCGCCTTCGGCGGCGCGTTCAGAAACCCATGTGTGCAGGTTCTTCGGAAGCTGATCCTGGCGCGTCTTCTGCGTGGAAAACTTGAGGGTTCGCAGCTCGATGACGGACGCGGCTACAGCCTCGGACAGCAATATCTTTTTGGCAGTCCACGGTTGCGCCGATGCGCGGATCTCCTTTTTGCGTTGCTTCAGCCGGATGAGGATTTGTTGCCGGTCCTCTCTGCCCTTCGCGGTAATGCCCTTGCAGACGCCTCTTTGCTGATTTCGGTATTGATTGTACTCGGCCATGAGAGCGTTTCTCTCCCGGAGTCGTTGCTCTCTACGTTCGTCGCGTAGTGTCTGATTACGAACAGTAGTATGTCCGGTATCTGCTGGAGAAGGCTGAAGCGATGTAGGGGGTTCTCTCCACGGACCGAGAAGCCTTTCGGTCGCCTTACGATTCTCTTTACCTGCAAAATTGTGACGGAATACATCGGATGCTTTCACGCGGATGGTGTGGTCGATGGCGAGGACTGTGTACCCGCCGGCTTCGCCCTTCTCCATGCGGAGATGAAATTTCGCAAGCAGTGTATGAAGGGCTTCCCACGAGGCGCTCTGGCGAGTTAGAAGCGTTCGTACATGCGGAGCAACTTCTCGACGCACATAGGTCTGGAGGGAATCTTCATCGTGGTAATGCTCGTACTGTGCGGCGGCACCTGTCGGCTGTTGTTGAGCGGTCGGTGACGCATTGCGTTCCGCTTTCGATACCCGCACGGCCAGTTGCGATGCCTCGTCCCATCGCATAGGACCAGCCGTGTGTGACCAGCCATACTTGGCTTCCAGATGGCGCACTGCACCGTCGAGTGTGAGCCAACTATAAGTTGGTGTGTGCGCTCTGTAGCTTTCAGGGTGAACCTTGTTTACCATGGCGTGAATATGGAAATGCTTCTTGTCGTCGTGAGCAACGAGGACGTACTGGTGTTCCTTGAAGCCAAGTTGGTTCAGCGTGTACAAAGCGGAATCAACCCACTCTGCCCGCGATGGACGTTCTCCTGGAGGCCATGTAAGTTCATAGTGGAAGACTGCATCGTTGCAGCGTGGGTTCAGAGATTCTACGCCTTTCATCTCGGCGGCGGCAGTGTCGATACCGACGAGGTTGTGCGACATTACGACATCTCCCCGGAGAAGAGTCTCTCCGGTTTCCGGGTTAATTTCCTTGGTGAGGTAGTTCAGCAGTCGCTTGAAACTACTTCCCGACTTCCGCTTGCTCGGTTGGACCTTGGCAATCATTCTGAATCCTCGTCGTTCTTGACAACGGTCCGCAGCGTTGCGGTGATCCCGGCAAGAACCGAGCTTAGTTCACTGCGAAGTGTGCCTTCCTGTGGAAGGCTGGTTATTTGCATGAGCAGATGTTTTTGCAGGCCGCACAAGCTGCTCAAGCGGGCAATTGCCTTGTCGCTTACGCGCGAATGAATTCGCTTGTTGAGCGAACATCTTCGCAAGTATTCGCTCACAGTGAGTCCGGCCTTCTGCGCTTGTGTATGCAGAATTTCCTTCTCGTCACTCGTGAGGCGAATGTGGATTTCCGATGTGACGCCTTGCGCTCGTTTGGGTCGTGGCATTGTGCATTGTCCTTTCCGTGGGGTCTCGGGGCGTAGCCCTGAGCGAGATGCGCAACCATTTCTCCGAGTAGCCGCAGGCGGATTGGAGAAATGGTGGTGGAGACGCGAAACCCCGC
>Ga0302270_10001457_pt1 | contig 23863 bp, 19 predicted proteins | sample III_Bog_E2_3_FD_198773 | JGI IMG/M metagenome (GOLD analysis project Ga0302270, IMG submission 198773) | Peat permafrost microbial communities from Stordalen Mire near Abisko, Sweden - III_Bog_E2_3 | ecosystem: Environmental > Terrestrial > Soil > Wetlands > Peat | place: Sweden: Abisko... | reverse complement strand
AGCAGGCGGTTGAGAATCTGCTTGGCATAGGTTCCGGCCGCTTCGACCCCGGTCTTCGTCATGCCCACTTCCGCCAGGTGTGCTCGCTCTTTCGGCGAGAGGTAGAAATTCGTGTTGGGTCGATAGCCGTCGAGAAACTGGCGGTTGTAGCCAACGGCTTTTCTTGCCCCGAACGGTTGCCGCAGATACGCGCGTATCTGGGCGCTTTCGACGGAGAGAGGCGTCACTACCTCTTCCGGCTTTTCCTCTTCTGGTCCCCTCTTCCGTTCAGGCGTTTCTTTCTGCTCTTCTACTATCGCCGGAAGGCGATATCGCGCCGCCGGCCCTTTGCCTCCTTGCACGAGCCGCCCACTCTCCACAAGGCTTTTCAGCCAACGTTGAAGGGTTCGCTGCGGGATATCCTTTAGTTGCTTGATGAAGAATGGACGCGACATTCCAAGAGTGTCAGCCGCGCGCTGTGTCGTAATCGCCTGGTTGTCCGGAACAAGCGTAATGGCTTGGCCGTGAGACATGAACCCAACGGCCGTCCTGAGAACCTCGAAAACGGTGCCGGGGAGTTCGATCCGTTCCCCGGTGGAAGTGACGAATGCAGGCACACCGCGAAGCAGAGCTCGCTCCAGGGCTTGCAATTGGCGCCGGCCCGATAAGCTTGCAACTCATCGTTTGCCTCGGCTTCGGTGGAGACAGTGATGGCCGGCATCTGAGGAACTTCCCGCTGGCGCAGTTCGCGCAAGAAGCCATATCTGATCGAGCTCGGGCACGATGAACGCAATCCGCTTCAAACAGAGAAGCATAAACCAGTGCCACTTAAAGGCAAAACGGCGCTCATCAATTGCGCCGCGGGCGGTGTGGCCCACTTCGCGGTGCAACTGGCGAAGTGGAAGGGTGCTCACGCTTGCCGAACTTGGGCGTTTATTCGATGCGGATACACTCGTGTCGCGATCGACAGCACATTCCACTTGCAAATGCCCGAGACGCGCACGAACCGCCCGTGGCCACATCCGGGGAAAGATTGTGCTTACGTTCGTGTCTGCATGAAGCGCTATTAATAGGGTTGCTGGGTCGCGCCTACGGGTAATCCGTGTTTCGTTTCCACCACTTTGTCTTCAGCGGTATGCTTCAGGGGATCGCCGCCAGCCTCGATGATCACCGAGCTGACATGTAAGAATGGAGTTTTCGGCTCACTCTGCATGGATTCCTTGCCACCCAATCTCGATACTCCCAGCGATCTGGCGCAACTTGCGAACCAGCCTCGTGTGCTCGTGCGTCGTAGCCATACGCCGCGCAAAGGCGGAAGGTGCGTAGTTTACTGGATGCAGCGCGCGATGAGGATTGTGGACAATGCCGCACTCGATGTGGCCATCGAGGCAGGGAACCTTCTGGGCCTGCCGGTCGTGGTGTACTTCCAGGTGATTCCCGGATATCCGGGCGCGAACCTGAGGCATTACCACTTTCTGCAGCAAGGGTTGAGAAACGTCGAGCAAGACGCAGCCGAACGCGGGGTGGGGTTCGTGGTGCGTCGATCGCCGGAGAATTCGTTGGAGGCATTCCTCGAAGACCTGGAAGCGGCGCTGCTCATCGGCGACGAGAACCCATGCCGCGAGCCGGAACGCTGGCGCAGGGTCTTGGCCAAGAGATTGAAGCTGCCTTACTGGACAGTGGACGCGGATGTGGTGGTTCCTTCGCGGATTTTCGATCGGAGCTTTGTACTGCTGCACCACTTCCGCCCCCATCTGAAGGCCGAGTTACCTAACTACTTGGTCGAACCGCGAAAGATGACACCTCTACACCTATGGAAACCCTGGAAGAAGCTGGCGAGTTATTCGCTGGAAGATGATATTACCGCAGGATTTTCAAAACTCGACCGGACCGTTGGACCGGTTGACACGTTTACCGGCGGGACACATCCGGCGCTGCGGCGGCTAAGCGAATTTGTAAGTTTGGAATTGAAGGATTACGAGGTCGCACGCAACCATCCCGAGGTAAGGGGAACCAGCCGGCTATCGCCTTATCTGCATTTTGGAAATGTCGGTCCGATCACCATTGCGCTGGCGGTGAAGAAAGCTGTGGCCGAGGGCATGGCGACAGCTGCGGCGGGCGACAAATACCTGGATGAATTGATTGGATGGAGGGAGCTGGCGGTCTTGTTTGTGCACCATGAGCCGAACTACGACGACTGGGAGTGCGCGGCGCCGTGGGCCAGGAAGACACTGATTGAGCACACAGGCGACGAGCGGGCGCATCGCTACAGCCTCGAAGAAATGGAACGCGCCGAGACCGGCGACGAACTGTGGAACGCAGCCCAACGCGAAATGGTGAATACCGGTTGGATGCACAACTATATGCGCATGTACTGGGCGAAAAAGATACTGGAATGGGCTCCGGACCCCGCCCGGGCCTATGAGTGGGCGGTATTTCTAAACGATCGCTACCAACTGGACGGGCGGGACCCCAACGGCTATGCGGGGATTGCCTGGGCCATAGTGGGACGGCACGATCGTCCCTGGTTTAACCGGCCCGTCTTCGGTCTGGTGCGGGCCATGTCCCTGGCCTCGACGGCGAGAAAGTTCGATGCGGAGGAGTACATTCGCCGCTCCTGAAAGAACATGGCAAGCGATGACAACGGTTTCGCGCGGAACTCCCGCCATAATTTTTGTTCGCAGTGGTGTTTCAAAATGTTTCTTTGGCATGGCTGGTTGCACACCACAATTCTGCAGAGCAAGCGATCGGCGGCAGCCGCGGCATAGGCCGCCGCATCGTCGAGGCGGGCATTCGCAATGGGACGCGGGTTCTCGCAGTGGCTCGACAAGAAGCGCCGCTCCAGCAATTGGCGCAAGAGGTCCCCGGAGTAAAAACTGTCGTGCTCGATGCAACAGACGAAGGCGCGCCATCCGAAGTGTTCGACGTCCTCACGCCCGACATTCTCATCCTTCGGCGATGCCCCGCAGGAGACCCGGCACGATGCTTCCACGCCGGGCAGCGCAACGGGTGAGTCACGAAAAACGAGGACCTGGGACCACGGGGCCTACTGCTTCAGCACGGGCACTTGTTCTTGAGGCAATTCGCTGTTCGAACACACACCCATGTCGTGCAGCACACGGCTGATCGCCGAGAGGAGTGCTTCGATGTCGGCAGTGGTAATTCTTCCAATGGTTCCAATTCGGAAACAGGATTCATAGGATAACTTGCCGGGATAAATTGCAAAACCGAGGGTCCAAAGCCTTTCATAGAAGTCGGCGAATCGGAAAGCCGGGTTTGAAGGGTAGCGAAACGAAGTAATGATGAAACTCTGGTCCTCGTCTGCGAGATAGATCTCGAAGCCGAGGGCCTTCATTCCGCGACAGAGCGCAACGTGGTTTTGCCGGTAACGCTCTCCACGCCCGCGAACCCCGCCTTCTTCATCGAGTTCATTCAGTGCCTGTTCAAAGGCCAGGATGGTATGAATAGGGGGTGTAAAGCGGAAATGACCATCGGCTTCCATGCCGGCCCATTGGTCGTAGAGGTCGAGACTCAATGTCCGCGCATTTCCTTTCGCTGAAGCGAAGGCGCGCCGATTGGCAAGGACGAATCCGAACCCCGGCACTCCTTCGATGCATTTGTTCGCAGACGAAACGAGAAAATCAATATGCGAACCAACCATGTCGATAGGAATAGCGCCGAAACTGCTCATCGCATCCACTATGTAGGACGCGCCTGCAGCATGTACCACATGGCCGATTTCTTCCACTTGGTTCAACATGCCGCTGGTAGTTTCGCAGTGCACCACGGCGACGTGAGTTATCCCTGAAGCCGACGCCAAATGTTTGGCGACAAGAGCAGGAGTGAATTTCGCGTTCTCCGCGACTTCAAGGACGTCCAATGCGATGCCGTGAACGCGGGCTGTCTGCGCAATGCGCCGCCCGTATGCACCGTTGACCAACACCAGCAATTTTCCATCCCGCGGAATTGCGGATGAGATGACCGATTCGACAACAAACGTGCCGCTGCCCTGCATGAGAATGCATTCGTACTCCGCGCGAGGGTATGGGCCCAGATCGAGCAGACGCATTCGGATATTGTGAACAGTAGCCAGAAACTCGCTATCCAGAGATCCAAGATCCCGGAGCATGGCCCCCTTGACCGTCGCGCTCGTTGTCAGGGGGCCGGGGCTAAAGAGCAATTTGTCTTTGTTAGTTGCTTCCATTTTCATTTTCCTCTTCATCGCCATCGCCGTAATTGATCGGAGGCTGTGGATTCATTGCAACGCCCTTGGCCGGCGTCGTGTAGACTTTCTCGCCACCCAGGTATGTCGCCTCAAGAACAATGTCCTTGATCGCGTCCGGCGGAACCTTGCGTGGGTCCTTCTGGAGAACCACAAAATCCGCCAGCTTTCCTGGAGTGATTGAGCCCTTAATTTTCTCCTCGAATGTGGCGTAGGCTCCATCCAAGGTCCAGACTTTGATTGCCTCATCGACGCTGACTCTCTGATTTTCGCCTCGCGCAACGCCGTCGGAACTCTTGCGAGTTACCATGTCCTGAATTCTGAGCAATGGGTAGGCTGCCGAGATTGGAGAATCGGAATGACCGGCCACGGGAATGCCCATGTCGATCGCCGTACGATACGCGTGCATCATTGAGAGACGCTCTGGCCCGTAGGAGGCGAGGATATTCCCATACTCCCACATATACGAGTGAAATACCAGAATCACGCCGTCCTTCTTGGCGCGATCCAGAAGTGCCTGATTCATCACGCTCGCATGCTCGATGCGCCAACGGGCGTCGGGACGAGGGTTTTTCGCCTCAGCGCGTTCGATGGCCGTAAGCATCATGTCGATCTCACGGTCGCCATTGGAATGGGTTGCAACCTGCCATCCGGCGTCCCACCACTTCTGAACGTCCTGATCCAGCTTTTCCTGCGTGCGCGCAGGCGGAATGCCAAAGTAGTCCGGCCGGTCTGAGTAGGCCTGGCTGAGCCATGCGGTCCGTCCGCTCAGCGAGTTACCCTGAAAGTTCTTGAGAGAGGAAATGCGAAGGTGATCGTCACCGAGGCCCCGTTGAATGCCAGCCGCCTGCAGATCGTCGAATGACCCTACGCTGAACATGAAACCAACGCGAACCGGATTCCCCTGGTCGCGCAACTCCTGCATCAAGCGAAACGAAGACGGACTTCCTCCCGCAATGCCCACGCTGGTAATTCCCCTGGCCGAGTATTGCCGGAAGCAGTTCAGATACCCTTGAACCTCCTGGTCGTGCGGGATCGCGACCTTCTCATTGGAGCCGGCATCCCGTCGATCGGTACTCGCACTGCGCTGATCGCGGCCAGCAGGCTTTGCATCTGAGACGGCAGCTTTCTCGTCGGAGCTGCCGCTATGTTGTTCGCGACGCCCCCGCGAAAGTACCCCACGTGCGCTTTCACGTAAAACACCATTGGGAGTTCCATCGGGATCGCGGTCCAGAGCGCCCCCGGGTGGGTCCGGAGTCTCTTTAGTGACGCCCGCGGCCTCCAGCATGAAACTGTTTACGACCGTGATGTGGCCGGAGCCGTGAGTGATCGAGACGGGCTGCGTTGTCGAAACTTTATCCAGGTCGTGCCGATTGGGATGGCGGCCCAGCAGCACGTCGTTATATCCATATCCGTTGATCATCTTGCCTGCCGGAGTGATCGCGGCCTTCTTCTTCAGTGCTGCCACAAGCTCATCGAGCGTTTTCACCCGGTCGCCGCCAAGCCACACTCGGTAATACGGAGAGTCTTCGTTGAAGATCGCCTGCGGGTGCAGGTGTGCATCGTTGAATCCTGGAGTTACGGTCATCCCTTTGAGGTCGATGACCTTTGTCGAAGGCGTCTTGAGTTTGAGGATTTCTGCATTTGTTCCGACGGCTGTAAATCGTCCATTATCGATGGCGAACGCTTGAGCGGAAGGATGCGCCGGATCGACGGTAATGACTTTCGCGTTGATGACAACGGTGTCGGCAGCGTATGCGGTGTTTGCAATCAGTGCAAGCATCAAACAAAGGTTTTTGATCATGCCTGTCCAGTCTCCTTTAAAGTACGTTCCCCCGGCCGTTCCGGGGGAACGTACTGAGTGGTTAAAACGTCAACCGCATGCTTACTTGAACATCGCGCGGTGTATTGGACTGGGTTAAAGAGGCTTCCTGTCCGAAGGTTGAGGATGTGAAACTCGTCGTGGGACCGCCGAAGACCACTTTGTTGAGGGCATTGAACGCGTCGAGCCTGAATGAAAGCGAGTACCCTTCAGCCAGCCTGGTGTTCTTTTCAATCATCGAGTCGATGTCCCAGGAAGTGGGGTAGTTTACGTCTGGCAGGTACCGGTTCGCAGTCCCAAAGGAATAGGTGGGAGTTGCCGCGAAGGCCGCTTTATTAAAGTACGTGCCGCCTAGCTTGATTTGGGAGCCCCCTGGCGCCTTATCGGAAACGCCCGGTACCGAGTTAGGGCGGGAAAGGGTACTAGAACTGTCCAAATCGGAGACGTTGGTATAACTTACTGCTATAGGACGCCCCGCGTCTAACTGGTATATTCCCGTAACTGCCCAACCGCCGACTATATGCTTCACAAAGCCCTGATTGAGGAAGGCCTTTCCGCTGCCGAACGGCAATTCATAACGCGCATTCGTGCGGATCACCTGAGGCTCGTTCTGGTCGGAGCGTGATTTGTCGCATTTCGGGCAATACGTGTCCGTTAAGGCGCCCATGGTGCCGGCCACGCTGGTCATTTCGCCCACATTGTCGATGGCCTTGCTGTAGGTGTAGGCAAAAGAGACCGCCAACCCGCTCTTGACGCGATGCTCCACAGTCAATTGTCCGGCATTATAGGAGGAATGCCCCGCACCGACATTGTTCGCCTCGAAGTTCTGAAACTGCGGATGGGGGCGAAGCAACTGAGATTCTTTCACGGTCGCGGTATTGATGCTGGAAGCTGTATCGATCAGACCATATAACGGGTTGGGAACAAGTTTTAGCAACCCTGAACCCAACGCCTCAGCGCTTTCTGGAAGTTGATTCAATTGCTCATTTACCATCAGATGCACCCCTTCGTTCCCGGCGTATGCGGCAGTGACTACGAAGGAGCCCGGCAACGTGCGCTGGATGTCGAAGGACCATTGTTCCTGGTAAGCAATATTCTGGTTCCGGAGCGGGGCTTCCAGGGAATCCCCGAGATCGATACCGAGGCCAGCGGCGTTGCCTTGCGGGGTCGGAAGGCCGTTGGGGAACGGACTGCCAAGTTGATAACCGGAGAGCGGCGTCACTCCATTCGGCTCTGAGTCGACCGACGTGGAAGTGCGAATGCCGCCAGACGCGCTCGGGTACTGCTGCCAAGCCGCAGCCGGATGACGGAAGATGCCGACTCCGGAATGAATGACTGTCTTGTCGTTGAGCTTGAAGGCAACACCCACGCGGGGATCAAAGTGCAGCTTCTCTGGAACTTGCAGCTGCGTGCTTGTGCCATACAGGCCGGGAATGCCGACACCACCCGTGAGATTCAATGATGAAACCTGCGATTGGAGCGGCGAGACTGCCGTTGTATCCAGGTAGTTAAGAAGGTTCTTTGTCTCCACATCGCCGGTTTCGTAGTTATATCTCACACCGTAGGTAAGAATCAGGCGCTGCGAGATCTTGATGGCGTCCTGGGCATAGACTGCAGCATAGTCGTGCACGGACCTGGTCTCTGGCTCGTAACCGGAGCTCACAGTTCCAAGGCCAAGGAGCAAATCCGCGACGCCATTGCCTGAATCGCTGTTAACCGTGGTCCCCTTGGTGAAGCCGTCGGTGAAGTTGGCGCCGATGTTTGAGCCGCCACTGCTGATCGACATCTGCTCGGGGTCCCATAGTTGAGTCGGATAAGCCCTCAAGTCGATGCCGTATTTTATGGTATGTTTCCCCTTGACCCAGGTCATCGCAGCCGCATATTGATATACGGAAGAGTAATTCGCTTCAAATGGATAGTAATTCCCCAACGCGCTGTAACTACCCACAGCGGGGGGGCCGCTGATGCTTACCTGAGGAGTAAGGTTGGCGGTAATTCCGGGTAGGACGCTGCCGCCGAATCCAAGGGAACCCGGGCTTTTCAACACCGATTCATTTCGATTCGACTCGCTATGAGCCCAGGAAAAGTGATGCTCGAAGATCATGTTCGGCTTGATAATCCAGGTATGATCCACGTCGATGTTTTTGCCAGGAATCCTGTCGTTCGCATCCTCGGGTGAAAGACCGTTGCCAAAGTAATCGCTGTAGTTGATGTGGTTTGTAAAGTTGGTAATGTGTCCAAAGATGCTGTGATGCTCATTGAACTGGTGATCGATTCTGACATCCACGCTGTCGTTTTGATCTGCACTCGGCGCATTGGAGATGAAGTTATTTGAATCGCTACCACCTGTCCCAGTCGCATTGGGGAGCGGATAGAGGTTGACCAGCGCCGCGCCGATCGTGTTCAAAGAAGCGATGTTGTTGATGTTATTTCCTAAAACGGCAGTGCGGCTGTAGTTTGTTCCCGTGGTTGTGGTGGCAGGGTTGTAAATGACGATCAGATTTCCTTTGGCGTCAAAGGTCTGCGAGAAATCACCTTGCCGTTCGAGTTTGGTCGGCACGGATCCGATAAAAGAACCAGCAGTCGTATCTCTCAGTCCTTCATACGACGCGAAGAAAAACGTCTTGTTACGGCCTCTATACAGCTTGGGAAGCACGACAGGGCCACCAACCGAACCGCCGAACTGATTTCTGTCGAAGTGACCCTTCGGCAAACCTGCCAGGTTGGCGTTGTAGCCGTTGGCATCCATACTCTCGTTGCGGTAGAACTCGAATGCCGACCCGTGCAACTGATTGGTGCCGGTATGCAATGCATAGGTCACCACGCCACCGCTCGTCCGCCCGAATTCCGGTGAATACGCATCGGTAAATACTCGAAACTCCTGAACCGAGTCGACTCCGGGTTTACCTGCGTCCTGGTTGTAGTACGAAGTTGTATTGGTCGCGCCATCGATCAAGACATCCGAGGTCGCGCCCTTGGCTCCATTGATGCGAAAGGTGTTGGTTCTGCTTTCACTGCTGTCATTTTTGCCCGATGCACCATCGTCACCCAGGGTTACACCTGCAGCGTCGTTGATGAGCAGGAGAGGGTTGCGGAGATTGAGCGGAATGCCTTGAATAAAAGTGGGCTCGATTAAAAGGCCGCGCTCAGCGGTGCTCTCGTTCAGTTCCGGAGGGGTATCGGTTATCTGGACTGATTGCTGAACCGCGCCAACCTGCAGCATCAGGGTCGTTACCTTGGATTCACCCACCTCGAGTGTGATTCCAGTCAGGACGGTTGGGGCAAATCCTTGAGCTAAAGCCTTGAGCTCATAGTACCCTGGGGCCACGGGTGGGAGAATGAAATCGCCTCTTTCATCGGTTTTGGTCTCCACCTTGACCTGGGTACTGATGTGCGTCAAGGTCACTGTCGCACCCCTAACGCTCGCATGTTGAGGGTCGACCACCTCGCCGCTGACGCTGGCATTCTGCGCAAACAGGGGAATGCTTAGGAGGATGGCTGAGACAAAGAGTAGAATTCGACTTGCGAATCGCATTGGCTGCTCCAATTGAGAGTTCATGAAAAATCAGATTCCAGGGCAGATGAACACGCCCTATCGCGGTTTAAACGGCTTGCCGTTTCGTTGTTCCTGAAGCGATAGTAGCCAGCGGAGATGCACTCCGTATTAAGGCGGGATGAATGAACGTGCGCTTAACGGTCATGAACGTCCGCTCATTCATGATCTGAAGTCACTGCGCCAAACGCAATTGGTGTCATTTCAAATTGCTAAGATACGCATGCACAACAACATCCCGGGACTACGCGCCGAATCTTGCCACGCAGCGGCAAAGCACCGCCGCAATAATTCGCATTCCTGGGATTTGCCTTGATGAACGAAACTTCTTGCCAATTTCCGTAGCCGGCCCGAAAATCGAGACCGTCCGACGGATCCTATTTCAGCTGGCACTCACATCGCTTCCTGCAAAGCTTCCTCCTCAAGCTGAATATCCGCTTGGCTCGAGGGCTTGAGATTCCAGATCGGGATCAACATTGCTCCGGCAAGAAACGCGGCGCCTGCAAGAACTAGAAACAGGCAGTCCCATCCGTAGCGTTCGCTTACAAAAACCACCACATACGGCGAGAAAATTGCGCCCAAATGCCCGATACCATCCACCAGTCCGGACGCGGTTGCCGCGGCTTTGGGCTCGCCGATGTCCTGGGCTCCTGCCCCGGAAAGCAGCGTGTCGGGACCGAAAGAGAAGATGCCTGCCAGAGAGATCGCTATGGCCGTGCCCACAAGCCCATATTTGCTCAAGGCCGGCTCAAACAGCAAGACGATTCCGAATCCGCAAAGCATGATTGCGGAGACGGGGGCGCGCCGCGACTGGCTGAAGCGATCGGAAATGTAGCCCGCCGCTACCGCGCCGAGAATGCCGATCAATTCATACAAAGACGACAGATAGCCCGATGTCTGCAGGGTGTACTTCAGCCGGGTCACCATGTAAAGCGGCAGCCAGAACATCAGCGCGTACCGGCACAGCTCCAGAAAGAAGTACGACATGCTCACCATCCATAAAGATGGCTTGCGCAGCAGAGCGGCTACGCCGCCCCAGTCTGTGCGTACTGCGCTGAGCGCGGTCCCATCGCGATGCATTCCGGAGGGGAGATCCGCGCCGTCCGGCGTATCCTTTGCGCCAATTAAAAACAGGACTGCAATCGCCAGCAGCAGAAGCGCCGGAAACAGGAATCCACGCCTCCATCCAAGCTCGGGAAGCAGCCAGGGCTGCACAACTGCCCAGGTCGCGAAGGCCGTCGCCAGAAAGCCGCCGAGAACATAATTTGTGCTCCACCAGGCCATCACGATTCCGCGATTCTCGCTGCGGAACCAGATCGCCATGGTCTTCACCAGCCCCGACCAGCCGCTCGACTGGCCTAATCCATTCAGGCAGGCAAAAAGCAGAAGCCAGATCATTGAAGCGTGCGCGCCCATCAGAATGTTGCTGCCGACCACCAACAGTAGACCCGCGCCGACCACGCGCTTAGCTCCAATGCGGTCAGAAAGAAGGCCGCAGCCAAATTGGCCAACGGCATAAAGCAGACTATAGCCGAAGACGATGTTCGCCAAATCGATGCTGCGAAGCCCGGAGGCATGGTTCAGGAGCGGCAGCACTACGCTCAGATTCTTCCGGCAGAGATAAAAGCCAGCGTAGGCGATCCAGGTTATCCCGAAGATTCGGCGCTGGCCAGCAGATAAACTCATCAGAACTCCAGCCCCACCGCGCTCCGGTCAAGGCAGTACCAACGGTTTGCGAGAGACAGTCTGTCAACACGGCAACAAGTTAGCGGCTCACCGGGAGCGCACAGGCACGTTGCGCACCGGTGCATCTGTGGGCATCTGCTCGAGGCAAGCTGTCGGTCGTTCTCAGCATGTGTGCTGAATAGCATCCTCTTTACCATTTCAGCGTCTGTCGAATGCCGAAACGTTTAGCGGGTTAAGCGGCGCCGCTTTCCACGTTAAGTTAACCGTTTAGCCAATGCGGCGCCGATGTAACCGTTCTGTAACATCCCGTCACTACACTGGGATTACAAGAAATCATTTCTATGGAACACTGATGCAGAAGGAAGAGATCCAACCGGACGAGTTGCGTCAATACACCTCCCAACTGCAGGAAGCAGTCGAAGTTGTGTGCAAGAGCTCGTCCTTCCGCACCAGTCCCAAGAGCTGCCAGTTCTTGCGCTACGTTGTTCATCACACGCTGAGCGGCAATGTCGATGAGTTGAAGGAGCGCACGATCGGGATCGAGTTGCTCGGTCGCAAGGCCTCCTATGACACTGGTTCCGATGCAGGCGTGCGCGTGCGCGCCAACGACGTCCGCAAGAGGCTGGCTGCCTACTACGCCGCCAGTCTCTCCGACCTGGAATTTACCGTGGATATCCCTTCAGGTTCTTACGTTCCGCGCTTTTACATCTCCAGCCATCTTCCCGCCGCGCTCCCCGGTCCCGAGCTTGTGCTTGCCGCCGCGTCCCCCGATTCCCTGTCCGCGCTGCCCCAGCCTGTCGAACTCTCCCTGACTCACTTGGCCTTGCCTTCACTGGTTGCGCTCTTTCTTTGCGTAATCTGCATTCGCTGGCAGATTGCCGAGGAAGATCCCTTCGCTACCTTCTGGAAAACGGTATTCCAGGATCATCACGCGCTGCTGTACGTGCCCCCATCGACCTCTGACGGCCAACTTGCTCCTGTGGACAGGCTCGAAGACACTGCCCCATTGCTCAATCTGGCCGGCAAGTTTCATGCCGGGATCGCTCTCAGCCGTACACTTGCTCCTCCTGCTGACACAGAGGAAATTCTGATTCTGATCGGGCCAAACCCTGCATCTCCCAAAGACTCCGTGCCCGATTCTTCCGCGATTGAGCGCATCGCCTCCGCCGAGGGAAGCAGGCTGGTGATCGCGAATACGCCTTCCGGCCGGCAGATTATCGATCACAGCGCCGGTAATTTTCTTGTCAATTCATACGGCCGCGGGGGATTGCTCACCATCGTCAACAAGGCTCAGCGCTCCATTCATATTGATGGCACCGACGACGCCTCCATCGATTCGCTCGTCAAGTCGATCTGCGAGCCCAGCGCCTTTCCTGACGGACTCATCGACAGTTTCCAGGAAGGGACGGTCACGCAGATCGTTTTTCCCATGGCACCCGGCGCACGCGCAGTCGTCTTTCATGAATCGTTGCCCGTCACGCAAACGGCGTCGAACTCAATCCCGTGAAGACCGAAGCCAAATCCCTGGCCGCCTCGCGCAGTCAGGTCTTCCTCTCAGCGTGGGTTCTCTACGCCGGTTACTACATTTGCCGCAAGGATATTAGCCCAACAACCGGACCGGGAATTTCTCACTTCGCTCTCAGCCTCTCCTGCTTCGGGGCCGCCTACACAATCGCCCAGTTTGTGGGCGGCACGCTGGCAGACAGAATTGGCGCACGCCGCACAGCCCTGGCGGGCGCCGCTATTTCTATACTGTGCACTAGCCTTCTGGCCTTCCATTCCCTGTCTGCTCTGCAATTGTGGCTGCTGCTCGGCAACGGTCTCGGCCAGGGCCTTGGCTGGCCAGCCATGCTTCGCCTTCTCGGCCAGTGGTTCCACCGCGGCGAACGGGACAGGGTGCTCGGTTGGTGGAGTACCAGTTACATTCTTGGAGGAGTGCTGGCGACCTCCCTCAGCGCATGGCTGACATTTCACACGCGGGTTGTCGCACGTACCGGCTTTGAGCCCGCTTACCTGGTTTCCTCCGCTGTCTTGCTCTTCGCAGCTCTCTTTTTCTTTTTCGGAACCGCGCATCTGGCGCAGCCAGCCTCTCTAAACACCGCCTCCAAACTCGTAGACTCGACTGCCATGCTAACGGAGGTCCGCGCGTGGCGCCAGATCCTGACAAATCGTAGAATTCAGGTCATCTCCATCGTGTATTTCTTTCTCAAGATGACCCGTTACACCCTGCTCTTCTGGTTGCCCCTTTACCTCACATCGAGCCTGGGTTACAGCCAGCACTCCGCCGACCACTTCGCCTCGTACTTCGAACTCTTCGGTTTTCTCGGCCCCCTTGTCGCCGCCTACGCTCTGCGCCGTTGGCTTGGTGAGCGACGGATGGTTCTGGGCGCAGGGATGCTCTTCGCGCTCGCCTTTATGTGTCTTCTCCATCCCGTCCTTGCAGGCAGCGGATGGTTCGGCACAGCCGTTTCCATCTCTTTGATGGGAATCCTGATCTATGGCGCCGATGTCCTCATGTCCGCCATGGCCGTCCTCGACGCTGTTCCCGACCAGTTGTTCGGCCGCGCGGCCGGGTTCGTCAATGGCATCGGTTCCATCGGTCAGACGCTTTCTCCTTTCCTCGTCACGATCTTCGTCTTGCAATTCGGATGGACGAAACTGTTCGATCTCTTTGTCTTCTTCGCTCTCGTCGCAGGCGGCGTTTGCGCCTTCGGAGCTCGCCTCCAAACCGATCAGACCCCCTCAATTAACCGTTCAGTGCTTTGATATACATGTTTTCCAACGTAAACTGCATCCATGAATTCATTCACTAGCAGGCAAATCCTCCGCCTTTTTGCCGCACAGGCAGGCCAAGCATGACATTCCCTCTTCACATTCGAGCCATCATGCTGGACTGGGCGGGCACAACGGTCGATCACGGATCGATGGCGCCAGTGCTTGCGCTCCAAACCCTATTTGCACAGCATGGAATCACGCTGTCCACGGAAGACGCACGCCGAGATATGGGACTGCTCAAACGGGATCAGATTAAGGCAATCCTCGCATTGCCCAATATTCGCGAAAAGTGGAGTGCGGCCACCGGCCGGAATCCCGGCGATGCAGAAGTTATCTCCCTCTTTGAAGAATTCGGCCCGGTGCAGATGAAGATCATCGAGCAGCATTCGCAACTGATCCCAGGCGTCGCTCAGGTGGTAAAAGACTGGCAGAGTCGCGACATACGCATTGGAACCACCACTGGATATACTCGCCAGATGCTCGCCCCGGTGTTGACCCAGGCTGCCCGGCAAGGTTTCCAACCCGATGCTTCCGTATGCCCAGATGAAGTTGGCGCGGGACGCCCAGCTCCGTGGATGCTGATGAAGAACGCACAGCTCCTGGATGTCTATCCTCCAACAGCATGCGTAAAGATTGGAGACACACTTGTCGATATCGAGGAAGGCAGAAATGCCGGTATGTGGACTATAGGGCTCACCCGAACCGGGAATCTGGTTGGCCTAGATAGTGAACAATGGGTGCAGATGCCGCAGGCAACAAAGGAAGTCCAGCTTGGCCGCGCCAGGAAGATCATGATCGAAGCGGGCGCCGACTATGTCGCAGAAGATCTTGCTTCATGCAATCAGGCTCTGGCGGAGATAGAAAGACGCCTCAGCAACGGCAAATGGCCGGGTGCGAATCACGACGCTACGAGAAGCACGATGCCTGAATCCCGTTCAGAGCTCGCAGAGATAATCGCGACGGCGTGAATTAATCGATCATAAACACTCTGAGAGAGATAGGTCTCCACAAACGTCCCAGGGCCCGGGTCCGGGTTTGTGTCCAGTTGGCAATGGAGAAATTGCCGTCACAGAACGCGATTTCCGCTTCGAACGGCAGTTTTCGCCGCAGTTCAGCAAGGACACTCGCGCGCGATCCAGGTTTTCGAACGACAAGTGTACCCTCAGCGCCCACATTCACGACATCATAGGCCCTCAGTTCTCTGGTCAGAATGCTCGGGCGAAGCCGTCTGTGCCCCCCAACGTCGATTCCCTCTGAAAAATACAACCAGAGCCATACCGCGTCACTGGATGTGATTATTACATCATCGACGGTTGACACACTTTAGCAACCCAAGCCTTGTTGGTAGCTCCTGGACTGTCGATGATCCGGACAGAGCCCAGCGCTAGCCCTCAGTGAACGCAATCTTCGCGGAGATTGCCAAGGCGTTGAAACAGGGGAGCGCGGTGGAGTTTCCCTTCGGCCATCTTCGCAAAGATTGCCTTCACGAAACCCTACCGCCTGACGGCGGGACAGGCCCCGCTCTGCAACTTCGTACGCAAGGACCGCTCCCCGCCTCAGGCCCGGGCAGCAATCATGCTCTGCACGGAATCGCCGTTGACGGAAGAAGAGCGGTCGGCGAATGGATGATTCCGGTCAAGGTTTCCGGAGTCACAGTGGGCAGGTTGAATCAGATTGCACGCTCGCGGGGCCACTGCCAGGAGGACATTGGCGTCGGTCGCTACACAGCGGTGCTCTACGCGGAAGGCATCAACGACTTGACAGATGGCTTGGGTAGTTGGTTTATGTTAGAAAGACCGTTACTTCTTCCTGCACCCCCCCGGTACAATTCTCGCTATTGGCCGGACCTAATATCGCTGAGCTGGATGAATAGTGCTAAATTCGGACGTCGGCTCGCATCGATGAAAAGCAGGGGTAGAATCTTAAGGTTTGCTGGGTGGTGCAAGCATGGCTGGGTACCCGCAATATGAAGCCGACCGGCTCGATCGAGTGAATGTAGTCGGCGCGTCTGATGAACAATTATCAATCGAAACCCAACTTCGAGCCACGGCGAATGTGATTCCGGGCCATGTATGGTATGCAACTCCTTCCGGAGCGCTCGTCTTCGTGAATTCACGAAGCGCCGATTATCTCGGACTACCCAAGGACCATCCTCTTCGTTTCGGAATCGATCTCGGCGGAGAATGGGATTCTCACATTCCCTTGCTGCACTCAGATGATCATGAAGAAACACGTAAAGTCTGGTCTAATTGTCTCCGCACTGGGAGTGCGGGCGAGGTAGCGTTTCGAGTTCGCAATTCAGAGGGGGAATACCGCTGGTTCCTGAGTCGAGCCGAGCCATTGCGAGCGAGCGATGGAACGCTAGTATGCTGGATTGGGGTTAATCTCGACATTGACAAACAGAAGCGGGCCGAGGTGGAACTTCGGCGGAGCGAAGCGCATTTAATAGATGCGCAGACACTCAGTCACACCGGTAGCGCAGGAATGCAAGCAGGTACCAAGAGGATATTTTCGTCCGAGGAAACGGTTCGGATCTACGGGTATGCTCCCGGGACGGAACTAACCCCCGATTTGATTCTGCAGCGAGTCCATCCTGACGATGTGGATCTTCTCAAGAGCGTTCTTGAGAAGGCTGGGCAGACCGGAAGTGACTTTGACTTTGAGCACAGGTTGCTGATGCCGGATGGTTCGATAAAACATATTCATAGCCTCACGCATTCCTTAAGAGATGAGGACGGCAACGAGGAAACTGTCGGCGCGATAATGGATATAACGGAGCGTAGAGTCGCCGAACAGAGGCTTAAGCAACAGGAAATGGAGCTTCGGCAAATCGTGGACCTCGCGCCACAGCTTATCGCTGTTTTCGGCCCACACCTCGAACGACTTTATGCCAATCGCATGAGTCTTGATTATTTCGGCCTCACTCTTGATGAGTGGCGTGACACACAGCCCGGCGCCGTCGGTCATCCCGATGATGCGAAACAGTGCCGTTCTAACTGGGATCGCGCTATGTCAAGTGGTTCTGCATTTGAAATCGAAGTGCGGTGCCGCAGGAATGATGGAGTCTATCGTTGGTTTCTGATGCGCTGCAATCCTGTGTGCGATGATCAGAGAAAAGTCCTCCGTTGGTACGCTGCATGCACTGACATCGAAGACCGCAAACAAGCCGAGGAGAGGCTACAACGAGAGAATGCTGCTTTGCGTGAAGAGCTTAACCAGGCGTCGATGTTCGAGGAGATCGTCGGCTCTTCTGAGCCTCTGCGCAAGGTGCTGTCCCAGGTCAGTAAAGTTGCGCCCTCAGACGCGACAGTTCTCATCCTGGGTCAAACCGGTACGGGCAAGGAGTTGATTGCGCGCGCCATCCACAAACGTTCCAACCGGGCGAGGCGGTCGTTTATCGGCGTGAATTGCGGTGCGATCCCTACGTCGCTGATTGCTTCTGAGCTCTTCGGGCACGAAAAGGGAGCATTTACGGGCGCCACACGACGCCGTTTGGGACGCTTTGAAGCCGCGAACGGTGGCACGATTTTCCTGGATGAAATTGGGGACCTGCCTCCGGACATTCAGATCGCATTGTTGCGAGTGCTGCAGGAGCGAGAGATCGAACGTGTTGGCAGCGACAAACCCATTCCCGTGGACGTTCGAGTCTTGGCTGCAACCCATCGCGATCTCGATAAACTCGTGAGCGAAGGCAAGTTCCGCGAGGACCTCCTGTACAGGCTGAATGTTGTGCCGATCGTGACGCCATCGCTACGCGAGCGGGCAGCCGATATTCCCATCCTTGTCGAATACTTCATCGCCCGATTCGGAAAGAAGATGGGGAAGAAGTTCCAATCCATCGAGAAGAAGACCCAGAAAATCTTGCAAGACTACGATTGGCCGGGAAACGTCCGTGAGTTACAGAATGTGATTGAGCGCGCTGTCACCCTGAGTGACTCGGATACGTTTGCCGTGGACGAAGCTTGGCTCAAGCGAGAGCGAGCCGAAGTCCCTCACGCAAGCGTGGCTCTTAACGGGTTGCTGCTGGCACACGAAAAGGAAGTGATCGAAGCAGCACTCGCCCAGAGTCATGGACGGATATCAGGACCAGCGGGCGCCGCCACTAAGCTGGGAATCCCCGATTCGACCCTAGAAACAAAAATCCAGCGCTTGGGAATCGACAAATATAGATTTAAGTCCAAGTTAGGCTGAGCCTGCAGACGCAGCAACCTGCACAGACATTCCTTCCGCGTTTTCCCGGTCTGCCGGGAAATCCCTGAAATCCGAGACCCAGATCTGCGCTAACTCTTAGATTCTGCGTGGCCTTCGAATGGCATTGTGTTTGCTCCCCTTTTGATCGGTCGTCAAGAAAAGACCGTCAACCAATAGGAGAACAAACATGTCATATGAGCGCCTCACCTCAGACAATGCGGCGGTGCTTTTCATCGACCACCAGACGGGACTCGCGAACGGTGTACAGACACAGAGCCCGCCAGAATTCATCAACAACGTCAGGGCGCTGGTAAGGATCGCGCAGATCTACAAGTTGCCGTCGATCATCACGACAAGCTCCGCCGACGGGCCGAACGGCCCGATCATGCCTGCCGTTGCAGAAGGGCTTCCAGAGGCAACGATTGTGCATCGGCCTGGCGAGATCAACGCCTGGGACAACAAGGACTTCGTAGCGGCGGTGAAGAAGACGGGGCGAAAGAAGTTGCTCATCGCGGGGATTTCTACCGAAGTTTGCCTCGCGTTTGTCTCAATCTCGGCACGCGACGCAGGATACGACGTGTACGCGGTGCTGGACGCCTCGGGCACGTGGAATAAGTTGGTCGAGGACGCCGCCATCGCACGCATGGTGCAAGCCGGCATCGTCCCGATGACCTGGGTTGGCGTCGGAGCGGAGCTCCTCGTCGACTGGCGCTCTGCGACGGGGCAAGCGCACGGCAAGCTCATGGCCGATTTCTTGCCGTTCTCCGGAAACAACGCCGTAGGGTTCTTCGCGGCAAAGGGATCAGTCAATTCTTGACCAATGCCACACGGTCACGAACGCGGAGTTTGAGAACTGAGCCATCGCGATGAGCCAAGACCAGCGGCTAAGCCTCGAATTCCACCATCGACCCTTGCAATATGTAACTGTAACGTTTTTGGAAAAGAGTTCTCATGACAATGCCGAACGAACTACCGGCGGCCTCCGGCAAGGGTCGCCTGATCATTCTCTGGGCTCTCTCGGCTCTGACGGCACTCACCTTCCTTGCGGCGGGCGTTCCCAAACTGATAGGTGCCCCCGCAATGGTCGAGATATTCGACAAGGTTGGCTTCGGGCAATGGTTCCGATATTTCACCGGCCTTCTGGAAGTGACGTCTGCCATCGGCTTGCTGGTCCCCCGTTATGCTTTCTACGCGGCAGTTGCGCTGGCGGTCGTGATGATTGGAGCGATCATCGCGCAACTAACAGTGCTGGCCCATTCCCTAGGCGCCCCAGTCGCGCTTCTCGTCATCACCGGGGTCATCGCCTATCTACGAAAGCCGGCGCAGCTGCTCATCGCGGGCGGAAACCAGGTGCGAGGATGAGCCGCACAATCGGAATTCGTGTGCGACCGGACCAAGTAGCCGGCGAGTTGGCAATTCGGGCCCTCGCTTACGCGTTCACGGACGCGGTAAACCGGCGGGACGCCGCCGCGTTCGAATCCCTATGGGACGAGAACGGTGTTTGGGAAATCGGTGCCCCGCTCCATTCCATCGCGAACGGCGCGGCGAGCGTTGCCGAACACGTGATCGAACTCGCAGAGCCGCTCGAGTTTTTCGGGCAGCAGGTGCATAGCGGCGTCGTCGCCATCGATGGAGATCAAGCGACAGCGCGTTGGTCGGTTCAAGAGACTGGTCGCGCTCGCAACAATGGACCGTACAACAACTACGCGTTCTATGAAGATGAACTCGTGAAATGCGACGGAGCATGGCGCTTCGCGCGGCGGTCATACCGTTACGTCTGGCTTGACCTTAAGTCGCCGATAGGCGGCGACGTTATAGGGTAGGCAGGCCATCCACTACTCCTGAAATAGAAAGGCAGACATGAGCACTCAACTGACATCGGAAGCCATCGACTACAACCGCCTCATGCAGGCGAATCTTACGCGCGTATTCAACGAACGCGACGCCGGACGGCGCATTGTGGCGATCCGCGAGCTTTATGCCGAGGATGCTGTGCTGTACGAGCCGGACGCCTCCGCTAGAGCGTTTTCGATTTAAGTGTTTACATATCCGCATGAGGTGAAGAAGTTCGAGCACTCGGCTGGTGTAACGGCATTGAGCAGGTCGGCGATTTCCTTCCACAAGGCGTCGATGGATCGTTTGGCTGCTTTGCGGAGCAGTGCTTTAAGTTTGGAAAAGAACTTCTCGATTGGGTTGAAGTCGGGAGAGTAGGGCGGCAGATAGAGCAAGGTTGCCCCAGTGGCACGGATCGCTTCCTCAACACCTGACACCTTGTGGCTGCTGAGGTTGTCGAGGATGACGATGTGCCCCGGTTGCAACGTTGGACACAGGAACTCGCGCACATAGGCGAGAAACATCTCCCCGTTGATCGGTCCGTCAGTGACCATTGGCGCGGTCAGTCGCCGACGCCGCAGAGCCCCCACGAAGGTAGTCGTCTTCCAGTGCCCGTGCGGTGCTGAGGCGATACAACGTTTGCCTTTTGGGGCACGCCCACAACGCCGCGTCATGCTGGTCGATGTCCAGGTTTCATCAATGAATACAAGCTTTTCAACATCCATCCTCGGCAATGCTTCAACCCATGCTCGTCGCGCTTGCTGCACGTCCTCGCGCTCTTGCTCGCTGGCGTGCAGGGTTTTTTTTGAAGGTGAGATTCCATTTGTTCAACTGATGCCACAGCGCACCGGGCTTGATCAAAACATCCTGCTTGGCCAGCCGTGCGGACAATTCCGACAACGCCAGGTCAGGCTCTGCTTCGATCCAGGCGCGCAGCACCGACTCCATCTCAGCCACTCGTGAACGGCGATGGCCACCGATCTGAAAGCTGGTCCGCTTGCCCGACTTCTGCGCGCGATTACGAACCTGATAAACCCAGACACGGCTCACTTCAAGACGCCGTGCAATCGAGCTTGGCCTCTCGCCACGATCCACAGCCCACAAAACGCGCTCACGCAAATCCTGCGAATACGATTGCATCCCGCCCCCTCTCTTCTGACAGGAGTATTATCGCATAGACTGTAAATACTTAAATTAGAAATGCTCTAAGGGCTACGCAGCAATCTCTGAAGCGGTGACCACATTGCTCGGCCACCTGCCTCCGAACTTTGTCTTCAGTGCTGCGGGACCGGCCATCGGCCACCACAATATCGGCCGCCTGAGATGGCGCTCTGGTCCGCCTGATGGCCCGGTAGCGGTCACTGGGATGGATATTGCGCATTTTGAACACGGTCGCATCCACTCGATCTACGTGTTTCTCGAACCCGCGGGCGCTTAAACACCCGTTTTGCAAGACCAATTCAAACCAAGGAGATACCCGTGGCTAAAACCGCAAAGACCGGACTCGAGGCGCTACTTCGCCCCGAAGACAGCATTCTCGTATTGATCGACCACCAACCTTACCAGTTCACCAACCTGAACAGCCACGAACCGACGATGATCATCAACAACGTCATTGGCTTGGCCAAGACCGCGAAGGTATTCGATGTGCCTACGGTTCTGACGACGGTGATCGAGCAACGTGGCGGGTTTCTGATCAAAGGTCTTCAGGATGTCTTTCCTGAACAGAAGCCGATCAATCGTACTTTTATCAATGCCTGGGAAGACCCACGCATTCCTGACGAAGTGAAGAAGCATGGTCGCAAACAGCTGGTCATTGCTGGGCTCTTTACTGAAATCTGCGTAGCCATGCCGGCAATCCAGGCACTGGGCGACGATTACGACGTGTTTGTTGCTACTGATGCGTGCGGTGGCGTATCCGTGGAGGCTCACGATATGGCAGTGCGCCGCATGGTTCAGGCCGGTGTGGTGCCAATTAACTGGATGGCCGTACTCGGCGAGTGGCAACGAGATTGGGCGCGCGAAAAGTCCGCCAATGCTCTTGGGCCCGTCATTCTTATGCATGGCGGGGCCAGCGCTGTCGCCCTGGCCTGGGAATTTCAACTTCTCGCGACTCCCAAAGAAGCTGGTGCTTAACATGGCCCGATCGACTGCGCCAATCCGCATCGGGTATTGCCTTTCGCTGACCGGCCCCGTTGCAGGCAACAGCCGGTCAGCTCAGCTTGCCCATGATATTTGGCGAGAGGACGTCAACAGCCGCGGCGGGTTGCTAGGACGTCCTGTCGAGCTCCTCTGCTACGACGATCATGCAGATGCCTCCCTCGTTCCCGGTATCTACAAGCGGCTGATGGACGAGGATAAGGTCGATCTCGTTATCGGCGGCTATGGCACTAACACTGTGTTGCCAGCGATGCCGTTGATCATCGAACGGAAGCGCTTCTTTGTCGGACTCATGGGACTCGGCGTCAACAACACGCTTCTCTATCCGAACTATTTTGCCATGATTCCAACCGGGCCAGATCCGAATGCGGCTCTCACCGAAGGGTTCTTCGCTCTCGCTGCAGAGCAAACGCCACGGCCTGCAACTGTGGCGCTCTTATCCGCCGACGCAGAGTTCTCGCGCAATCCCATTCTCGGTGCTAAGGCCAATGCCGAGAAGTACGGTTTTCGTGTCGTCCATGAAGCTACCTATCCTCTGACGACCGAAGACTTCAACCCTGTCATCGACGCCGTAGCAAAGAGCGATTGCGACTTGCTGTTTCTTTGTTCCTATCTCAACGATTCGACCGGTCTCGTGCGCGCCATACATGCACACCCATTCCGTCCGAAGATGGTTGGCGCAGGCATGATCGGCCCTCAGAACACATCGGTAAAGACGACGCTCGGCCCGATGCTCAACGGTTTCGTGAACTACGAATACTGGCAGCCAGTTCCGAAGATGAGGTTCATCGGTGTTGAGCAATTTTTGAAGACCTACCAGGCGCGCGCCGCCGACGCAGGCGTTGATCTCCTCGGGCACTACATGGCACCTCTCGCCTATGCCCAGCTTCAGGTCATTGCTCAGGCTGTCGAAGCGACGGGCGGATTCGACGACGCCCGCCTTGCGACATACGCTCGAACCACAACGTTTGACACGGTCATGGGGTCGATCACTTTTGGGAGAAACGGTGAGTGGGCGGAGCCGCGCGTGTTGCAGGTTCAATTCCAGGGAATCACCGGCCATGACATCGAGCAGTTTCGGAATGGATCACGACAGACTGTGGTCTCCCCGTCACCGTTCAGTTCTGGGGTGTTTCGCTTCCCTTATGCAGAGGCTCTTTCGACAGATTAGAGATCGGCGCCGAGAACCTTGAGTTCAAGGGCCGTATTCTGCGGGCGCATAAAGGATAAGTTCGAGATGCTTCGCGTTGCCTATGCAGTATTGCTCGCTCTCATGCCTCTGTCGAGCGCACTTTCTGCTCAGTCGGTATGCCCGGACAGACCGCCACCCTACGGACTGCTCCGGCAAGACGAAGACTACCGGTATCTCAGCAAGCCGACGTGCCGGCAGGATATTTGGGACCACCTCAAGTATGTGCCGCTTGGGTCAAACGAGCATCGGTTTATTACGGTTGGCGGCGAAGTTCGTGAGTGGTACGAGGGCTTCCGCTATGCGAATTGGGGTCTCGGAACTCAAGACGACAAAGGCTATCTCTTACAGCGGCTCGCCGGTATGCAGCTTGATGGCGACCTTGCCGCCGATTGTTGCATTGATCTTCGAATAGACTCTGAGCAGCCCATCGCCACTGAGGTCCCGAGTAAA
>Ga0302270_10001456_pt1 | contig 23867 bp, 22 predicted proteins | sample III_Bog_E2_3_FD_198773 | JGI IMG/M metagenome (GOLD analysis project Ga0302270, IMG submission 198773) | Peat permafrost microbial communities from Stordalen Mire near Abisko, Sweden - III_Bog_E2_3 | ecosystem: Environmental > Terrestrial > Soil > Wetlands > Peat | place: Sweden: Abisko... | reverse complement strand
GGCGGCCACCAATGCGACATTCTTGCTGACGAATTTGCATTTGCCCAGCCATACCGTCAGCGTGCAGGTCACCAATCTTTATGCCAGTTTGATTACCAATGCAGTGATCACCGTGCAGGATACCCTGGCCCCGGTGATCACGTTGAAGGGGAGCAATCCACTGACTTTGGAGTTGGGCAACGCCTTCGTTGATCCAGGTGCCACGGCCACGGATTTGTGCGCCGGCGCGGTGGGGGTGCTGGTCAGCGGATCAGTCAACCTCAACGCCGTGAGCACCAATACCGTCATTTATTCGGCCACCGACGGCAACGGCAACACGAACACGGCCGCCCGCACGGTATTTGTGCGCGACACCACGCCGCCGGCCATCACATGGAGCTTTACCAATCTGGTGCTGGCGGCCAATGCCAGTTGCGTCGCCACCCTGCCGGATGTGACGGGGACAAATTACCTGCTTGCCACCGACCTGTCCGGAATTGCGGCGGTTACCGAAAGTCCGACGAACGGCACAATTCTGGGATTGGGTACGAATGAAGTGGTCCTTGCGGTCGCTGATCCTTACGGCAACACGGCTTTCTCAACCAACACGATTGTGGTGCAAGACCAAACTCCGCCGGTGATCACCCTGAATGGCGGCAATCCTTTGCTGGTGGAGTTGGGGGCTGTGTTTACTGATCCCGGGGTGACGGCGAGCGATGCCTGTTCGGGGGTTGCTCTGTTGGTGACCAATGGGACCGTCAATGTGAATGCGGTCGGCACGAATCTGCTGACTTATATGGCCGTGGACGGGAGTGGCAACACCAATTGCGTGACCCGGACGGTTTATGTGCAGGATACCACGCCGCCGACCATCACGTGGAGCTTTACCAATCTGGTGCTGGCTGCGACTTCCAATTGTGTCGCCATCCTGCCGGAGGTGACGGGAACAAATTACCTGCTTGCCACCGACCTGTCCGGGATTGCGGCGGTTACCGAAAGTCCGACGAACGGCGCAATTCTGGGATTGGGTACGAATGAAGTGGTCCTTGCGGTCGCTGATCCTTACGGCAACACGGCTTTCTCAACCAACACGATTGTGGTGCAAGACCAAACGCCGCCGGTGATTCTCCTGGAGCCGCAGAGCCAGACCAATGATGCCGGCGCGGCGGTCAGTTTTAGTGTGGCGGCCACGGCTTGCACGCCGCTGTCTTATCAATGGTATTTCAACCTGGTCGCGCTCGCGGCGCAAACCAACGAAACGCTCGTCGTTTCCAATCTGAGTCCGGCCGTCGTGGGCGATTATGTGGTGGTGGTCAGCGCGGCGGGCGGCTCCTCCGCCAGTGCGATGGCGGCCTTGACATTGAGTGTTCCCTCGGCCATCAGCAGTGTGTCGGTCCAGTTTGGCGGGGTGGTTCTGGCTTTGAGCGGGGAGCCTGGCAGCACCTATGTTTTGGAGGGCTCGACCAATCTTGCGGACCCGCTGAGCTGGTTGCCGATCGCCACCAATGCGTTGGGGGCGGACGGCCTCTGGCAATTCACCGACTTCTCGGCCACGAATTCCGCGGAGAAATACTATCGCCTCCGCCTCGCTCCGGGACCGTGATGCCGGGTGCGAATTCAGGCTTGGTCACTGAAGCCGTGGCTATCCCAATGGGGATCCAGGCCGAGATCCTTGATCATCTGCAGATCCTTGTCCACAGGCTGGTTGAGCGTGGTGAGGTAGTTGCCGACCATGAGCGCGCTGGCCCCGGCCATGAAAACCATGCATTGGGCATCGCGCAGGTTGGTGGTGCGGCCCCCCGCCACCATGATTTCCTGCCGGGGCAGGATCAGACGGAAACACGCGATGGTCTTGAGGATTTCCAGGACAGGGAGGGGAGGGTTCTGGGCAAAGGGCGTGCCGGGAATCGGGTTCAGGATGTTCATCGGCACCACATTGGCGCCGATGGCCTTCAACTCGAACGCCAGGTCGCAGCGATCTTCGCGGGTTTCACCCATCCCGATGATGCCCCCGGAGCAAATCTTGATGCCAGCCTGCTTCAAGTGGCCGATGGTTTGCAGACGGTCTTCAAACGTGTGCGTGGTGCAGGTCTGGGGAAAGAAGCGACGCGAGCTTTCCAAGTTGTGGCCGTAACATTCCACGCCCGCCTCCTTGAGCCGGTCGGCCACGACCTGGCTCTTGATGATGCCCAGCGAAACGTCCGGCCGGGTCTTGCCGCCGGCTTTCATCTCCCGCACGCGCGCGCAGACCTCGTCCAGCATGGGACCTTCATTCAAGCCTTTCCAGGCGGCCACCAGGCCCACGGCGGTGACGTGATGGCGGCTGGCCTCGTCGGCCGCTTCCGCAACGGGTTCGGGGTCCACGAAACCGTATTTGGGGGAGCCGGTCTGGTAGAAGGCCGACTGGGCGCAGAAGCTGCAGTTTTCCGAACAGGCTCCGGCCTTGGCGTTGACGATGGAGCAAAGATGAACCTTGTTGCCCTTGAACTGTTCGCGGATGCGGTTGGCCCACGACAGCAAATCCAGGATATCCGAGGAGGATTCCAGGTGGAGCAGCCAGAGGGCCTCGTCGCGGGTGATTTGCCCGCCGCCGAGGACCCGCTGGCCGAGCCCGGAAATTCTGGGGTGATGGTTTGCGTCAACCGGTTGCGCTGTCATGGTTGACATAATAGCGCATGGCGATGAATGCGCAAGCAGGTTGCGTACACGGTAGCGCAGGTTGGCAACCTGCGGAGCGGCGCAGGGCGCGGCACTCCGAGCGCGCCGCGCCGGCCACCAGCCTGTGGTAGAGCCAGCCGGTCAAAACAGTTCGGGTGCTGAGGCCGCCGGCTTTCTGGGCGAGAAGGATGAAGACGGCCTGGGTGACTTCGCCCGCGAGCGTGTCGTCGCCGGTGAACCGCCGGGCGGCGGACCAGACGAGGTTGACGTGGCGCGTCACGAGCGCGGCAAAGGCGGCTTCGTCGGCGGTGAGGGCGAAACGGGTCAGCAGTTCGTGGTCGGTCAATTCAGCCATTCACAGAATAATGTCCGCCGAATGCGAAACCGAACAGATTATTTGAAACGATTCGGGAGGTGAAAGCGGAAAATGGCATTGAAAAAACTGGCGAAGGTCATCGGGAATCACAGCTTGTCACCGCGAGTCCCGAAACGTTGGAATGGCGGAGAGAGGGGGATTCGAACCCCACAAAATCCCGCCAATAATAACGGAAATCCGCACGACGACGCACAAATAGACTCACAAATTCCAGTCGCGTCAAGCCCCGAACTGTCCCAAGTTGTCACCGCTTGGGAAAAACTTCCCGCCCCACTCAAAACGGCAATCCTCGCCATCGTCAAGACGGCGGAGTGATTTTCCGAATGAGCATCTCACCATGAATTTTAACCTCACATGGCACATGAGCGCGTCACAATCGAATTTAACGCGCTCGCAGGCCGGGCATTTTGACTGGCGGCATTCGGAAGATCGCCGCTTTGGAAAAACGTGCTGGCAAGGCTGGCAACCGTCACGGCTGCGATTTGGGCGTGAGACTGACAAACTGAAAACGGAGAACCAACCATGAACTTAAATCCCGCTGAATTGCTCAAATTGCTCAATCCCGTTTTCAACACGCTTGACGGCCTGATTGAAAACGACGGTGTTTATCTCTACCTGGTGTTTGTCTGGCTGGCACTGCTGGCCATCGGTTGGATTTTCAGCGGCGGCTTGCGGAAACGTATGAAAGGAAACTCCGTCACGGTCGTTCCCGGCATCATCTTCACGATGCAACCGCCGATGCAATCCCCGCCGCCAATCATCGGCATCGAGGTTGACCAGACGTGGAACGGTGACGACGAAACAATGGACAAACCATGAACACATTTCATTCCCGGCAAACAGACTGTGACCGACACGCTCGCAAAAATGAGAACACCGGCACATTATATTTCACGTCACAAATTGCACCATCAATTTGCACAGTCAGGCACACGAAGCGTGTCAAAACCAATGCAACAATTTTCAAGTCACGGTGCAGTCGCACGGTTTTGTGCTACCGCTTTGATAGGGTGGAAGCCTTACCCCTTGTCTCGACAAGGATTTTACGGCTCGCCAATAGCTCGCCGAAAATTGCGCGGAGTCCCGCGAGACGGTCGCGCGATGGGCGCGAAACGTCCGGCAAGAAATCCGGCGAAACATCTCGCGTCATGTCCGCGCAACGTCCCGGCAATGGCCGGACAGTGGCAACCGCAATGCCGCTGAACGTCCGTCAAGACGACTCGCAAGACAGCTTGCCTTGCGCCGGATTTGGATTCGCAATGTCCGCGCCGGAAACTTGCGAGACAACTCGCAATACAGCCGCGCCGCAGTCCGCGCAATAGTCAATCCAACATCTTACAAGCAACTCGCCGGATTTCTCGCCGTCAGCTTTTAACCATGACATCCAAAAAATTATGAACACACCAACCACACCAACGCTCGATCTGGAATCGCTGCGGAAAGCGATTCAGGAATTCCGGCCTAATCCGCATCGCGTCCCGTTCAACAATCTGAAACCACTCCATGACGCCATCGTGGAATTGCGAGGCAAAAATGCGTCCTATTCCATCATTGCTGAATTGCTGATACAAAATGGAGTAAAAACCAGCCGGGCGCGGGTAGCCGAATACGGCCGCATCATCCTGGAAGACGGCAAAAAGCGCAAACGGCGCAAACGGGCGAGAACCGCACCCGCCGTCAATGCTCCGACCACTCCTCAAAGTGCGCCCGCCGTAGCCGCAAAACCTGCGCCGACCACGGCACCCGCAGGCAATATCACGCCGCCCCCAAAAGAAGATTCTCCATACCGTTCACGCGGACCGCACATCGCCAACGTGAGAATGATGAGTCCAGAGGAAGCCAAAGAATTCAATGACAGCCTGAAATCAAAACCACCAGCGAGCTAATACAACCCGGAAAGCAATTCGGCGATGCGCCGGCACCGAAACCGGCACCACATTGCTTCCGGCCAGTGAATTGAATTATTAAACTATGGTCGAAAGCCGTCAAATCCCGGCAAATCAACCTTCCGCTTGACTGGCATCACCTGTGATGTCATTTTATACTGCATGGAAATCGTGCAAGACACCAATGTCTTCGTCGCCGCCCTGCGCAGCCAGGAAGGCGCGAGTGCGGAGGTGTTGGATCGCTGTTTGGCGCGCGACGATCAGGCCGTCATGGGCGCAGCCCTGTTTGCGGAATATGAGGAACTGGTGCAGCGGGACAGTTTGTGGCGGGACGTGCCAGTGACGGCGGCGGAACGCGAGGCGTTATTGGACGATTTTTGTGCAGCGGCAATCTGGCAGCCGATTTATTTTCGCTGGCGGCCCAACCTGCCGGACGCTGACGACGACCACGTTTTGGAACTGGCGATAGCTGGTGGCGTGGAACATCTGGTCACGCACAACACGCGCGACTTTAGCCGGGGCGAACTTAAATTTGCCTCGCCGCGCGTGGTGACACCGGCGCAACACCTGAAAATTGTAAAATGAAAACCATTCCTTATCGTTGTGATGATTCACGGCACAAAGCGTTGCTGGGCGCGGCGCGATCCACCGGCACGAGCGTGCAGCGGCTGTTTGACAACTTTGTCACGCATGTCATTACCGAGCGGCAGGCGGAAGCCCGGTTTGTAGTGCGTCAGAAGCGCGGCAATCCGGCGCGCGGTCGGAAGTTGCTGGCTGAAATCCGCCAGCGCGTCGCGTCTCATGCCAAATAATGACGACCGTGACACTCCCAGCGTGAAGCCTTAATCGCCATCGGTCTTTGGCGAAGCGAGCATCGTCAAGGTGGACCGCCGCGCAGCGAGGAGGACCTTGACGACGCGCAGCGAGCCATACCATGAGAGGGCGATTCACGCGGAGTCGGAATGTTGAAAGGTGTTGAACGGAGTTTAGCTGCGTTGAATTGACGGCGGGGCGTTCGCGCAAATTTCGCGCAACATTCGCGTCTGCGGTCGTGGCCTCAAGCTGTGCTAAGGGAAGATGTCTGACGGTAAATTTGCCGTTTTACACCAGCGTCATTGCTGTGTGTATCACAGTCGGCAGCTTGGTCGCTCCGCTGTTACGCCCGCCCGCTTGCATCGCAAGGAGAATAGAGTCCGTCATCAAATCAGGTTTCATTCGGTCGCCGGTGCGTCACTTCATCAGCGCAGCCTTACGGCGTTTTAACCGGCGGCGTTTGACGCACGCCACAGACTTTACTCCCGGCAGCCGTATTCGCCGTCAGAGGCGGGGTAAGTGTCATGCCGCAAAATTCTATTTTAACCGCTCACTTCCCGGCGTGCTGGCGGTCAGTTCAACGGCTGATTCCGGCGACGTGGACGGCTGACGTTGAACCGTGTTGAAAGCCGTTTAATGGCGTTGAACCGGAAGCGGCAAATTGCGACAACTGCCAGTGAACAAAGGCGACAAAAAGCGGCAAGTTCATTGCCGCCTTTTGTCGCTTTTTGCCGCTCGGGTTTTGCGCGTCTGCTCTGACCTCTACTGACGTAAGGGGATGGTGTCTCGTCACAAATCCTGTTCCCTGATGGTTCGTATCAACTCCGTTTCATGGTTGGCGTGAACGTAGGCGATTGCCAACGTAGCTGTCTGATTACGCGACACCGCTGAAACGTCACCGTGTCAAGACACGGACGAAGCCTTCTCGGGACGTGCCAAAAATGGAGAGCGGGATGGAAATCGTCTTCAAGGTTCCGTCACCAGTGACATTCGTGTAAGACTGCCAGCCTCCTAAAACCAAGTTGGTCCCGTATTGGACGGCATGGGTGAAACCGACTTGCGAGAGAAACTGAAACTGAAAATTCGTCCCGACGGTGTGCGGGATCAATAAATTGACCGTCAAGGGCACGGTCAGGGCGTTGATCAAATTGGTTCCATTCATCGTGCCGAGGCCGGTGCAAAGGTCGTAACCGTTGGTGGCGCAAAATAAATTCGGACTTGCCGACCAAGTGTTGCTGCCGCTCGTGACATCATGGAAAAACGCTGTGTAGTTTGTCCTCGCAGCAATGGCGTAGAGGGCTGGATTGATGAAGCCGGCACTCGGCTGTCCGTTGGCTGCCAACTGCTGATTGACCAGCGCCATGAAACCAGCCCACAACGGCGCGGCTGCACTTGTGCCACTATTGTCATCGAACGGATTATTGCTGTTGTTGTTACCATTGTTATAGATTTCATAGATGTAATCCGCACACGCCGCTACATCGGGAATATTTCTAAAATTGGTTGAACCTCCTCTGCCTGCCATATTGCTGACGTTCGTCTGCCAGCTTGGAATAGAATAATAGCTGCTGATACCACCACTGCTACCGACTTTTGGCTGATTTTGTTCTACAGCCCAGTTCCAAACTATTTCTGAAGCCCATGAATCACCTGCGCTATTCATCTTCAATGTTGTTCCACCAACTTGCGTGATGTATGGATTGCTGGATGGCGCATTAGCGACATTTGGATTATCAACGCCATTGACGGAATTGGAGCCGGTTGTAAAAGCTTGGCTGTCGCCGGACGCGTTGAAAAAAGTTTGCCCCACCGCATCCATGCTCATGAAAATTGCGTCTGTCGTGTTGGTGGGGCCATACCAACCCCAAGAGCAACTCAAGTTGAGTATGTTGCTGCGGGCAAGCATTTGATTCAAAATGTCGTTCGGATTGGCATTATTTTTTCCTATGAAACACACAATACTGGACAGGTTTGGAGCAATCGCCATTGCCATTTCAATGTCCAATTCGAGTTCTCCGGCGCTTCCACTTTGGCGGCCATTAAACGGAGGAATATACACAGATCCAACCTGAATATTCGTCCGTCCGTCACCTGCTAGGTTTGCATAATTAAAAATGTCGTTAGTATAAAAAATTGTGTCACTTAATTCGAACAACCCGACGCTTTGTCCAGCACCATTGAGCGTCGTTCCCGGCACATAGGCGTTACGAAAATCATTACCAAATAAATCGCCGGAACCATCGGGAGCATTGCCGTTTGCAACTTTTTTAGAAGTGGCGTGCGCGCCCTTGCTTTTTTCCCATTTTGAATGCGGCAGTGAAAAATCGCTTAAGCCTTCGATGTCAACCACCGGCATGGCCGCGTCCACCATCGGCTCGGTGTCCGGCGCAAAAAAATCGCGCGCCTCGGTCGGATGCCGGTATGTCCGCAACGTAATGTGAAACGCCTTTTCGACCGCCGCCGCCGGTCCGGTAACATCCAACACCAACCGATCGTCATGTGTCACGGCGATGGCAAGGCCGTTCGTCCGCGCAAAATTTTTGACCGCCTCGTAATCCTGCTCCGTCGGGCCAAAGCGCGCGGTCAATTGCTCCCGCGTCAGATAATGGCGAAAGTTCGGACTGGCCGGGTCGGAAACCTGCGCCACAAAATTCTCCAAGCCAGCCCGGTCGCGCAGCGGCAATCCGATGGCGAGCCATAATTCGTTCGTTGCCGCCAACCGGCCAATTGGTTGCAGGTGCAAGCGCGCTATCGCCTCCGGCACATGACCATGCAAAATCTGCTGTGCGGTCGCACATGGCATGATGCAAACAGTGCCAGCAATTGCCAAAACGACAATTTTGAGCCAGTTTGTTTTCACGGGTTTGTGAATGATTGCGTTAATGATTAAAACTCTCTCCATCCCGCTCGTCCACTTCAAACTGTTATCTGATGGCGACGAAATTGCGGGTGGTCACGCAACGCGAGTTGCGTGGATTGTGAAAAAAACGGAGACGGCCGTGTTGCCGCCTCCGCGATGTGTTTTCGCTGAATTATTTGCCCCCACTCGGCCCATTGGACCTTCCACCTCCCGATGGATTTCCTGGAGAACCGCTCGGCCATCCTCCCCCGTTACCTTGTCCGCGCCCGCCACCACCGCTGCCTTTGCCGCCACCACTCTTGCCACCGCCACCGCCTTTTCCTGCACATGCGATCATATGATTCCTTTGGTTATTACGTTTGGTTGATTTTTTCGCCACCCCTGAAACGCTAACGAGGTGGTGAAGTGTTCTTTCGTATTTGAGATCATGGCATCGGAATTGAATTGAACTGCTTGGTAAGTTCTTGGGCATGCTTACGGTTCCATTCCAAGCATTCTTCGGATATATCGTCTTTTGATTCTCCCGGATTTATGACAACGTTTTTGAGGATTTCCGACCTTTGTTCAGAAAGCATTTTTTCCCGCCGAGAAAATCGCTCTTTATCTTGTTCAAAGAAATGAGTGGCCTCTTTTACGCTGGTTCCCACGTCACGCATCATCGTCTCCAAATTAAAAGTTTGGCAAACCATTGCCATAAGGTTGCCCTCGAATTTAAGTTCGAGGCCAAAATTCGACTGTAAATCACAGGGAAGATCGGGGTTCCAGTCAATGTGCAAATACTTGCACAATTGATGCAGCCAGGCGTAGTTGGGTGGCGTATTGAGTTCAAAATGAGCCTCACACCAAATTGCCGCCATTGGGGCCGCATTCTTCAGCGGGATGATCTGCAAATTTTTTTTGATGGCGATAAACAACCCGGCACTGAACGGGCGAAGTGGCCGCCCTTTTCGAGATTCATATTCGACATCGCCAAGAATCACGCAGCCGTCGCGGTAATCGAGCAGCGGGTTGTTTACCATCATCAAGCGATAGACAGCCGTGTGATCGGTTGCGAGACCGCGTTCATTCAAGAATTCAGCGATTTCACGGTAGCTGTTTCCCTTTCTTCGCAGTTCCCAAATAGTTTCCAAATATGCTTCTAAACCTCGTTTTTCAGGGGCGGCTTTGGCCTGTTCGAGCATTTTGTTAGGAGTCATTGCAACAGATTACAACACATAGTTATTTAATGCAACACTTGTTTTTGTGAGTCCAAAGCCAATGACCTTTACCGCAATCTTTGATCAAAACCGGTCTAGTTAAGTTCGCCGACGGGAACGAATTTCGCCCACCGGCTTCGTGAATTGCGCCGCCGATGATACCGCTCCGTTCCGCTTGGCAAGGATGCTACGGGTCGGCTCAAAAAATCTCGCCGCTTCCGTTCCTCCTTGCCAATGCTCACGTCGCAAGCTGCGGCTGGTTAGGAATTCACGAAGCAGCCCTGCAAGCCTCTGGCTTGGGAGGCTGCTCAAATTATTGGTTGACAATTGTATCTTGTAAGATACTATGTAAGAAATATGGGATTCATTGAGTTTCCATTCATCGAAGTGCCGAAAGATTTACGCAAGATTGTCGGCGAGCCAACGCCCGGCACGCGCGCCTACCGCCGGGAGGGGACGCACGCCGAATGCGGCCAGTGGATTGAAGACCTCGGCTTGCATTACAAGGGCGACGTGGGCATCTCACCCGCCGGCGTAACCATGTTCGTGCCCGTCCAGCGCGCCGCCGTCCATAAGCGCATTAAGGAAGGCAAACTGACCGCGTTCTTTTTTTACATAACCCACGTTGAAAGCACCTTCTTCGGCACGAAACGCAAAGTCAAAATGCGTCCCTACATTCTGTTGTCCTTGAGCGAATGCAAGGCGTGGGTGGCGGAAATGAAACGCCGGATGGGTTATGTGGATGAGCTGGACGAAAGTTTGATGAAACAGCGAAAGAAACTCAAACCGGTGGCGGCGGCAGATGAACCAAAAACCACGAAAGAAGCCATGGAAGCCCTGGACTTTGCAGACATCGATCCGAAGGACAAGGGGAACCGGAAAGTCCGATATGATGAGCCATTGAGCACGGAAAACCGGCAACAGGATATGTTTTTACTGCTGGCCGAGGCGATGGCGGCGATGGCGTCCGACAAAACGAAGGCTGAATTTTATCAGAAGCGACTGGAACGAGGAATGGAATGGGATAAAAATGAAAAGCGATGGAAGTGGAAGGAGTAACATGAACACAGAGAATAAATTCAATGACCGGCTGATACGGTTGCCGGAGCTGGAACAAATTTTTGGCGTGTGCAAGCGGACGGTAAGACGGAAGGCGGAGAACGGCGAGTTGCCACCATTACGGCGGATTGGCCGCGCGGTGGGAATGCTGGAAAGCCAAGTCAAAGCGTATTTTCAAAGATTGAGTCAACCAAGTTAATCGAAAGGAGCATGAAATATGGAAGCCAGAATCTATAAAACAAAACGATTGCGAAATGGCAAGCGCGTGACCGCCCGATTATATCGGGCGCGCGTGAAACTCACCGGCGACAACAAGGTGCGCGACATTTCCCTCGGCGTCTCCGACAAGCAGGTCGCCCAACAGAAGCTCAACAAATTGATTCAGGAACTGGAACACGAATCGGCGGGATTGATTCCGGCGAAAGCTGAACGGGAGGCGGCGCAAAGTCCGTTGCTCGATCTGGTGTCGGAATATGTCAACGAATTGACAGTCCTGGGGCGGTCGGGAGACCACCTGCGCCATGTGGACAAGCGGCTGCGGCGGCTGGTGCGGGAATGCGGCTGGACGAGATTGGCCGATGTGACGCCCGCCTCGTTTCAAATGTGGCGCAAGGAGCAAGCCCACAAAGCACCCAAAACCCTGAATGAATATCTGGCCACACTCTCGGCCTTCTGGACGTGGCTGCGCAAGCAAAGCCGCGTAAGTGTGAACCCTTTTGAACTGGTGGAACGGACAGACACGCGCGGCAAGGAACGGGTTCAGCGGCGGGCGCTGTCTGACAAGGAAGTGGTTGAATTGCTCAAAGTGGCTGGCAAGAATCAACTGGCCTATATGCTGCCCCTGTATGCGGGTTTGCGGCGCAATGAAGTCAAAACGCTGCGCTGGTCGAATCTGGTGCTTGGCGAATCCGGTGGATTGCTGCGTATTCATGCTGCCGTGAACAAGAACCGGAAGGAACAGGCGTTGCCGTTGCATCACGAACTGGCCAAGGCGTTGCAGCAACAGAAACCGGCAGACAGCAAAATGGACGATCTGGTGGTGGCCAACGGCGTTCCGAAGATGAAGGAATTCCGGCAGGACTTGGCAAAAGCGGGCATTCCGTTTCTGGACGAGCGCGGACACCGCATGGATTATCATGCGTTGCGGACTACGTTTATCACCCGACTTTCGACCATGAAAGTGCATCCACGCTTGGCGATGGAACTGGCGCGGCACAGCGATATGCGGCTGACGATGAAGACCTACACGGACGCCGGGCAACTGCCGTTGCGCGAAGTGATGGATGGTTTGCCGGGTTTTGGTGAACGCGCTGACTCCCGAATAGACTCCCGAAATTTAGGCCCGACGGGTCAAACCGTGTCACCTTCTGTTCCCGATATTGGGGCGATGAAAACTAAAAATAGCCCTGTAACCACTGGCGAAAGTCATTGTGACACACAGCTTGTCACCACGAGTCACGAAAAGTCAAAGTGGCGGAGAGAGGGGGATTCGAACCCCCGATACGACTCCGCACTACACATTTAACTATTTCCAAGCAATTAAACACATCGAAACACGCTTGACATCAGCGGACGTTGCCACTATTGTTGCCACTAGAATTATACGAAAGGCACAATATGGCATCTCTCCGCAAAAAAGACCGCTCGCCGTTCTGGTTCGCGTGCTACACCCTGCCCGATGGCCGTCGCACGCAACGCAGCACCGGCACACCTGACAAGCGCAAGGCTTTGGGCCTCGCCCTCAAATACGAGGATGCCTCCCGCGAAGCGGTTGCCGGCCGCTTCATCGAATCGCGGGCACGGAGAGTTATCGCAGACATTTACGCGCTTGCCAATGCCGAAGTGCTGCCCAATTCGTCCACCCGCGCCTTTTTGAAGGCATGGCTCGACCGCAAATCATTGGAGGCCGACGACGCCACCCATCAACGCTACACCGGCGTCATAACTCAATTCCTCGAACACATCGGACACAAGGCTACCACCGACATCAAGAAAATCACGCCAACGGATGTTGCAGGTTTCCGCGACGCTGCCGCGAAGCGTCTTGCCGTTGGCTCGGCCAATCTGATGCTGAAGGTTCTCCGCTCCGCCTTCGCCGCCGCCCGCCGCGAAGGATTGATGGACGACAATCCCGCCGAGCGCGTGACCATCTTGAAGCAACGGAACGATTTTGAACGCCGCCCGTTCACGCTGCCCGAACTGAAACGGCTCATTGAATTGGCGGACACTGAATGGCGCGGCATGATTCTTTTCGGCCTTTACACCGGCCAGCGGCTTGGCGACATCGCCACGCTCACTCGGAAGAACCTTGATCTCACCCAGGAAGAAATCCGTCTGACCACTGGCAAGACCGGCAGGCGGCAGCTTCTACCGCTCTCCGCGCCGCTACTTGACTACGTTGGAAAATTGCCCGCCACAGATGTGCCTGACGCGCCGCTTTTTCCAAACGCCTATGCCACGGTGCAGCGGCAAGGCCGCGCAGGAAACTTGAGCAATCAGTTTCACAAGATTCTTGTCGCTGCTGGCTTTGCCGAAAAACGCAGTCATCACAGCACCGGCAAAGGCCGCAACACTTCGCGCGAACAAAACGAAATCAGTTTTCACTCGCTGCGGCACACCGCCACCACCCTGCTCAAAGCTGCTGGTGTATCGGACGCCATAACGCGGGAGTTCATCGGCCACGATTCACCCACCGTGTCCAAACAATACACTCACATTCCTACCGACACCTTGCGGCAGGCCGCGAACAAGCTGCCAAACATTCTCAAATGAATGGCAACGCCAGCTTTCGCCGTGACCAACGCGCTTTTTTGCTTCACTTCACCGGCTGATGGTCGGCCCTGTCTCCCTCACGACCACGCCGGTTCCGTTCCGCAAAAAGCGCGCTCGTCACGAGCGGCATCTTTTTCAAGCGAATGATCGGCGTGCTTCCGCCTGCGGTTCGGAGACGGTCGTTACGCTCCGGCTCCGTTCCTGCGTCTCTGCGCCTGCGCTCCACTTTCCCGTTCGCCGAATCGCAGGCCGAAGCAAAATTTTAAGCAACGCGACTGCCATTATTTGTAGCTGGCCGGTTTATTTACACAGTGAGCACAATTTTTACACTCGCGGTGGGAAATTCAATCTGATATAAAGAAAAACCACGCTGAGCGAATGCAGTGCAGATTCTGTCTTGGCGCGACGCCAAATTAAAAAAGGCAGCCAATGACCAGGCATCTTGCATCAACATGTCGAAAAGGCGGTGAGTTGTGATCCCGCCTCAATTCGACGGCTTTTTCCAATCCGTCACGGACACATGGCGCCCTTCATTTCGGAGTTCGTCGCTAGTCGCCAAAGCCGATCCAAGCCGAAAAATCTGGAGGCTGACCGAAACTCACCCTTAAACCGAAGAACTAAACTCAAAAACTCAAATGAAAAAATTGGACCTAGAACTACTCAATCAAGCCTGCTCCGGTGATGGAGCGGCTCTTCGCATTCGAACAAAGCTGCTCCCCGTGGGCGGTTCCGATGACAAAATCTTTCCGCCCACCTATGCGGGAGAAAACCACGCCGTATATGCGGTTGAAAAACGCAGGATCGGTGAACGGGAAGTCGCAACCGTCTTGCTCGATTCTGTGCAGTCGCAGGCCAATCGCATGGAGCAGGGATTGTTGCAGGCGATGGAAGACAAAGACCTTCAGATTCCGGTGATTGAAGTGAATTTCGCCTCGGCGTTCGAGGGGCGGAAGAAGGTCACGTCATTGGATGCTCCACATCGGATTGCGGACGCGCTTATCCGCGACAGCTTGGTAATCAATGAGGATAAAACGCCATTCGCCAAGTCCACCATCGGAAAAAGATTTGCCGCGTCAAATTACGCCGATGCGACGGCTTTATTTGAATACTGCCCGACGGCCCTCATCTTCGGCGTGTGGGATTCGCATGGCTCCGGGGGTGGGCTGGGAAACAAATTCGCGCGCGCGCTTGTTTCCGAGATCGTGGGATTTGATTCAGTGGCCGGTGTGCGGACAGGAGGGAAGCTCGACCCTTTCAACATTGGCTCCAAAATCGAAGGGAAGATTTACGAACACAAAGACGAGGACGAAAAGTGGACTTTTGACGCAGCAGACGCAGCCGAGGACAAAAAAGGTAACAAAATCACGGTAGGAAAAAATCCCGAGGAAAAGGGAAAACCATCCGCGATCGGGCACGGAAATATCCCTCCGTCAGTCGTCGAATACAAAGACAAGAAAAGGGATTCAGAGGCTGAACCTTATTCCGGCGGCGTGACGATCTCGTCAGCTCTACAGACTACCGTGTTGTCATTCCCTCAATTGCGCCGCCTTCGCTTTCCTGCTGTGGATGGAACATCCTCGGCGGAGCGAAACAAAGCCGGCCGAGTCGTGTTGGCGGCGCTCGCACTTCACGCTATTGCGCTTCAGAAATCGGATGGCTATCTCTTGCGGTCCCGCAGCCAGCTTGTGCCAGTCCCAACGGAACCATCGAAGATCGAATTTATTGATGAAAATGGAAAAGCTGAGGAGATCAATGCGGAATGCCTTTCCGTCAAGACGACCAAAGCACTCCTTGATGCGGCTGTTGCGGCCGCAACGAGCGCAGAACTTACATGGCAATCAACGCCGGTGAAAATGGAGCCGTCGCCGAAACTTTTAAAACTTCTCGAACTCAGTCAGGCCGGACGCGGCGAGGCCGAGGACACTGCCCCCTGATTCCATGTTCGCACTTGAGGTTGAATTTTTGTGTCGGCGCGTTTACGCGACCGATTTTCGGGAACGGGATGTCCCGGAATGGCCGCCGCATCCGTCCCGGCTGTTTTCGGCGCTCGTGGCGGCGTTTTACGAATCCGGGTTGGATTCCGATTTACGACCTGCACTCGTTTGGCTGGAAGAACAAAAGTCACCAGCCATCTGGGCTGGAAGCTTCGTCACTCGTTTGGAGTCCTCTGCTGGAAGCCGTTTCAGTCAACCGAAATCGCCGGGTTCCTTCGTTCCGATAAATGACGATTATTCGAGCAAATTCCGAAATTCGGCCCGGCGGCGGAAAGAACGATGGTTCCCCTCTGGCACTCCTGAAGATGAGCGAGTCCATTTCATCTGGGGAGATGCCGCGCCCACTCCAGTGACGGTTGATGCCCTCCGGCGAATCGCCGCGCAGGTCAGCTATCTCGGCCATTCATCGTCGTTGGTGCGCGTCGCGGTGATCGAGTCGCCCCAGGATGCGGTGCTAAAGCCGAGTGATAGCGGGGATACTCTGCTTCGTGTCCCCTCAAAGGGACGGTTGGAATACCTTGACTGCGAATTCGCACGTAGCCAAGGCACGCGGCAGTTCAGGCCGGATGCTGGCACCGTCCAACGCTATGCGTGCGTCGGCAAAAACAAGGTATCAACGCCCATTCTCGCAAGTTCGTTCGGCGAGATGATTGTGTTTCAGAGACTGAACGGCTCGCCCGAACGCATCGAATCGCTGCTTACGGTAACATCCGTGCTGCGGGATGCGCTCATGGCGCGTTCACCGCAGCAACCGGCTCCTGGTTGCATATCCGGGCACGGCGAAACTCCACATATTGCCTGCGTCGCGCTGCCTTTCGTGAACCATCGCCATGCCGATGGATCGCTCAAGGGCGTCGCGATCATTCTTCCCAAAGACTTGGTCGAATCGGATCAGCTCGTGATTTTCGGTGCGCTCAATGGATTCGATGAACTCAAGGGCAAACATGGAATGCAATGGCGGATTCGGCGCTGTGTTGATGATTTGGGAACCATCACCCTTTCCGAAGAAACATGGACTCGAAAGGCACGCGTGTGGGCCAGCGTCTCACCGATGCTGCTTGACCGTTTTCCAAAACTCATAAAGCAAAACGGAAGGGATCCCGTGGCTAATGCGCCGGAATACAAGCCCGGTGACTCTCCCGAAGAAATTGTTGCCGATGCCTGCGAGCGCATCGGCTTGCCGAGGCCAAATGCCATTCGGCTGCACAAGAATTCCTTCGTGTTGGGTGTAGCACCTTCGACTCGCTTCCATCTCCGTCGCCGCGAAGGCGAAGCACCCCGCCCAGCAAGTCATGTCATCCTTGAGTTCAGCCAACCAGTGCAGGGACCGGTGCTACTTGGTGCCGGTCGCTATTTCGGACTCGGACTCTTCCTTCCTCTCCCTGCGTTGGAAACTATCCCGCTTTAGCATGACCAAGTCCCTTGATTTCACTGCGTTCTTCCATGAAGTGCATGGACCAAAGACGAAGCCGTTTCCGTGGCAGATCGAACTTGCCAAACAGGTGTGCGCATCCAGTTGGCCCGAACAACTGGATCTTCCGACCGCTGCCGGCAAAACCTCTGTCCTTGATATTGCAGTATTCACACTTGCGGTTCAGGCGGCGGACCCAAATCGTAAGGCTCCACTGCGCATCTTCTTCGTCATTGATCGCCGTGTGGTGGTGGATCAAGCCGCCCGGCATGCGGAAAAACTTGCAAATGCGTTGCGAACGGCTTTGGACGCCCCAACGAAGTATCCGGTATTGCACGCAGTTGCTTCCCGTTTGATGGAATTCGGCGGTTACGCACCCCTGCATGTGGCAGTCCTTCGCGGCGGCATTTACCGTGAACCCGCGTGGTATTACGCACCCAATCAGCCACTCATTTGCCTAAGCACCATTGATCAAATCGGCAGCCGATTACTCTTTCGCGGTTATGGCGTTTCCGAGGCGATGCGCCCGGTGCATGCCGGTCTTATCGGGTGCGACAGTCTCATCTTTTTGGATGAAGCGCATCTCTCCGCGCCGTTCGTTGATACGGTGCGAAGCATACGTCGCTATGTGGATTCCGAATGGGCCGAGCAGCCACTTGGCAAGCCTTTCGCCGCAGTCGAGATGTCCGCCACTCAGCAACGTGGGAAGTCGAAGCCCTTTCAGCTTTTGCCCGAAGATTACAAAGACCCGGTTTTGGAGCCTCGATTGAGCGCGTCAAAACGAGCATCGCTGGAAGCCCCCGCCGACCTCGAAGCGACCGTGGTTGAAAAAGTGAAACAGTTTCTCTCCATAGGAACGGTGCAAATCGTCGGTGTCATTGTGAATCGGGTTGGTTCCGCCCGCGCAATCTTCGAAGCGTTGCGAACGGATGAGGCATCGGAGGTCATCTTGCTCACTGGTCGCGCGCGGTCTTATGACCGTGAGATTTTGCTGAAGCAACGGCTGACATTGGCCGCGTCGGGACGCGACCGATCCCAACCTCTTGCCCGCAAGCTAGTCATCGTGGCCACGCAAACCATTGAGGTCGGTGCCGATCTTGATTTTGACGCTTTGGTCACGGAAGCCGCATCCCTCGACGCTTTGCGTCAACGGTTCGGGCGTCTTGATCGGATGGGTGAACTCAAACAATCCTTTGCATGGATTCTCTTAAGGCCCATTGAGCAAATTGAGAAATCGAAAGACGATCCAATCTACGGTGCAGCACTGACCAACACTTGGAGGTGGCTCAACGAACAAGTTGAAGGAAGGGCCAAGAAGAAAATGCGAAAGAAGAAGGGTGAAGAAGCGGTTGTCTGCCCCGAGAGGAAATTCGTGGACTTCGGTGTCCTCGCGTTGGCTGCACAGTTGAAGGCGGCGGGCGACATTACGCCGTTTCTTCTTACCCGAGAAGCTGGGCCGGTGCTGCTTCCTTCATGTCTCGACACACTCATCCAGACGAATCCTACGCCTGATCCAGACCCGGAAATCAGCATCTTTCTCCACGGGACAAGTGCTGCGGCCGTCACAGACGTGCAAATCGTCTGGCGCGCAGATTTGCTCCCCGGTGAAGAAAGGGACTGGCCTGAAATTATCAGCGTCCGACCGCCCCGGTCGAGCGAGGCAATCAGCGTGCCACTTTTTGCCGCTAAAGCATGGCTGCGGAAACAACGGATTACAGACATGGCGGACTTGGAGGGGCTATCTGGCGCGGAACCGCGCGAGTTCGGTGCCGTTGGTTCCGGTAGGCCGGTATGTCGCTGGGCAGGCAAGGAGCATACTCGCGTCGTTGCGGCGAAGGAAGTTCGACCCGGCGATACTATCGTCGTCCCGACCGGGTATGGCGGATGCGATTCATTTGGGTGGAAACCGGAGGACGCAACCGCTGTGACGGATGTCGGCGACTTCATCGAGCGCGGACGTATGATCGGTCTGCGACTTTTTGCCTCGCGATTCGACGGTCTGGGAAGCGAAACGGTCGCGGCATGGCGCAGCTTCGTCCGAGCGCGAGAGACGGAGGAAGAAAGCGCGGCGAATACCGCACTGGACGAGCTACTCGGGCAGCTCGTCGAAGACTCCCTTGCTTCCCCACCACTCCGCACCCTCGCTGCGATAATTGGACAAACAAATCGACGACAAATTCGCATCCTCCCGTATCCACGCGGAATTCGTGCAAACTATCTGCTATCAATCCGGCTGCCGAAAACTCAGTCAGTGCTATTTGACACGCTTAAAATAGAACCTGAATCGGCGAATGAAGATGATGAAGGCTCGCAGCAGGAAGGCCCCATCACACTCGCGGCACATCTTGCAGGCGTGGCTGCGAAAACTGAAGATTTCGCCCGGCACTGCCATCTTTCCGAAGAACTCATACATGATCTTACGCTCGCGGCTCGTCTCCATGATCTTGGAAAAGCCGATCCCCGGTTTCAGACCTTGCTCCACGGTGGAGACCGAATGCAGGCGGTGCTAGCTCTGCAAGCCGGAAAACCTCTCGCCAAGTCCGATTTGCTCCCGCGCGACCGAACCGGCTTCATCGTCGCACTCGACCGATCAGGTTTCCCTCGTGGCGGCCGACATGAGCTCATCTCCGCAGGACTCATTCGTCAAAATCCCGCTCTTCTCGGCGGTTCGTCTAAAGACAGGGCTCGTGATCCCGGTCTTGTGTCCCATCTTATCGGCACGCATCACGGCTACGCGCGCCCCTTCGCCCCGGTGATTTGCGATAATGCGGACGTGTCGATTAAACTTGAAGAACCACCACTCATTGGCAGCAATCGCCACGGACTTGAATCGCTTGGCTCCGGCTGGGCAGATCAGTTTTGGTCACTTGTCCAAAGATACGGCTATTGGGGCCTTTGTTATCTCGAAACAATCTTGCGCATAGCCGACCATCGCCAATCTCAGGAGGAACAAGAATCGTGAGCCATATACAACTTCCTGCACTTCACGCTGACAATCCCATCGCTTTTCTTGCGGCACTCGGCACCTTGCGGATTCTTGATGGGATTCGTCCCGCCTGGGAACCGCGCCTCTGTTGGATCAACAATGGAACCTGGATTCCCGCCTTGTCAGTAATAGGAGAAAAATCTTTGAAAGAAATCGGCGAGGCAGTCGCCGACAAACTCACTAATCGGGCAGCGGCTCCTGAATTTATTTGGGCTGATGTAATTGATGGCCCTCCGGAACTCTTCCACGCTAAAGCGCAAGCAGCACTAAGCACCGCAACTGTTTCTCATCGTGAGACAGTCGATTTCTTTGCCGCATTTGCCGCCGATGGCGCAGAAACCAACGGTGGAAAACAGAAGCCGACAGACCTCTGCATGACCACCGGGAGGATGAAGTTCCTTAAGGCGATGCGCGAAATCACCACCAAGTTGACCTCGGCTCCACAAGCAGGAGAAACTTCCCTCGTTGAACGAATACAAAGTGTTTTCCTTGGGCCTTGGCGTTATGCTGACGACCAGCACTCCCTCGGATGGGATCCGACCAACGAGCCAGTTCACGCATTGGGTGCCTATGATCCGAGTGGCGCTGGTAAACAAACCAGTGTTCGCGAATTGGTCTATTTAGCCGCCGAAGCATTGTGCCTTTTCCCCGTGTTCGCGCGTTCCAGACGATTACAGACAACCGGCTTTCATCTCGATGAAAGCCGCCAACCTTGGTTTCATTGGCCGATTTGGCGGCCAGAGCTTTCAATTCGTTCGGTGCGCTCTCTTCTCCAACTTAGGGAGCTCACGCACCCGACAGAAAACGAGCTTGAGCTTCGAACTCGCGGCATCCACGCGATTTACCGTTCCCGACGCCACGAGTTTGGAAAGGGTTACGGCATCTTCCGGCCCGCTCAATTGGTGGCAGCCGGATAGCGCGAAATTCAAAGCTTCACTCACCATGAATGCCAAATTTAATTTTCGAGAACCGATTGCCAGTCCGCTAATCGTTGATTGTGGAAAGTTCAAGCCGTTGGGCTGTTCATTCCAGCCGAGCAAGCTTTGGAAACTGTGGATTCAACGATGGCTAAACCTGATGAAAGCTAAACCGATAAATCTATGTAAAGGCTCAAAATTATGAACGACCAAGACCCATCGGCTCCGTCCGAAAATCGTTTGAGTGAACCGGAATCGTCACTGACGCCGAGGGGGATTTCGCCCGGAACTTCCGGTGCCAGGACAGGAGGCAACCGCCAATCGCGACAGCCCACGAACGAACCAAAGCAATTGAAGATTGTGGTGCGCATTGCACCAGCCGAAGCGCAGCCGAGCGAAGCGCCGAAGCCGGTCGCTGAAGTCACGGCTCCCCCCGTCTTGAATCCACCGCCATCTCAAGATGCAAGTTTGCAGACACCCGCGTCGCCAGAAATCTCAGCGTGCAAATTAAGCGCCGAGGCCGAACCGCAGCAGATTCCCGCGCGGATGTTGAACGAGTTCGTTTATTGTCAGCGGTTGTTCTATTACGAATTCGTCGAGGGTGTTTTTGTCGAAAGCGTGGATACGGTGCGCGGCGGTGCCATACACCAGCGCGTTGATTCGGGCAGCGGCGCATTGCCGAAGGCCAAGGGGAAGTCGAAAGCCGACAAGCCGGTAGAAGTGGAAAAAACAAAAACTGATGCTGCTGATTCACCAAACAAAGAGTCTGAAACGAAAAACGCCGAACCCGAAACCATTCATTCGCGCTCCGTGCAAATGGGTTCGGAACGGCTGGGTGTCGTCGCAAAAATGGACTTGGTTGAAACAAAAGCAGAAAAGGGAGATTTATTTACTGCGTTGGAGGTCTGTCCGGTTGACTACAAGGCGGGTGCGCCCAAAGAGGGTGAGGAAGCCAACGAATTGTGGGACACGGACAAAATGCAGCTTGGGTTGCAGGCGTTGATTCTGCGTGACAACGGCTACAACTGTAACGAAGGCGTCATCTATTATCGCGCGACGAAACAGCGCGTTCGCCTGCCCATAACTCCCGAACTTGAAAACTGGATTCTCCAAAACATTGCCGAAGCCAGGCGGATTGTTACCGGGCCAATTCCGGCACCGTTGATCCATTCGCCGAAGTGCGTGCGTTGTTCGCTCGCGCCAGTTTGTTTGCCGGACGAAACACGAATGCTGGCACAAATTGCGATTGACGTAAGTGTGCAGGAGAAAACGGGTGTGCCTGCAATCGAGGCGTCTGAAGATTCGAGACGACCAACGGGCGAGCCACCCCGAAGATTGATTGCCGCGCGAGACGATACCCGTGCGTTGTATCTGAACACTCCGGGTTATCGTGTGGGATGCAAGGACGAGGTGTTGGTTGTTAAAGAAAAAGACCGGGTCATTGAGGAAGTGCGGATGCGAGATGTCTCGCATGTGGCCTTGTTCGGCAACATCCAAATCTCGACTCAAGCCATTCAATCGCTCTGCGAACAGGAGATTCCAGTCACCTATTTTTCTATGGGCGGCTGGTTTTATGGAATTACTCGCGGCCACTCATTGAAGAATGTGTTTCTGCGCATGGAACAATTCCGATTGGCACGCGACGAAATAATGTGCCTGTCGTTGGCGAGGCAGTTTGTGCATGGCAAGATTCGCAATCATCGCACATTGCTGATGCGAAATCATCTGGAGCCGCCAGAGGCAATCATTGGCAAACTCAAGCGGGCATCTGAAGATGCACTGGTCGCAACTTCCATCGAAGAACTTCTTGGAATCGAGGGTGCTGCCGCGAGCCAGTATTTCCAGCAGTTTAACGGCATGGTGAAGGTTGAGGACGATGACCTGCCCGGCCTCGAAATGCCGAGCAATAATGCCAAACAACTCGCATTCAACTTCAACTTTACCAACCGCAACCGCCGTCCGCCAACCGATCCCGTCAATGCCATGCTCTCCCTGGCTTACAGTATGTTGGCAAAAGATTGCACGCTGGCCGCACTGGCGGTGGGTTTCGATCCATATCTGGGATTCTATCATCAGCCACGTTTTGGACGACCGGCGTTGGGTCTGGATTTGATGGAGGAGTTCAGGCCGCTGATTGCGGAATCCACCGTATTGAGTTGCATCAACAATCGTGTCGTCACGGAAAAAGATTTTGTGCGTGCCGGCCAAGCGGTGAATCTCACCACACCGGGACGCAAACGCTTTTTCCAGACGTATGAGCAGCGCATGAGTTCGCTCATCACGCATCCATTATTCGACTACAAAGTCAGCTATCGTCGGGCACTTGAGTTGCAGGCGCGACTATTGGCAAAAACACTGACGGGTGAAATCAGTGAATACATTCCCTTGATGACGAGGTGACTTATGCGCACGACCTATTTAGTTTGTTACGATGTTGCGGATGCCAAGCGGCTGCGGAAAGTGTTTAAGACCTGTGGCAATTTTGGTGACCACCTGCAATTCTCGGTGTTCGAGTGTGACCTGAATCCATCGGAAATGGTTGAACTGGAAGCAGCCTGGGGCGAAATTATCAATCACGACGAAGATCAGGTAATTTTTGTCGGGCTGGGGCCGTCGGAAGGGCGAGGCGACCGGGTGATTACCGCACTTGGATTGCCCTACACGAAACTGGACGCGCCGTGTTATGTGGTTTGAGACGTTGGTGATCTTTGACAACTTAACCCGCGAGCGGCGAGGTGATGCGAAAACCCCCGCTGGCGCTCGCATGACGTAACAGCCTTACAGTGAAAGAATAACGATGAGAACATGGACAGTATGAACAAAAGAGCAACGCAAACAGCGCAGGCAGTCGCAATTCAAGTATTGCGGGCTTGCGCCAGAAGGAGTAACAGAAGAGGCATTTCCGCGCCCGCGCGGGCGCGGCCCCATTGAAGCTGTCAAATGTATAAACCACCGGACTG
>Ga0302270_10001442_pt1 | contig 23992 bp, 16 predicted proteins | sample III_Bog_E2_3_FD_198773 | JGI IMG/M metagenome (GOLD analysis project Ga0302270, IMG submission 198773) | Peat permafrost microbial communities from Stordalen Mire near Abisko, Sweden - III_Bog_E2_3 | ecosystem: Environmental > Terrestrial > Soil > Wetlands > Peat | place: Sweden: Abisko... | reverse complement strand
CTGGGGTACTCGGCGCTGGCCCTGACCGATGTCAACACCATGGCCGGGAGCATCCTGTTCCTGCAGGAGTGCCGACAGCAAGGGATCCGCCCGATCCTGGGTCTGGAACTGGCCGACAGTCGGGACCCATCCATCCGCGTTGTCCTACTCTCGCGCAATGGTTCCGGGTACGGCGACCTGTGCGAACTGGCAACGCTCCACAATTTGGGAACCAACGGTCCGGACCTGGATAACCTGTTCATCCGGCAGTTCCCTGACCTGTTCGCGCTCTGCCCCCACCCGGAACTACTGCAACGACTAGGCAGAACTCCACTGCGAAGGAACCTGTTCGGAGCCATCTGCCTTGTCGATCCTCCTTCCGCCGCCAGGTCGCGCGCGGTAGAGGCCATCTGCAAACTGGAAGGTCTGGAGACCGCAGTTGCCCACGACTGCTGGTTCCTCAACCCTGGGGACTTCGAGCTGCACCGACTACTTCGTGCCATCGACGGGAACACCGACCTCTCCCGACTTGGGCCCAACCAGGTAGCTCCGGCAGGCTCCTGGCTCCTTTCGCCAAATCGGCTCAAGGAAGCCTACGCCAGGTATCCAAGGGCGTTGGAGGTGACCGAGCGCATCGTTGACGCCTGCCGAGATGACTTGGCGGCCTCTCCCTGGATCCTACCCAAGGTGGACGTTCCCTCGGGATTCGACGACGATTCCTGGTTGTCCCACCTCGCCGCCGATGGCCTCAACGAGCACTACGCCGGGAAGCCCGAGTTCAACCAAGCCAAGGCTCTACAGGCAAAGGAGCTGGACGTCATTCGTACTACAGGATACGCAGGCTACTTCCTGATGGTCCGACGAATCCGGGAGGCCGCTGGAGCACGCTTTGCCAGTGGATTCCGATGTGGAAGGGAGTGCTCTCTGCTCCGAGGCTCAGCGGCCAACTGCCTCACGCTCTACAACCTGGGCGCGTCCGACCTGGATCCCATCAAGTACGGCCTCTACTTCGAGCGCTTCCTCAACGAAGACCGAACAAGCCCGCCGGACGCCGACCTCGACTTCGGATGGGACGAGCGACCCCAAGTGCTACAGTGGTTCTTCGATACCTACGGCGAAGACCACGTCTGCATCCTGTCTGCCACCCACCACTTCCGGCGTCGAGCTGCTTTCCGCGAAACAGCCAAGGTCCTGGGCTACTCCGACAACCAGGTTGGTGAAGTCTTCCGGAGGCTGAAAGAGGCTCCGCTGCGCCCAGGTGTTCACTGGCTGGAACGGATTCAGGAGGTGGACTCCGGCCTCGCCCATGTCGCGGAAATAGCTGCGCGTGTCCAGGGTCGTCCCCACTTCCTTGGACAACACCCTGGCGGAGTTCTCGTCACCAACGACCCGATCTGGCGACATGTCTCCTGCCAGCGAAGCGGTGGCGGAACAAACCGCATCATCAGCCAGGTGGACATGCACGGGGGAATCGAATTCCTGGGCCTGGTGAAGTTTGACATCTTGGGGAACGGAAGCCTCTCCGTCCTGCGCGATGCCTTGGAGATGATGCGCGAGCAGGGTGCGACAGACCCCGGACTGTGGGATGTTGATCGCATCCAAGATGATCCCGAAATTCAGAAGATGATGGCCGATGGAGGGACACGTGGGGTCTTCTACATCGAGTCTCCCGCCCAAATGCGCTTGAACAAGAAGGCTGGCGCTTCGACCTTCGAGGAGATCGGCATCACATCGAGCCTTGTTCGCCCCGCGGGTACTGCCTATGCGAGCGTCTTCGTCGAACGTCACCGTCAGGCCAAGCAGGGAGTTGCCCGATGGGACTGGCTCCACGACAGCCTTCGAGGGATCCTGGAAGGAAGCCATGACGTCTGCGTGTTCCAAGAGGATGTAACGAGGATCTGCGTTGAGGTCGCTGGTCTTTCCTTCTCCGACGCCGATCGAGTCCGCAAAATGATGAACAGCCAGCACGATGGTGTTCCCTCGGGCTTCAACGAAACCGCGGTCCGGTTCATCCAGGGATGCATGCAGAGGCAAGGGATGTCCCGGATGCAATCCGAGGAACTGTGGAAGCGTGTGGACAGTTTCCGGGGCTTCTCCTTCTGCAAGAGTCACTCGCTTTCGTACGCCCAGCTTTCCTTTCGTTGCGCCTGGTTGAAGCGTTACCATCCTGCACGCTTCTGGGCTGCGGTGATCTCCAACGACCATGGATTCTACCCGACGTCTGCTTACGTGGGTGAGGCACGACGTGCGGGGATCCAGTTCCTTCCCTGGGATGTCAACGAATCTCGGTGGCGACACATCGGCGGTGAAGGCTGGATCCGCACCGGTTTCCAGCATGTCCACGGCCTTCACGCAGCCAGCATCGAGGCTGTTGAAACGGAACGCTGCCAAAACGGTCCCTTCCAGAATCTACCGGATTTCCGAACTCGACTTCCTGGCCTTGGCCGCGCGGAGTTGGAGCTTCTCACACGAGTCGGTGCGTTCGATTCCTTCGGGGTATGCCGGTCTCGAACATCTGCCTGGCTTGTTGAACTCGGGGTGTCCAAGCGCAGGACGGATTCCTTGGATATGTTCCAAGAAGAGGCCATGCCTTCACACCTTCGTGGCATCCCAGAAGAATCCCTGTCTGCCCGTGCGCTGGATGAACTTCGTCTCGCCGGGTTCTCGGTGTCCGCCGACCCTCTACAGCCACTTGAACAACTTGCGTCGAGGCTCGGTGCCACCCCGGCTTCTCGCCTCCCTGAGTTTGCGGGGAAGTCCGTTCTGGTCGTCGGTGTCCCTGTCGCCACTAGGCAGCACCGAGTAGGTACCACGGGAGAGCCGATGCTGTTCTTGTCGCTGTCGGACCGCAGCGGAATCGTGGACATCGTGCTCTGGCCGAAGGTTTACAAACGCTTCCATGCTGTCGCCACTGGAAGCGGTGCTCTGTCCGTCCGTGGCAAGGTGACCGAAGAGGATGACACCTTCAGTTTGGAAGCGGATCACGTGGAGGCCATCAAAACTTGACCGGACATCGACCTCGTATCCATCCTTGGGAGCATGTGCGGACGAATGCTCGTCAAAATCGATGGTATGGCCTACTACCACTACTTCTCTTCGCAGGAGAAGGGTTGGGTGTATCAGCTCGCGCCGGACAAGTACCAGGCCATCGGCACCGATGAGTTCGCTCGCGAAGTATCGCCGACCGAGCGTGTCTTGATCCACCGAGTTGTAGGTGGTGAAGTCATTCCGGAGTGGGGCTTTTGGACCTTGGTGCCGCCGTGGGTAGAGGCGCCCACTCGTCTAGTCGATTCCGCCAAGGGACACCTTCGTCTCGTCCCCCCACGACAAACGCACTTCAACTCTCGCAAGGACACCCTCACGAAATCACCGGGTTGGCGAAGGCTGCTCCGGGACAACCGCTGCGTCCTGCTTGCCAATGCCTTCTTCGAATGGTCAGATTCTGAACTCCTGGCCGGAAAGCCAAAACTGGCTGGACGCTACCAGCTCACGGGTAGACGACTGATGCCCCTGGCCGCGATCTACTCTCCGGTGATCATCGACGGGAAGTCCGTCACGACGGTATCCGTTGTCACCGCGGAACCAAACGCACAGTTGGTGAGTTTGCCTCATCACCGAATGCCCGCGATCCTCCTTGGAGACGACCTGGCAAGCTGGCTAGATCCCGAAAACTCCGAACCTGAAGCTGCACTCCACGCCACGCTGGATGCCGAAATCGATGCCGAAGTTGTTCCTGCTAGCAGGTACCGGGAGCTTGTGAAGATCTCCTGAAGTCGACCGGTTCAGATACGGACTGCCCGGTCGAGGACAGTGCGCCCTGAATTTCAAATCGAACTGAAGGTCATAATGCCTGCGGACCTGATCTAGGGCATTCGGTTCTAAATTCACGTTCATGACCCGACTTCCCCTGGCATTCATCTCCACCACCGCACCATGACCACAGAGCCACGGAAATACACCCTCTATGAAGGCGGATCGGTCCGGGTCCTCACGGGACCCGAAACGACCATCGCGGTGATCCCGAGGCTCACGATCCAGAAACTCGCCAAGAAACTCAAGCAGATCGAAAAGGACCACGGCCTGGAGATCGCCCTGCTGGGCGTGGAATCCATCGACTACTTGATGCTTTGCGACCTGTGCGATGTCGGCAATCCAGTGAACGATCCCAACTTGATGCCCAGCCGGTTCCTGCTCCTGCAGGGAGCGACGGACAAGGCCCTGGACGCCAAGAAGAACCTGGACCCGTTTCCCTACGCCTTGCAGGACCAAGCCCCCGAAACGATGTCCGTTCACAACCTGCGGCGGCACCTGGTCCTCATGGGCTACCTGGACTCGGTCCTGGACGACAAGGACAAGGACGTCGACTTCGAACTAGACGAAGAGTTTCGCGACGCGATGGAAGCCTATCTGAACGATACGGCCCTGGCGATCGACGGGACCCTGGACGGAGGGACCTACTCGACCCAGGCTGGGGACTGCCTAACCGACATCGCCGATTCCTACGGCATCCGCGAATGGCGGCTCCTCTGGCAGCTCAACAAGGACAAGCTGGGGAAGGACTGGGACGTCATCCCGGAGAACACAGAACTCCAGCTACCCGACACCTCGAAGAATCCCCTGGTGGATTGGTTCACCGAAAACGGGTGGGACGACTACCTGAACCCCGACCTCGGCTACGAGTACCCCGGCAAATACCTGAGCCTGACCTTCACCGACGAGAACGACAAGCCCTTGGCGTTCCAGGACCCCAACGGAAATCCAGTCCAGCCCCGTTGCGAGATCTACGCGACGGATCCCGTCCCCTTCCTTCTGCACGCGTTTCCCCTGAAGGCCGGAGACGACCTGGACGTGGTGGTCCCCGATACCGAGCAGCTCGGCTTGTGGGTGGATGGACAGTCCATTTCCTGGAACGGCGTCCAATGGCCATCGTTCCAGGAATTCCTGGACTCCGGCGAAGGGCCGGACTATGGGCGCGGAGCCTGTCGTGACCAGATCGATCTTCCCTGGACCGAAGATCCCGGCGGCCAGGACATAGCAGACGACGACAGCAACGAGGATGGATCAGACTCCGAGGACGATCCGCCGGATCCGGCGCTCCCCGCCGTTCCACCTCTGCCTTCCTCGCTTTTCTGAACGGATGACCATGGCTACCACGCCCACTCCAGCGCCGAGCAAGCTCCAGAAAAAGACGGCAAGCCGCTCCCAGGCCATCGCACCCATCCACACCAAGTGGCGGAGCCTGAAGATTCAATGGGCCTTTCCCGGCCTTCAGGACCTGGACGACTCCACGCGCTTTCCCATGGTGACGCTCGATCCACCTTCCAAGAAGCACTTCGATGCCAAGCCCTATCTGACCAAGCAGAACTTCGCTCCCGGGGTGGACCTCAACCACCCCGCCGCGTTGTCATCCGATCCGTCGCTGCGGGTGGACAAGACCAAACCGGCCTACCGGGAAACCTTCGTGTGGAACACCTTGGACCTGGAAGCTCGGCAGAGTTTGCAAGAGGACCGGGATAGGGTGAACGCCACCGACAAGACGTCCACCAAAGGAGTCCAGGAGCGACAGGCAGCCCAACTGAAGGCGTTCAAGGTCCGTATGACCCAACCAGCGAAGCCGGTGGTGTGCACGACGGTGGAGCAATGGATCGCGGTGGACGTGGACGTGATCGAGAAGCTTTCCGCGCCGCCGCCCATCCACGTCTGGGCCTTTTTGCAGCCCCACCGACTGGACGGACGAACAGAGTTCCTGGCCAAAGACCATGCCGCCGTTCCCGACGACCATCCCCGATCAGGCTGGGCCGAATACCAACTGAATCCTTCCGGCTGGAGCTTCAGCACCGTCTGGAAGGATGGGCAATCGAGCCAGATTGCGGTTGACGGCCAGGATTGGACATGGATCAAGCTCGACCAGCCCCAACGCGGCGCGGTGGAGACCTATCGGTACAAGCTGCGCATGAAAGTCCAGAACGTCCAAACCGCAGGTGACCTCCAGCGTAAGGACTCGAACCTCAAGGCCGCGAGCGAGATCGAGTCCGGATGCTGGCTGAAGGTGTGGGTGCGCGACCCCTTGGCCGGTTTCCGCAAGTCTCCACAGGACGACGAGAGCGACGACGTCATGCAGTCCATGGACAGCCAAGCGCCGCGCACCGCAGGAATGGAACCGGAGTCGGGCACCATCGAATCGGGTGGAGGCCACTACACGATCGGATGCCACGGATTTCTGCGCGAGCGCATGCTGGACTCGATCAACTGGAAGAGCAGCTACCTCGATTGCGAACCCGTGTACGTGCTGCTGTTCAACCCGGGGGCCATGGACGACCTCCTGAATCTCCACCAGATCCTGAAGAACCAGGGACCCGCAGCGCAACGGATCGCGGGCTCCCTGGCATCGGTGAGCGTGGTGGTGCTGGGCCTGGCCTACGCGCTGCGCCAACTGCGCGACCAGTGGTCGGCCAAAGGCTCTTCGCTTTCCGATGCGACGGTGCCGGGAGGTACGAAGAACCTGACCAAGTCCCGGGCTGAACAACTGATCAAGCTGCTGGAATCCATGGAGGTTTCCACCTGGCTTGCCGCCTACGCCCTGGATGGATTCCAGGACGCCCTGCCCAACCAGGCGCTGGCCACGGCGAGCAAGAAGAACAACGACCTTCTGGTTCTGCTTTCCACCCTCTATGCCGAAGTTCTGGACTTCGCCCTGGTTGATGGAGTCAAGCACTACGTGGAGTTCGTGAAGGACCGGGTCGCCAAGCGCCAAATGGTGCTTCAAGCCCGGCTGAAGTTGGGTCCGGACCCCAAGGACCAAGCAGCCCAGACCCAACTGCGCAAGCAGATGGAGACCGGCAAAGCGAGGCTGGGACTGGGTCTTTCCAAGGCGGCGGGAAACCTCACGCCGGACGCGATTTCGCTCTCGGTTCCGTTGCTTGCCGGGAACCACACCACGAGCCTTCCCGAGCCGTTCGGTGCGCCGCTTCCGATACCGGGAATCCCGCTTTTGTGGCGAGTGGACCTGAACGTGTCGGGAAGCCTTGCGGTCAAGTTGACCTTGACGCCTCCCGTAGAGGACGGCAACGACTGGGCGCTTTCCTTTGGTTTGTCGGGAACGGGTTCCGCCTCGGCTGCGTTGGGAATCCACGCCCTGTGGAGCGATTCCAGCGTGGCCTCGGCCCTCGCGCCTTCGGGGAAGAAGGGCGATCCCCAGGCAGAAGCCGAATACGCCGAGAACGCCAAGGCTCTGGACGAATTGCGTCAGTTCGCGGCCAACGCCCCTCCCACTGACATCCAGTTCGACGTGATCGAAAAGCTGCGCTCGCTCATGAAGTACGCGAGCCTGGACGCGATGGTGGACGCGGGTCTGAATTTGGACGCCACCGTGGGCTTCCAGATGTCCTGGAACCCGGACAAGGGAACCCTCTCGCTGGGACTCGCCGGTGATACAGCTTTCACGGCCAACCTGAAGGCCAACATGGCTGCCCACCTGAAGATATCGCTCGCGACCCTGGACTACCCCCTGGCTGGCATGGACAAGCTCGCCACCGCCAGCGCCCACGATCTGACGGTCAATCTCTCCGGAGACGTCCTGGGCTACGGTTTCCCTGACGACCACCCATGGAAGCTGGAATGGGGGAAGGGGAGGTTTGATACCGGAATCCGCAAGACGGATCCCACGCCGACCATTGTCTGGGGAACGGCATCCGAGTTTCAGCTAACCTACACGGATATCCAAAATCCCAACGTGGCCTTCGATCTGGTTCGAACCAAGGCTTCCAAGCCATTCGCGACGGTACCGAAGAAGTCGGTCACGAATTCTGGGGACGAGTCCGAGGGAACGGCCACGGTCCAGCTCAGGATCTCAAGCACTTCCAACTCGTTTAGCGATGCCGTAGCGGCGGGAGCTTGGAGTTTGACGGCTCAGGCCAAGAAGGGCGCGATCTCTATGGATCCCACCCTTCTTGTGGGAGGAAGGAACTTCCTCCAAGACCTGCTGAAGAACGGGAAGATCGACTTCTACCTGCATGGTTCTTACTTGGGATCAAACGATCGCTACAGCGACCCTCTCACCTTGCAGGCTCCCCAGTTGACCAGCCTGGACTACAGTATCTCCGACCGGTTTCTGGCAGTGAACGCGACTCTGTTGAATTTCCAGGACAATCTCCTGTGGGCGCGCGTTGCCGGGGGTGAATGGATGCAGGTACGATTGACAGGATCTGAAGTTGCGGGATTTCACTTTTCCATGGCACTCAGAAACTCAGGCATGGAGAAGAACATTGTGAACCTCCAACTAAGTCTGGTCCCTGATGAAATCGGGATGCTCTGGCCCTCGGATCCAAGCTCGACAATTTGATCAATAGCGAACTCCGGTAGGGAGGAGGAAGACATTGAATCCCCACCCGTTACTTCCCACACTGATCGACATGATTTTCCCAGCGACCAGAATGCGATCCGAGCTGAAAATGCACTTCCGGTCGCCTTCGGGATCTCCCTCATTGCAGACCCTCGCGGTATCACAGATATCTTCGGACATGTTCAGGGGATGTTCAACTTTGAGATCCTGGGGGCGATATGGGGTGTGCTTCAACCAGCCGGAGACTTCCTCACCGTAGTTGAAAAAAGCCAACAAACTGCCATTCCCAACTGAGCCAATATATGGTCGAAATTTCCTCAGGAAGCCCTGCATGCAGACGTTGGTGCGCTCTTCGTTCTTGGCGCTGACACCCACCGGGCACATGTCGCGGAAGGTCACGATCTTTCCGGAGTAGCGGGCACGTGCGGAGTCCACGCCCATACGCACCAGATCTTCCAGGGTGATCGTGTTCACGGTGTCAACCACGCCCCGCAATGCGTGCGCGTGGTGGTCGGGTCCGTGCACCATCGGCTGGGCGGGCGGGTAGGTGCCAGGCACAATGGGAGCCGCGCCGACGGGTGTTGTCTGCGCCATCACGCCTGTGGACAAGAACATGGCCAGAAAGATGGAACGGTGCATGGGAGTCTCCGCGGATGGCAAGTACGGGCAAAATCTAGCGAAGCGGCATGCCATGCCGACTCGCCACGGACCTATATTGACGGGCATCCTTGGACTCCCCCTCGCCGAACATCGGTATCGGAGAAACCGTGATGAATTTGCGACGCCACTTCCTCCGCCCCTTCACGACCATCGCGGCCGGACTGCTCGCGCTGGTGGCCTGCCAAAACGCCACGGATTCCAATTCGAACAACGACAAGCCAGTGGTGGTGACGGCCACCTTCCCCATCGCCGCCCCCCGTATTCCCGACAGTGCCTCCTGGATCTTCCTGAAGGACACCACGGTCAAGGTTCCAAACTGCCCGCCCGTCGGCAGCGACGGAACCACCATCTGCACGGAAACATTCGACCTTCCCCGGCCGTTGGGCACGGACTCGGTAGCTTTGCAACTATGGACCCTGGGAATCCAGACCTACACCCTCTATTTCAAGGAATCGGGAAGTTCCACGACGCTTGATTACGGTTCCCATTCGGTCGTGTCCCTGGACACCTTACTCCTCTCGCTCTACGCCAACCTGACCTCCACCCAGAAGGCAGCCCTCGCTCCTTCGGATTCGGGTCGATCCGGTTTGGTCGCCTACTACGCGAGCCTGATCCTGTCCGGTGACACCGCCTTCGCTGGCAAGCCCATGCCGGTGGGCGTGAGCGCGGATTCCGTCAAGAAGGACCTCGTGCTCCAGGGCATCGCCGGCGGCAAGACCTCAGTCCAGTTGGGCAATCTGAACATGGGTCTGGACACCGCGTCCATCCGGAACATCGCGGCGATCCTGGTCCAGGCGAACCTATTGAAGACCGCTGACACCTTGGATTGGTTCCATCCGGTGAGAGTGAGCGGTGCGGCATCCCTTGCCGGAAGTCTGACCGCCGGAGGTGGAGCCGTGAACGTGAACGGCGTATTTTCCTGGAACGCGGGAGTCAAGGTCTCCTTGGCTCCCGTCACCGTCCACACCCCGCAAGGCGTGGACAACCCCGACTTCCAATTTCCCACCCGGCAGTTCGTCCCTGGTTCCACCGACACCCTCTGGTCGCTTTTGGGCAACCTGACCGTCCAGGCCCTGGCCACGGCAGCCGTGGGCTGGGACACCTTGTGGGTCACGCTTTCCACGGATTCCACCCATGCGGCTACGCTGCGGATTCCGTTCCAGGTGGTCGCCGCTCTTCCAACCACACCGAAGATCGTGCTGCTATCCCCCGCGAACCAGATCGGGAACGCCCTGGCACAGGGTACGGACAGTCTCTTCGTCAGCTGGGGGGTGAGCAACTGGGGGGATGTCAATCCCGACTCCGTCTTCATCAACAGTCTCCGAGCCATTGCGCTCACCGATTCCACATGGGGCCAGAATGTGTATGTGGATCCCAACGGCCAAGTGACCACCATCACCTTCCGGGCTCTGGGGAAAAACGGCTCCGCGGCGACCTCATTCGTGCAGGTGACCCGGGCGAAGGATACGATCGGTCCCTCCATCGCATGGCTCAACCCCTCCGCCTCCATCAGCGTGGATGCGACAGTGTCCAGCTACAAGGTCCAGGTCAAGGCTACGGATCTCTCCGGGGTGGATTCCGTGTACCTGCAAGGGACGATGGCCAAGAACGACTCCGGATCCTACTGGTCGTCCACCATCTCATTGCCCACTCCCAACGGCGTACCGGTGAAGGTGGTGGCCAAGGCCTGGGACAAGCTGAAGAACCTGAGCGTTGATTCCACCAGCATCACCCTCACGCGCAACGCCCCCAGCGGCACCGACAAGCCTGCCCTGACGCTTTTGCAGCCTGCCTCCAATGTGGGGAATTCCCTTCCGTTCGCCAGCGACACGTTGCACGTGGTGTACAAGATCACGGACGTTGTGCCGCTGGATACCGCCACCATCCTCTTCGGAACCACTGTGCCCAAGCGCCTGACGGATTCCACTTGGGAAGCGGATGTTCCTGTGCCTTCCACGGGACAGCCCACCATCATCGTCATCCAGGTGGCGAACACCAACAAGGTGGGCAATTCGGACCAGATCGTGGTCATCCGCGCAAAGGACACCGTGCCGCCCAACATCGTCCCCTTGGCCGGTACGATCTCGCGGGCGGTGATCCACGACACCGCGTCAGCGACCTTGTCCTGGACGGTTTCCGACAACTACAAGATGTACTCCATCACCCTGAACGGTGCACCCATCGCGTTGACGTCAAACGTGATCGAGAACGTGCCCTTGGCCGTGGGGGTCAATCCCTTCGTGCTGGTGGCCACGGACACCTTTGGGAACACCACCAAGGATTCCATCGCGATCACCCGTGGCGGGGACGTGACACCACCGACGATCATTTCGAAAAACGGGGGAGCCACCCTGACTCTTCCCAACGCGACAACCACGTTCACCGCGAGTTGGAAGGTGAAGGACGACGTGAAGATGGGAACGGTCACCATCTCGGACACCGTCGTTTCGCCGGCAAGCGACAGCACTTACAGCCTTCTGCTGCACTTGTCGGTGGGGACGCGCAAAGTGGCGATCGTGGCCTCCGACAGTGCCGGGAACAAATCCACCGACACGCTCGTCGTGATCCGTTCGGCCCCGGCTCCCAGCCACAGCATCCAGAGCGCGACCGGCCAGACCGGCAATTTCATCGGGACTGTCTACGACACATTGGTATCAGCAGGCGCCGATTCCATCGAGTATTCGATGAATGGAACGAACTGGTTCACCTATTCGGGGTGCGTCACGGTCAGCGACACGGGACTGCACTCGATCTACGCCCGCGCCTTCCCGGGTGGAGCCCTCGGCACCACCCTGTTCGAGATCTCGCAGATCAAACAGATCGCCGTGGGAAATTACCACACCGCGATCGTGAAGACTGACGGCAGCCTCTGGACGACTGGCATGAACAATCACGGCCAACTGGGCACGGGTGACAACAACGAGGTGTCCTCACCCGTCCGGATCCTCCCGTCCGGGGTCGCGTCCGTCGCTGCCGGGTATTACCACACCTTGGTCCTGAAAACGGATGGGTCCTTGTACGAGACGGGATACAACGGGGATGGCGAGCTTGGGAATGGAAGTCAGGCAGACCTCCTGACCTTGACCAAGATCGCCGACAATGTTTCCTCGGTTGGTGCCGGACTCTACCACAGCCTCTACGTCACCACCGGAGGAGTCCTCATGGGATCCGGCATCAACAACATGGGGCAACTGGGGACGGCGACCGCATCGTATTTCACCTCATTCCAGCAGATGGACATCGGGGTCGGATCCGTTGTCGCATCGGGAGGCTACACCTTGTACCTGAAGGGCGCCGGTCGGTTATACGGCTGCGGAACGAATGCGTCGGGAGAGCTGGGACGGACGGACACCACAACCTTGTGGTCCCCAACTCTGCTGGACTCCAATGTCAACGGCATCAGCGCCGGATGGATGTTCTCCCTGCGCACCAAATCCTCCAACAGCACGCTGTGGGGAACGGGAGACGACGAGTACGGTCAGCTCGGGAACAACTCTTTCTCCAATGTCTACACCCCCATCCAAATTGCGCTGGGTCCAATCCTATCGATGGCCACGGGATATTCACATTCCCTTGTCGTCACTTTGGATGGTTCACTTTACACGATGGGGGACAACGTCACTGGAGAATCAGGATGCGGAAGTGCCGCGACGGTTTCCTCGCCAACAAAGGTCATGACTGGGGTTGCCCAGGTCTTCGCGGGAGGCCGTCAGAGCTTTGTTCTAAAGACAGACGGTACCCTATGGGTATCCGGGCGCAGCACGGATGGAGAACTCGGGATCGGGAGTCTCACAACCTTGTACACCTTCCAGAGACTCAATTTCTGATGCCATCAAACTACCGTTTTGAAAAGATGGTATTGAGCCCGTCTCGTAGCGGCAGGTGATTACCCCTAGTGTCTGGTGTAGGTGCTAAACCTGAGGCGTCTCATTCTACCTTCGGGTCGCCACTGATGGACTTTTCTTAACAACCAGGGTCTTGCGCCCTTTCGAGGAGGATATGAGACGACGCATCACCGATCTGGCGAAGAATTTCCCTTTTTATTATCAAGTGCGGGGTTTCTTGGACAGGAGACGCTACGCTCACGAATACCAGGAATGGGTGGCTTCCGGACGGCCGGTCCCTCCCCCGCATTTGGCGAAGCAGGAGGTGCTCCGTGCCATCGGGAAGAAATTCAGCTATCACGTCCTTGTCGAGACTGGTACGTACTACGGGGAGATGATCGAAGCGCTCAAGCACGACTTTGATCTCCTTTATACCGTCGAGCTTAGCGCATACCTGTACAACTTGGCGGTCCGACGCTTTAGAAATGCCACGCAGATCCATGTGTTCCAAGGAAACAGTGCGGAAAAGCTTCCCGAGATTCTCGCGAAAATCAACCAACCTGCACTGTTCTGGCTGGATGGCCATTATTCCTCGGGCATCACGGCTCGTGGGCAACAAGACACGCCGATCATCTTGGAACTGCAAGCAATCCTGTCCGCCAAGGACCTTGGCCATGCCATCGTCATCGATGATGCGCGCGACTTCGGCTCGGCTCCGGATTATCCATCGCTTGCGGACGTTCGATCCATGATTCTGTCCAGGTGGCCTGATCGGGACATCCGCATCTCCAACGACAGCATCCAAATCACCCCGAAGTATCCGGGCTGAGGTCGCGCGCGTATTTCGATTTTCTGGTTCATGGAGCACGGCACCCCTGGAATGGATCGCTCAGGCCTGGAAGAATCCCACCTCGATGACTTCCTTTTGCAGGTGAGGAGACCACCGATGCCCCCCTGCGAGCTTTCGATCCCATCCATGGCGGGACATCCCCGCGGTCCAGCGGAAAGATCAATTCGTCATGAGCTGGCTCACCCGACTCGTTCCCGGTCAAGCGCCGGATGGAGGGCATATCCTGTCCGTTCTGGCCAAGAACACCTACTCCATCGCCCACCAGCAGAGAGCCGGGGAGGATCTGGAAAACCCCCTGGGCTGGCTTGAAGCGGATACCTATTGGGGTGCGGGAAATCCGGCCGCGGATCCCGTCCGGGAGGAGTCCGACCTCCTCGCCGCCGCTTTCGCGGGCACCACCGCGCCCAAGGGCCATCACCACGGCGGTCACGGTCACCACAAGACGGCCAAGAAGTAAGCAGTGATGCAGAGAGTTCACGGACTCGAACGCCAAGATCAAATTATTCCAGCTAACCTGGGAAATTGACTGATAATCCACATCTATAGTGAAACTTTGCCGGATTGATGACAGGGCGAGAGTTGGACTAGAGGCCACCTAGGGCGATCGCTGGACGCGGTCGAGAGGCGTTGTTGCGCATGTAGAGTTCTACGTGTCCGTGGTAGGAACCGGCCCCGAAGGCACATCTAGTCCGAGATGGTGAACACGAGTCCATAGCACATCAAGATGACACCTCCCAACAATAACCCCACCCCTGCGACGCTGCCTGCTTGATGGGGGGTGTCTTCTTCGTTCCAGCCAGTTTTCGGAGCCGTGGCGAACATGATGGCCCCAAGACCGGTGAGCACGGCACCGCCAATCATAAGCGCAGGGCCGGAGATCCGTCGTCGCTGGCCAAGATCATTCTCTTCCCCGTCACTATACCCGTCGTTTTGCCCGACCTTCAATGTGGAAGTTCCATCCAGATTGATGGATAAGGAAGAAAGGGAAGTCCCGGCCCAGCTTGGAGCAGGGATATCCATCGTCGCGCTTGGCGAGGCGCAGACTAGGTATGTCATCAGCCGGAGAACGACTAACATGTGGAACCTCCGCAGGCGAATAGCCCGTCTCTAGACTCCAACATCCAAAGTGCCGATTCCGACGTCCTTCTTTTTTCACAAAATATGGACAGGGATAAAGCTACGGTTCGGTCTGAGCGAATAACTATGGGTGCTCTCTGGGGGGTCGGTTCTATCGGACCTCATTTCTTGTAGGTTACTCCCCAGAACTTGCTCCGTCATCCGGATGGTGGTGAGACAGAATACGTCGATATACCATCGGAGATGCTGGAATGCCGAAGATCAAAAAGATTGTTGCTCGCCAGATCCTAGACTCTCGCGGCAACCCCACCGTGGAAGCCGACATCACTCTCGAAGACGGATCGTTTGGCCGCGCATCAGTTCCCTCGGGAGCCTCTACCGGCGAGTTCGAAGCTGTGGAACTGCGTGACGGCGACATGAAGGTCTACCAAGGCAAGGGCGTGCTCAAGGCCGTCGCGAACATCAACGATCCTATCGCCAAGGCTCTAAAGGGCTTCGATGCCGCTGACCAGAAGGGCCTTGACAAGGTCCTGATCGAACTCGACGGCACCGAGAACAAGGCAAAACTGGGCGCCAACGCCACACTGGCAGTCTCCATGGCCGCCACACGCGCCGCTGCCGTCTCGGCGAAGCTTCCTCTCTGGAAGTACATCGCCAAGTTGCACAAGACCAAAAGCTCCGAGATCAAGCTCCCGGTCCCGCAATCCAACATCATCAACGGCGGCAAGCATGCCGACAACTTGATCGACTTCCAGGAGTTCATGATCGCCCCGGTGGGAGCCAAGTCCTTCTCCGAGGGCCTGCGCTGGAACGCCGAGATCTTTCACACGCTCAAAGGAATCCTGAAGAAGGGCAAACAACCAACCTCGGTCGGGGACGAAGGAGGGTTCGCGCCCAATTTGACCAACGACGAGGTCCTGGATGTCATCGTTGAAGCCATCATCGCCGCAGGCTACAAGCCCGGCACCCAGATCAAGATTGCCTTGGATCCTGCGGCCTCCGAATTGTTTGACGAGGGCGATCGCAAGGGCTACAAGTTCTGGAAGTCGAATCCAGACAAGATCTTCACCGCCGACGACATGGTGGCCAAATACACCGAATGGGTGAAGAAGTATCCCATCTACTCGATCGAAGACGGCCTAGACCAGAATGACTGGGACGGCTATGTCAAGTTCACCAAGTCCCTGGGCAAGAAGATCCAGATCGTCGGCGACGACTTCTTTGTCACGAATCCTGCGCGCCTGGCCAAAGGCATCAAGCTGTGTGCCACCAACGCCATCTTGATCAAGCTGAACCAGATCGGCACCGTTACCGAGACGCTGAATACCATCAAGCTCGCCCAAAAGAACGACTTCGGCGTGATCATCTCCCACCGTTCAGGCGAGACCGAGGACGTCTTCATCGCCGACTTGGCCGTGGGAACAGGTGCGGGGCAAATCAAGACCGGCTCGCTTTCGCGCACGGACCGCGTATCCAAGTACAACCAGCTACTCAGGATCGAAGAGGAACTGGGCGCGAAGGCGTTGTATTCAAAGCTCTGATGTAGGTCCACGGTCGAGCACCTAGGCTGGTTTCGAGGATCTGTTGGTGAGTGTGTGCCACCGGGTAGATCATCTGATCTTTGCACCTTACCAAGTACCGTGGCACAGGCTCGCCTCTGTGCCCACTCTCCGTTTTTGGGTAGTTCAGGGCTGCAGTGACTGGACAATTTCTGATTGGTACCAAAACCGTCACAACAGTCGGGTATTTCACCTATAAAAACTAAAAAATGCCGAATTTTGTCCAGTTTAAAAAAAATCAGCTTTTCGATAAAAATTAATGGAGGTTGCATCCTAGAGTTTTGGTTCAGATTTCAAGATCGGACGTTTTTTATGAATTTGCCGTTCAATCTCGAAGAGTTGAAAAGGCGTCATATTCCCACCAGGGAAGAGTCTGTCTTGGTTGTCCTTACAGTTGATCTCACACAAGATATATGGGATGATTATGTGAAGGTCAGCGAGTTCATTGTCAATGAAATTGGCTTTTTTGGCGATGATTTACCCTGCAATACATTTGTCAAGATCGTAATGGCAAATCGTGCCAGTTCCGAAAAGCTGGTCGAATACTACCGCTTAAGGCTTCGCAACTATTTTGATCAAAATAAAATAGGTGGAGGAATTTTCCTCATTTGCGGAGAGAGATGGGCTTCAAACATTCCTATCATCGGATAAGTTTCAAAGCATTGCCTTTGGAACGAAAGGATAAACGGAAAGGGGAATCATGATCAACAGTGAAGAAAAGGACCGGGGGCGACTTATCGGTTTGGTCAGAAAAGCGAGTTCCGAGGATATTCAAAACCACTTGGACGCCTTTGATGGCCAGAAAATCATCGTGGATTACGATGGACATGTCAATGAAGAAGAGGATTTTGATGCAGAAGAAGCCCCGCCGAGGGGATTCTCGCAAATCCCAGAAGAGCATGACAGACCTTTCTACGATGGCCTTCAGGGCTAAACGATAATTACATGCCTGGCACTCAAATTAAGGCCCTTCAAAAAGGGCTTTTGAATTTTAGTAAAACATAAGAAGTTGTATAGTCAGAATACCTGGAATGCTAAGGCATTATAGTTCTTCTGAAACGGATTTTCTTTTTCTTCTTACGCTGAAATGCTCGCCGTGGAGTGTTAGGCAGTCGAGTATATGTTCCAGTTCTTCAGCGCTCAATTTTGACAAATGATGGATGTGCCCAACAATTGAATCAATAATTGATTCCCGATCACTTGAGGATAAGGCTTCTGGCTTATCTTTCATGCTTCTATTCCCCGTAACTTATACCAATTCTGTACCAGATCAATCCATTGATCTAGCCCGCTTCAAATACAAAGTAAAATTCTCTCCGCACATATTCTCGGAATTATTCCCTCGAAATGCGCACAATCAGATAACTAGATCTGCAATGATTCTTTCTGCTGGTACCCAGTGTTCCACCGCCGTTGGATGGTGAATTGCGCCTATCACGGTGTGGTGGCGGTTTGGGCTCGTCCAGCTTCGATAGGAGTCGGTGGCAAGATTGAGGACGCGGTTGGCATCGCAAAATTCCGGATCATCAGGACCTTGATCGCGTCGTTGACTCCGAGACAGGCAACCAAGGCGCAGAGGAGGATAGACACCGATTGAATCAGGGGCAGATGCACGAGTCCGGGCATGCCCATGTAGGTCAGCAGGGTTCCCACCACCACATCGGCCAAAAGGGCCCACCTCAGAGCGCGACTGGGCCAGGTGGACCAGAACCAACCACGTTCGCGCGCCGACACCACCGAAAAAACCGCGAAGTAGAGCAAGAGCAGGAAGGAGAAGGTGTAGAGAGCGTCGGAACGGGATGCGAGAGCGAACCGAGCCCAGCAGAACCAAAGCAGGAACAACGCCTCAGCGACCATCGCGACACCCAACACGACGGACACCAGAACGTATCCCCCGATCTTCCACGTCTCCGGCTTTGGCGATGATCGGACCCGGTCCGTGGCCAAGGCGATGTTGGGGAAATCCGTCATGAACACGAGGATCAGCATGGTGAACGCGGAAACCACGAATTTTCCGGTGGCCAGGAAGGCGATGGCGACGAAGGCCCCTTTCAGGATGGTCCGGCTGATCTTGTTGACGATGTAGGTCAGGATGCGCTGGTAGAGGATGCGCCCTTGCTCCACGAGAGAAACGATGTTCGCCAGTCCCGGATCGGTGAGGACCACGCTCGCGGCTCCCTTGGCGACGTCCGTCGCGGAGAAGACGGCGATCCCGACCTCCGCTTGCCGCAACGCGGGGGCGTCGTTCACGCCGTCGCCGGTCATTCCGGTGACGTGCCCGGTGTCCTGGAGATGCTTCACGACGAGGTACTTGTCTTCCGGGAACACCTCGGCGAATCCATCGACCCCTTCGAACGTATCCGATTGGCTTCCACGGGATTTCCCGATCTCGTCCTTCAAGTCGGCGATGTGCCGGATGTCGGACAGTCCCACCTGCCGGCCGATTTCCGTGGCGACGGCGAATCCGTCTCCGGTGAGCATCTTCACCCGGATCCCACGAGCGCCGAGCGTGGAGATCAGTTGCTTGGCATCGGGGCGGATCGGGTCTTCCAGGAACACGAGGCCCAGCAACGCCATCTGGCCCGTCTGGGGACCGCGCGCCACCGCCAGGGTCCGGTATCCCTTCCGGGCCGATTCGGACTCCCGAGCTTCCAGCGCCTCGATCGCACCGGGCTCGTATCCGCAAGCCTGCGCGATGGTGCGGACTGCGCCCTTCATCACCCGGAACTTCGTTCCGTCCTGTTCGAACACCGCTTCCGTCCTCCGGTTCACGGCATCGAAGGGATCGAAGGAGAGCCGTGTCGGTTTAGGCTCGTCGGCGAAGATGCGCCGCTGCGAAGCCGCGACGAGGAACGCCAGGTCGATCGGATCCTGGTTGGATTCTCGCGAAGCGAGGGCACCGGCGCGGATCACGTCCGTCTCCGTCGCCTTGTCGGAGGGGAGAACGCCCGTCACCGCGAGTCGGTTCATGGTGATGGTTCCGGTCTTGTCCACGCACAGGACGTCCATCGTGGCAGCATCCTCCGTCGCGCTCATCCTGGTAACCAGCACGCCTCGCTTGGCCAGTTCCTTGGACCCCACCGCCAGACTCACCGTGAACATGACCGGCAAGGCCACGGGCACGGCGCTCATCAGGAGGACCAGGAGGAGCGGTACCATCTCTCCCAGGGGAGCATGGTGGATCGCGGACAACACAGCCACCGGGCACAGCATTGCGATAACGATGAGAAACAGCCACCGGACCACCGTGGCGATCTCGGCCTCGATGTGGAGCTTGGGCTCCGCTTCTTGCACAAGCCGGGTCGTGCGACCGAAAAGCGTCTTGTCTCCGATCAGGAGAACCACTCCTTTGCCCTCGCCGCGCCGAACGACGGATCCAGAGGAGACGACCTCGCCTTTGGTCTTGTCGGCGTCCTTCGATTCTCCGGTGAGCGCGGACTGGTCCACCGCGAGCTGACCGTCCAAAAGTTCGACGTCGGCGGGAAGGATGTCCCCGGGCCTGAGCCTGACGACATCTCCAGGCACCAGCTCCCTGGCAGGCACGACCTGCCAAGCGGAGTCGCGCAGCACGCGGGCATCGACCTGCAACCGTCTCTTGAGGGATTCGACTACGCCTGTCGCGCGCCGATCCTGCGCATAACCGATCAAGGCGTTGAACACCAGCAAGCCACCCACTACGGCGACATCGGAATACTGTCCGAGCACGACGGACACCACCAGGATCAACTCCAGCATCCATGCGGCAACTCCCCAGAATTTCCGAAGGAAGTCGAGAACGGGATGTCCGGGCTTCACCGACACCTCGTTCCACCCGCTCACCTCGCGACGGGCATCCACCTCGGTCTTCGAGAGCCCGGTCTCGGGGTTTGTTCGCGGGGTTGAAAGAGAGTCAGGATCAGGTGCGGCAGTGACTGCGGGAGCCTTCGCACTTGGCGTTACCAGACCGGGTTGCGTCGCCATGCTCGATCCTCCCGTGATGACACTCTCGGACCACCGAGGGATCCCAACATCCATTGTTACCCATGCTGCGCACTTCGCCCACATGCTAGTGCATCGTTTCCGAAGCCAACCCCACCGGACATCATCCAGGAAACGGAAGCAGACGGATTTTGGATGTTGCTGATCGTGGTGCGTTCGAGGGAAGGAGCGGAGACATGTCGAAGAACTCAACCGACCCGGTCGGAGTCGATGTCCCTGCAGCCTCGCTCCAGTGAAACGTGTCACATGCCCAGGAGGCACCGAACTCCCTAACGCGATCATTGAAGGCACTCCGCACCTCCAAACTCACGGAGAAGGGAGATATCCATGCTGGACAAGGTGAAGGATCTGCGAGGCTTCAAGCTGAGAGCATTGGACGGGTGGATCGGGTCGGTGTCCGAATTCTACTTCGACGACCAGTTCTGGACGATCCGGTACCTGGTGGTGGACACGGGAAGTTGGCTTGAAGAACGGGCCATATTGATCTCTCCCTATGCTGTGACTTCCGTGAACAGGAACGAAAAAACCGTGTCGGTGAACCTGACAAGACGGCGAATCGAGTCGGGACCGACCCTGGAAAGCCACAATCCGGTATCACGGCGCTTCGAGGAATCCTGTTTTTCCCACTACGGATGGCCCAGCTACCGGGACGGCCCGTTCGCCTGGGGTTCGTTCCTCCTCGCCGACCAGGCTCTCAAGCACCGGCACCACTCCCACAAAAACGAAAGCGGAGAGGACCCGGCCCTCCAGAGTACCCGGGACGTGATGGGCCATCACATCCAGGCAAAAGACGGGGAGATCGGCCATGTCGAGGATTTCGTCTTCGAGGACAGATCCTGGACGATCCGCTACATCATCGTGGCCATGCGGAACTGGTGGCCTGGAAGCCAGGTCCTGATCTCGCCGTTGTGGATCGGCAACATCGACTGGATGGGAGCGAAGGTCAATGTCGACCTTTCCCGCGATGCGATCAGGACATCGCCCGTGTACGCCGAGGACGCGCTGGTGGTCCGGGACTACGAGACCAGGTTGCACGACCATTACGATCGCGAAGGCTATTGGAACGACGAGATGGCGGGAGCCGGGCAGATCGAGTGAACTGCGCGTGATATCTCCACACATGGTTCAACGGGGGAGATCTGCTCCGCAGGCGGAGATGGGAAGAAGCGAAACGAAAGCAAGGAAGACATGCTGATCAAAGCCAAGGACCTGAAGGGTTACAAGCTGAGTGCCCTGGATGGGGAAATCGGAAGCGTCAAGGAGTTCTACTTCGATGACCGCTTCTGGACCATCCGCTACCTGGTGGTGGATACCGGAAGCTGGCTTGCCGGCAGGGTGGTGCTGATCTCGCCGTACGCTGTGACCTCCGTGGACCGGGAAAGGAGACTCGTCTCGGTGGACCTGACCAAGCGCGAGATCGAAGACAGTCCCTCCATGGAAACGGACAAGCCCGTATCCAAGCAGTTCGAGGACTCCTACTACTCCTACTACAACTGGCCAACCTATTGGTCCGGTCCGTTCTCTTGGGGATTGTTCTACAGACCTTCCGACGCACGCGAGCATTGGAAACGCCTCGAAGAGGAGCAAAAGCACGCCGATCACGACCTGCGCAGCACCCGCGACGTGACAGCCCATTTCATCGAGGCCACCGACGGTGAAGTCGGGCATGTGGAGGACTTTATCGTGGACACCGAACAATGGGCAATCCGGTACCTGGAGGTGGGAACCCGCAACTGGTGGCTCGGAAAATTGGTGTTGATCGCTCCCCTGTGGATCGACAGCATCGATTGGGCAGAATCGAAAGTCTACGTGGGGTTGACACGAAATTCCATCAAGTTATCGCCTCCCTACACCGAGTCGACTCTCCTGCAACGCGACTACGAAACCCTGCTCCACGAGCACTACGACCGAGAAGGTTACTGGGAACGGGAACTCGCGGAAGTCGATCAGGTATACTGAGTAACTGAACTTGCGTTCCGTTCCGGTTAGAGCATGAATTCAAGGATCGCCCGTGGAGTGCTGGACATTTCCCGGCGCCCGGGCGGTCCGCCGAAGCCAAGAAATTGTCGCAGATACATCGAGTATCCCGAAAGGCGTAGCTGCAGAAGAGGTTTCTTACGCAGCGTCGCCTGAAAACGAAGGGCCTTCGGATTGGTTTACTGTCCAGACCAGGAGCCAAGTCGCTCCGAATAAGAAAGAGTAAACCATGATCTCCTTGAATCTTTCCGCCCGCCTTCCTCTGGCCAACGACTCCGATATCGGCGCGTCCTCACAGGTGCAAGTGGCACCTGGCATCGCTGGGAATTTGCACTCCGATCTCTACTACACACAACGGGACCACGAACGCCAGGCGAAATTGACGCGAATTCACTCGGAGAGAGTCAAGGATCAACGCAGGCGCGATAACTACGACAAGCAACCCGTCCGTGGTCCGGGCAGCCTCGCCATCTGGCTGGACACCCCTGCGCAGGACACCAGGAGGCGCCAGAATCTCCAGAACCAACAGGTTGCGCACGAACAAGTTCGAGTGGCGCAGGAACAGAAGCTCCACGAGGAAGAGACTCAGGACCGCGCCGAACAGAAACAATGATCAGGCCCTCTGATCGATCTCGACGACCGGATTATTGGAGGTTGCCCTGGAACGTCGCGGCAAGAAGGAGAGGAAGAATGTCGAAACTCGAAGTGGGGTCCACCCGGACCCGGGACGGGTCAATCCGGTTCCAGCGATTGCGGACGACAGTCCCGAGGGCGCCCCGGCATCCGACGCAGGCTCGTTGAGCGAGACCGTCCTGGAGATCCGGGCGCTCACGCGGCGCTTCGGGTCGTTCACCGCGGTGGATTCCATGACGCTGACCGTGGGCTCCGGCGAGGTCTTCGGACTGCTGGGTACCAACGGCGCGGGAAAGACCACCACCATCAAGATGCTGACCACCCTCCTCCCCCCTTCTTCGGGAGATGCGTTGGTGGCGGGATTCTCCATCACCACCGAGGCCGTGGGAGTGCGTCGTTCCATCGGGTACGTGCCGCAGGCGGTCTCCGTGGATGGCTCGCTCACCGGCTACGAAAACCTGCTCATCTTCGCGAAGCTTTACGACCTGCCCGGTCCGCAGCAGAAGCCCCGCATCCTGGAAGCTCTGGAATTCATGGGACTCACCCAGGACGCGAACCGGCTGGTGGGCCAGTATTCCGGCGGCATGGTGCGTCGCCTGGAGATCGCGCTTTCCACCCTGCACCGACCGCGGGTCCTGTTCCTGGACGAACCCACGGTGGGCTTGGATCCCATCGCCCGGGACGCCGTCTGGAAGCACCTGGTGGATCTGGGGAAGGAGTACGGCACCACGCTCTTCCTCACCACACACTACCTGGAAGAGGCGGAAAGCCACTGCGGTCGCATCGCCATCATGCACGAGGGAAAGATCGCGGCGACGGGAACCTGCGCCGAGCTTGAAGATTCCTTGGGCGGCCACCACTCCCTGACCGAGGTCTTCGTCCACTACGCGGGGAGCGTGCCCGATTCCGGCGGATCCTTCCGGGACGTGGGCGTGGAACGCGAGGGGGAGATGCGCCATGGATGACCGCGAACCGGTGGCGGAATCCTCCGACGGAATCTGGAAGGTGATCGCCGGAAATCCGGTCGCCGCCTTCGTGCACAAGACCTTCGTCATCGCCGAGTTCGAGATCCGCAAGCTGCGACACGACTTCACCGAACTGGTCACCCGGGCGC
>Ga0302270_10001433_pt1 | contig 24058 bp, 21 predicted proteins | sample III_Bog_E2_3_FD_198773 | JGI IMG/M metagenome (GOLD analysis project Ga0302270, IMG submission 198773) | Peat permafrost microbial communities from Stordalen Mire near Abisko, Sweden - III_Bog_E2_3 | ecosystem: Environmental > Terrestrial > Soil > Wetlands > Peat | place: Sweden: Abisko... | reverse complement strand
TGGACGGCGATGACTTCCCGCCGCTGATTGATCACCCGCAGCAACCGGGACTCCCAGCGCACCCAGACTTGCCGGCCCACATACTCTGGCGGCACCGAGTAATACGCCCGTTTCAGTTCCACATAACCATCCTGATGCACCGTGCGGGGCGCTTCTTCAAACACCGGGAACAAACTCGTCGGCAAGGGCAACAGGTGGGCACGTTCCACTTCGGTAAACACTTTGCCGACCTGCTGCCGCGTGGTGCCATGAATACGCGTGTCGGCCACGTGGCTTTCCCATTCCAACAGGAACAGGTTTTGTTCGGCCAGCGAGTGGAACGTCCGGCCCTTGAGCGCATTGTCCTGCGCATACTTCACGCCCGCCTCCACCTTGCCCTTGTGCCGGGGCATCGCCGGGCGGGTGGGCAACATCACCGTGCCGTAGTGCCGGCAAAACTCCTCCACCTTGGCATTGAGTTCCGGATCATACCAGTCGGCCCGCGTCACGGCGGCGCGCAGGTTGTCAATCACCAGGGTCTTGAGAACGCCGCCGAAGTATCGGAACGCATTTTCGAGACAGCGGATGAAGCTCTCGGTCGTCTGCTGCCACACCACTTCGCTGTAAGCCTTGCGCGAATGTGACAGGACGATCCGGAACAGATGCGGCCGTTTCCGCCGGCCATTGACCCAAACCCACGCCCCCTGGCCAAAATCCACCTGCGCTTCCTGGCCGGCGGCCACTTCCATCCGCACAAACGGCACGGGCTGCGTCTGGCGCCACTGCCGCACGAACCGTTTGACGGCGTCATAGCTGCCGGCGTAACCGTGATCGCCCACCAAGTCCTGATAGATCCGCTGGGCCGTCAAACCAGTCTGGATCCAGGGTTCCATCTGCTCTCGCCACGCCTCACACTGACTACGGGACTGTGGAAAAATGCCGGCGGGCACTTTGGCCGGTTTTGGCTCCTCAAGCATCTCCGAGCCGGCGGGCAGTTTGGCTGGTTTTGCCTCGCAGTCAGTCTCCGAGCCGATGGGCACTTTGGCTGGTTTTGAAGCCTCCATCCGAAGATACCGCCCCACCGTCTCCCGATGGATGCCGAGCAGCTTGGCGATGTCGCGTTGCGACCGTTTGCCGGCTGCCAAGGTTACGATGGAATGTTGCAGGTTCACGCTGAGTGTATTCATTGCGTCCTTGTGCAACATCCGTCGCACTCAACGCAATCTTCACTTCAGGTGGCCGGTTTTGAACTGCCCATCACTGGCCGGTTTTCACTGCCCGCTGACAGCCACGCTCCGTTCTTCAGGAAAAAGGTAGTGCAAAGGCCCTTCGTGGACGACCCAGCTAAACGGATCCGCCTCGTCCGCCGGGATTTCGAATGTCATCACCAAAATGCCAGCCCAGCCGGGGAACATCGGGCTCATGTTGAATTCCACGTAGGACGACAAGGACGGCCACCGGGTGTCGCCATACAGGTGCCAGTCCATGCCCTGCTTCAGGATGATTGGGGTGACCTCCGCGGGCTTCGCAGGGGAGAAAAACGTCAGCGCTTCGCAGCCCACCAGTTCGCTGCAGGGCAATTCGGACCCGCCGGTAAGCAGCGGAAACCGGATTTTGTCCACGATCGGAGGAAATTGGAATTCATCGGCCGTCACGAACTGGAGTTTGACGCAGTTTTTTGCAGCACATCAAGCCAAGAATTGAGCTCTGTGCTTCTTGGGGTTATCAGAGATTCCAATTCTGCCGCGAATCGATGATCTAAAACCAGAGCTTCATGTTCCAGCCAAAGGGATCGGCTTACGAGCGTTGAAATTACCGGATGAAGGGAGGAATAATCTCGTTGCGGCCAGGGTGCCTTACATGGTTGGGCATGGGTGATGAGATACTCATCAACATACGTGGGGACAAAGTGGCGGACAGCGAGCCCCCGGCTCACCATGCCTTCATAAATTTGGATTCCGTCCGGGTCCAAGTCACCAAAATGGATCAACGTTTGGGGTGGCATGTGCGACATGATGAGCTGGAAGGCCCCAGTATTGTCTCCGGGAAGAAAGAGCAATGTCGCATTGGGAACCGACGGGAAATCCACGAAAGCACCTTTGTTCTCAATGGAGAAGAGAACCCGGCTATTAGGAGTCTCAATCTGTTTTATGTTCCCCCAGGCACGTTCAGGAATTGCAATTTCACCGAAGATTGCCATAAGCCTGTCGCAATCGACTATTTCACCGGTTTGGAGAATCATTCGTGAACCCGGGGGCAGCCGGAGCCTAGTTAGTTCATCCACGGTAACCTGAGCTTCGGCCAGCGTTTTGGATGGCGGCCCAGCGCCAACTTTCGAATGCCGACGGTCCCAAGCGTTGAGTGTTCTTCGGTTGATGCAGGTTACCATGCGCGGAATTTGGTTGGCTTGTGCACGCTTGAATAGACTCCAAGCGCCGGCGTCTTCTGGTGAATAGCCAAGACTAGCAAACGCGACCAGGTCTTCCCTCCAGGCGGGCCAGTGCTCAGAAAGTCGTTTCTCTGCCACCAATCTGCCGGAGTCCGTGATGGCGAATTCGTCCCGCTTTGACGTGTGGGTGATCCAGCCGTGAACGGCAAATGCGTCAATAACCCTTTCGTTACGGCGGAGTCGTTTGACGGTTGGACCCAAAACCAGTTCAGCCCAGACCACATCCTCAAGTGCTGGGATTTTCATGATCTGGTTCATAGAATTTCCGGCGTCCCCTTATGATTACCTGACGTCGATTGCCGACCTGCTTCCGCGAGAGCACATAGTGGGTGAATTTGCCGGAAGCGGCAACGATCGGTGCCGCGACGACCAACTGAATTGACAAACCGGTGGATAGCGCCTCCAAAGTTGCATGCGAGCTGGGATCGAGGCGTGCGGCTTCGTCCAGAAAAAGAAGACGCAATGGTTCGACCCGTTCCCGCAAGGCTGCTTCTTCTTCCCAGGCCCGCAACAATATGATGAGGACGGAGAGTGCTGCCCCCGTCATCTCACCAGTGGATCCTCCCACCAGACGCCATTTACCCTGACCATCGCCGACCTCAATGAGGAGATTCACGAACCGGCGATAGTCCAGGGCGTTCTCCGTCGTCAACTCCTGCCCGGTGCGTTGTTTCCAGAATTCCTGCAAAGCCGTTTTGGGATCCTTTTGGCTCTCTGAGAACAATTCCTTTTGCTGACGCAGGCCGTCCAGAATCTCCAATTGTTCCGGAATTCGTTCCAAGCGGAGTCGGATGCCTCTGACAGTCCCAAAGTGCACTTCCTTGAGGTCATTGGACCACCGCAGGATCCGCTGCGTCCGCTTGTTGATCTCCGAATTAATTGAGTCGGCAATCGTGTCGATGTTATTTCTGAAGGCCACTTGCTGCTCGTCGAGTCGCGAGGTCAGCGTTGTTATCTTCTGGGTGAGCGCTTGGATCACGACCTCGGGTTCGCCGCTGTCCGCAATGTTGTGAGGTTGGATTGTTCGAATTAACGCGCGTACGGTGGTCCGGATATGCAGCAGATCCGAAGCAGCAACGGTCATATCCTCAGAGACCTTAGCTGGAATAGCGTTTAAAACTTTGCCATAATCTTCCACCTGCTTCACGGAATTCCTCAAGCGCTCCAAGGCGGCTCCCAGATCAGGCAAATCACCGTCGGGAAGTTTTGAAAGTTCAGCGAGTCCACTGATGCTGGCCCAAACAGTTTGGAGCACCGTGTAACTGGCAATACCAGCCACGCGTTCATTGTCCAACCGTGTTTTGAGCGGGGTGTTGATAGCAACGGCAGTTTCGTTCCGAGAAATGCTTGAATTGATTGTTTCCTCTGGTGCGCTGAAGGATTCCGTGATTTCCTGGAATTGACCTGCCAGTTTGGTGATCTCCGTTGCCAATATCTTGGCTCTTTCTGTAATCCCCCCAATTTTGGAATTCAGAAGGTTGATTTGCTCCTGAATCGCAGATGTCTCCGACTTCAGCCAAGACAGTGAACGTTCCGCACATTCGTCTGCAATGCGATGAGTGTGCCTTTTGAGTTCATCCAACTGTTCGACGATAACCCCCAACTCAGTAGCGTCCCTCTTGACCTTCTTGATGTGCAATTCCAATTCTTGCAGTCGTCTTTTTCTGGCGGCCTCGCCCAATACAGGTCGCTCCGGGACTCGGGTAAGGCGGGTCGCGTTATCCGAGTCCACCCTGTGAAAGTCACCCAGCTTTGCGGACACGATTTCATTTGCCGGATCCTTGGATGTGGTCAGCCAGATTTCTGTCAGGTTCGTATCCAATTTGACGAACTGGCTCGCGGCCTTTTCCATATCTTTGACAATTAAACCGTGGACCAGCGCGCCGAGCTTGGCTTCCACTTGGGCCGCCTCTTTCAGGTCATCCAAATCGGCATAACGCTTAAGGGTTGGTGTTCCGCCAAGCTTTTCCGCCAACCTAACCAACTCGGCACTGGCCCCCTGATGATTTTTGAGTGCGGTTTGTTCTGCCTCATTGGCCCGCAGCACGTCCTTGAGCTGCCTTAATTCTTCCTGAATCCGGTCGGTTTCAGATTTGATCAGCGCTTCCATTCTCCTACCAGTTGGATCGGCGGGTGACTCCATCTGCAATTTTTCCAACCCAGCGATTGCCTTTTCGAGCTCAGCCTTTGAACTATTCAGCGGTTGTATCTTTGCGTTCAATTCATTCAGTGTGCCGGCCAACTCTTCGCCCTCCGTTTTCAGTCCCTCTTCTTGAACTCGTTTTTCATCAAGCGACGTTTGCAGGTTGGAAAGCGCAGCGCGCTTATCTGCGTCATGCTTTTCCTTCTTCTTCAGCAGATCCTGTTTTTCCTTTTCAAGCTGTTTCAAGGAACTCACAGTCGTTTCAAGGTTCGTTTCGGTCAGATTGAGCTTTTCGTTCGCGGCCTCCTTTTCCCGGCTGATGCTGGTTCCCAGAGCTGTAACATACGAATTGAGGTCATGGAACAAGGTGGCAATCCGGGTGTATTGCTCGTTGGACGATTTCAGCTCATTCTGCGTTTCAATGCAGGAACGCAAATTGTCGTGCATCAGCCGACTTGCATCCGGGAGTTTTTCATACTCTGGCAACAGGTAGTGCTTCAGGCGATCTACCAGCGCCGATGACATCCCGCCGGCCATGCTGGTTTCCAGCAGATGCGCAAATTGGGAACGTTCCAGATCTGTGGCCATCGCCAAGGGGATTATACCCAAGTCGTACAGCTCCCTGAAATAGGCAATCAGCGTGGGATGAGCGTGAAATTCCATGCCCCACTCGCCGGCGCGCTGCTTCAGTTCATTCAAATTGCAGGTCCACTCCTTGTCGCCTTCAGTGAACCGGAAAAAATCCTGGACGTTTTCCCGTTCCTGCCATCGCCGGACGGTGAACACATCCAGCGAGATGCTGTTGGATTCCTTTTGCTTGGTGATGTGGACGCCAGCCAGAATTATTTCATCTGCGAGCTGAATTTCCAAAGCGGCGTAAGCGATAGGTTCGTCCGGTTGCAACCGGTGATAAATCGCCTCCTCGGCATGCTTTTCGACGGTGACCCTGCGGCTGCGCAATTGTTTCTTATCTGGCATCAATGTCACAAACGCCGCAAGGAGAAGGGTGCTTTTGCCGGACCCATTCCCGCCTTCAAAAATGGTGACATGATCATCAAGATCGATTTGGGCGTATGGCAGATCGAGCCAATTGACCAGAATTACACGGCGAAACTTGCTTGGCTTATTCGGTTTCATGATTGGCTTTAACTTCGGCGTCCTTGGGTGTAGCGACAGACTCAACTTGGGTGACGAATTGATCGAACCGATGGATCGGGCGTTTGCATCGAAACCGGGCTCCGCTTGGGTCCAGCAGGGTGAGGAAATTTAACGCGGCCAGCTTTTTGATTGCGTCCAGCACGGTCTCGCGCATTTTCGCAGGGTGCAAGTCAGTCTTCACCCTCGTTTCGGTCATGACGCGAGCAATGTCTTCCATGGTTTTTAACGCCTCTAGGCGGGCTATCACGTGGTCGACGCTGATTTCTCCCGTCCCTCTGATTCGATGCTCGGGATCTCGATACAAATGTGCAATCGTCAGTGCGACCAGCATTTCCCCTTTGCTAAGCTGGCGTTGACCAAACATGGCTCCTTGGGAAACGAGATAAAAATACCCCTCGGCGCCTTCCAACAATTCAGCCTCGTACCTGCGATAGAAAGGCGCCAGCTCCGAATAGTTGAGCTTCACGAAATCAAACAATTCCACGTCCTCGATGGAAAGATGAACTCCGCGCCGGAGTTTGTGATCGGCGAGCGGGAAAAGTGTGTTGGCAATAGCCTTTCCGAGGCTTTCGTGGTCGCTCATTTTTGTATCTCCATATCTTGGATCTCTGCGGTGCCCCGGACTTTCGTCCAAGCGTAATCCTGAATTGCGGCGATTTCGTGGTTGCTCAAAAGGCTCTGCATGGCGATTCCGGCGGCGAGGTGCAGTTCTTGCCACGGAACGCCTTCCAAGGATGTCAGGATTTCTGAAAAGCGGACTGAATCTCTGGTTTCGAGATCGGCTTTGACCCGATCGGTAATCCCAGATGCAATTCGGGCCGCTATGCCTGCTTCCAGTTCAAGTTCCCCAATCGCAAAATCCTCTCGCTGTCGCGTGGGCCGTTCGGCCGGCGCTATCAGGAACGAATTGTTCAGGTGCAGGATTGCAGGCTCACGACAAACGGACAGGCAAGGAGTGGTTTCGTCGAACAGCATGATAAAGTTTTTCAGACGCTCCGCTCCTTGCCGGTTGGGGTCCACCCGGACAACATTCCGGAGGAAACTCTGCGCGTTTTGGTAATGTAGCGACCAGGCTTGCATGCGCGCGTGGGTCCACTCGCTGATCTGATTTGTTCGTTTCAGGATTCCATTGATAGCGGCCATCGCATCGGCGTTCTCCGCATCTCGCGCCCGCACCAAAATGTCCAATGCGATCTCCTCAGTTTTGTTTAGACTTCCAAGCAGCGTATCCCGAAGCTCCACGATTGTCTGCATGGACTGGTCCAGCAATACGACGCAGGGATCGATGGCCTGATCCGCTTTGGTCTGAACGAGCTTGAAAATCTCTTCGCGCACGGCTTCATGCCGAAGGTCGAGGCTGGATTGGTAGCGCAATATTCGTTCGAATGCCCCTTCCACGAAATCCCGCACCGGAACAGTGACGAGATTGCGCCACTCATCGGCGCTGGTTGCGCTGCTCGCTTTGCTCGCGATTTCAGACATCCGAACGATTGCTTCGCTGATGATCGCTTTGAGCGTTTCCTTATCGAACTGCAAGTTCCGACTGATGACCTCGCCAATGGCTCGTCCCAGCGACGTTAAGGAGAAGATGGGTTCCAGCGCGGAGAGTCCGCCGCAGTCTGATCGAACAATAATGTTGGATTTATGAAGACTGTTTATTGCCGCGCGCGCCCGGGCCTGGGTTCCGTTCGGATCCTTCGATTCGAGGCGATCTATCGACTGAAAATAATTGGCGAGCTCACTTTCAGAAACATCCTGTTCCTGGCTTTCGATGGCGTAGAGCCGGTAATAAACGAGCAGCAGCAATGCCAGTTGGGATTTCGAAAGCGCGATTTCAAAATCCGAGGCTAGAAAACCCGTAAGAATCTCATTTAATGTCTTCAGCTGACTTTTCTCCACAAGTTAAGATCTGATGTTCCAGCCCGATAATGCAGGGTACCACTGAAAATTGCCAGACTCGTTTGTGAAGGAAAATCGTCCGGTGATCTAGCCTTGTTGGTCGCTGCACACAGGAATACTGACTGACTGGACAGTACGCGGAAGCCAGTCGCCGCAGTCAGGTGACATCACATGTCGCCGACGGGAGACGCCAATGCTCCAGCAGCAATGCACTGGCTTCTGCAAAATTAAACCCGACCGCACCCCGTTCCCATTCCTCAATCGGTTGGGGGCCGTCCCAAAAGATCTCAAAGCCTTTTCTTTGATGACACGATTGGCCGGCGGCACTTCTGCAAGCCAAGATTTTTCTGAGAATTGACTGGGCCTTATTTTGAATGATAAAGCTCGATCACCCGTTCTGCTTCCTGACGCGAGATGACCTTGGGCTGAAAAATTTCAAAGATGTGCTCTCGCGGGCTGCGCGAGCAGCATAAAATTGTCATCAGATATTCTTTGCGCTGTGGTAGCGTCAGCTTTTTACCTGCCGTGCTTTGCTGGTAGGTCGAAGCGATGTGAAGCCAGATTGCGATCTCCTGTTCCGGGTCGGAGTCTTTGCGGAAGGTTTCCTCCCATGCTTCAAGGGTTTTTGGATAAACTTCGTCCAAGGCTGATTTTAGCTGTCGAAACAGCTGTCGTTTTTCTTCGTTGAACGGAGCGTGTTTAACCTTCCCATCTAAAGAAATATCCTTGTCAGAAATCCAAACCCTACCAACCCCCACCACATCAGCTTCGACCATGTCAGGAGCAAGCTCGGCCGCTGGAATGATCGAAATATTGTTGCTGACCAAATCGTAAATTTTAACAGTTTTTCCCATGATTCAGATTCTTTCAGCACTACGCGTCTTTTAACAATTTCTTGCCAGCGGATTTTACTTTTGCCCATCTCGCTTTGGCTGCGGCTGAAATCTTCGCTCTGGCCGCTTCGCTCATCGTCCGCTTCACAGGCTTGGCGACCACTGGAATTGAAGCAGCAGGAACAACCGGAGCTTCAGCAACAACAGATGGCGGTTTTGCCGGATCACTCTTGGCTGCCATTCCATTCTCTGCCCTGACCATTTCATCCAGCAACTTCTTAAATTCAGCCAGACCGGTCGAGGGGATGATGATGGTGTCTCGTTTCCCTCCCACCTCTTCAGTGATGCGTAGGAACCGGCCACGAGGATTTTCTTTGAGCGTCAGGTGGAATGATTTGCGCTCGATGTGAATCAGTGCGGATCTGAGCGTGTCTTCCTGAACAAAGGGACGCGGCGGTTGGGAGCTGTAGGGCGGACGATAAGGTTGGCGATGGAAAAACGAGGACTGATCGTCTGAATTCATGTTGTGCCAGTGTTGTTAACCAGGTTTTTTCCGACCCGATTCCGCATTGCCCACACCATATCAGTCCGCCTAGCCAAAGCAAAACACGAAAAATGCGTCGATGCGGCAAACCAGAGATGCTGTCATGTGATTCTCAACGCCTATCAAATCCCCGTAAATCTGGTATCATCTCTGCATGGACATCGATCTGGCCAGTTTTTCAGCTACACAGAAACAGGCGCTTTTCGATTTGTTAATTCTGGCCATGTATGCGGACGGACACCTTTCATCGGCTAAAGATGAGCAACTCCAGAAATTGTTGGTTGGAATGGGATTTGTTGAGGAACCTGCCCGCCAACGTGAATTTGATGCGGCCGTGACCAGAATCAGACCCAGTGTTCAATCAATCTACAAAGCCAAGGAACTGGCTTTGGGATTGGCCGATGAATTCACGCTTCGCCCACAACAGAAGCAGGTTTATGCGGCGGTGGAGCAGATCATGACTTTTGACAACAATATCAGCACTTGGGAAAACACGCTGCTCATGGAATTGCGGATGAAATTTAGGCTATAAAAACATGAAATCCTCTTACGAAATTGCGATGGAGCGTTTGAATAAAAATGCTCCGACCATTAAAACCACGGCGAAACAGAAAAAGGAATTGGCGGAGCTGGATTCCCGATACGCCGCCAAAATTGCAGAACGTGAAATTGCGTTGAGTCGGGAAATAAATGAAGTCCGTGATGCTGAAAAGGAGGAGATGTTGCGCGATCAACTCGTTCAAGAGCGCAAGAAACTCCAGGCTGATTTGGAGGAGAAAAAGGAACGGGTGCGGAGTGGGAAGGGCTGAATGGAGAATGGCTGGCGTGGGCGTATCTACCACTGACTGCCTTTCTGTTCTTTTACTACGACGGTCTCTCGTGTTTCACGCCGTCTAGAAACCGTCAACTGCACTCACGCTCACACCAGCCAAAGCAAGCTCGTCCTGTTTCTGGGGATGTCAAGCTGGCCACAAAATAGCCGCAATTTCCTCAATAAAACCCGCAGTTTTATCTTGTTGAGTCATTTCCATCCATATTTAATAGGGGTTCGGTAAATATTAACAACAAAGCACACAATAAAATCATGGCCAAAGCTCTGACCAAATCACAAATCGCCTCTGAAATCGCTACGAAGAACAGCCTCACCAAAAAGCAGGCTGTTGAAATCCTAGAACAACTCGCTGCGCTGGCCTACAAACACGCCAAGGATTCATTCGTCATTCCTGGTCTCGGCAAGCTCGTTCTGGTCAATCGCAAAGCTCGGGTCGGCCGTAATCCTGCGACTGGTGAAACGATCCAGATCAAGGCCAAGAAAGTGGTCAAGTTTCGGGTCGCCAAAGCTGCCAAGGACGCGATCTTGGGCGTGAAGAAATAATTTCTAGAATTCTCGCAAAGGCACTCTGATTATTTCGGGGTGCCTTTTTTGTTGGGTTCGCCGCAAAATTCACTCAGGTTTCGGCGGCATCACAGCAAACCACTTTTCCGCCTCAGCCTTTGTAGCGAGTCCTTTGTAATGCTGGTGGATCATGGCCGGTGAATTGCCGGCCTGTTGTGAGGTCAGATTTTCATTTGCGTGCAGGGCGTAATGGTAGGTGCAAAAGGCATGGCGTAGACCGTTATGCTTCCTTTCCACGGACTTTTCTTCAACTTTGGCTGCTTCACAGAGCTCGACAATTTTTTGTTGAAACGTCACTTCATGCCCTCCCCACAGCAGGCCGGATTTTTTTGCACGATAGCATTCAAGCCATTGTTTCAATGCTGAACAAATCTCGACAAGCCGGCGCTGGCGTGTCTTGCTTTTGCCAGCGGTGATTTCAATGTGATCCGGTATCCGCCAAATGTCTGCCCAGTCCAAACGCAGTAATTCTGCGGTGCGCAGTCCAGCCAGTCCCCCGACAGCAACAATCGGTCGCAAAGATGCCAAATCATCTTTTGAGGCGTTCAGCAATGCCTGGAATTCGGCGGGTGAATAAAAAGTGGTTTCTGAATTATTTGAATTTTCAGTTCGCAGGCCATCCGCCTCGGCCAAGCGATGCGTCAGGGGCAGATAATCTTTACGAACTGCCCATGAAAGGAATTGCCTGATAAACGCACGGTAATGATTGCGACTCTTGGCGGAAACGGCTTTGCGCTGATTACGGGATTTGGATTTTAATTTTCCTAGCGCTTCAATGAATTGATCCAAATGTGCTTTTGTCAGGTCACAAACAGCGTAGCCGGGAAAAGTGGCGGCAAATTTCTCAAGTTGCCGCCGTCGGTTGTAGGCATATTTGGACGAAAGTTGTGCTCGTTGGCCATGGTTGGCTTTAGTGTGCTCATCTCCAGCTAGCAAAAATTCTTTTACTGCTTCGTGAATGTCGATGCGCGTAACGGTCGCTACGGTTTTAATGAAGCCATCAACAGCTTCACGCAATGTCCGGCCACCTAATTTTTTGGACAACTCAATGGATTCAGAAACAACCGATGAAAGTGAAAGGCGTTGGCCTTGCTGCCGGTATGAATCCAGCATTTGGAATGCGGTGAGCGCATCTCGCGCCTGGGCGGCAGTTAAAGCAGCGGCCGGACTGCCTTCTGCCAATTCTTTTGCCTTTTTCTCTGCCGCTGCCAAGGCAACGCTATATTTCGTAAAATTCACCAGATGACGTTTCCCGTCTGCCCGGTAGGCGATCCGGTAAAAAGCATAATTTTTCTTTTTGCCGTAGATGGTGACCTCGGCTTTCCGGTGGCGAATGACCTTTGGAAACTTCATTTTTGGTGGTTCAGATTCGCCCGAAATCTGTGCGGAATCTGTGCGGGAGTCAAGCAAACCCTCATTTTCCAAAGGAAAAGTGGTGCGCATAGCAGGACTTGAACCTGCACGCCTTACGGCACTACCACCTCAAAGTAGCGTGTCTGCCAATTCCACCATATGCGCAACGTGAGGAAAATAAAGCTTTTGGTGGTCGGGGGAAAGTCAAAAATCGGTCCGGTCTAACCATTTGTCTAACCGCACACCCAAAACAGAAAAAATCCAAGCGGTTTCAAAGGGTCGGACATGGGCTGTTCCGGATGAAAAGCACGCGAATTATTTACGCCGTTTTCAAGTCGGTTGGCAAAACACGGTGGAAGAATTTGGGGACGGACGATGTGAACCAAGCACGCGAATTGTTGGGCGAGGAAATCAAGCAGGAGGCGAAGGTGGACTGGAAACGGTCACGAACACTGAATCTCCTTGAACTGATCCAGCACTACGAATCCAACCCGATGAATCTGGCTCCCTCAACACTCAGAACCCGGACGTTGTTGCTTAAAGTTTTCAAGGAGACGTGGCCTTATGGATTGACGATGAAGGTGCGTGACGTCAAATCGTTCATGTTGCGCTTGTGGCTGGCAGAACGACGCAATGCCCGTAATTTGAAGTCTGCCGGCATGAACAATTATTTGCGGACGCTACACGGATTGTTTGGCCTTGCAGTTGAAATTGGAGCTATTGGGGCAAACATCGCCCTTGAAATTAAATTGATCCGCGAACCAAACCCCGACCGATTAACGCCGACTTGGGAACAAGCGCAGACAATCATCGAGGCGGTGAAGCGCCCACGAAGCAAGCTGGCTCTGACTGCAATGTTGTTGTTTGGGATCGGTCAGGGTGAGTTGAAAAATCTCCGGGGCGAACATTTTAATTTGGAGCAGAACACGATTACAATCCGCCGCCAGAAAACACAGAAAGTTTTCACCATACCAATTTTTCCACAGGCTCGTTCATTTGTGGAAACATTGCGTAACGATGGCCGGCTGGAAAACGGTAAAAATGTCTTCGACATGTGCAATCCTCGTGAAGCTCTGGTGATCACCTGTGAACGTCTTAATCTGTCGCTGTTCACGCCAAGAAGTTTTCGACGCGCATTCATCATCCGGGCACTGGAAAAGGGGATTGATCCTCGTGTCGTGGCAGCTTGGCAGGGGCACCGGGACGCTACGCTCATTCTCCGCGTGTATGGTGCCTGGGTAAACAACGACCACGCCCAGAGGATGGCAGCGTTGATGACCTGACCAAACACCAGCCAGCACAACAGCAGCGTGGAAAGATGGAGCCGGTTTCCAAATTATGCGCGTTCGAAAGGCATGCCCATCACTCCGGCAAAGCAATCCGCCAGACGTTTGTCGGGTCGCCGGAATTTTGCAGGGCATTGCGCAAGCCGGCGTTTGAGAACTGCTGCACACTCCCGTCAGCAAGGCCGGCATTGCCCTGGTTGTTGTGAATGGCGGCGGTCCAACTGGCCGAGCCGCCTGGGACGAGCTTGAGAATCCCGTTTTCAGGCGCGCTGTCACCGGTGATATTCCGGTCACCATCGAGCAGCCGTTGTGGGAATTCCTCTTTCGCGTCCAGGCCGACGAAGTAACTGAGGTTTTGATTGTTCAGCCGGGCGAAACTGGCGGCGACGATGCGGACGTCCGCTGGACAGATCAAAATCTTCGGCGTGCTCAATTCGTTCGACATGACTTGAAAGTGGTGGAACGTATCCGCGCCGGAGCCGAACTCCTTCGTGCCGCCGCTGGCCACCGGTGTGTCCATCGGATATTTGTCATTGTTGTCGCCGGACCAGATGCGGAAGGCGAGGCCGCATTGCTTGAGATTGTTGACGCATTGGATGCGCGCGGAGTTGGTCTTGGCCTTGGCGAACGCCGGCAGAAACATGGCCGCCAGAATGGCCAGCACGGCCACGATGACAAGCAGGGCGACGAGGGTGAAACCGTTTGAACAGAAACGCCGGGAAGTGGATTTCATGCGTTCACTATGAACCGCCCGCAGCCATTTTCAAGCCATTCTTTGGCTGAATAAAGCCGGATCCCATTTTAAGAATAATTTGTTTTCGCTTTACCTTTTTCTGGGAAATGATTTTCTTCCACCGACAGCCTCTCCCAAAATGAACACACAATCGCCATGAAAAAAAACTCCCTGATCTTCGGTGCGGTCACGCTGGCCCTGATGACCGGCCTCGTCTGGATTAATTTCGGCTGCGGCAAAAAAGAAGTTTCATCCACCCCTCCTTCCAGCCCTGGCTCCGCGCCGACGGTGGCCTCGGCGGTGAAGACGAGCTTTGCCGACGTCACCACGCAGCTTGACCCTGGCGGCAACTTTTTTCTTTATCTCGGCACCGCGCAATGGCTGGAGCATCTTTCGGGCAAAGTGGAGGCTTGGCGGAATAATGTCACCGCCATTCCTGACCTTACGCCTGACAACGCCGCCAACATCAACAAGGCCTTCGACATCGTCAACAATCTGATCAAGGACAGCGGCGTCGAGGATGTCACCGGCATGGGCATGAGTTCGGTCGAGATTGAGAAAGGGATGTTTCGCAACAAAATGCTGCTGCATCACTACCCCGGCACGGGCACCGGCTTCCTCTGGAAACTCTGCGGTCAGAAACCGCACCCGCTCACCGGCCTTGACCTGCTGCCCGCCAACACCGCGCTGGCCACCTTCACGGACATGGATCTGCGGCTGCTGTGGGCGGTGACACAGGATGAAGTCGCCAAGTCCGGTTTCCCACAGGCGCAGGATTTTATCGCCAAGCTGCCTGCCCAGTTTGAGCAGAAGACCAAGTTGAAATGGGACGTGGTGCTCAACTCCCTCGGCGGTGAAGCTGGCTTCGTGCTCACCCTCAACGAATCCAACCCGATTCCCATCCCGCTGCCCGGCAATGCGCTGACCATTCCCGAACCCGGCCTGCTCCTCGTGTTCAAGGTGAATGATGACACCCTCTTCAACCGCATTGACACGGAACTGAAATCCAATCCGCAGGTCGTCAGCGTCGAACAGCCCGGTCTCAAGATGCGGACAATGCCGGTGCCGCTGCCTTTCATCGGCACCTTGCGCCCGAGCGCCGCCAGCAGCGGTGGCTATCTGCTCATCGCCTCTTCCGACGAATTGGTGAACGCCGCCCTCGCCGTGAAGAGCGGACGGACGGACGGCCTCAAAAGCACCGCCGAATTCAAGCACCTCTCCCAAAACATTCCTGAACAGGGCAACCAGTTCACCTTCATGAGCGAACGCTTTGGACGCATCCTGTTTCAAGTCCAGCAGCAGGCCGTCTCCGGCCAGTTGGCGAAAGGCGGCAATTCAGCAGCGCAATCACAGTGGATGCAGGCCTTCTTCCACAGCCGGCCGGCGTTCGCCTATTCCGTGGGCATGAACACCCCGCAAGGCTGCCTGACCATCGGCAACAGCAGCCAGAGCTTTGCCAACATGGCGTTGCTTCCTGCCGTGGCCGTGCCCGCCATGCTCTCCGCCATTGCCATCCCCAACTTCGTGAAGGCCCGGGCTGCCGCCCAACAGCAAGCAGCCAGCACCAGCAATCCTGCCGCCCAGCAAAACACCTGCCTCAACAATCTTCGTCTGATTGATGCCGCGAAGAACCAGTGGGCTTTGGAACAAGGCAAGAAGAACGGTGACATCGTCACTGAAGCTGGATTGATGCCCTACATCGGCCCCGCAGGTCGCGGTTTTCCACGCTGTCCGGCAGGCGGCACCTACACCATCGGGGCGGTTGGTGAAATGCCTAAGTGCAGCATCCCCGGCCACGTGCTGCCATAAAGACGATGCGGCTTTCTGGGATTTCACAGTGCGGACGCATCCCTGACGATTATCCTCCAGCGTTCCAGCCCCCCCCCCAACCCAGCTCCCAACCAAGTCAGGAGTTGGGCAGTGGGGTCAGTTTCGGAGTTTGACAGACCATGGTTTAAATCATTTTTATTTTTTGATCCTCAAACTAAGAAATATACCCCACTGCCCAACTCTAAAACCCATGCCTTGTCGTTCCCAAGCCGTCAAATGTGGAAACTGACCCCACCACCCCACTCAATAATCCAGCCCTGTCTTTCCCCAGCCCCTAAAACTTGGAAACTGACCCCACCACCCAACTTTAGCTCAGGGTGGAAGGGTGGAACCAGTTTCCCACTCCATGCAGGTCAAAAAGCCATGTCCTTCCTCCCTACCAGCAATAATAATAAAATTTAGTTGATTGGAATAGAAAACAGGTTCCACTGTTCCACCCTAATCCTCAAAACCTGGTTGAGAATGAGGTCGAGCTGTCCTTTTTACCCAGCCAAACTCGGAAACTGGTTCCACCCTTCCACCCTAAACCTGCACAAGATGCAAAAACAGGCCGAGACTTGGAAATCTTGAATCGTGTATGTAGTTGTATTAACGCCACATATAGATACATGACCCGGCCATTTCGACCTGAGTTTGACTCCCGCGCAGACGTTTGGAATTCACAGAACTATTGATTCTATTAGGTATTTGTGTTTTGCGCCTATTTTTTAGCTCTCAACTCAATGACGGGCAACCCCAGTGAGTTGTTTCGTTCAAAGCTACGATGAAAGATCTGGTCCGGGATGTGCATGGGTTGGCTTTGCGTCGAGATGTGCGGGATTTAAATAATAAACAACAGAAAGCTTGGAGAGGGTTGAAATTGGTCGGACCGGAGGTTTTGGCTGGATGATCCAGTTAAGAATTTGGTCCGGTTTGAGATTTTGACGGCATTTTCGACAGGGCAAAGGAATTGTGCTCTGCGGGTTCTATCCTGCATTGTGCCGGGGTACTTTATTATCCAATTTAATCGGTGTAATCCTCGTTGAGCGAGCGCAGGAAGGCGGCCAGCGGTGCGATTGATGAATTCTCCAAAGAAATGTCCTGAAGTTCCGGCGCGGCATTTCTGACCTCGCCCTGCCTGGCTTTGACCGAGAACTTCTGATAAAATCGGAGCACGTCCTCGATGCTGTCCATCCTCCGACTGGGCAACACCAGCGCGGTTCACCAACTGTCGGAGACCAGCACGTCGCTGACCTCCGGCAACGCCGAGGCCTGGCGGGCAATGTCCGCCGCGATTTTGTGCCAACCCCCGCGTCCAGTTCCAGGCCCGGGCAATCTTTAGCCAAAGCCAACACGTTTTCTCTAATCCAGAAGATTAGCGCTTGACATTCTGCCCGAGCTGGGTTCAAATCGCTTTCGGAGTCAGAATGAGGATTGAGAACAAATCTTTTTTGAAGGGGCAACCGCAAAACGCGAAACGGGCGGCGTTTTCTTCACATCCCGCACAACTGCTCCCCACCCCAGGCATCTGGACTTGCCGCGTCCTCTGCGGCGTGAGCGAAAATAAACCAGCCACCGTTAACCTGTCCGTCAGCGTCACCATGTCAGTCTAAAAAAACCGCCAACCAACCACAGAATTATGAAAAAACTATTCCGTCTGATTCTCCTCACCACATTTCTTTTCAACGGATGGGGTGCCCGATCACAGGATTCGGGGGATGCCTATTACTTCTTTGCGGCTGTTACAGTTGATCAAACGCCAGGGACAGGTGGGCAAATGGATAGCTATTATATCACAGAAATTAAACAAGTTTCCAAAAGTGTCTTCGATAAAAATAACGATTCTTGGTCGAAACAAACGCGTGATTGGGTGAAGAAAAACATTGCTGGGGGTTTAAGGGTGGATGGAGACGGATCAGCTTATCAGGCTTCAACTTTATTCGGTGATGCCTCGCGCGACAATGTGGAAGCCCGGCGCGAGCAATTTATAAGTGGTGCAAAAGTGAATGGCATGAAGATCCATAATTTCACATTCGACTTCACCACCAAATCTGACGCGACTGGCAATTAGTGGCAGCCAACCGGAGCCAGCCGGTCAATGCGACGGTTTGGCGACGCCGCAACCGCAACAAAAAGGATATTCACGTGAAAGCTTTGAGAATCTATATCTTGGCTCTTATTTCTGTCTCTGTAGTTTTATTGATGTCGGGCTGTTGCACGATGAAACAAAATCCTCCGGCTGGGGACAATAATGCAGGTGACGCCGCCACGAATGTTTATCGGATAACCATTCCCATAGAACCCCTCCCTTTGAATCCGACAAACGGCAATCTGTCTGTGTTTACCGACACCAATTACCCCAACACCGAATTCATCCTATCGCTCAATCAGTTTGATGCCTCTGGCAATGTCCAATACGGGGTCGGCTCGGCCAACATCCAAGGGGACACTTACGAGGAAGTCGTTGATTTCAAAAAGTATTTTGTCAGCCCAATACCTTTGGACAACGCCGACGGCAGCACCGATTATGCGTTCTTGCATGTTGGCATGGCCTATCGTGCCAAAATCCAGTTTGTATTGCTTAACGGCAGCATCAATGCTGGTTTTTCGGGAATCACCGCAAGCGCAACCGCGTCGAATATAACAGGAAACATATCGTTTTCCCTCTTTGGCCTTGATTCGTCAACTGCCCAATCTTCAATACCCATGCCCTCGGCGATTACGCCGGATAAAATTGAAGAGTATTTTCAGAGCCTCGCCATTGTGAAGAATGTCGTGAATGCGGGTGGGATTCCGATTAGGCCGCAAATCATTGCAATCAACCCCAACGGACACACCATTAATGAGGTGATAAATGCCTACTACCAGAAATCTTTGACGATTCAGACGAATTCACAGGGCGCCTTTATGGGAATAAAGTTTCAATGAACCGATTGAGGAGGCTATGATTTTTAGATTTCTGAAATCGCATTTGATTGTCTTACTTCTCATGCTGGCGCTTGCTGCCTCGGCACAGACTTTAACCATCCTGTCGAGCTTTTCGCCTGGCATCTCAGGTGGCGCTACAAACATTGACGGTGCCATGCCGGAAGCGGGATTAGTTTTATCAAGCAACATGTTGTTTGGAACAACGTCAACAAGTGGGACCAATACTACGGGCACGTTGTTTGCTGTCAACACAAATGGCACAAGTTTTAGACTTTTACACACTTTTTCGGCAACTCGGTTTAATTCATCCGCTAATAGATACACCAACATTGATGGAGCCAACTCCTATGCCGCATTGGCTTTGGCGAGCAATACATTGTATGGGGTAGCTTCTTATGGCGGCACAAACGGTAACGGCACGATTTTTTCCATAAATTCAGATGGATCTAGTTTTGCAGTTCTTTACACATTTGGAAGCGGCGTTGTAAGTGGTGGATTCCTTAACAACAGCAATGGGGCAAATCCGCAAGCGTGTTTGACTGTATTTAGCAACACCATATATGGGACGACATCCACCGGCGGCACAAATGGCTATGGGACAGTATTTGCTATTAGCAACAATGGCACAAGTTTTAGGATACTACATAGTTTTAAGCACTCTGAAGGGTCATACCCGGCGGCTGGGTTGGTTTTATCGGGTAACACCTTATTTGGGACCACGAGTGGAGGTAATAACTTTGGCCCAAGCATTGTGTTTTCCATAAACACCGATGGCACAGGATTTACGAATCTATGTAATGTCACAAACGTCTTCGGCTTTCCTGCTCTTCTAGGCGGGTTAGCCTTATCCGGTAATATATTATATGGGACTGCGGCGCAAGGCGGAACAAACAATCCTACGACTGGCACGGTTTTTTCCATTAACACAAATGGCACTGGTTTTACTAACCTGTATAACTTTTCTGCACTTGACCCAGTTTACGATAAAACAAACGGCGATGGCAGCTTCCCCGGCGGATTGATTTTATCCAGTAACACCCTGTTTGGAACGGCGCTAGGAGGAGGAATAAACGGATGGGGGACTATCTTTGAGGTAAATACAAACGGTTCTAACTTTCTATGTTTGTATAGTTTTAGTCCCGAGACATACGACCCTCCTCTGTTAAGTAATACAAATAGCGATGGGGTAGATCCTAATTATGGGCTGGTTTCACTTGGATACAATCTTTTTGGGACGTGTTTGGGAGCCGGCACAAATGGCAATGGCACAGTATTTAGTTTGCTAACTTTACCTTGTATTAATGTGCAGCCACAGACCTCATTGATTGTAACAAGTGGTTATCCGGCTGTATTGACTGTCTCCGCATCCGGGCCGCCACCTCTTGTTTATCAGTGGCAGAAAAACGGAACAAACCTATCGAATGGTGGAAATATATCTGGCTCGGCCAGCAATACGCTCACCATTGGTGTGACAAGCATTGCGGATGCGGGAAATTAAACAGTCATAATTACAAATTCATTTGGCAGCATCACCAGCACGGCAGTAGTTTTAACCGTTGTTCTGATTCCTCCAATCATCCAGCTCCAACCGATAGGCACCAATGTTGTAGCCGGAACAACCGTTCAGTTTTCAGTGACAGCCGGTGGCTCAATCCCTTTATATTACCAGTGGCTCTTTAACGGACACACAATCGCAGGGTCAAACACGACGACATTACAAGTTCAAAACGCAACCACAAATCAAACCGGTTACTACGCAGTGGTGGTTGATAACTCTTTTGGCGTCGTAACTAGCACACTAGCGTATTTGAGTGTAGAAACATACCCTTCAATTATCAGTCAAAGCCCCGCCACCAATTATCTTTATACGGCTAGGGGCGCGACTGAAACATTGAGCGTCATTGCGACCGGCACTGCTATCCAATACCAATGGTTTAGCAACTCGATTCCAATTGCTGGATCAACATACTCATATTTAATACTATCTAACATTACATCTGCTGTCAATGGATGCCTCTTTTGGGTTGTAGTCAGCAATGGAGTAGGTTCTGTGTCCTGCGCGCACATTCAACTTATTGTCACCATGGCCTCTCGGCAACTTGCTACTGGCTATTGGCAGGGTGTTGGCTATTGGCCTTATTGCGCGATGACCAACACGATAAAAGTCGGCCCACCTGTTGGCACATTGGTATATGCCGTGCAGGAAGGTTTGTCAGAGTATCCAACCGATAGTTCAAATGATGTCTATAACTTCATCGTTGGTCCAATAAATAACGGCGGCAGTGTTGATGCAACTAATTTTCTAATCAAGTGGGGACCATTCTTTGACGATCAACCCCGGACGCTAACTTATGTAATAATTCCACCAGCTACAATTACCAACTGGGCTCAATTCGCCGGAGTTTTGTCCGCTGACGGAACCAACTATGATGTGATGGGGGACAGCTTGATGAATTTACTACCATATCATCCAGCCGATACCGTGGACGGCAATATAGTTGTCAATATAAACATGCTTCCGTCTAACACCTCATCGTCAATTGATGGACAAATTACCATCAACGAATTATCGGCCTATGCTTCGGCTTGGAAAAATGGAAGCTATTGGGCTGTAGATCCAAATCCAATCCCAATTAATTACATGACCAGCGCTGGTTTGATCTGGCGAACAAGCGGATTTTACAGAATAGACACCTCACAGTCCCCGCCAGCCTGTTGGGTTAGTGTGCCTCCGCCAGCAGGGTCTGCCCAGTTAGCAATGGTTTCACAAGAAGTGGTGCAAGCAAAACCAAATGGAGGTCCCATCCCACATGGAGGATCTATAAGCACCGCAGTATGCAGCATGACCAATATTTGCAGTCCGAATGCGCCTTTCGTGGTGACTTTAACCATCAGCCCAGCAAATACAGTCGGCGCTTATGCGGTCCAAGACCTGTTCCCGGTCGGATGGGTAGTCACAAATATAAACGCCAGCGGTGTTGTTGACAGCTATAATAACGAAGTAAAATGGGGTCCATTTTTTAACAACACCGCACAAACTCTTACATATCAAATTACCCCACCATCCAACATTCTCGGAACAAATTCTTTTACCGGCATAGCATCTTTTGACGGAACTGGAATTGCGATAACCGGCGTTCGGCAAGTCATTTCGAGCACAACCCCACCAGTTTTTCAGCAGTTAACAAGATCGAACGGAGTTTTGACATTGAATTGGAGCGCAGTGCCGAGCTTGAACTACCAAATTCAATACAGCACAAATTTGGTTTCGACAAACTGGTTCAATTTGGGCAGCCTAATCTCGGCAACAAATTCTTCAATTTCCGCATCCGATTCCATGACTAATTTACAGAGGTTCTACCGTGTCATGCTGGTGCAATGAGATGTAAAATGCATAATGTATGACAAAGAAGAAATCAAAATAGGCACTGTTGCAACCATCAAGCGGCGGCGGCAGTGGTGACCCAAGACCATCTCCATTGCCAAAGCCAAAGTGATTGGGCTAGTTTCATTTGGTTTACAGAATGCCACTATACAACGCATAAAAAAACCTCCCAACAATAGGGAGGTGTGATTTCAGTAATCTTCCGGCAGCAAGACCGTCGTGGTCGCGCGACTTGCTTCCGTGATGATCCAGAATGTCGTGCCGTTGGCGGCGCGATGCGCGGACAAAACCCGCATTCCGCCCACCAAAGCCCGGTCGTTGACTTGTTTATCCTCGGCATCCAGTTCACCCCAATCGCCAACTACATGGCCGAGCACATGGACTTTCACAATGCAGAACTTAGCCAAACGTGAGGCTATGTCCTATACCCCCCTCCCCCACCCAGAGAATCCCCAATAAAAGTGGGATAATATATTGGTGACGGAGTAGCTTTTAGTTGCTTCGACAAAATCACTACGCCCAGCCCCTTGATTCATTTCGAGGGGCTGTTTCGTTTCTACAACACCCCCCTCACAAAAAGGAAATATATGAGTCCGCAAGCTGGTTGGATTCTGCAAGAAGAAGTCGTCCCAAGGCTCCGTTCAGCAATCCCAAGGAACGTGAGACAGATCGGTTATGAAGATGCCGACGAGCTGGTTCAAGACTCAATCTGTATCGCTGCCAAACTCCTGGACAATTGCGAGAGAGCGAACAAGAAAGTCACGGCCGGAAACATCGCCTACTACACCATCCTGCACATGAAAAGTGGCCGGCGTAGTCATGGCAGTTCAAATGCTGATGCTCTTGGAACCGGCACACAACTCCATGGCAGATCAACCACGACGAGCCTAGATGAGCCGGTTGATGGGGCTGAGTTGGGGGAGGAATTCAGCGTCAGCGATGTGTTTAGCACCGACGACGAAGATCCGGGGCAAAAAGCTGCAAGAAAAATTGATTGGGCGGTTTTCATGGCGAGCTTATCGGACAGGGAAAAAAGTGTCGTCGAAGGTTTGTTGATGGGTTTGAACGGGTCTGAAGTTGGGCGGGCATTGGGTATTGATCCCTCATCAATCCGGTATTTTAAACAGAGGTTGGCCATGAAAATCCTGGAGCATTTCGGCCATGACATATTGGCAGAGATTAGGAGAATGCCGGGCTGGAAAAATAGCCTTAACTGTAATCGGGAAAAGCTGGCGTGCAGGAATCATCGCCGGAACTGAAACCCCCACCCACCACCCTCATCCTTGGCCTTGATCCTTTTTGGGTTTTGGCTGTGGATAGGGGGTGGGGGTGTTTTAAAGTGCCGTGGAAATCCTTGTTTTAGCTATGAGGTCTTGGGTTAATTGGATTTTCGCCAATTGGCGAAAGGCGTTTGGCAGAGCCGAAAGCCTTAACCCAAGCCTTTCAGCCGGTCGAGCGCGGCTTGACGGGATGGAATTGCCGTGAACGGAACGGAATGGCAAAAATCCCGGCATGAACACCATTACGCTGAACCTCACCCTTACTGGCCAAATCACACTCGATCCACAAACGCTGGAGCAATTTTTCCCAGCGCTCCCAACACCGGCGCCGGCACCAACGACAGCACATCCATCACCGCCCAAGCTCGCATACTCCGTCAAAGAAACGGCTCAGATGCTTGGCGTATCAGACAAAAGCGTTTACCGCCTAATTCAACGTGGTTTGCTGAAAAGTAGTTTGGCGCTCCGTCATAAATGCATACCGCTGGCCGAGATTGAGCGATTTTTGAAGGTGACGACGGGGTGTTGAGTTGCATTCCCAGAACAATCAGGCAAAAAAAATTGACAAACGCTAACCCTTGGATAAAATTCCCATTCACGTATCAATATGCTGAACATGGTTCAGCGGGGGTAGCAGCAGTTTTTCGATCAATTCGATAACGCCCATTGTTTTACGGACGCGGTTTAGAACCCGGCTTGGTAACCGGCACTTCTTTGATGCTTCGATAGTGATTCGCCTATCATCCCCACCGATTGTTGGTTTATTCGCTGAGAGGCCACGCCTTGAGGACGCGCAGAAACCATCAATCTCCGAATCTGACCGATATTCCCGCACTGGCGGGCGGCACGGCAGGCGTAAAATGCCGGAGCCAAAAAAACAGAT
>Ga0302270_10001425_pt1 | contig 24144 bp, 19 predicted proteins | sample III_Bog_E2_3_FD_198773 | JGI IMG/M metagenome (GOLD analysis project Ga0302270, IMG submission 198773) | Peat permafrost microbial communities from Stordalen Mire near Abisko, Sweden - III_Bog_E2_3 | ecosystem: Environmental > Terrestrial > Soil > Wetlands > Peat | place: Sweden: Abisko... | reverse complement strand
TGGTGGCGGATGCGGTGCGCCAGGCCGGCCTTCCCCATGTGGTCTGGGATGTGAGCCGCGAAGGCGCGGTTTCGGCGGACGCCATGGTCCAGCAAATCGACAGGGCCAAGGAATTGGCAAGCGACATTCCCGGACAATGGGGATTTCCCAGGGGTTTGATGGTGCTCGAAGCGTCTTCCATGAAGGCACCGGACTGGGCCCGCTTTCCCTGGAAGCACTTGTTGGACGGAGCCGACATGGACCGGAGGGCGATCATCGCCTGCCGTCAGCGTCCCGACCTGCCCCTGACACGCTGGACCATGGAAGGAAGGCTCCGGGAGCTGGGCCCGCTGGACCTCGCGCTGGCCCGGGACCAGTGCGCCGACTTCCTGGCGGGACTCCCCGGAGAGCCGCCGGGCGAGGAGGAGCTCGAGTCCGTACAGTTCCTGACCGGGGGATGGATCGCCGGTCTACACCTCGTGAGGACGCACCTCGAACAGTCGAGGCACCCCTGGGAGGATCTCCAATCCCTGCGGCAACGGTCTCCGCGCAGCGTGCGCGACCTGGCCGGGGGACTGCTCGCCGAATTGTCCGAAGAGGAATCGTCGTTCCTCCTGGAGACCTCGGTCCTCCCGATCCTGGACACCGGCCTCTGCGACAGCGTCCGCGACAGGGACGACAGCGGACGGATCCTGTCCGGACTGCGCGACAGGACGCCGCTCCTGGAGGAGGCGGAAGGCGTTTGCCGACACCGCGCCCTCTTCGTTCCCGCCTTGCGCGAACTCCGCGAGGGAAGGGGCATGGATCCGATACGCGCCCATCGCCGGGCCACCCGTTGGCACCGGGAACGCGGCGAGGTCGCGGCGGCGGCGGAGCACGCGTTGGCGGGCGGGGACGTGTCCGCCCTGGACGCGCTGGCGGAACGGGCGATCGAGAACATCTTCCGGGACTCCGACTTTCCCACCCTGCAACGCTACGCCCTGCGCATCCCCCGCGAGTGGGCCGCCGACCGTCCCTTCCTCTCCCTGTTCCTGGCCTGGGCCCTGTTCCACATGGGTCGGGAAAAGGAGGGAGCCATGCACCTGGACCGAGCCCGGCATCTGGCCATCACCCGACCGGAACTGGCCGACGCGCGCTCCGTGCTGTCCCACGCCGCCTTCCTGCGCTCGGTCCTGTTGCGCCTGGAAGACCGGGTGGAGGAATCGGTCCGGGCGGTCCACGGCGCCGGCGTGCTCACCCCCGACGGATTCCTTCGCGCTTCGCTCCTTGTCCAGGAAGGCATCGGCCTGTTCCGGTCGGGACGGACGGAAAAGGCCGGACGCGTCCTGACCGACGCCTGCGACCACGCGGAGGCCCATGGCCACCACCTGGCGTTCTTCGGGGCGGCCTACACCCTGGCGGAGATCCACCGCATGCACGGTCGGATGGACGCGTGCGACCAGATCCTGGTACGCGCCGAATGCTACGCCCGCAAGGCACCCGAGCGATCCGGACCGGTGTCCGGCTACGCCTCCGTCGCCCGGGCGCGCTGGCACATGGACAGGGGGGATTTCCGGGCCTGCAGGGAGTTCCTGGAGAAGGGGCTCGACCAGGGTCGACGTTGCGACAACGTCCGCATCCTCCACTACGGTTTCCACCTGAGGGCGTTGCTGGAACTGCTCGAAGGGGATCCCGCGGAGGCCTCGAGGTCGGCCGGTCTCGCCCGACTGACCGCGCAGCGGACCCGCATGCACTGGGCGGTGGATCTGGACGACGTGGGCGCCTTGGAGGCCAGGATCCGCTCGGCCGGCAACGCGCCCCCCTGCGATTGGCTGGAATCCGTCCTTCCCCGGCTCGGCGCCCCGTCGCTCTCGAACTGGGATTGCCTGCGCACTTCGTTGGGCGTATTGGTGCAGGTGGGGCGGGCGGAACTTGCCTCCGCCCTTTCCCACCGCTGGACCCGGTTCTTCCAGGAATCCGGCATGCAGGGACTGCTCGCCGAGACCTGGCTATGGAACGCGGTGGCCCACGAGGCCGCGAGCCGTCCGGATTCCGCGGAGGAATCCCTTTCCCGATGCCTGGAGTTGGTGGTTCCCAGGGGATTCGTGCTGCCCTTCCTGCTCGCGGGCCCTTCGCGCAGGCACCTGGATTCCCTCCTGGATCGCCGGATGCGCGACGCGGCTTCCGGGGAGACGTGGCTCCTGGAGCGTCTTCGCGGATCGGAACCGGCGGCCCCGGAACCCGAATGCGGCCCGGTCGAAGGCCCCCTGAGCGGCCGCGAGACCGAGGTCCTTCGCGCCCTTTGCGGAGGCCTCTCCAACCGGGAGATCGGACAGATCCTGTTCGTGGCCGAAAGCACCGTCAAGAGCCACGTCAAGAACATCTTCGCCAAGCTCGGGGTGGCGAACCGCACCCAGGCCGCCGTCCGCGCCGAGGGATTGGGCGTCCTCCCGGCGCGGGTGGCGTGAAAATCCCCCTTTCGGGGGATGCGCGGGAGATTCCGCGCGGCCATCGTTGGAAGGAGGACGGGACGTTCCTCCCGAGGTCCGGGAGGGGACCCGGCGGGAGGACGGAAAATGGCAACTCGGACACGCGTGGCGCTCGCCCTGGCGGCTTTGGGGTCGTCCGCGGCCTTCGCGGACGGCTACACGGCGGCGGACATCCAGTACCTCATCGGACCGGACCTGTCGAAAGACCATCCATACGGCCCGCCGAACAACCCGATCGACCTCTTCACCTTCGAGGTGGCCAACGGTTGGGCCTACGGCGACAACTTCTTCTTCTCGGACATCAACAACGCCCCCGGCTTCGACCGGAACCGGGCGGTGTACTCCTACAGCGAATGGCATCCGCGACTGAGCGCGGGAAAGATCACCGGCAAGGACCTGTCCTTGGGACCGATCTCGGACTTCCTTCTGGCCGGGGAGATCGACATGCCTTCGGGGTTCGAGCCCGCCTACCTGTTCGGGCTCGGGACGGACTGGAAGATCCCTGGGTTCGCCTTCTTCGGACTGAACGTCTTCGCCCGGAAGGAGTGGGGAATGCCGTCCGTCGGCCTCCAGGTGAGCCCGTACTGGCTCCTTCCCTTCAACCTGGGCCCGGTGAAGATGTCCTTCGGCGGATGGTTCGACTTCATGAGCGGAACGGGGAAGCAGACGATGTGGTGGCAGACCCAGCCCACCCTATACGTGGACGTGGGGAACTTCTGGGGCGATCCCGGTCGACTGGAGACGGGGATCGAGTACGAGTATTTCCACAACTTCACGGGCGTGAACAACTGGATCTACAACCATCCCCAGTACGTGATCAAGTGGAACATCTGACGTCGTCCGTCTGAGATCGGGAGGGAATGTCCGGTGCGGATATCGATGAAGGGGATCACCAAGAGGTTCGGGGAGCTCGCCGCCAACGACGACGTGGACCTGGAGGTCGGCGAAGGCGAGGTCGTGGCTCTCCTGGGCGAGAACGGGGCGGGCAAATCCACGCTCATGAAGATCCTCTACGGGTTCCAGTCGCCGGATTCCGGGACCATCGAGATCGAGGGGAAGCCCGTCCGGTTCTCCTCGCCACGCGACGCCATGGCCGCGAGCATCGGGATGGTCTTCCAGCAGTTCAGCCTGATCCCGGCCCTCACCGTGCGGGAGAATCTCCAGCTCGCCTACCCGGACCTCCCGATGGTCCCGGCGCGCGGCGGTGGGCAGGACGAGCGGCTGCTGGCCCACCTCAAGCGCCTGGCTCCCGACCTGGACCCGTCCGCCCTGGTCGCCGACATCCCGGTGGGCCAGATGCAACTGGTGGAACTGGCCAAGGTGCTGAACCTGGAAGCTCTGCTGGTGATCCTGGACGAACCGACGTCCGTCCTCACGCCCATCGAGACCAAAGGGCTGCACGAACGGGTGCGTCAACTGGCCAAGGAAGGGCGCTCGGTGATCCTCATCACCCACAAGTTCGAGGACGTGTCTTCCTGCGCGGACCGCGTGGCGGTGATGCGCCACGGGAAGATGGTGGAGAACCGGACCGCCGTCGGGCTCGGCGCCCAGGAATTGTCGTCCCTCATGGTGGGCGGCGCCAAGGTGGTCCCCGCCGTCCGGGTTCCGCCTCCCGCCAAGGACGTCCAGCTGCTCGAGGTCCGCGGACTGACCGCGGGCGACGTGTTCTCCTCGATCTCGGGGATCAGCTTCATGGTGGCACCGGGAGAAATCCTGGGGATCGCGGGCGTATCGGGGAACGGCCAGGACGTCCTGGGAGCCTGCGTGGCGGGGATGCGGGAGGTGGCTTCCGGGGAAGTGATCCTGGAAGGCGTGGCCGTCCAGCGCGGCAACGGGGGCGTGCCCGATCCGACCGTGGTCGGCTTCATCCCCGAACGTCCTTCGGTGAACGGAGTGGCGCCGGACCTGGACCTTTCGGTGAACCTCGCCCTCAAGGGAATCCCCCGCCTCCCCTTCTGGATGGCTGGACGGAAACCGTCCGCCGCCGAATCCCTTCCCCTTCTGGAAGCGTACGACGTGCGGCCTCGCGACCCGTCGCGACGGGCCCGAGACCTTTCCGGAGGCAACCTGCAGAAGCTGGTGGCCGCCCGCGAACTGTCCGGAGCGCGGAAACTGGTGGTGGCCTGCTACCCGACCATGGGTCTGGACCTTTCCGCCACGCAGGCCGTGTACGCTCGGCTCTTCGCCCACGCCGAGGCCGGGGCCGCGGTGCTGTGGATCTCCGAGGAGCTGGACGACCTGCTGCGGTTCGCGCACCGGATCTCCGTCCTTTCCCACGGGAAGATCCTGGGCACCGTGGCCGCGGAAGGCGCCGATCGGAACCTGCTGGGCCGGTGGATGATGGGGGCGACGGCATGACCCCGACCATCGCCCTGAGGCGCAAGGCGCTCGCCGCCCGTTTTCCGTGGTTCGAAGGGAGCCTCTCCGCGCTTTCCGCCGCCCTGGTGTTCTTCCTCTCCAGCCTGATCTTCTTCGCTCTCCTGGGCCGATCGCCCTTCCTCCTTTTCGGCGAACTCCTTTCGGGGTCCTTGGGGAGCACCTACGGGATCACGGAGACGCTGGTCAAGACGATCCCCATCCTGCTGTGCGCCTTGGCCACGGCCTTGCCCGCGCGCCTGGGCCTGCTCACGGTGGGGGCGTCCGGCCAGTTCTACATGGGGGCGTGGTGCGGGACGGCAGCCGTCCTGCTGTTCGGGCACAGCCACTGGGCCGCCATGCCGCTCATGTTCCTGGGAGCCTTCGCGGGGGGAGCGTTCTGGGGTCTGATCCCGGGGTTCCTGCGGGCCAAGCTCGAGGTCAACGAAACGCTGGTGACGCTTCTCCTCAACTACGTGGCATCGCTCCTGGTGGACTGGGTGGTCTACGGGTCCTGGCGCGACACCACCAACCTGGGCTGGCCCGCCACGATCTCCTTCCCCGAGTGGGTGAAGCTCCCCTTGCTGATCCACGGCTCGCACCTGCACTCGGGCCTGATCCTGGCGCTGCTCGCAGCCGTCGCCCTGCACATCGTCCTCTCCCGGTCCCGATGGGGCCTCTCGCTTCGCATCCTCAAGAGCAACCGCAAGCTGGGCGAGGGCGTGGGCTTCTCCTGGACGGGAAATGTCGCCCTGGTCATGGGCATAGGGGGGGCCATCGCGGGGCTGTCCGGCATCCTGGAAACCTCCTGCATCCACGGCCGCCTGGAGTCGGGGATCGCCCTGAACTTCGGGCTCACCGGCTTCCTGGTGGCGTGGATGGCCGGGCAGCACATGATCCGCATCATCCCGCTGGCCTTCGTGATGGGGGCGCTCCTCTCCTCCGGCGACGCGCTCCAGCTCTACGCGCAACTCCCCGAAGCCACCGCCGTCGTGCTCCAATCCATCCTCTTCTGCAGCGTGCTGGCGACCGGCGGATTCCTCCGGCGCGGGAGAACCCCATGACCATCCTCGAACTTCTCCTGGGAATCCTGCTTTCCGGCCTCCGGTCCGCCACTCCGCTCCTGCAGGTCCTCCTGGGGGAAACCATCACCGAGCGCGCCGGGGTCGTGAACCTGGGCGTGGAAGGACAGATGTTGTCCGGTGCCTGCGCCGGATTCGCCGTCGCCGCGGTCACCGGGAGCCCTTGGGCGGGCCTTCTCGCGGGCATCGTCGCGGGAATGCTGCTGTCCTCCGTGCACGCGTTCCTGGTCCTGGTCGCGGGCGCCAACATGTTCGCCTCCGGGGTGGCGGTCTGGCTCCTGGGCGGAGGCCTCTCCGCCTTCTTCGGGATCCCCTTCGTGGGACGGCGCATCGACGGGTTCGCCTCCCCCGATTTCGGCGGCGCGGCGAAGTTGCCCCTGGTGGGCCCCATCCTGCGGGTGGCGACCCCCAGCGTCCTGATCGCATTGGCCACCTGGGTCCTGTGCTCGCTCTTCCTCTACCGCACCCGCGCCGGTCTGCGCCTGCGGGCCGTGGGGGAATCCGCGGAATCCGCCTCCACCCTGGGCATCTCCCCCCCGAAGGTGCGCTGGGCCGCCATCCTCGCGGGGGGCGCGCTTTCCGGACTGGGAGGCGCGAGCCTGTCCGTGGACCTGGTGCGCAACTGGGTCGAATGGATGACGGCGGGGCGCGGCCTGGTGGCGGTGGGCCTGGTGATCGTGGCGCGCTGGAATCCCTGGTACGCGCTTCCCGCCGCGCTCCTCTTCGGAGTGGTCGAATCCCTGACGCTGCGGCTCCAGGCCCTGGGCGTGACCATCTCCCCCTACCTGCTCTCCACCCTCCCCTACCTGGTGTGCCTTGGGGTCCTCGTGTGGGGATCGGCCAGGGCGCGATCCAAGGGCGGCATGCCGCGCGACCTCGCGCAGGTCTTCTCGAAAACCGAGTGAACGTCCACCAACGGAGGAACAACATGATTCGACGGATCCTGTCCACATCCATCGCCCTGGCCGCGGCCACGGTCCTGCTCTCGGGCTGCGACAAGAAGGAGGAGTCCAAGGCCGGCGGAGCGGACTCCGCCAAGGTCGGGTTCATCTACGTGGGTCCGCGCACGGACTACGGCTACAACTACGCGATGGACCAGGGGCGCCTGGCCATGGAGAAGGACATGGGGATCAAGACCGTCTACTTCGAGAACATCCCCGAGAACGCCGAGGTCGAGCGGGTCATGGAGAGGATGATCGGCGACGGCATCAAGATCATCTTCGCGACCAGCTACGGCTACTTGGATCCGGCCCTGGAGGTGGCCGCCAAGCACCCGGACGTGATCTTCATGCACGGCGGAGGGTTCAAGCTCGCCCCCAACCTGGGCACCTTCTTCGCCGACATCGACGAGGTGGAGTACCTGTCCGGCATGGCGGCGGGAGCCTGCACCAAGACCGGGAAGCTGGGCTTCATCGCGGCCCACCCCATCCCCCAGACGCTGCGCAACATCAACGCCTTCACGCGGGGCGCCCAGAGCATGAACCCGAAGGTCTCCATGAACGTGGTATGGACCGGTTCCTGGAGCGATCCCACCAAGGAAGCGGAGGCGGCCAACACCCTGGCCGACCAGGGGATCGACGTGCTGACCATGCACGTGGACGGACCCATCACCATCGCCCAGACCGCCGAGAAGCGAGGCATCATGGTGTGCGGCTACCACGCCGACGCCTCCCAGTTCGCGCCCAAGGGCTGGCTCACCGGAGCCGCCTGGAACTGGGCCCCGCTCATGGAGAAGATCGTGAAGTCCATCCAGGACACCACCTGGAAGAGCGCCAACCTGCGCGGCAACATCCGCGACGGCTACGTGAAGCTCGCCTCCTACGGGCCGGCGGTGCCGGATCCCGTCAAGACCAAGATCGACTCGGTGGAGAAGGCCTTCGTGGCCGGCACTCCGCTCTGGATCGGGCCCATCGCGGCCCAGGACGGATCGGTGAAGGCCAAGGCCGGAGACACTCTGACCCGGGCGCAGATCGAGTCGATGGACTTCCTGGTCAAGGGCGTGATCGGCTCGGTGAAGTGAGGCCACCGGTGTCCGGCATCTCCATACCGGCCGATCCCTACCGCTGGCCCTTCGACGGATCGGCGGAACCGGACACCCTGGCCATCGTGGTCATCGACATGCAGACCGACTTCTGCGGGAAGGGCGGGTACATCGACGCCCAGGGGATCGACCTCTCCGCCACCCGCGGAGCCATCGCTCCCATCGCCGCCATCCTGGAAGCGGCGCGGAGGATTCCCGAGATCCTGGTGATCCACACCCGCGAGGGCCACCGACCGGAACTCGTGGATCTCCCCGAGAACAAGCGCTGGCGCTCCGAGCGCGTGTGCCCGGGAATCGGCGAACTGGGACCCATGGGACGGATTCTGGTGCGCGGCGAACCCGGTTGGGAGATCATCCCCGAGCTCGCCCCCGCCCATGGAGAAATCGTGATCGACAAGCCGGGCAAAGGAGCCTTCTTCGCCACCGACCTGGAACACGTGCTGCGCACCACCGCGCGCACCCGTCTGGTCCTGTGCGGCATCACCACGGACGTCTGCGTCCACACAACGCTGCGCGAAGCCAACGACCGCGGCTTCGAATGCCTGGTGGTGTCCGACGGCACCGGCGCCACCCAACCCGAGCACCACGCGGCGGCCCTGACCATGATCTCCATGCAGGGCGGCATCTTCGGGACGGTGGCGACCTCGACAGCGGTCGTGGATGCCTTGGAGGCGCTCCATGCTTGACGGATTCCTGCGACTCTCCATTTCCGACGAATCCAAGGGCTGGGCGGATTGGCCGGAACTGCGAACGGGCGTGCGCATGAGGATCCTGTGCGACGGTCCGACCCCCGGCGAGCGCACCGCGTTGCTGCACTACGATCCGGGAGCGGAAGTCCCCCGGCACCTGCACGGAGGGCAGGAATGGCTGCTGGTGCTGGAGGGAGTCCAGGAAGACGACACCGGCGCCTACGGACCGGGAACCTGGATCTCCAATCCCCAGGGCACCTTCCACAAGGTGAGCTCGCCCCAAGGCTGCCTGGTCCTGATCCACTGGAGCGCCCCGGTCGAGTTCCAATCCGACGATCCGGAAACCACCCCAAAGGAGAAGACGCGATGACAGGTCTGTCCGTGGAGGCCCTCCCCTACAATTGGCCCTGGGACGGGCACGTGGGAATGGAGAAGGTGGCCCTGGTGGTGATCGACATGCAGACGGATTTCTGCGGCCCGGGCGGCTACGTGGATTCCATGGGCTACGACCTCTCGCTGACCCGAGCCCCCATCAAACCCATCTCGCGACTCCTCGAAGGGTTCCGGTTCCGGGGAGGGACCGTGATCCACACCCGGGAAGGCCATCGCCCCGACCTGTCCGATCTGCCCCCCAACAAGCGTTGGCGCAGTCGCCGGATCCACGCCGGCATCGGAGACCCGGGTCCCTGCGGCAAGATCCTGATCCGCGGCGAACCGGGATGGGACATCATTCCCGAGCTCAGTCCCATCGCGGGCGAGCCCATCATCGACAAGCCCGGCAAGGGAAGCTTCTACGCCACCGACCTGGAACTGATCCTGCGCGTGCGGTGCATCACCCACCTGATCCTCACCGGCATCACCACCGACGTCTGCGTCCACACCACCATGCGCGAAGCCAACGACCGCGGCTTCGAGTGCCTCCTGGTGGAAGACGCCACCGGCGCCACCAAGCTGGAAAACCACCTGGCCGCCATCGACATGGTCCACATGCAAGGCGGCGTCTTCGGCGCCACGGCCACCTCGAAGGCGATCCTGGACGGTCTGCTCGCGGTGGGGTGAGGCTCGGACCTCATGGCTGGATCGCCGGACCCGTCCCCGGGAAGTATTCGGTATGGCTTTCGCCGGTGCGGCCGTAGTACAGTACCCTCTTCCCCAGGAACGACACCTGGTATCCCGCGCATCCGGCCCCCACCACCTTTTCGCAGAAGCCCTTGAACGTGTAGCCCGAAGCTTTGGTCTGGGCTTCGCGGATGGCCTCCCTCACGATGCCGGCCTCGAAGCGCTCGGCAACGGGTGCCGATGTCGGGGTGGCATCCAGAACGAGGGATTGCCCGTCGGGCAGGTAGAAGGTGCGGGTCGAGCGACGGAAATCGACCGCGTAGCCGTCGAACCCGGCTTCCATCAGGAGTTTCACGATCTGTCCGAAGTCCTTGGTTCCGGATTCGGAAGCATCGATGGTGGTGCGGGCCAGCTCTTTCCAGTTCGTGTCCATTGCGCAATTCCTTTGCTTGGTGTGGTTTCCTCGGACGGGGAGGGAATTCGGTCAGTCGAGGGGTTGGGAAACAAGGTCTTTCCTCTCGAGGATCCCGAGCAGGGTCTTCACCAGTCCCGTGCGTTCGTCGGGAGCAAAAAATGGCCCCGAAAAGGAACTAGATCTATCCCCACCGGAGGTACCCATGAAGATCCCAACCCAATTCGCCATCCTGCCCTTCGCCGCCACGGTCCTTTCCTGTTCCTCCTCGCGACCCGGGATCCCTCCGATCCCCCTGCAGGACAAGCTGGCCGTGGTCTCCGTCCACTTCGACGGATTCTCCGACGCCAGCGCCGCGCCGGACGAAAGCCGTCGCAAGGAGCACGGCCCCGGGCTGGACACGCATCAGGACCCCGCCTCCCTCGCCGACGATCAGGTCGCGCTGGACAGCGTCTGGTCCCGATTCGGAGCGGGACTTCCCGCGGCTCTGGGCGCCTCCATCGAGCCCATCGAGGAGATCGTCTCCAATCCCGCCTACGCCCAGATGCCCGCCAACGATTCCTCCCGGTCCAAAGGCCTGGAGCCCAGCGGTGGCCTGAAGCCGGTCTCCATCGCGGACCCTGCCAAGTTGCAGAGCCTCGCACAAGCCTTGGGCGCAAGCCGACTCCTCTTCGTCGAATGCTGGGCCGACTACGACACGGCGGCCACCACCTCGGGCACTGCCGCCTCGATCGTCGTTGCCCCCGTTCCGACCGCGAAGGATTCCGCCAAGCTGGCCAAGGACACATCCAAGATCGCCACCGATTCGGCCAAGATCGCCAAAATCGCCGCGGATTCCGCAAAGGCGACGCCCAAGCCTGTTCCCGTGGTGCACGGACCAAAATCCGTCAAGGTCGTCCTTCACGTGGTGCTGCGCTTCTACCAGCCCGGCAAGGGCGTCTACTGGACGGGCCGCTACCTGGCCAGCACGAAGACGTCCTCCGCACTCCAATCCGGCGGCGTCCCCTCCTCCTTCCTGCCCGCCCACCTCGCGGAGGCCGTCAACCCCATCCTAATGCGCATCTCCCAAGACGTGGCCATCGGCCGAGGAATGTCGGACTGAGTACCTTCCGTACTCCATGGACGCCCTCACGACCGCCTTCACCAGCCATTCGCGCCACTTCGACGACTTCCGCTGGGTGTATCCGGTCCTGTCCCGGCGTTCTGGGGGGCTTTCCATCGGGGTGAACCTCAACCCCGACAAGGCCTGCAACTTCGACTGCCCCTACTGCCAGGTGGACCGCCGCGGCCCGGCGCCTTCCGCCGAGGTGGATCCCGCCGGGTTGGAAGCCGAACTGCGGGAGATGTTGGGACGCGTGGCCGCCACCGGCCTCGAGGAGGTGTTCCCCGGCGTGCCCCCCGAGCAGCGGAAATTATCCGATGTCGCGATTTCCGGGGACGGAGAGCCCACCATGCGGATGGAATTTCCCGAGATTTGCCGCCGTCTGTCCCAGGTGCGGGAGCAGTGGATCGCTTCGGGAGGCATGGCGTACCGGCTGGTTCTCATCACCAACGCCACCTTGTTGGACCGGCCTTCGGTGGTCGAGGGGCTGGGGGTGCTAACCGATGGCGGCGGCGGGGAGATCTGGGGCAAGCTCGACGCAGGTACGGAATCCTTCTACCGGAAGGTGAACGTCACGCGGGTGCCTCTTTCCAAAGTGGTGGACAACCTGGGCGCCACGGCAGCGCGTTTTCCGCTGCGCATCCAGACCTTGTTCTTCGAACGCTCCGGCGAGAGTCCCGACGAGGCGGAGGTGGACGCTTGGCTCGGGAACTTGGAAACCATCCATCGCAACGGGCCCCTGCTCGGAGTGCAACTCCACACCGTGGCACGCGCCACGGCGGTTGCGGGTTGCAAGCCAATGTCCCTGGAATGGCTGACCGAGGTCGCCAACCATGTTCGCTCCCGGACAAAATTGGATGTCGAGGTCCACTCCGGGGTGGAAAGCGGATCTTTCACCCAGAGTTGATTTCCTGGGGCCGGCCCAACAATTCCCCATAACCCAATATTTTTCAATGGTTTGTATGAGTTTGACCGGTCATTGAGGCCCAGCCCATCTGGGCTGCGAACACCTTAGATCCCCGTTGAGCATCTACCGGACCTTTTTGTCCGATTTGTATGTAAATTGGAGTTGTGCATCTTAGATTTGTCTAATCCATTGCTCTAGGAAAGGGGAAACGAGGACCATGTCATCCGAATCCGACTCCAAGATGATCACCGTCGACGCCACCGAGGCCGTGGCGATGGTGGCGCACAAAACCAACGAAGTGATCGCCATCTACCCGATCACCCCTTCCACCCCCATGGGCGAATTCTCAGACCAGTGGTCGGCGCAGAAGAAGCCCAACATCTGGGGCACGGTTCCTCTGGTGATGGAGTTGCAGTCGGAAGGCGGCGCCTCCGGAACGGTGCACGGATCCCTCCAGACCGGGGCGCTCACCACCACCTTCACCTGCTCGCAGGGTCTGCTGCTGATGATCCCGAACATGTACAAGATCGCCGGTGAACTCACCTCCACGGTCTTCCATGTCTCCGCGCGTTCCCTGGCCGCCCAGGGGCTCTCCATCTACGGCGACCACCAGGACGTCATGGCCGTGCGCCAGACCGGTTGGGCCATGCTGTGTTCCAACAGCGTCCAGGAAGCCCACGACTTCGCCCTGATCTCCCAGGCCGCGACCTTGGAAAGCCGCGTCCCCTTCATCCACTTCTTCGACGGCTTCCGCACCAGCCACGAAGTCAACAAGATCCTGCCGTTGACCGACGACCAGATCCGACAGTTCGTGCCCGCCGACCTCGTGGCCGCCCATCGCCGGCGCGGATTCTCCCCCGAGAGGCCCTTCATCCGCGGAACCGCCCAGAACCCGGACACCTACTTCCAGGGCCGCGAGAGCTCCAACCTGTTCTACGCGGCCATCCCCGGCATCGTGCAGAAGTGGATGGACACCTTCGCGGGTCTCACGGGCCGCCGGTACCGGCTGTACGACTACTTCGGAGCCCCGGATGCGGACCGCGTGGTCGTGCTCATGGGTTCGGCGGTGGAAACCGCCGAGGAAACCGCCAAGGCCCTGAACGCCAAGGGCGAGAAGGTGGGCGTGCTGGCCGTGCGCATGTTCCGTCCCTTCGATGCCACCCTCTTCGTGCAGGCCATCCCCGCCTCGGTGAAGCGTTTGGCCGTGTTGGACCGCACCAAGGAGCCCGGTTCCGCCGGCGAGCCCCTGTACCAGGACGTGGTCACCGCCATCTCCGAGCTGGGCCGGTCCTTCGAGATCGTCACCGCGGGGCGCTACGGCCTATCCTCCAAGGAATTCACCCCGGCCATGGCCAAGGCCGTCTTCGACGACCTCAAGGCCCCGTCGCCCAAGCGCCACTTCACGGTGGGCATCAACGACGACCTCACCCACCTGTCGCTCTCCTACGATCCGTCCTTCAACGTCGAAGACGCGAAATCGGTCCGCTGCCTGTTCTTCGGGGTGGGCTCCGATGGCACGGTGGGCGCCAACAAGAACTCCATCAAGATCATCGGCGAGGAGACCGACAACCACGCCCAGGGCTACTTCTTCTACGACTCCAAGAAGTCGGGCGGACTCACCGTCTCGCACCTGCGCTTCGGGCCCAATCCCATCCGCGCCCCGTACCTGATCGAGCACGCTTCGTTCGTGGCCTGCCACGCCGAGAGCTTCCTCGAGAAGGTCGAGATGCTGAAGTACGCCGCTCCGGGTGCCGTGTTCCTGCTGAACACCACCTGGAACAAGGACCAGATCTGGGCCAAGCTCCCGAGGGAAGTCCAGGAACAGATCATCGGAAAGTCGCTCAAGTTCTACGTGATCGACGCCTACCAGGTCGCCAAGGACACGGGCATGGGCAACCGCACCAACACCGTGATGCAGACCTGCTTCTTCGCCATCTCCGGAGTCCTTCCGGCGGACGAGGCCATCGCCCAGATCAAGAAGGCGATCAAGAAGACCTACGGCAAGCGCGGCGAGGCCGTGGTGCAGCAGAACTTCCTGGCCGTCGACAAGTCGGTTGAGAACCTCTTCCAGGTGGGCTACCCGGACAAAGTCACCGCCAACCACTCCCGTCCTCTTCCCGTCCCGACCACCGCGCCCCAATTCGTCCAGAACGTGATCGGCCCCATGATCGCCTTCCGCGGCGACGATCTCGCCGTGAGCGAGGTGCCCGTCGACGGCACGTTCCCCTCCGGGACCACCAAGTACGAGAAGCGGAACTTCGCGCTGGAGATCCCGGATTGGGATCCGTCCATCTGCATCCAGTGCAACAAATGCGCGTTCGTATGCCCCCACGCCGTCATCCGGCCCAAGCTGGCCACGCCCGAGGCGCTCAAGGACGCTCCCGAGACGTTCAAGCACGTTCCGGCCAAGTTCTACAAGGAATACCCTGGGACGGAATATGTCCTCCAGGTCAGTCCGGAAGACTGCACCGGCTGCGGCCTCTGCGTGGAGGCCTGCCCGGCCCGCGACAAGACCAACAGCTCGCGCCGCGCCATCAACCTGGTCCCGGTGCAGTCCGTGCTGAACCGCGACAAGGCGAACTGGGACTGGTTCCTGAAGCTCCCCGAAGTCGACCGCACCACGGTCAACCCCAACAACGTAAAGAACAGCCAGCTGCTGCAGCCGCTGTTCGAATTCTCCGGAGCCTGTGCGGGTTGCGGCGAGACGCCCTACGTGAAGCTCCTCACCCAGATGTTCGGCGACCGCGCCCACATCGCCAACGCCACCGGTTGCAGCTCCATCTACGGCGGCAACCTGCCCACCACCCCGTACACGACCAACGCCCAGGGCCGGGGGCCGGTCTGGTCCAATTCGCTGTTCGAGGACAACGCCGAATTCGGCCTGGGCTTCCGCTTGGCCCTGGACCAGAAGGAAGGCTACGCCAAGGAGCTTCTGAAGAAGTTCTCGGATGTGCTGGGCGACGAACTCGTGACCGCCATCCTGGGGGCCGACCAGAAGACCGAGAAGGGGCTGGCCGAGCAGAGGCTCCGCGTGGAGCTGGTGAAGACCAAGCTCGCCGGAGACCAGTCCCCCGGCGCCCGCGACCTGGTGGAGCTCGCCGAGACCCTGGTGAAGCGCAGCGTGTGGATTTTGGGCGGCGACGGCTGGGCCTACGACATCGGCTACGGCGGCCTGGACCACGTCCTGTCCACCGGACGCAACGTGAACGTGCTGGTCCTGGACACCGAGGTTTATTCCAACACCGGCGGCCAGGCCTCCAAATCCACGCCCATCGGGGCCGTGGCCAAGTTCGCGGCCACCGGCAAGGGCTTTCCCAAGAAGGACCTGGGCCTCATCGCCCAGGCGTACGGGTACGTGTACGTGGCGCGCATCGCCATGGGTGCCAACGACGCCCAGACGGTCCGCGCCTTCCAGGAAGCCGAGGCCTACGACGGGCCCTCCCTGATCATCGCCTACAGCCATTGCATCGCCCACGGCTTCGCGCTGGAACGGGGCCTGGAACAGCAGAAGCTGGCCGTCCAGTCGGGCCACTGGCCCCTCTACCGCTACAACCCGGAGCTCGTGGTGGCCGGCAACAACGGGTTCCAGTTGGACTCCAAGGAGCCGTCCATCGAACTCGAGAAGTACGTGTACAACGAGACCCGCTACAAGATGCTGCTCGCGCAGGACAAGCCCCGGGCCGAAATGCTCCTGGGCCAGGCCAAGGCGGGCATCGCTTCGCGCTGGACCCAACTCCAGTATCTTGCGGCCCAGAACAAGGAAGCGAACTGATGGCCGATCTCTCCACAACCTACCTGGGTCTTCCCCTCTCCAGCCCCTTGGTGGCGTCGGCCTCGCCCATCTCCAAGAAGATCGACAACGTCCGCAAGCTGGAGGATGCGGGGATCGGCGCCGTGGTGGTCTACTCCCTGTTCGAGGAACAGATCCTCCATGAATCGCAGGAGCGGGACCACTTCCTGAATCGCGCCAGCAACATGCATCCGGAGGCGCTGGACTACTTCCCGGACCTGGGGAACTACAACCTGGAGCCGGACCAGTACCTGTCGCATCTCGCGGCCATCCGGAAGGCCGTGAAGATCCCCGTGGTCGGAAGCCTCAACGGCGTGACCCGTGGAGGTTGGACGGAATGGGCCCGCCGCATCGAGCAGACCGGCGTGGACGCGCTGGAACTCAACATCTACTCCATCCCCGTCAACACCTCGGCCACGGGCGCCGGAGTGGAGGCCCAGGTGGTCGACCTGGTTTCGGAAGTCGCCGCGAAGGTGGCCATTCCCCTGGCCGTGAAGCTCTCTCCGTTCTACTCCTCGCTGCCCAACCTCGTGCGGCGGCTGGGCGAGTCCGGGGCCAAGGCCGTCGTGCTCTTCAATCGGTTCCTGCAGCCCGACCTGGACCCCGAGAATCTCGCGGTGCTCTCCGCGGCCCGCCTCTCGGATTCGGGGGATCTGGCCCTGCCGCTGCGCTGGACCGCCATCCTGTTCGGCAAGGTGGTTCCCGAAATCGCCCTGTCCGGAGGCGTGCATACCGGCCGCGACCTGCTCAAGTCGCTGCTGGCCGGTGCCCAGGTGGGCCAGATGGCCAGCGAGATCCTGACCAACGGCACCGATCGGGTGCGCGAAGTCCTGCGCGATCTGGGAGCCTGGATGGACGAGAACGAATACCTTTCCGTGGACCAGCTCCGCGGCTCCATGAGCCAGCGCAAGGTGGTGGATTCCGCCGCCTTCGAGCGCGCCCAGTACATGCGCGCGCTCGTCTCCCTCGACGACCGATTCATCTGATTCCCAGGAGACGGAAAATGACAGCGGTGAAATTCAACCAGACGGTACTTCGCGACGGACACCAGTCCCTCGCCGCCACGCGCATGAAGACCTCGCAGATGCTTCCCGTGGTCGCGCAATTGGACCAGATGGGCTTCAACGCCCTGGAGACCTGGGGCGGAGCCATCATCGACTCCTGCCTGCGGTACCTTGCCGAGAACCCCTTCGACCGCCTGCGCGCCCTCAAGAAGCTCTCGCCCAAGACCCCGCACCAGATGCTCCTGCGGGGCCAGAACATCGTGCAGTACACGGCCTTCCCCGACGACGTGGTGCGCGCCTTCGTGAAGTGCAGCATCGACGCGGGCATGACCAACCTGCGCATCTTCGACGCCCTCAACGACACCCGAAACCTCAAGACGGCCATCCAGGCGACCAAGGAATTCGGCGGACACGCCCAAGGCGCCCTCTCCTACACCGTCTCGCCCGTCCACACCGTGGATGCCTTCGTGCAGATGGCGGTCGAGCTCGAGAAGATGGGCGCCGACTCCGTCTGCATCAAGGACATGGCGGGCCTGCTCATCGCCCCGGTGGCCTACGACCTGGTCAAGGCCATCAAGGCCAAGGTGAAGATCCCCGTGTCGCTCCACAGCCACAACACCGCGGGCCTCGCCAACACGGCCTACTACGCCGCCGTGACGGCGGGCGTGGATCTGCTGGACACCTCCATCGCCCCGTTCGCGAACGGAACCGGCCAACCCGACACCCTCCTGATGCAGGAGATGCTCCAGGGATCGGGCCGGGAGCCCGCCTACAGCAAGTCGGATCTCTTCGAGCTCATGAAGTACTTCGAGGGGATCTACAAGGAACTGGCCGCCTACACCAGCCCCGACAACGAACGAACGGACGTGGGGATCCTGCGCTACCAGGTTCCCGGCGGCATGATGTCCAACTTCCTCAACCAGCTCAAGGAGCAGGGCATGGGCGACAAGGTCGCCGAGGTCATGGACGAGATGACCTACGTCCGCAAGTGCCTGGGCTGGATCCCGCTGGTCACGCCCACGTCCCAGATCGTGGGCACCCAGGCCATGATGAACGTCAAGATGGGCCGCTGGAAGATCATCGCGCAGAACACCAAGGACATCGTGCTGGGCAAGTACGGCAAGACCCCCGGTCCCATCGACCCGGACGTGCTCAAGCTGGTGGTCGACCAGTCCGGCCAGAAGCCCATCGAGGGCCGCGGCGCGGATCTCCTCGCGCCCCGGATGGACGACCTCAAGAAGGAACTCGCCTCCAAGGGGCTGCCCGCCACGGACGAAGCCGCCGTGCTCTACGCCATGTTCCCGCAGCAGACGGAAGCCGTCTACAAGGGAACCGCCAAGCCCGAGGTCAAGGCCGTGCCCGTGGCCGCATCCACCAGCACGGAGATCGCCCGGTCGCGGCGCGTGTCGCTCACGGTCGACGGCGCCCGCCACGACGTGCTGGTCGAGGAATACAAGTAGCCTCCCATTTCGCTCGAGCGGGCGAAATGGGAACCCTGAGCCCTCCCATTTCGCTCGAGCGGGCAAAATGGGAACCCTGAGCCCTCCCATTTCGCTCGAGCGGGCGAAATGGGAACCCTGACTTCCGCCGATACCTTCGATACAACGGCCCGTTCCCTGAGTGGCCAGCCTTAGGCTGGCTGTATCGAAGGGCGGGCCGCAAAGGTTCGGCAGAACTCGTGCACAGGTCACCTGGGCGCGTATCTTCCCTGATATGCCACCCTCCTCCAACGAGCCTCTTCTCCTGGGCGAATCGCGCGAGGGGCGGGCCATCCACGGGTGGTTGCTGGGGTCCGGGCCGTTGCGGGTTTCGCTGATCGCGGGATGCCATGGCGACGAACCGGTGTCGCCTCGGTTCCTGTTCGAGTTGGTGCGCCGGTTGGAGGCCGATCCCTCGGATCCCCTGCTGGGGCTCGCGACCCTGCGCATCGTGCCGGACGCCAATCCGGACGCCCATGCGCGAAACGAGGCCTGGTGGCAGGAGGGAGAGGGCGTGGGAAATCTGCCTGCCTATCTGCTCCGCCGCGTGCGCGAACTCCCAGGCGACGACCTGGAATTCGGATTTCCCGGAGCCCCATGGGGAGACAATGGTTTGCGCCCGGAAGCCGTGGCGGTGGCCCGTTTTCTGTCCGAAAGCGGCCCGTTGGACCTGCACGGCTCCTTGCACGGGTTGGGATTCGGCGGAGGTCCGTGGTTCCTGGTGGAGTCCGCCTGGGAAGATCGGCTGGATCCCTATCGAGAACCCTGCCTGGAAGCGGCGGCCGTGGAAGGCCTGACCGTCCACGACGTGGACCGCCATGGCGAGAAGGGGTTCCGCAGGATCTCGGAAGGCTTCTGCACCCGCCCGGACAGCGTTTCCATGCGGAACCATTTCCTGTCCGCGAACGATCCTGCCACCGCCTCCCTGTTCCGACCCTCCAGCATGGAGTTCGCGCGGTCGCTGGGCGGGGATCCCTTCACCTTCGTCTCGGAAATCCCCTTGTTCCTGACGCCCGTCCCCGAGGATCCCGCGTGGAAGACCCGCATCGCCGGATGGACCTCCCGCCTGGTCCGCGCCGATCGCGAGGGCAGGTGGAAGGAAGAATCCGAACTCGTGGACTCCCAAGCGCGCGCGTTCGGAATGCTCCCGATTCCGCTCGCCGTCCAGGATCGACTCCTGGAGGTGCAGGTGCGCGCCGCGGTGGATCTGGTCGCCCGGACCCGAGGGGCGTAGGAGACAGGGTGAAGTCGAAGGCCAAGTACCTCCTGCTGCTGCTTGTGGGGTGTTCCAGGAATCCCACCTCGCCCATCGTTTCCCAAGGGATTACGCCGCGCACGGATACATCCGGCACCTGCTCCGGCATCTGCGACGCCTCCGTGCCCAGCATTCCCGTCCTCACGGATTCCACCAGTTACGGCGACATCACCACCTACGGGGGTACGGACACCTCGCTCACCTCCTCCGGCGGAGCCTGCAACTACGGGATCACCGGCATCACGCGCTACGCGGCCATCCAGGTGAACCGCCTGCCCGGCGATCTCCAGGGACAGTGGAACGGCGGGAAGATCTGCGGACAGTGCGCCCTGGTGCGCGCCCGGACGGATTCCGGCTGGAAGCAGACCGTGGTGCGGATCGTGGACAAGTGCCCGGACGGAAACTGCGGCATCGACCTGGGCGGCGCACCGGCCTTCGCCCTCATGGGAAACCAGGCGGGGCGCTACTCGGGGGAATGGTCGTTCGTGTCCTGCCAGGGTCATCCGGAACTGTTCGACGGTCTCCCGCGGATCTGGATCAAGGACGGCAGCGGCGCCAACTGGTCGTTGGTCCAGGTGCGCGATCCCCTTTCCGCCGTCCTGTCCCTGGGCTACCGCAAGGTGCAGTCGCCGGACACTTCCTGGTCGGACATGGCTTGGGCCACCGAGGCGGAGAACTTCTTCAAGGTTCCCGTGGACGTCCTGCAGGATACCTCGCTCTACCAGTTCCGCGCCGAATACAGCGACGGTTCCAGCCAATCCGCGACGGCGCGGGGAAGCGCTCTCGCGGTCGCGCAGGACTCCATTCCGTTGACCCCTTAGCGGTGGCGGAGGCCGAACCAGGCGAGGACGGTGGCGAATACCGCTCCGGCCAGCCAATACAGGCGCTTGCGCCTGCGGCGGAGCGCATTCAACCTTCGCGTGGTGTTGGCACCCGAGGCGATGGGCGCGGTGAGGGGGAATCCCAGGGTTTGGCGCAGATGCTCGGCCGGGTGCAGGACGCCCTGCTCCGCGAGCCAGGCGCGCAAGGCGGCCGCGACCTCCTCCATGTCGGGACGTTTTTTGGCATCGCGGGAGTGCATGGCGCGCACCAGTTCGGAGATCGCGCGCGGACAGGCGGGAACCTTGCCGCGCAGGTCCGGAGCGTCGTGCTTGGCGATGCGCCACATCAGGCCGATGGCGTTCTCCGCCTCGAAGGCGGGCGAACCCGCGACCAGGAAGTGCAGGACGCTGGCCAGGGCGAAGACATCGGTGCGCCCTGTGGGCACTTCCCCTTCCACCTGCTCGGGAGCCATGTAGTGGGGCGAACCCAAGGTGGTCCCGGGCTCGGTGTGGGAGACCTCGGATTGGAGGCGGGCGATGCCGAAATCCGCCACCTTCACCACGCCTTGGCGCGAGACCAGGAGGTTGTCGGGCTTGACGTCGCGGTGCACGACTCCGGCTTCGTGGGCCGCCGCCAGTCCCTCCGCGGCCTGGACGGCCACGCAGACCGCGCAGACGGGATCCAGGTGGCCACCGATTCCGGCCACCACGCGGGAGATGCTGCCCCGGTCCAGGAATTCCATCACCAGATAGTCGCCGTCGGTTCGCGCCCCCAGGTCGAAGACCTGGACGATGTTGGCGTGACCCAGCCGCGAGACCGTTGTGGCTTCCTGGTGGAAACGCAGGACCATGTCGGGATTGCGAAGACCGCTCGAACGCAAGGTCTTCACGGCCACGCAACGGTGGAGAAGGGAATCTTCCGCCATGTGGACCTCGGCCATGCCGCCTTCGCCCAGCTTGCCCAGAATCCGATATCGTCCCAACGTGGTGTCGACCATCTCAAGGGGATTATGCCACCACACAGCGGTTGCAAGCAACGAGCGATGCCGGTTTACGCGTTTTTGACGGCAAGATTGACAATGACACGGGTTGGCAGTTTTGGTCTATTGGATTCTTGTCACCGATCGTCTCCTGTCACTTTGCCAGATTGGCCCGACATGCGCTTTGTTCTTGGCCCTTCATGAACGCATCTCTCTCCATCGCCTATGTCCTTCCCTTCGTTGGGCTCCTGCTCTCCATGGCCATTTTGCCGCTGCGCGCACCGAAACTATGGACGCACAAGCAAGCCTGGGTGGTCGCCTTCTGGTCCCTGGCCTTCGCCATCCCCTACGCGGCGCAGCATGGGTTCCTTTCCGCAATCCACCTCCATCTGGACACCTTCCTCCACGACTACCTCCCCTTCCTGATCCTGGTCTCCACCCTCTTCGTGGCGGCGGGAGGGATCTACCTGACCGGCGGCGAACCGGGCAATCCCCTAGGCAACGTCCTGCTCCTGGGCATGGGGACCATATTGGCAAGCCTGGTGGGCACCACGGGGGCGTCCATGGTGATGATCCGGCCCGTGCTTCGGTCCATCTCCAACCGGACCCACCAGGTCCACACGGTCGTCTTCTTCATCTTCCTGGTCTCCAACATCGGGGGCAGCCTGACCCCCATCGGCGATCCTCCGCTGTTCCTGGGATTCCTGCACGGTGTGGACTTCTTCTGGCCCCTCACCCACAACGCCGGTCCCATGGCCTTCGCGAGCGTGATCCTCTTGGGGCTGTATTTCGCGCTGGACACCCGCTATTGGAAGATGGAAAGGAAGGCCCACCACGTGGACCTGCAGCGACTCCCGCTGGACGTGCGCGGCATGGGGAACGCGCTGGTCCTGCTGGGGATCGTGGCCACGGTGGTGGGAACGGGCTTGCTCGCCAAGATGTGGTCCGGTTTCAGCATCCGGATCCCCGGCCAGGAACCCATCGCGATCGGGTACGCGGACCTGCTCCGGGACGTCTTGCTGATCGGTTGGGCGTGGGTGTCCATTCGCACCACCCCCCACGGGGTGCGCGAAGCCAACGAATTTTCCTGGGGTCCCGTGAAGGAGGTCGCCCTCCTGTTCGCCGGGATCTTCATCACCCTGATCCCCCTGGTGCAGATCCTGCACGCGGGCCGCGACGGCTCCCTGGGATGGCTCGTGGAGGCGGTCCACACGCCCGTGCGCTACTTCTGGGCTTCGGGCGTCCTGTCCTCCTTCCTGGACAACGCGCCCACCTACCTCCTCTTCTTCAACGTGGGCGGGGGCGACGCCACCCGGCTGATGTCCGAGGTGGCCACCTTGGCGGCGATTTCGTGCGGATCCGTGTTCATGGGCGCAAATTCCTACATCGGTAACGCGCCCAACATGCTGGTCAAGGCGGTCGCCGAGGAAAACGGGGTCAAGATGCCCAGCTTCCTCGGCTACATGGCCTGGTCGGTGGGGGTGCTCGTGCCGCTCTTCATCCTGGTCGGAATCATCTTCTTCTGAGGTCCTTGCAATGCCCAGCCACCTCCCCATCATCCTCCTCGGCGCCGCGATGGTCGCGACCCGGGCGGTGCGCCAGCGCGTGCTCCGCAGCACCATCCAAGCCCTGTCGCGCGGTGAGAAGCCCCGCAGGCTCGGCTTGGAGACCGTCGAGGTCGCCGGCAAAGCCGAGAATCTCCCGGTCCAGGCGCCGAGCCTGAAGGCGGCGTTCACCATCGCCCCGCTGCTCATCCGGCTGGAGGCAACGGACAAGGGCTCGGGGAAGGTTCCTGTCTTCGAGCTCACCACCGGCTGGCGTCGCCGCCGCTGGCTGTTCTCCGCCAAGGCCCGCGGGCCGCTGCTGGACATCTCCATCGTGCCCTCTCCGGCGGGCATCGCCAATCTGGCGACCATCGTCTGCCTCATCGCCGTGGGCGCCCTGATCTTCCAGCCCAATCCGTACTACATCGCCGTGGTCGCCGCGCTCCTGGGCATCGAGGCTTGGCGCCTGCTGCGGATTCCGGCCGTCCAGATCAAGAGGGAATTGGAGACGATGCTGGTCGCGAAGGGCTGAGGCCCGTTCCTCCAGAGGGGTAGGGCTACGCCCGGCGGTTTACAGGGGCCTGCCTTGCCTCCGGCGGCCGAAGGGCCGATGGCGCGTCCCTTCGGAATCCCGCGCCTCGCGGGGGACTGCCGTCCCCCTGCGCCCCAGCGACGGAGCGGTTCACGCGGGAAGGTTGGCGGTACGTCAAAATCTGCGCGCCCGCCTGCACGGCGATGCGCCATGGCGGCGGGTGGGTTGATACCGTCTGGTTCGGGGAGGTGCGTGTCGGGGTGTGGTGGCGGGTCCCTCGGAATTTGTGCTGTTGCATACCTGACCAGAATGGGCGGGATGGGCTAGATTCTGGGAATCGTTGTCCCTTGAGGTTTGTCCAGGGAGTTCCGCCGATGGTGCCGTCCAATTCCACCGCGAAACACCAGGCCCGCCGGGACGCGCAACGGCGTGTGGGCAGCGGTCACGGGTTGGCCGTGGGTACTCAGAGTTCGCGCAAACGACAATTGCGGATAACACGGAATTTTGCGTATTATGAGAAAGGAGAGAGCTCGCCGCCGCCGGTAGGGGGACGCTCGTTCATTGCTCATAAGTGGAAATTCTACGCGGAAACGAAAATTTCGTATAAGAGCCTGTTAGGTGGACGCCTACGCAGCGCAGCGATGAA
>Ga0302270_10001423_pt1 | contig 24170 bp, 18 predicted proteins | sample III_Bog_E2_3_FD_198773 | JGI IMG/M metagenome (GOLD analysis project Ga0302270, IMG submission 198773) | Peat permafrost microbial communities from Stordalen Mire near Abisko, Sweden - III_Bog_E2_3 | ecosystem: Environmental > Terrestrial > Soil > Wetlands > Peat | place: Sweden: Abisko... | reverse complement strand
TTTCCCTTAGAATCTGTCTAAAAACTCAGCCTTGGCCGGAGGGTACGGGCTTTAGCCGGAGGGTACGGGCTTTAGCCCGTACATTAAAGGCCGAAGTAGAACAGGGCTTTAGCCCCCGAGGGAATCGATTTCAGACCTTTGCAGTTCCTCGGCGGCTAAAGCCGGATAGATTTTTGACCCTACAACGGACGGGCTGAAGCCCGTCCCCTTCATCGTCCATGAGTCCATGAGTTTTTAGACAGGCTCTTAGAATCTGTCCAGAAACTGACAGGTTGAAGGGTACGGGCTTCAGCCCGTACGTTCGACCTTATAAAATTTGCGGGGCTTTAGCCCCTGAGGCAATGCAAACGACCCGAAAGACTGCCTCGGGGGCTAAAGCCCATGCCATCTCCGCTTCTCAATGTACGGGCTAAAGCCCGTACCCTTCCTGCAAAATTGAGTTTCTGGACAGGTTCTTACACCGTCCGGGAGGAAAGACAGAATCGATCCAAGCATATCGGTCCATACGACGCAGAGCAAACTGCCCCCTTTTCCAACCGCTTCTCTGTCAGTTGCCTGCATTGGCGCACTCCTGCCGGCCAGCTGCGCACAAATGTACTGAAGGCCGAAAGCTTTCCGCCGATACAACCAGCAAGTACTTTTTTGATAGAAGGGGTCTTCCAGATGCAGTGGTTACGCAATCTCTCGGTTTCTCGCAAATTCCTCTACGCCTTTGGGATCGTGTGCGGTCTGTGCATCGCATTGGGAACCTACACATTCACGACCTTCCATGGTGTGGCCACCCACAGCGCCGACGTGAGCGAAAATGCTTTCCCGTCGGTCATTGACTTATCCAGCGCCGCGAGCGAGATGAACATTATCCGGCGCATGGACCTCGATCTGCTGCTGTGCCAGTCGCCTGACTGCGTGAGTGCGCGGGTCGCCGAGCGCTCGAAAGCGCTTGAAGCTTACCAGGCTGCCGTGAAGGACTACGAGCCGCTCGTCTCTTACCCTGGCGAACGGGATCTCTATCAGAAGTTCTCCAGCAGTTTTTCCCATTACATTGAAGTCAGCAACCATGGCGTGGCCCAGCTGCAGGCCGGCAATGCCGGCGAGGCTCTGGATCAGCTTGCCTCCGACAGCATCATCGCCACCTACAAGTCCGCTACCTCCGCGGTCGCTGAAGATATGACTCTGAACGCGCGCGAAGGGATGGATTCAGCCAAGGCCGCTACCCAATCTTCGACCCAGGCGACCTGGATCGATGTGGCCATGAGCCTGATCATTGTGCTGCTCTGCGCCACCACCGGCTTCTTCCTGACCCGGGAGATTGCGCCACGCCTGGTGCATTTGAAAGACGCGCTCGAAGCCATGGCCAGCAAGGACCTGACGCAGCGCATCAACGTCAGCGGCACCGATGAGATCGGCCAACTCGGTGAGGCTTTCAACAAGAGCGCCGACTCGATTGCCGCAGTGCTGGCCTCGGTGGCCCAAGGCGCGGAAACGCTTTCGAGCGCGACCACCCAGATCAGCGCCCGCTCGGTGGAGAGCGCCGGTAATGCGCGCACCGAATCGAGCAAGATCAACCAGATTGCCGCGGCCGCGCAGGAGATGACGGCCACCATCGGCGAGATCAGCCACAACGCGGAAAGCGCCGCCGAGGCCAGCCGCGCGTCGGCCGAGAATGCCAACCAGGGCGGCTCCGTGATGCAGTCTGCTGCCAACACCATGGAAACGATCGCCGCCGCCACCAGTTCAGTCTCTGACAAGATGACCTCCCTGGCCCGGCGCTCCGAAGAGATTGGCAAGGTCGTCAGCGTCATTCAAGAGATCAGCGAGCAAACCAACTTGCTGGCTTTGAATGCAGCTATTGAAGCAGCGCGTGCCGGCGAACATGGCCGTGGATTCGCTGTTGTGGCTGGCGAGGTTCGCCGCCTGGCTGAGCGCACCAAGGGAGCAACCGAAGAGATTGCCGGCACCATCCGCAGCATTCAGGAAGAAACCCGCCAGACGCTGGACGTGATGCAGAATAGCCGTACCGCGGTTGACACCGGGCTGCAGGAGACCTCGCGCGCCCGCCAGAGCCTGGAGGCAATTATTGACTCCTCGCGTCAGGTGGAGCACCAGATCAACCTGATTGCCACGGCTGCCACCGAACAGACCGCTGCCTCGGGCGAGATCTCCGAATCGGCAGGTCAGATCTCTCAACTGTCGAGCGAGACTGCCTCTGGCGCGGAAGAGGCGGTAGAAGCCTTGAAGAATCTGGCCGAGCTGGCCTCCGATCTGGACGGCATGATTCGCCAGTTCCGGCTTGGCAACGAGGCTCAAAGTGGCGCCAAGCTGACCGGCGCCAAAAAGCCGGCTTATCGACCCGTCTTTGGGTCGGCTTAATCTCTGCTATTGATCCGACCCTTCCATAGTGTGTAGGCTTCCCATCCATTTCGCGATAAAGCTGCGAAATGGATGGGGCACGGTGCTCCTATTTGAGAGCCGGATCAATCATTGACGGCCGGGGTCTGCGCACAGTAGCTGTGCAGACCCCGGTTCATTGCATGACGAAGTTTTTCCATTTTGACGTTGGAGTTCTTTATTGATCCGGCCTTTCCATAGTGTGTAGGCTTCCCACCCATTTCGCAATAAAACCTGCGCAATGGATGGGGCACGGTGGTTCTATTTGATGGCCGGATCAATAGTCGGCGATTTTCATAGACTCTGAATGTCATGACGTCTTGGTGTGACTTCAGTCAGCTATTGGATGCATCGGAAACTGTCGATAACCATAGTGCGGAAGGCGCAGTGTAACGCGCTTGGTTGATGAGCAATCTCCGACTTGCGATATGCATTGTTTGAAAGGAAAGACAATCGTCATGGAAATGTTCAGAGACTTATCCATCTCCCGCAAGTTCACTTACGCCTTTGGCACTGTCTGCCTGCTCTGCGCCATGCTGGGTGCACTTGCGTCGGCAGGTCTCTTGAAGATCAACGGAACCATGGTCGACATCCTCGACAATAGCCTGCCTTCCGTGCGGCTGGTTGCCGAAATGCGTATGTCGATTACCCAGACCCGCCGCTCTGACCTGGCCTTGCTGCTGTGCGATACCGACGCCTGCACTGCCAAGTACAAAGGCAAGCGGGAAAAGGCGATTGAAACATTCCGCGCTTCCATGGGAAAGTACACTCCGCTGATCAGCGGCCCTGGAGAACGCGAGCTGGCCGACACATTCAACCGGAAGTTTGAAGAATATCTGCAGGTGAGCGAGAAAGGGCGCGTGGCCGCGGAAGCTGGAAGAGTGGATGAGGCGTTGAAGATCTTCATGGATCCATCAGCCACCGACGCCATTGACGCCGCGCAAGCCGCTTGCGACAAGGACGGAGAGCTGAATGCAGAGGCAGCCAATGCCAGTGGAGAGAAGAGCGTGCAAACCGGCCATTGGCTGCTGGTTACGGTTCTCGGTTTTGTGGTTATCACGATTGGACTTTGCGCTCTGGTTGGTGTTCTGCTGACCCGGCTGATCGCTCCGTCTCTGCAGCTGGCAGCTGCCGCGCTTGAACGGGTAGCGGCGAAGGATTTGACGGTCAGCGTGAATGCCGCAGGCAAGGATGAGATCGGCCGGCTCTCGACCGCACTGAACACCAGCATCGACGCTATCCGCGCCGTGCTGACCTCGGTAGCCCAGGGCGCGGAAACGCTTTCGAGCGCCACCAACGAGATCAGCGCCCGCTCGGTGGAGAGCGCAGGCAACGCGCGCATTGAGTCCAGCAAGATCAACCAGATTGCGGCCGCCGCGCAGGAGATGACGGCGACCATTGGCGAGATCAGCCACAACGCGGAAAACGCCGCCGAGGCCAGCCGCGCATCGGCCGAGAACGCCAATCAGAGTGGCGCCGTGATGCAGGCTGCCGCCGTGACCATGGAGAAGATCGCCAGGGCCACCAGTTCAGTGGCGGACAAGATGACATCTTTATCCCAGCGTTCCGAGGAGATCGGCAAAGTGGTCAGTGTGATTCAGGAGATCAGCGAGCAAACCAACTTGCTGGCCCTGAACGCCGCCATTGAGGCTGCCCGAGCTGGCGAACATGGCCGTGGATTCGCTGTTGTTGCTGGCGAGGTTCGCCGGTTGGCTGAGCGCACCAAGGGAGCAACCGAAGAGATAGCCGGCACCATCCGTAGCATCCAGGAAGAGACCCGCACGACGCTGGCAGTGATGAAAGAGAGCCGCTCCGCCGTCGAGACGGGCTTGCAGGAGACCTCGAACGCTCGGGCAAGCCTGGATTCGATTATCCAGTCTTCGAAGCAGGTTGAGCACCAGATCCACCTGATTGCCACGGCTGCCACTGAGCAGACCGCGGCCTCGGGCGAGATCTCCGAGTCGGCAGGCCAGATTTCGCAACTCTCCAATGAAACCGCGCAGGGCGCAGAAGAAGCTGTTGAAGCCCTGAAGAACCTGTCCGAGCTGGCCACCGATCTGGATGACATGATTCGCCAGTTCCGGCTCGACAACGACACTCAAAGAGGCGGCAAGCTGACCGGCGCTAAAAAACCGGCTTATCGACCCGCCTTTGGCTCAGCTCACTCCTGAGCCACCCAGCCGGCGGCAGCCGGGAATCAGATCTGCGTCACGGCGATACTCACCCCTCCATCGCCGGAATCCATGCGCTGCCGCCTTTTTCACAACGCGCTGCCTTTACTTCTGGCAGCGCGTTCCTTTTTGATTTCTTCACGTGACTCTTTAGCCGCTCCAGAGCGTTGCTATGGTAGGCTCCGGTTAAGAGCAGTTCCCATTTTCTTCCCTCTATTGATCCGGCCCTTAAGTAGTGTGCAGGCTTCCCACCCATTTCGCGATAAGCCTGCGAAATGGATGGGGCACAGGGCTTTTAGTGGATGGGGCACGGGTTTCAATTTGAGGGCCGGATCAACAACGCAAAGGCCTAGAATCATCTCCAGGGGAGATCGACTCGCATGAGCGCCGTTCAGTATGACCTGATTGTTATCGGTTCCGGACCTTCCGGGCAGCGTGCCGCGGTGGCCGCCTCCAAGATGGGCAAGCGCGTTGCTCTGGTTGAGGCTCGCACGGTGGTGGGCGGCGTCTGCTTGAACACCGGCACCATCCCATCCAAGACCATGCGTGAAGCCGTGCTTCACCTGTCCGGTTACAACTACCGCGCCATCTACGGAACCAACTACCGCATCAAAGAAAAGATCACCATGGCCGACCTCGCCTTCCGCGTACAGTCGGTCATCAAGAACGAGCTGGACGTCACCGAGGCGCAACTTTCCCGCAACGGTATCGACGTGGTGCATGGTATTGGCAGTTTCATCGACCCACACCAGATTCTGGTGCACGGCCCGCAAAATGAAACCACGCTGGAGGCCGAGCACATCATCGTTGCGGTGGGCACCAAACCTGCCACTTCTGCCAATGTCCCATTGAATGGCACGACCATCGTCAACAGCGACCAGATTCTTGGCCTCGATGCCCTGCCGCGCTCGCTGATCGTGGTTGGCGGCGGAGTGGTGGGGGTTGAGTACACCTGCATGTTTGCCGTGCTGGGTATACGCGTAACGCTGATTGAAAAGCGCGATCGGCTGCTCGAGTTCGCCGATCGCGAGATCATCGAAGCCCTAAGCTACCACTTGCGCGACAGCCGCGTGACGCTGCGCCTGGGCGAGGAAGTGGACAGCGTGGAAGAGCTGGCGCTGGGCACGGTTGTGGCAAATTTGCAGAGCAACAAGCGCGTCTCCGGCGACGCGCTGCTGTACGCCGTGGGCCGACAGGGCAACGTGGACGATCTGGATCTGGCTACAGCAGGTTTGGAAGCCGACTCACGGGGGCGCATCCCGGTGAACGAGCACTACCAGACCAAGGTGCCGCACATCTTCGCAGTGGGCGATGTGATCGGCTTTCCGTCGCTTGCTTCAGTGTCAATGGAGCAGGGGCGCATTGCAGCCGCGCGCGCCTTTGACGACCACTCCACCGAGTCAAACCCCAACTTCTACCCTTACGGCATTTACACCATTCCCGAGATCAGCTTCATCGGCAAGACCGAGGAGCAGCTGACTCAGGAAGATGTGCCTTACGAAGTGGGCATGGCCTACTACCGCGAAACCGCGCGCGGCCAGATCCGGGGCGACACCACCGGCAGGCTCAAGCTGATCTTTCATCGCGACACGCGCAAGATTCTGGGCGTGCACATTATTGGTGAAGGTGCTACCGAGTTGGTCCACATTGGCCAGGCGGTGATGACCCTGGATGGGACCATTCAATACTTCATCGACACGGTGTTCAACTACCCGACGCTGGCCGAGTGCTACAAGGTGGCGGCCTTCAACGGCCTGGGGCGGCTGCACAAGTATCAGGCGGACTGAGACCTTTTTCCTATTGATCCAGCCCTTGAATAGGGTGTAGGCTTCCCACCCATTTCGCGATAAAACCCGCGAAATGGATGGGGCGCCCGGCCGGCAGAGAAATGCGCTAAACACGCAGAAAAAGGGGAACCCGCGCGGGCTCCCCTTTTCAGTGCTTGCTGTGCTGCTGTGCCTCAGTAGCGACGCAGGTAGGTGCGCGAGAGACGGTCATGCCAGCACAGATGCTCTTCATCGAACAGCATCCACACCAGGCCCAGACCCAAAGGTAGTACGGAAAGCAGCAGTCCGCCCAGCCGACCCATCCGTTCCAGTCGCGTTGTCCGTTTGCCGCTAAAGGTGGCCAGACGCAGGTGAGCGTAACGCATGCCCGGAGTACCGTCTCCCAGCACATAAAAAAGTAGCGTATAGAGCAAGCCAGCCAACGCCAGACCGCCCAGCGTGGCCGACAGTGCGGCGTGGGTTCCCGGCAGCGCCTTGGCGCCAGAGAGCGTCAGGGCCACGGATACCAGGGTCGCAGCCGTCACCAGCGAGACATTCACGATTGCCGCCATTACGCGCATTCCCATCGGCGCGGGTTCCAGCGCCGGGGCCGAAGCAGCGTCAGCCTTGAGCCGCGCCAGTTGCTCTTCGATGGTCTCTTCCGGCAGTTCGATTCCCGGCCACTCCTCCGTCTGCCAGCCGTCCATAGGGGTTTGCTGAGCCATGGGAGTTTCTTCCACCTGCGTAGACACCGTAGCCGGGTCCACCTCGAAGATGCTCAGTTGTACCTCAAGCTCTGCGGCATCCGTCAACGGCCCTTCGACCAGCCGCGGTCGTACGCGTCTGGTGGCCACCAGCTCCCGCGGAAACTCGATCAGATTGCCCGGAATCGGGTGGCCCGCCTCGACAATTTCAACAGCTTCGCTCTCGCGCTCGTGATTTGCCGCAGGCTGCTCATGCCAGCCTTCGGAAACAATCTCGTAGATCTCGGATCGGGTATTGGCGCTGGCGGCCGGCTCCTGCGTGCGCTCGTCGAATGCATCGTCCCAGCGCACCTCAAACGCACCAGGCTGTGCTTCTGCTGGCTCGGTTTCTTCCAGTTCGGGTAGAACCTGCGCGGTGACCTGCATGGAGTGGACTGCTTCCGCCTGCCACTCCGCCTCGGCCGCTGTAACGGCCTCCAAGCCAGCCAGAACACTCTCCGCTGCCGCCTGAGCCTCAGCAGCGGCATGCGTGGCTGCCTCTGCCGCCCGCACCACAGCGCGCGCCTCACCGGCCAGAATCTGGTTGTAGCTGGGCGCATTGGCATAGCGAGCGTTCACGCGCGCCAAGGCCTGGGCCGCACGGCTGCTGGCAGCCTTGGGAGCCACCTGCAGTTCGTCTGGCTCTACGCGCGCCGGCCCCTTGCGGTTCTTGTGCTCTGCTACGCGCCGGTTCACTTCCTGTTTCCAGGAATCCGGTGGGGTGTTCACCTGGCTCGGCATGGTACTCAAGGTTGTTTCCCTTCTCCGTTGCGCCCTGCTCTGTCTCGCGGGCGGGTCGCCGTTCAGGTCCGCTTTGCATCCCGGCACATGCGCGGAAGCTGGGGCGGACTGGTGCTCTACCTGGAGGGGAGGAGATCGCGGATGCACGGGTGTCTGGTCCCTGAAGATGCTTCTTCGGGAGAGAGAATCTGGAACCCGTGTTTTCTTGTTACCAGAGCAACGTGGAACACGTCTGAAGCTAGTAGTGCCCGGTTTTGCTATCCTGAGCTTTGAGGCACTACGTGGTCTTTCGGATGCGTCCTCGTAACTTACTGTCTATCACGCTGCTCGCCCTGTGTCACCTGCATCTTTGCGGGCAGGCATTGACTAACCCGTTACCTGGCGCTTCCGCAGGTGCCGCCAACTTGCCGGTTGCCGAAGGTACGCCTGCGTTGGCGCAGCTGCCCGACGATCCCGGCCAGGAGGTGGTGCCGGTGGCAGAACCGGAGCCCATACCACCTTCCGGGATTCCGGTGGAGTGGGATGCGGACAGCCAGGGCTGGGCCGGCGACGTGCTGACCCTCACCGGCAACGTGGTCTTCCACTATCGCGACTATGTGCTGAAGGCCGACAAGGTTGTTTACCATCGCTCCAGCTCCGAAGTGGAGGCCGACGGACACCTGGAGCTGACCGGCGGCCCAGAGAACGTGCAGATCTCCGCCAGCCATGGCGACATGCGGCTGAACATGCACACGGCTCGCTTTTACAACGTCTCCGGCACCCAGGGCATCCACGCCAACGGCCGTTCCAATGTTTACTCCACAACGACGCCGTTCCGGTTTACAGGCAGAGTGCTTTTGCAGACGGGCGAGGGTCACTTTCGGCTGATCGACGGCAGCATGACCAACTGCAACCTGCCACGTCCGGACTGGCGCGTGATCTCCCGCGCCATCAATCTTGAAGACGGCAAGGCTTCCACGCAGAATTCCCTCTTCGAGTTCCTGGGTGTTCCGTTGTTTTATCTGCCTTATCTTCGTCATCCGATGGATGAAACTGGCCGCGAGAGCGGCATCCTGATACCGGTAGTCAGCAACTCGTCCATTAAGGGCTTCATCGTTGGGGCGCAGGTTTATACGGTCATCAATCGCAGCATGGACATGATTGTCGGGGCGGAGTTGTTCAGCAAGCGTGGTTGGGCGCCGAACGGCGACTTCCGCTACCATGGCAACGGCATGGACCGGCTGCTGGTGCGGTGGAATGCCTTGCTGGACCGAGGCATTCGCCAGGAGGTTGGCAACACGCTGGCGGTCTCGGCTACTCCCCAGGCCACGCTGCCCGGCCCCACAGGCTTGCAGTGGGTCAACCAAGGGGGTGTCGACATTGTTGCCGAAGGCCGGAAAGATTTGAACGCAACAACCCACGCGGCTGGCTCCATTGAGTATCTTTCGAGCTACCTGTACCGGCTGGTCTTCAACGACAACTATTCCCAGGCGGTCAGCTCCCAAGTTTCGAGCAAAGTGGGTATGACGCACGCTCGCAATGGCTTTGTGCCCTCAGTACTGCTGGATCGCTTTGAGACCTATGCCAGCTCCACCAACGGCGATGAGGCTCGCATCTTCCACCTGCCCAGCTTCCGGTTCGACGTTGTGGACCAGCCGCTTGGCCCCCTGCCGCTCTACTGGGGCATGGGTTCCTCGCTGAGCTACATGAGCCGTTCCGAGCCGCACTTCCATGCCCGCAACGTGGGCCGAAGCGACTTCTACCCGCACGTCTCACTGCCCCTGCTATTCGACGGCTGGAGCATTGTGCCCTCTGCGGCTCTCAGAGACAGCTCCTACAGCATTAGCCAGTTCCCCGATCTGGCCGATTTGCGCCATGGCGTGCCCACCATCAGCCATAGCCCTCTGAACCGCATGGACGCGGAAGCCTCGGTTGACATCCGTCCTCCAGCCTTCGAGCGCGACTTCGAGTTCCCCGGCATCAACCGCGTTCTGCGCCACGTGGTGGAGCCTGAGCTTACTTATCGCTATGTGGGCGGCATCGGCACCCAGGCTCAGCGTGTGCTGCTGGTTGACACCACCGACATCGCCACAGATACCAACGAGGCCGGCTTCTCGATTACGCAGCGCTTCTATCTGCGGCCGTTGCACCCTGCACCTTGCGATCCCGCCAACCCCAAGAGTGGCGACTGCAACACCCAACCGCGCGAGTGGGCTACCTGGCAACTGGCGCAGAAATTTTACATCGACCCGGAATTTGGCGGCGCTTTGATCTCAGGCCGGCGCAATGTCTTTGACTCAACCCTGGACCTGACCGGCGTTGCCTTTCTTACCTCACCCGACAAGCGCGCGCCCATTATTTCCCGGATGAGGATTGAGGCCATCGACAACCTGCGCATCGAGTGGGACCTGGACTACGACCCGCGCGCCGGCCAGCTCAATGCCGACAACCTTTTTGCCGGCTACAGCTTCGGCCGCACCACGGTCGGGCTGGGTCATGCGCTGCTCAATGCCGTCGATGAGAGCCGCGGTTCGGCTTCTACCATCAAGAGCCAGCAGTTGCAGCCTTTTGTGACCATCGGCAAGCCTTCGAAGTCGGGGTTGAATTTCGCCGCGAATGGCGGATATGACTTCGTGCTTGGCCAACTGCAGTACGCTGGCGTTCAAACCTCCTACAACTGGGATTGCTGCGGCCTGACCGTCGGCTATCGGCGCTTCCAGCTTGGCACGGTGCGCGACGAAACACAGTACCTGTACAGCTTCACACTGGCCAATTTTGGTTCGGTTGGGGACATTCGCAGGTCCAACTCCGTGTTCCGCGATCCTGCTCTGCCGCCAGCCTATTAACGGACTGGTTGCTTTTTACAATCTTGGCCGTCAACAGCTTATCAACGTATGACATTCACCACTCTCAGCCAGCCCGGCTGGAGTATCCTTTGGGGAGAGGTTTAGCACTTGTCTTCTTTACGTTTGCTGGCTGTATTGCTGGCGCTCTGTCTTACTGCGGGCTGCAAGGCCCAGGCCCCAGTTGCCGCCTCGCTGAACCAAAGCGATCTGAATCGCCGCATCGAAGTGATGGTGCGCGCTCGTTTCAGCCTGACACCCGACATTGACGTGGCGCTCGGCGCACGGAAACCTGCCACCATGGCCGGCTACGAGACGCTGCCGGTAACGCTGTCGCGCGACGGCCATACGCAGACTGTGGACTTTCTTGTTTCAACCGACGGTAAGACACTTGCTCGCCTTGAAACGTTCGACCTGGTCAAGGACCCGATGTTTACCATTGACCTGACGGGGCGCCCGGTTCGCGGCAATCCCAACGCCAAGGTCACGGTCATTAGCTTTGACGATCTGGAGTGCCCTTACTGTGGCCGAATGCACCAGACCCTTTTCCCCGCGACGCTGAACCGCTATAAGGACAAAGTCCGTTTCATCTACAAGGATCTCCCCTTGTTCGAGATCCACCCCTGGGCGATTCATGCCTCCATTGACGCCAACTGCCTGAACACGCAAAGCTCCGACGCTTACTGGAACTACGTGGACTACCTTCATGCGCACGGTGACGAGGTGACAGGCCAGGATAGTGATGAGAAGAAGAGTTTTGCCGCTTTGGACCGCATCGCGCGCCAGCTGGCAGCCATCGCCCGGCTTGATACCGCCAAGCTCGACACCTGCCTCGCCGCCCAGGACGATACCCAGGTAAAAGCCTCTTTGAAGGAGGCCGGTGCTCTGGGCCTCGAAGGCGCTCCAGCTTTGTACATAAACGGGGAGCGTCTGAATGGCGCTCTGCCAGAACCCCTGGTCTGGCAGGCTATCGACCGAGCCCTCCGTTCAGTGGGCGAGGAGCCTCCACCAACGCCCGTGGTCAAGCAGGGTGAGAAATTAGGCCAGTAGGATTTCGTCGATTCTCTCTATCGCCCCAGCCACTCCGGGATTTATCCTTGGAAGCCGGGGCCTCGAAGGGCTTCACAGGAGATAGCAGCTTGCACGTCTACTCTTACACTCGCGCACGTTTCGCATCCTTCGCTTTGGCTGTTGCCGGTCTTATGGTTCTTGCCAGCGTTGCCGCCTGTCATCGTTCGCCGTCTTCCGACGTGGTCGCCACGGTGAATGGCAAGGAAATTCTGCGCGCCGATATGGAGCGCTATTACCAGGCCAATCTCGGCAGCGGGCCGCAGAAACTGTCCAGCGAAGAAGCCAACGTCCAGCGCCTCAATATTTTGCGCTCGATGGTGGAGGACGAGATTCTGCAGCAGCACGCCACCAAGGTCAACCTTGCCGCCTCCGACGAGGATGTGAACGCCAAGCTGACTGAGATCAAAGCCCGCTACACGCAGGAGGAGTTTGACGCCCAACTGAAGGCGCGCAACCTCTCCATCGACGACTTCAAGCGCGACCTGCGCCGCCAGTTGACCAAAACCAAGCTCATCAACAAGGAAATCGAGTCCCGCATCAACATCACCGACTCTGAGATTTCCGATTACTACAACGCGCACAAGTCTGAGTTCAACGTGATCGAGCCTCAGTACCACATGGCCCAGATCGTGGTGACCAACTCGCCTGCGCAGCAGCCTGGCAATCTGCAGAACAACAAAGCCTCCGGCGACGCCGACGCCAAGAAGAAGATTCAGACGTTGCACAACCGGCTCGATAGTGGCGAGGATTTCAGCGCTGTCGCCATGAACTTCTCTGAAGACCCAAACACCGCTTCCAACGGCGGCGATATGGGCTTCGTTGCGGAATCGGCGTTGCATAGCGACCTGGAAGTTTACAACGCCATCGGCAAGCTCAAACCCGATCAGTATTCCGATGTATTGCCTATCTACGATGGCGCGCACCACGTGATCGGTTATGCGATCTATAAGCTCCTCTCGCGCGAGCCGGCCGGACAGCGCGAACTGCATGACCCGCGCGTTCAGCAGACGATTCACACGCTGCTCCACAACAACCGCGCACAGTTGTTGCAGAATGCTTACCTCGAGATGCTGCACGACGAAGCCAAGGTTCGTAACTACTTTGCCGAGCAGATTCTAAAGCAGGGCGCGCAGTAACTGGAATTCAACACAGCAAAAGCAGAAGGGCGTCTGGGTGCAACATCCAGACGCCCTTCTGCTTTCATCCTCTGAACTGACATTCCCACAAAGATCGCGTGCGACTCGTCCTTCACCTATAGATCCGGCCATCAAATGGGGTGTAGGCTTCTCACCCATTTCGCGATAGAACCTAAGAAATGGATGGGGAACGACGCTTCGATTTGAGTGCCTGATCGATAGGCTCCCCACACAGGGAAATGGTCCCCCGCATCCTGCCTGCATAAAGAGCGGAATCGAAGACGCCGCGGCTGCTGCATTCGCCTTCACAGAGCCTATAGATCCGGCCCATAAATAGTGTCACGCTCTCCCACCCATTCCGCACAAAACGCGGAATGGATTGGGCGCCCAATATCAGTTTCAATGGGCCTGATCAATAAGAGCTGTGTCAGCTCCCAGACATGCGCGCAGTTCTATCGGGCCCGTTGTGTGGCCGGCGAATTCGATTGGCTGGCCTCCGTGGAGCGTTTGTGCAAATGAAACGGCCTCTGCACTGGGCAGAGGCCGTCACTGAATCTATTTGTAGATCGAAGCCTACTTCAAGGTGCCGTTTGCATCCATCGTGATGCCGCCAGGACCCTGATTCTTCTTCTCTTCGTTGGCCTTGCGTACGCCCATGGCCTTGGTGCGCCAGTCGTCAGCCGAAGCCAGATCAGCCTTTACTTCAGGCGCATTACCGAAATCCACATCCGCCTTGCGGCGATAGATCAGGTTGAGGTAGGCCATGGCGTCGTCGTAGTTGTCACGGTTGGCTACAGCCTGATTGAGATACTGCAGGCCTTCGCCGACGATGGCGGTGTTCTTCGCCTTGACGTCTTCCATGATCTTCTTCGGCGCCTTCAGGTTGCCCTGGCCGTCATCGCTCAGACCGGCTCCGCCGAGAATTTCAAGGACATTCTTATGCGCCTGGTCCCAATCGATGACGCCGATCGTGTACGCTGCCTCGGGGTCCTTGGGATCAATAGCAAGAACCTTCTTCTGCCAATCCTTGGCATCGTCGGTCTTCTTGATCTGGTAATAGATGCCGGCGATCTGCTTGATGCTGTTCACATCGCTCGGATCCTTGTCCAGAACCTCTTTGAAGAGGACAACGGCCTGCTCGGCTGTCTTCAGGTTGTCAGGCGTGTCCAGACCCGGCACAACGTTCTGTGCAAGTGCTGTCGCCAGATAGGTCTTGGCCGTCGGCAGGCTAGGGTCAAGTCGCGTGGCATTCTGGAAGTGACCGATCGCCTCTTCATAGTGGGCGCTCTTGTACGCTTCCACTCCCTTGTTCAACTGATCGCGGGCTGCAAGCTTGTTGCACCCGCTCATGGAAAGCACCATGCCGGCAAGGGTCACCGCGAACGCCGTAATACGTGCGGGTCGATTCATGTTCGTATCCTTCTCCTTCAGGCGAGTGCCTAACGGTTGCGCGCCTGGAATCTGTTGCAACTGGCTCCGGGCGGGAGCAACCGAAACCAGGATCGAAAAAGAATTGTACATCCAGTTGCCGCCCGGCGTATCTCTCCGAACGGGGCTGGCGGATGGGGGAGCCACTACATCGTGCTTTCCCCGCAGCTCCTGCCAGCCTGCCTCTATCCTTGCGCGCTCTACTGCTGTAACCGGCCGCCACTACTCAGGCTTGAGCCGATTTGCACAGCATGGTTCGCTACTGTCCAGCCTGGATCTTCGGAGTCATGAGACCGATGTGATCCACACCCACCGCGCGGCCGACGTCAATCACGTCCGCGATGTAGCCGAAATTCACATCGTCGTCGCCGCGCACAAACATGACCTTCTCGGCGCGATTGGCATAAATTGCATCCAGGCGGGCCTTCAAGTCAGTCTTCTGCACGTCGTCTTCGTTGATCTTGTATGTGGGCGCCGCGCCAGCGCGATAGAAGACCTGGACCACGATGGTGCGGTCGGTCGACTTCGGCTGCTGTGTCGGGTTCTTCGGCGGCTGGGGCACCAGCGCATCCAAGCCCTTCGGCGTTACCGGCACGATGACCATGAAAATGATCAACAGCACCAGCAGGACGTCAATCATGGGCGTTACATTGATGTCGGACGAGTAGCCTCCCCCGCCTCCCATTGACATTGCCATGGCTTAAAACTCCTCGTTTACCGCGAAAATCGTTAATCGGACAGCTCGTCAGACGTGCTTATTCGCCGCCTGCGAGGTTGCCTTCCTTCTTCTGCGTCAACAATCCCACTTCGTCCACACCCGCCGTGCGCACATTATCGATGGCGTCTTCAACCGCCTTGAACTGCGCACGCGAATCCGCACGAACAAAGATCATCTTGCCAGGCTTGTCAGCCAGCTTATCGCCCACCAGACGGCCCAGATCAGCCGGGGCGACTTTGTCCTGGCCGAGGAACACACCGCCGTCGCGCGTAACAGCGACAACGATGGCATCTTCCTTGTCCGCGTCGGGCATCGCCGTGGCGTTATCCACCTTGGCCATCTCGACGGAGACCTTGTTCTGCAGCATGGGCGTGATGACCATGAAGATGATGAGCAGAACCAACATCACGTCCACCATGGGTGTCACGTTGATGTTCGAGCTCACGTTTTTACTTACGTCACGTACCGCAATTCCCATTGTGAGGGCTCCGTGCGTTTGAATTTTCGCCAGAACGGTCCGGCATTTCTTCTAGTGTTCAGCGGCGCCTGAGCTTGCTAAACCGGCGGTCTGAGGGGCATTGCAGCCCCTCAGACCCTCCGCAGTTTCTCGCTCAAGCCGTAAAGCCGCCGTGGTTAGCGCTTGTGGCTCTGCTTGATGAAGTAGTCCACCAGCTCGCTCGACGAGTTGTCCATTTCCACGTCGAAAGCTTCCACGCGACCGGTGAAGTAGTTGAAGGCCATAACAGCCGGGATGGCGACGAGCAGGCCGAAAGCCGTGGTGACCAGGGCTTCCGAGATGCCGCCGGCAACCGCGCCGATGCCCGAAGTCTTCTGGGTGGCGATCTGCTGGAAGGCGTTCAGAATGCCGACGACGGTGCCGAACAGACCGACGAAGGGCGCCGTGGAGCCGATGGTGGCCAGAACCGAGAGGCCCCTCTTCAGCTTCGCGTGCACAATGGCCTCAGAGCGCTCCAGAGCGCGTCCCGAGCTGGCGATCGACTCTTCGGTGGCAACGCCGCCTGCAGCGCGGAACTCCTGCAGACCAGCCGTGACAACCTCAGCGAGGTGCGACTTCTTGTTGCGATCGGCGATCTTGATCGCCTCATCGAGCTTGGCGTCCTTCAGAGCGCCGGCAACCTTCGGGGCAAACTCACGCGACTGCTTGCGGGCTGCCGAGAAGTACAGATAACGATCGATCATAACGGCCAAAGACCAGATCGACTCAACGAACAGAAGAATGGCCACGCAACGTGCCAGCCATCCCATGTGTTCCCAAAGTCCCATCGGGCTGAAGCTGACCGTCTGCTCGCCTTCTTGGAACAGGGCGAGGCTGCTGACCGTATGCGAAGCGAAATGTGCGAGCTGAGCGAGAATCACTGAATCGTTCCTCCTAAGGAGTTTCTTGAGAACTGAGTATTGCCTTGCGGTGATTGGGAATGCGCTTCTAAATCGATTCGCATTCGGGTCAAGAACAAGGCTCCCATCACCTTGGACGAGGGTTGGGAGCCAAAGATTTCGTCATCCACCCAAAGTAAAGATCACATTGACCGTGGTCTCAACCTCAACCGGGTCGTTGTTGAGCAGGTAGGGGCGATAGCGCCACTGCCTCACGGCGTCCATGGCTGCCTGTTGCAGCATGGCGGGACCGCTGATGACATGGAGATTTTCGATGGTGCCGGCCTTGGAGATGGTCGCCTGAAGCACCACCGTACCAGAGACACGGGCAGCCTTGGCGATCGGAGGATAGGTAGGCTGGGTTTTCACCATCAGCATACCAACCATGACGCCGGCAGAAATGTTCACCTTCTTGGGAGCCGCGGCCTTGACCTTAGGCTGGTTGTTGGCGAACATGCTGTCCGTCACGCCAGTACCCGAGCCGCCCAGGCCTTCCATACCGGCCACGCCAAAGCTGGCAACAGGGGCTTCCTTCTCAGTCACCATCGTGATGTTATGCGGAATCCGCGTTGGCGCCGTGAGCTGATTGTTCATCATCTCCGTCTGTACGTGCACTACGTGGACAGCCTCAGGCGGAGGTGGCGGCGGCGGAGGTGGCGGCGGAGGCGGAGGCGCAAACAGAAGCGTCTGCATGGCGCCCTTCGGCAGCGCCTCAGGATAGATCAGCGGAATCAGAATCAAGAGTACAACGACCGAAGCGTTGGTGATGAAGGTGAACATCGCCCAGCGTCCGCTCTTTGTTTTGATCCTGCCTCCGGATTCAAATGTGGAATCTTCAAACATGGCCAGCCTCGAATCGGGTGTTGGTTACCTCTACTTAGACACCGCGGAAACCGGAAATGTTCCCGCACGTGCAATTGGTCCCTATAGAAGCGTGTTCACCTTATCAGAACGACGCCTCGCCTGCAAAGCAAACTGCAAACCACAGTACAACATCAATGGGATCAAACATTTAAAACCATGCGGTTTAGTCGCGCCGCAGAGGTTGTTCACGTCTGCATTCCATTGCGATGGCCCACTGCGAGCCATCATTTCCTGTCCCGTACTACACCTTGGGACGTTTAGCCGCGGGCAAACTGGCGACTCCGCCCTTGCCCTCCCGCCACTGCTGCCAGGCCACCAACATGGGAGCTGCAACAGCGATCGAGGAGTATGTGCCGATCAAAATTCCAATCACCAGGGCGAACGAGAAGCCCTTCAAAACCTGCCCACCAAACACATAGAGCGACAGCACCGTGAGGAATGTCAAGCCCGAAGTTAACACGGTTCTGCTCAGCGTCTGGTTAATACTGCGGTTCACGACATCTGGCAGCGTTTCCTTGCGGCTCAGATGCAGGTTCTCGCGGATACGGTCAAAGACCACGATGGTGTCGTTCATCGAGTAGCCGACCAGCGTGAGGATGGCCGCAATGACGGTAAGGCTGATCTCCTGGCCGGTGAGGGCAAAGGCGCCCACCGTAATCAGGGTGTCGTGAAAACAGGCTACAACGGCGGCCACACCATAGATCAACTGGAATCGAAACCAGAGATAAACCAACATTCCGGCCATGGAGAGGAGGGTCGCTTTAAGCGCCTGAACCTCAAGCTGACGGCCTACAGTGGGGCCTACAACCTGCACATTGCGAACAGCTGGCTCTTCGTAGTGCGCATTGAGCGCATCCACGATCTGCTGACGCCCAGCATCCAGCGAACTCTCGTTCTGCTGCTCGGGAAGGCTGATGAGCACCTGGTTGGTGGATGGCACATCGTAGATGACCACACTGGCGTCCTTGATGCCAGCGGCGATGGTGGCCGCGCGGATAGCCGCTACGTCAGGCGTGTGCTTAAACTGCACCTGCACCTCAGTGCCACCGCGGAAGTCCACACCCAGCGGGACCGGGCTGCCGATCTGCGACCAGTGGAGGCCCATGGAAATAAGGCCAGCCACGCTGAAGATCAGAGAAAAGCCAAGGAAGTACCACTTCTTCCCAAGCCAGTCGATGCTTACGCTACGAAAGAATTCCACTTCAAACCTCTCCCCTTCGTTGGGGGCCGGAACCCATTGGGTCCCGGCGTTCGTTCGAATCTTCTTAACGGGCCGAATTGCTCCAGCCCTTTGTCCCTGACTAGATCGAGACCATCTCGCCGGACTTCAGCTTGTTCAGGTGGGCGTCGAAGATGACACGCGACACATACACCGCCGTGAACAGGTTGGCCGCCAGACCGAAGGTAAGCGTTACGGCAAATCCCTTCACCGGGCCAGAGCCGAACAGGAACAGGATGGCCGCCGAGACGATGGTGGTGACGTGGGTATCGACGATGGTGACCCAGGCATGAGCGAAGCCCTGATCCACAGCCGCCGCAGCTGCCTTGCCTGCGCGTATCTCCTCACGTATTCGCTCGAAGATCAGCACGTTCGAGTCAACGCCCATACCAATGGTGAGGATGACGCCGGCGATGCCAGGCAGGGTAAGCGTGGCCTTCGAGAATCCCATGAAGCCGAGCAGGATGATGAGGTTGAGGAACAGCGCGAGGTCGGCATTGATGCCGGAGCCGCGATAGTAGAACAGCATGAAGGCCATGACGACCAAGACGCCGATCACAGCCGCCTTGACGCCGGCGTTGATGGAGTCTGCGCCGAGCGATGCGCCCACGGTACGGTCCTCAAGATAGTCCAGCGAAGCCGGCAATGCGCCGGTGCGCAGCAGCTTCGAGAGATCTTGCACTTCCTCCTGGCTGAAGGTGCCGCGAATTTCGCCGGAGTCGTGAATGGCGCTCTCGATGTTGGCTACTTCGCGAACGCGACCGCCCATGAGGATGGCCATGGAGGTGTTCACGTTCTTGCTGGTGTAGTCGTAGAAGCGCTCGCCGGCCTCGTTGGTCAGCGTAAAGCGGACAGTGCGCTGGCCGGTGTTGGAGTCGGTGCCAGGATCGGCAGAGCGGAAGTCAGAGCCGGCCACCACGGCTACGCGCTTGAGCGCATAAACCGAGTCATTGCTGCCAGCGGCGCCCAGGCCGGAGAAGTGCGCCAGCATCACGTCCGGAGGCACCGTGCCGCCGAGCGCAGCCGTGGCCGTCGCTTCATCCTGGTAGGGGGTACCCACCACGGCGTGAATCTCAAGGCGCGCCGTCGAGTTGATGATGGTCTTTACCCGCTCGAGATCGCTGATGCCGGGTAGTTCAACCAGAATCTGGTTGGCGCCCAGACTGTAAGGAGCCACCTTAGGCTCGCTCACGCCCAGCGAGTTGACGCGGTCGTTGATGGTCTCAATCGCCTGCTCAACCGTCTTCTCTTCAAGCGCCCGTTCAACCAGGGGCTTCATGGTGAGCGTGAAGGGAGTGTCGGAGCCGCCGGAGATGTCGTACTCATTGGCGTACTTGGAATCGAGCAGCGAGCGCACCGCGCTGTTGCTGGCCGGGGAAACGCCGTCAATCTCGATCAGCTCAGGCTTGCCGCCGTACTTTCCGGCGCTGTCGCGGGTGAGCGGCTGGGGCTTGATCACCTGCGAGAAAGCCAGGTTTGCGCCCTTCAGATCCTGCTGTACCCGCGCCGCCACGTTATCGGTGTCGGCATTGATGGCTTCTTTCACTTCCACCTGCAGAATCAGATGGGCGCCGCCTTGCAGATCCAGACCGAGGTGAATCCGGCTGCTGATGGCATCAAGCAGAGCCTTACCGCTCACTCCTGACGGAATCCCGATGATCCCATAGGTAAAGACCAGCAGCACCGCGACAATCAGGAGTATCTTGTTTTTGAGATTCTTCTTCATTGTTCCGTTTCTCTTCGTTCCGAGCGATCGCAGATAAAGCTCAGGCTCCCTGCGTGGAGTCCTGCGTGGTGACCGAGGCAATGGCAGTCTTGGCCACTTCCAGCTTCAGGTTGTCCGGGGCTACGCGAATAATGACCGTGTCGTCCTTGAGCGAGACAATGACACCGCGAATGCCGCCAGCCGTCGTGATCCGGTCACCGGATTTGACGGACTTCAGCATCTCCTGCCACTGTTTTTGCCGCTTTTGCTGCGGACGGATCATCAGTAGATAGAGCACCGGGATCAGCAACAGGGGCAAAAGCGTCATCATCGTGCTTCCGCCACCGGCAGCTGCTCCTGCAAGATTTAAAGCTAAACTCGTCGCCACACTTTTCCTTTACCGTCCCGGGAGGGCGTACTGCCTTGCCCGTGAACACAGGCCTCACCGGCTGATAGCCGACGCCTGAATGCCAGATTTGTCTCCGGGAATGGTCCCAACCGTCGGTCAGCTGCGGTCCGGGTCTAGCAAAAGAACCCGCAGGCTGCATCTCCGGGGGCAAAACTCCCGCCCCGGCAGAATACCAGCCGCCAGCCCTATCGCCGTCTGCTTCCTGTTCGACACAGCACTTTTTATCCCCCATGGCAGGATGTCGCACCACTTTGCCGGTGCCGCTGCCATCTGGGATCCAAAAAGAATGCCTAGGAAGATAAGATACGCGAGCCCTGTTGCGTGTCAAGGCGCGTGAGCGTGGCTGGACCCAGTGGTTGGCCTTCATCCTCTTATAAACCTCTTACAAGTCGCCTACCTCATCCTTATTGTTTTTGCCGTTTCCTTAAATAGAGCACGATTCTCTCCGCCCGGGTGAGTGCCAGTGGACGCGCCGGGCCCTGAGACGCGCAGAGGGGTTGCACTCATGTTGATGTTTCGTTCCGAGTGGTTGTGGCTGGTCCCGATTGTGCTATCTGTAACTTTTCTTTTGTGGGTCTTATGGGGGATGCACAAGGACAGCAAGCGCTATTGATCCGGCCCTCAATACGGGCCGAATCTATAGGGGAGTTCTGCACAAGTTCCGATTCTTATTCGAACCATCCCTCCGAGGCTACAGCCAGGGTTGATTCAATACGATTTATCGGCACGGCTGAAGCCATGCCGTTTCAAAACAACGGCTCGTGCAAATATTCCCTGGATTTTCTGGAATGGGATGAAGGAATGCCGCGGTGGCGCGTTTGCTTTAGGTGCGGGTGGAGCAAATACGAAGCGGTTAGGCGCCGCTTGCATTGCCCGTAGTGGTCCGGACACGCCGGTGTCATCCTGATAAAAAACCGGAGCGTAAGGGCCCCCCCTCGTCTCCGGTTTCGCGATTTTTCCCGTTCTTGCTTGACTGCTCTCTATGGAACCACACAGCGAAGAAGCGACCCAACGGACCGAAAAGCGCTCTCGCACTGCTGGCGAGATTTTTTCGTCCTGGCCTCCCGTGGTCATCGGCCACCATTCGCGCTGTCCCTGCCGTTCCTGCCTAGAGTGCGGGTCAGGACGGCCTTGCTGTCTTCACTCTCAACGATGACTGAATATTTCGTGAATTTGCAGGCTATGAAAAATCTAATACCGTGTGGAATAGCGCCTGATTTCTCATTTTAATGAAGCTATAATGCCTATTTTCATACTGACATTCGATTCTCTCTGCTTCCCGTGCCGTCCTGGGCGGTTCCAAGCTTCTCAGAGCCGAATGTCAGGGTGCGACCACTGCATGAGGCAGGTAGTGGTTTGCTGGACGCCCTCGCAGATTCTCAAACCGCTGACGACGAAGTCCAGCATGGCATCGTTGTCCCGCGCCCTGACGGTGGCGGACATATCGGCCGGGCCGCCCAACAGGATGTGGACATCTTCGACCAGAACCTTGTCATGAAAGGCTGAATCCCTGGCCAGGGTCTCCATGATGTAGCGGCCAAGCCGCTTCTGCGAATCGACGACCAGCCTTTGGCCGGCTCCGTCCACGTCTTGCGAGCGGCCACCCTGGCCTTCGCGTAACTTGAGCGGAATCACCCAGATGTCAACACGATAGCGCTCAGGAAAGCCGAGCGCGGTGGGGCTCACGCGGAAGCCATCCTCGATCCAGTGCTTGCGCGTCATGGCCTTCAACGCCCACTCCACCTCGTGCGACTTGAGGTCTGTGGCCACCTGCAGCGCGGCATAGGTTGCGCGGGGATTGATGCGCAGATACTCGAGGATGGCCTGTTCGCGCGGCGTGGGTTTGCGGTTGCGCTTCGGCTCGCTCTCGGCCGGTTCCTCGTGCCTGCATTTGCCGTTTTTCTCCATGCACCTCTCCGGATTGTGCCTCTGCAGTTATAGATTCGGCTCTTAGAATCTGTCTAAAAACTCAGCCTTGGTCGAAGGGTACGGGCTTGAGCCCGTACATTAAAGGACGAAGTTGAACAGGGCTTTAGGGCAATTTCGCTTTTGCTATAGACTTCCGTGCCCCATCCATTTCCGCGTTTTTTGCGGAAATGGGTGGGATACCAATGAAATCCAGGTCTACACCATTCCGGAAAATGCTCTAGCCCCTAAGGGAATCGATTTCAGACCTTTGCAGTCCCTCGGCGGCTAAAGCCGGATAGCTTTTTGAGCCTCAACGGACGGGCTGAAGCCCGTCCCCTTCATCGTCAGCAAGTCATTAGACAGACACTTACATAGTGCAGGTTTCCCACCCATTTCGCGATAGCCTGCGCAATGGATGGTGCGCGGTACTTCTACACGGTGCTTCAATTTGAGGGCCTGCTCAATAGCCGCTCAGTTGGGCTTGGACGGGGCCTGCGGCGTCTCGTCATCGTCACCTGAGTCTTCTACCAGAACTGCCGAACCCGGCACAATCTCGTAGCTTACCGCATCCCTGCCGGTGGGATGAAACGTGGCCTTGATCGGTTCACGCTGCCACTCAACCGCGCCGCAAACCGGATCGGGGTGTTGCTCGGGATCAAAGGCCGCCAACTTCTTTGACAATACAGCCTTGCGCGCACCCACCTGCGCCACCACGGCGTAGAGGCTTTTGCCGGTCGGCGTTACCCCGCAGTAGGCCGCGTAGTCGCGAAACCAGCTCACCTGGCTGACGCCGGGATCGTAGTCCGGCAGCTTGAGGGCCAGGGCGTGGCCTGTGACGCGGTCCACCAGCAGCCACGGACCGCGCTGCCACACCCAGCGGCCCAGCTTGTCGCCGGGCAAGGTGTCGTTGATGCGGATGGCGCGCCGCACCACGAAGCTGCGATCGGTGACGTCATGCGCGTCGCCGGTGGTCCACTCCTTCAGAACGCCATCGACCAGCAGAGCGCGGGTCTTCAACTCCGTCTCGCCGGTTTGCGCACCGGCTGGATCGCCCGTGCGAGAGTAAACCACGCGCTTGGCCGAGCCCAATACCACCACATGCACCTTGCGTGGAGCCGCCTGCAACCACGTTGACGCAACCAGCAGAAACGCCGCACAACCCAGCACCAGCTTCTTCATCGCTCTCCCTCTCACGTTCGCCCTGCGCTTCTGCCGACCGGCGAACCCACGGCCAGAAGAATGTGTTGAAAGGACACAGCTCGAGGCCGCGCCACCAAAGTCCATTCAAAAGTACGCAGGCTTCAGGCCCTGAGGGAAAGAAGAACATTTGGAGCAGTGAATCTGTACATGGCGGTGCTGATCGAAGACTCGATAATGGCGAATGGATTCAGCGGTCCAGACTAAACTAATACGTCCATTTCCGCATTCTGTTTCTGCGGACAGTGTATCCCCAGGGAACCTGTGAATAGAAATGATTCCCGCAGTGCGTTTCTTCCGGAGGCTTTGCCGATTGAATCTGACTAGCCGGGCAAGAGCCGGAATTCGTCAGAATCTGCCCGGTACTCATCTCTTATGACCGTTTTGGACGGAAGATAACTTCCGAGTTGGCGACCATCCAGGCGGAAGGGTTCTCTGGCTGCTTTTCGGCCACACGGGCTCTCGATCGATGAGCTATTGAATCGGACT
>Ga0302270_10001419_pt1 | contig 24194 bp, 17 predicted proteins | sample III_Bog_E2_3_FD_198773 | JGI IMG/M metagenome (GOLD analysis project Ga0302270, IMG submission 198773) | Peat permafrost microbial communities from Stordalen Mire near Abisko, Sweden - III_Bog_E2_3 | ecosystem: Environmental > Terrestrial > Soil > Wetlands > Peat | place: Sweden: Abisko... | reverse complement strand
GCACCGCCCTATGGGGAGCATCGAATCCGAACGGCAGCACTGCGCTGTGGGGAGCATCAAATCCGACCGGCAGCACAGCCCTGTGGGGTGCGACTGCGCTCTGGGGCGCAACCGCACTGTGGGGCGCAGGCGATCCGGCCGGCTTCACCGCACTGTGGGGTGCGACCGCTCTGTGGGGCGCTGGTACTCCTGAAGCCGCAACCGCTCTCTGGGGTGCAACCGCACTGTGGGGTGCCGGCTCAACGAGCGGTTCTACCGCTCTCTGGGGCGCTGGTTCACCGAGCGGCGCGACTGCACTTTGGGGCGCGACTGCACTCTGGGGTGCTGGAACTCCCGCGGGCGCGACCGCGCTGTGGGGAGCCAATACTCCGAGCGGCCAGACGGCACTGTGGGGCGCAACCGCACTGTGGGGCGCAACGGCTCTGTGGGGCGCAAACACGACCAGCGGCCAGACTGCTCTTTGGGGCGCTACCGCTCTCTGGGGAGCTTCCACTCCGCAGAGCAGCACGGCGCTGTGGGGTGCATCCGCACCGGCAGGCCAGACGGCACTGTGGGGCGCCTCTGCTCCTCTGGAGCAGTAACCAACCAACCGGTAATGCTTTGGGCCCGCTTCTCTCAGGAGAGGCGGGCTCTTCGCTTTTAAGCGTTGTTGATCTTCGCTCCAGTGTCCTTCGGGAGGAGAAGTTCTGCTTCCGAAGTTGAGGGTAGAAGGCGGTTTCCGGGGCTAAAGCCCGCTGGTTTTTGCTGTGCTGATTTCCGTGGGGCTGAAGCCCCACTCCCCCGGCTGAAGCCGGGGGCTTAATCCAGGCAATACGGGTCTTCAGGCAATACGGGTCTTCAGGCAATACGGGTCTTCAGGCAATACGGGTCTTCAGGCAATGCGGGTCTGCGGGCAATGCGGCGATGAGGCGATGCGGGCAATGCACGCAAGGATGCTTGCCGGGAGCCGGGTTTGCGCTCACTCAGAATGAGAGAGTAAGGTTGGTTGCAAAATCAACAGAGGCTTGGCTGGATGTAAATTGCTGAAAGCAGGTTCTTTGCATGCTCAGAATGACAGGGGATATGAAGTAACTGCCGGCAGAGGGATAGGACGTGAACTCAGGACTCACCGCATTTCAAGCACGAATTAGCCCGCCGTAGAAGTGATTAGCGTCACAGACTCTGATGCCCCAGGCAAACATACTTGGAATAAATTCACCCCCTTCAGAACCGCACAACTGCACAATCAGCAAGAGAATAGCTGTTCCCTGTCAGCATTTGGACAAGAGAGACAAGCATGGGCCTGAAACAAGCAGCAAGCGACTTGTCGGCGCTGATCGAAAGCTCCCAGGACTTTATCTGGTCAGTGGATCTTGAATACAGGCTGCTGACGTTCAACCGCGCCCTGCAGCAGGATATCGAGCGGCACTTTGGCGCCCAACTTGAGGTAGGCAAGAAGGCGGAAGACGTATCGCCGCCGGAGCTGGCCGAAAAGTGGGCACCGCTCTACGAGCGGGTGTTGCAGGAAGGCCGCGTCCGGGCAGAAATCACCATGCCGGATGGACGGTATCTGGAACTGGAGTTGAGTCCTATCCAGACGGCAGGGGTAACGACAGGCATCGCAGTGATTGCGAGAGATGTGACGCAGTGGAAGCAGGCGGAGCAAATGCTGCGGCAGACGGAAAACTCTCTGCGTGAGAGTGAAGACCGTTACCGCCTGGCCTTGCAAGCGACGCCGGATGCAATCAACATCAACCGGATGAGTGACGGCACATATATCGAGGTGAACGAAGCCTTCCTGGCAATCACGGGATATGAGCGCAGCGAGGTGATAGGGCGGAGCTCGCTGGAACTGGCGATATGGAAGGATGAAGCCGATCGCGACAAGCTGATCGAAGCCCTGCGATTGAATGGCTCCTGCCGGGACATGGAGATACAGTTTCGCCGCAAAAACGGACAACTGCTGTGGGGGCAGATGTCGGCATCCATCACGGAAGTGAATGGCGTGGCGTGCGTTTTGTCAGTAACGCGCGATATATCCCATGCAAAGCTGGCCGAGCAGGAGATCCGGCATCTTACTTTCTACGATATGCTGACGGGCCTGCCGAACAGGCGGCTGTTGCTTGACCGGTTGCAACAAGTGCTGGCCGCAAACACGCGAACAATGCACCAATGTGCGCTGCTGCTGATCGATCTGGATGATTTCAAGAAGATCAATGACACCCTGGGACATCCGGTGGGCGATCTGCAGTTGCAGGAGGTAGCGCACCGGCTGAGAACCTGTGTGCGCGGGACGGACACGGTATCCCGGTTCGCCGGAGACGAATTTATGGTGATGCTGGAACATCTGAGCGAAGACGCGGAAGATGCAGCATCGCAGGCGCAGGGAGTGGCGGAGAAGATATTGGCGGCGATTGCCCGGCCCATCCCGTTGCACGGCCGGGAGCACATCTGTACCGCGAGCATCGGCATTGTGCTCTTCGGCAGGGGGCGGGTGTCAGCCGATGAAGTCCTGAAGCAGGCTGATATCGCCAAATACCAGGCAAAGAGCGCGGGCCGGAATACGGCACAGTTTTTCTCGCCGGAGCTACAGGCCGCCGTAACTGCGCGCGCTGAGCTGGAAGCAGAGCTGCGCAAAGCGAGCCATGAAAAACAATTTGTGCTGCATTACCAGCCCCAACTGAACCATCTGGAGGTGATTGGAGCAGAGGCGCTGGTGCGGTGGAATCATCCAGACCGGGGATTGCTTATGCCGATCGATTTCATTGGACCGGCAGAAGAGACGGGGTTGATTCTGCCGCTGGGGGAGTGGGTGCTGGTGACCGCGTGCGAACAACTGGCACAATGGGCGCAGACGCCGGAGCTGGCGCATATCACCATCGCGGTAAACATCAGTGCGAAGCAGTTGCATCAGGCAAGCTTTGTGGATGATGTGCTGCGGGTCATCGAGCAGACCGGGGTGAACCCCAATAGTTTGCGGCTGGAGTTGACCGAGAGCATTGTGGTGGAAAACGTAGAGGATGCCATCGCCAAGATGGTGGCGCTGCGGTCGCGGGGCGTGAAGTTCTCGATGGATGATTTCGGCACGGGCTACTCTTCGCTGACCTATCTCAAACGCCTGCCGCTGGATCAACTCAAAATTGACCGTTCGTTTGTGCGCGACATTCTGGTGGATGCCGGGAGCGCTGCGATCGCGGAGACGATCATCGCCCTGGGCCGGGCTCTGGGGCTGCGGGTCATCGCGGAAGGCGTTGAGACGGAGGAGCAGCGGAACTTCCTGACGCGGCTCCACTGCTACGAATTTCAGGGATATCTGTTAAGCCGTCCGCTGCCGGTTGCCGGCTTTGAAAAGACGGTGCGGGAGATGGACTCGATGGACAGGCCGGGAAACTTATTCGGGTAAAGAGGTTTCCGGGAAGAGATTGGGTTCGCCATCCCAGCGGGCGACGACGACGGTAGCGAGACAGTTGCCCAGCACATTGATCGCGGTGCGGCCCATGTCCATCAATTGATCCACGCCGAAGAGCATCAGGACGACTTCCATGGGAAGGTGGAAGGAAGCGGCGACGGCGAGCACGATGACCAGAGCACCGCGGGCAACGCCGGCGGTGCCCTTGCTGCTGATGAGCAGCGTGACCAGCATCAGGGCCTGCTGGCCGAGGGTGAGATGGATGCCGGAGGCCTGCGCCACGAAGACCAGGGCGAGCGATTCATACAGTCCGGAACCGGCGAGGTTGAAGCTGTAGCCCAAGGGCAGCACCAGGGCGAGGGTCTCGCGCGAGACGCCGAGTGATTCCACGCGTTCCATGGAGAGCGGAAGTGCGGCTTCAGAGCTGGCGGTGCCGAAGGCGATGGCCAGCGGCTCAGCCATGGCGCGCATGAAACGGAGAAGCGGAATGCGGGCGGCCAACGCGATCGGCACCAGGCCAACGACGATGAAGACGGCGAGCGCCAGATACATGGTGAGGAGAAGTTTGAGCAGCGGCAGGAAGACGCCCGCGCCGAGATGGCCGACGGTATAGGCCATGGCTCCAAAGACGCCGATGGGCGCGGCATACATCACGATATTGGTGAACTTGAACATGGTCTCGGCCACGCTGGAGGCGAACTGGACCAGGGGGCGGCGGTGCGTTTCAGCCACCATGGCGAGGGCGACGCCGAAGATCATGCAGAAGATAACGACCTGCAGGGTCTGGCCCTCGGCGACGGATTTGGCGATGTTCTCCGGGAACATATTGAGGAAGATTTCACTGGCGGAGTGGGCGGCGAAGGTGGGCGGCTCGACCCCGGCGAGCGCGGGCAGGGCGATGCCGTAACCGGCGCGGGTGAGATTGATGGCGGCAAAGCCGACCAGCAGGGCGAGCGTGGAGACGATCTCAAAGAGGATGAGCGCCTTCACCCCGACGCGGCCAACTTTTTTCAGGTCAGCATGGCCGGCGATTCCGGTGACCAGGGTGCCAAAGAGCAGCGGGGCGATGATGACCTTGATGAGGCGGAGAAAGATGGTGCCGAAGATCTGAAAGTTCAGGGCCGTGGCGGGCCATTGGTGGCCCACGATGGCGCCCAGGATCATGCCGACGAATATCCAGCCGGTCAGCGAGCGGCGGTAGAGGGCGAGGGCAACGGCGATGGCCGCGAGCAGAATTTCCAGGGCAACAGTCATAGGGTCAGAACCTGCGGAGCGTCCAGTCTACCGGAAGGGCGCAAGGGGCCGGGGAATGGCGAATGTTGGCGCAAAATCAGGCTGCCCGGTAGTACCATAATCGCAACCCAAGACTCTGTCGTATAAGGCGGCTTATGCGTAGCTATGTGTCAAACTGGATCTCCCTCCGGAAGAAAATCACCGGTCTAGCTTTGATTCCGGCGCTGATCTGTTCCATCGTGTTTGGCGCCCTGATCTGGACGTCCTCACGCAGCACGGCCCGGCTGGTGGGCGAGGAACTGACGCGCTTCATGGCGGAGCGCACGTCGCGCGCCACGATTCATGGGTACAACACCAGCATTGTGACCTACGGTTATGTGATGGACGCGCTGGAAGCCGACGCGCAAACGGCGCAGACGACGCTGGCCAAGCTGGGCGGCGTTCACCTGGCCGGGCACACGGAGAGCTGGCAGGCGGTGAACGATGTGACGCACCAGACGTCGACGGTGACAGTCCCGGCACTGGCCCTTGGCAGCTGGCAATCCTCGCAGAGCGCGGGTACGTCTCCGCTGAATACGATCAGCGAGCAGACGGGGCGGGCCGTGATCCTGTATGCGCGGATGGACCTGGCAGGCGATATGCTGCGCGTCGCAGGCGCATCGCAGGAGCAGGGCGTCACGGTGGACGCAGGCAGCTACATTCCGGCGCGGCTGGCTTCGGGCGAAGTGAATCCGATGGCGAAGACGATTCTGGCCGGGTCGCGGTATGAAGGCGTGTTGGACGAGCTCAACAGTCCGCACCAGATGGTATGCGATCCGCTGCGCGAAGCTTCGGGCAATGTGTACGGCATGGTGTGCGTGGGGCTGAGCATTGACACCATCCGTTCGCTGCAGCAGGAACTGAAGGCGAACTATGTGGGCGCGCATGGATCGGCTGCGGTCTTCTATCTGCACGGCAAGTATCGCGGGCGCGCGCTGGTGGAACCGTCCGGCGATGCGAAGGCGACGGAGAGCCAGTGGCTGCAGCCCATTCTGGAGAAGGCGCAGACCCTGAAGGACATGGATGGCGACGGCGTGATTGTGTACGATCCCGTCAATAAAGACGAGGTGATCGTGCGCTACAGCTACTTCCAGAAGTGGGATTGGCTGCTGGTGATCGTGGCGGACTCGCGCGATCTGCAGAGTGCGAGCGACAGCGTGCGGACGGAGTTCCACGCGCTGCTGTGGAAGACGTTTATCGCCGGAATCATCGCCCTGATACTGACCATGCTGCTGGCGTTGCGCATCAGCCGGAAGCTGATTGATCCCATGGCCGATCTGGCGATCCGGCTGACCTCCAATGCGACGCAGGTGGCATCGAGCGCACGGCACCAGGCAGCGAACGTGGCGAACTTCAACACGTCGGGCAATGAGATTGCCAGCGCGGTGAAGGAGATCTCCGCAACATCAAAGGAACTTCTGCGCGCGATGGAGCAGCTTGCTGAAGATGCGGAGAAGACGAGCCACGTGGCGAATGAAGGCAGCCAGGGATTGAAGGGGCTGGGCTCGTCGATGGAATCACTTTCGGCGGCGACGCATTCGATTACGGATAAGCTGACGACCATCCGCGCGAAGGCGAACAAGATTAACGCCGTGGTCACGGCCATCACCAAGGTGGCAGACCAGACCAACCTGCTCTCACTCAATGCTGCGATTGAGGCGGAGAAGGCGGGTGAAGGCGGCGCGGGGTTTGCCGTGGTGGCGCGCGAGATCCGGCGGCTGGCAGACCAGAGCGCGGTGGCGACCATGGAGATTGAGCAAATGGTGGAGGCCATGCAGGAGGCGGTAAGCAGCGGCGTAGCGCAGACACGCGAGCTGACTGAGGCGATGGAGCGCGGCATCGCGGCTTCAGAGAGCATCAGCGGCCAGTTCGGCGACATCATTCAGCGAGTGGAGTCGATGGCTCCGCGGTATGAGGCTGTGCACCAGGGCATGCAGAACCAGAGTGAAGGCGCGCAGCAGATCAGCGAAGCGATGTGGCAGTTGACGGAGATGGGGCGGCAGACGTCAGAATCCGTGAACGATCTGAACGAGGTAAGCCAGCAGCTGCACCAGGCAGTGCGCATTCTGAAAGAGCGAATCATCCAAGTCCGCAACGCGGAGTGAAGGGCGGAAGCGTGGCCGACAGTCGACGGGAAAACCGCGGTCTGACTCTGCGTTTCCGCGCGGGGCAGCAGCACTTTGCCTTTCCGCTGACCTCAGTGGAGGCGGTGGCAGGTTACGCGCGTCTGGGCGCGGGGGAGTGGGAGGCCACGCCGGCGTTTGCGGGCTGGCTGGCATACCGCGGCACGGAGATTCCGGTGTATGACCTGGGCGTGCATCTGGGGCAGGGCGAGAAGACGCCGCGGGTGCTGAGCAGCCGCATCATGATCTTTTCGCGGCTGCACGATTCCAATCAGCGCGTGGGGCTGCTGGCAGCGGAGATCACGGATACATTTGAAGAGCGCGAGCTGGACGGCGCGCCTTTGCTGCAGGCGGAGCCGCTGCTGCGCGATCTGCTGGGAGAGACGGCATGAGCGTGGCGCAGAACAGGAACGCCGTGACCGCGCTGATTACGCGGCTGGCGGCGTATGCGGGATTCGATGAAGAGGTGGTGGCCCCGGCGCGGATGGATTCCATTATGGCGCGCAGGCAGCGGGCGCGCGGGATGGATCGCGCGGACCGGTATCTGGAGTTGGTGGAGAATGACGCCGAGGAGCATGATGCTCTGCTGAACGAAGTGCTGGTGGGCGAGACAAGATTCTTTCGCGATACCAAAGTGTTCGAGCATCTGCTGGATTGGCTGCGGCAGCAGCGTGCGGCAGTGCCGCAGAAGACTTTCCGTGTGCTGTGCGCGCCGTGTTCCACGGGGGAAGAAGCATACTCGGTTGCGGCGGCGCTGCAGATGGCCGGATTCACGGCGGAGCAGTATGAGATTGAGGCGCTGGACATCTCGCGCAGCGCGCTGGAGACGGCGGAGCGCGGCGTGTATGCTCCCCATGCCCTGCGCGGTGTGCCGGAGGAGCGGCGAGCGCAGCTGGTGGAAGCTGCGGCGGACGGGTTGTGGCGGGTGTTGCCGCAGTTGCGTGCGGGGCTGAATTTTTCCTTTGCGAATCTATCGCTGCCGGGGAGCCTGAAGCCGCTGGGCGAGTTCGATCTGATCCTGTGCCGCAATCTGCTGATCTATCTGCGGCCGGAGGCGCGGTTGAACCTGCTTTGCTCCGTGCGCGATGCGCTGAGCGCGGGCGGGCGGTTGATTGTGGGCACGGGCGATGCCGTACCGGAGATCTACACGATCTTTCAGGCGGCGCGGCCTGCGTCGTCCTTCATGCTGGAGGTGAAGAGCGCGGCGGCGCAGAGGATGGAAGGTCCGGCGCGGAGCAAAGCGGTGCAGCCGCAGCCGGTGGTGGCGTGGCGTGCTGCGCAGGCGGCTCCGCAACGCGCGCGCGAAAGTGCGGCGCCGAAAGAGCCGGCGGATTTTTACCGCGCTGCAGTGGAACTGTACGAGAAGGAAGAGTTGCGCGCTTCAGAGAGATACTGCCGCAAGGCGCTCTATCTGGAGCCTGCGCTGGTGCCGGCGCTGGAGTTGCTGGAGCAGCTCTGGCGGAATGAGCCGGTCTCGCGGCGGCAGCGTGCCCTGGCGGAGCGGCTGCAGCGCGCGCGTTCGCAACAGGAGAGCGCATGAGCGACAAGAGCGACAATCGCGAGCAGCGGAAGAAGATATTCGAGCGCGTGCTGACCGATGAGTATCGCGAAGAGCTGGCTCGGATGCTGGCGGTGGAGATCAAGCCGCTGCCGCGCCGGACGGGATCGATTCTGCTCTTCCGGCTTTCGGGGCGGCGGTATGCGCTGCCCACCTCTGTGCTGGTGGCGGTGACGGAGCCGCTGCACATTGCGCCCATCCCGCATCGCAAGGGCACGGCGCTGCTGGGGCTGGTGGCGTTTGAGGGCGAAGTGCTGCCGTGCTGCGCACTGCATCCGATGCTGGATCTGCAGGGCGGGGTAGAGGCTGCGTCGAAGACATTAATTTTGCAGGAGACCAAGGGACGCAACTGGGCGGTGCCGGTGGATGAGGTGGACGGCATGCGCGCGGGCGCGGAGCTGGAGGCGGCGCAGGCGCAGATGGATGCGGGCGGCGTGGGCCACTACATTGAAGAAGACGGCAGCGTGGTGAATCTGCTGGACGCAGAGGCGCTCTTCCGGCTGCTTAGATTGGCGGTGGCATGAGCAGCGGTGACTTCGGCGATCTGTCACTCTTTGACCTCTTCAAGATGGAGGCGGAGGACAACCTGCGCGTTCTGCAGGACGATCTGCTGGCGTTGGAGCGCGGCGAAGCGACTCCGGCGAAGCTGGAGGAGCTGATGCGGTCAGCGCACTCGATGAAGGGTGCGGCACGCATCGTTGGGCTGGACCTGGTGGTGTCGCTTACCCATGCGATGGAAGATAGATTTGTGGCGGCGCAGGCTGGGCGCGAAATTGCGCATGAAGAGATTGGCAGGCTGCTGAAGGCGACGGACTGGCTGGCGGGACTCTCTGCGCTGGAGGAGAGCGCGACCGAGGGTTGGGTCGCCGAAAACCAGGAGGCGATCCACGCGCTGGTGGCTGAGCTGACGCCTGCGCAGGCGGGCGGCGAGACGGTTCACGAGCATGCGGCAGCCGTGGAGCCTCACGAAGTGACGAGCCCGGCGGTGATGGAGACGGCATCTGTAGCAGAGACGACGGTGACGAAGAGTGAGGCCGATGCGGGCGAGAATACTTTTCTGGATGCGGGCACGGGCGGCGAAGGCGGCAACCGGCAGCAGGCGGTGCGGCTTTCGGCGGGAGGGTTTGACCGCATTCTGGCGCTGGCGTCAGAGGAACTGGTGCTGAGCAGCCAGATCTCCGCGTTTCCGGATGCGATGGAGCGGAACTGGAAGACGCTGGTGCGGATTACGGGAGAGATTCGCGCGCTGGACGCAGCCAGCGACGGCAGCAATGAACAGGCCGTGGTGAGGGCCGGTCTGCGTGCGGATTGGGACCGCCGCTTCGCTGATTTTGAGCACATGATCATGGACATGGACCGCGCGACGCGGCAGAGCCAGCTGGTTGCGAGCCGCCTGCATACGGAGATACTGGGCGGCAGGCTGCGTCCGTTCAGCGAGGGCACGAGCGGATTTGTGCGGCTGGTGCGCGACCTGGCAGAGAGCATGGGGAAGCAGGTGTCGCTGCGCCTTGAGGGTGAGGCGACGACGGTGGACCGCGAGGTGCTGGATAAGTTGAAAGCTCCGCTGACGCACCTGCTGCAGAACGCGGTGGACCATGCGACGGAGGCGCCGGAGACGCGGGAGAGGCTGGGCAAACCGAAGCACTCCACCCTGCTGCTGAGCGCGAACCATGAGCATGGACAACTGGTGATCACGCTGCGCGATGACGGCAAGGGCATTGACCGCGAAGAGCTGAAGACGAGAATCGTAGCGCGTGAACTGGCCAGTGCGGAGACGGTGGCGATGCTCTCTGACGCGGAGCTGCTGGAGTTCATCTTTCTGCCGGGCTTCAGTACGCGGACGGAGGTATCGGAAGTGTCAGGCCGCGGATTTGGACTGAACGTGGTGCAGGCGATGGTGCATGAGGCGGGCGGGTCAGTGAGCGTACGGAGTGAGGCAGGTGCGGGCACGACCTTCCGGCTGACACTGCCGGTCACGCGCTCCATGGTGCGCACGGTGCGGGTGCGCGCGGGCAGCGATACCTTTGCCGCGCCGCTGGTGCGGATTGAGGCCATTCGCCTGCACACGCCGCAACTGCGCGAAGAGGACCAGAGTCTGGTGGTGGAGGAAGCGGGCGTGATGTATCCGGTGGTTTCGCTGAGCGCGCTGCTGGGGCAGGAGAGTAATCTGCGCGCAGGCGAAGCGACGCAGATGCTGCTGGTGGGCAACGGCGGCGGCGTGGCGTTCCAGGTGGATAAGGTGCTGGACCAGGTGGATCTGGCGATTCGCAAGGTCGATCCACGCATCGGCAAGATTCCGGGCATCAGCTCGGTCGCGCTGGATGAGAATGGATGGCCGCTGCTGCTGCTGGATATGGAGGCGTTGATGCAGACGGCGCTGGGCAAATCGCCGGCGGAGGGCCTGCGCGATGCGGTGCGCGATCCGTATGAGACGCTGGCACATATCCTGGTGGTTGACGATTCAGCGACGGTGCGGGAACAGGTGCGCAGAATTCTGGTCAAGGCGGGATACCGCGTATCGACGGCGCAGAATGGGCGCGAGGCATGGAACCTGCTGCGTACGCGAGCGTACGATCTGCTGCTGAGTGATGTGGATATGCCGCAGATGAACGGAATTGAGCTGGTGACGAAGGTTCGTGCCGATGCGATGCTGGAGAGAATGCACATCGTGCTGCTTTCGTATAAGGACCGGCCGGAAGACCGGCAGCGCGGACTGGATGCGGGCGCGGATTACTACCTGACCAAGGGCAGTTTCCAGAGCGAGCGCTTTTTGCAGGCGATCGTGGATTTGATCGGCAGGGGAGAGAGTCAGTGAGAGTCGGGATTGTGAATGATTCGCGGATCGCGTGCGAGGTGCTGACGCGGACGGTGCGCAGCGTGCCCGGCTTCAGCGTGCTGTGGACCGCGCATGACGGGCTGGAGGCGGTGGAACTCTGCGCCGGTAATCTGCCGGACATTGTGCTGATGGACCTGATCATGCCGAATATGGATGGGGCGCAGGCCACGCGCGAGATTATGAAGGCGACTCCGTGCGTGATCCTGGTGGTGACGTCTTCGGTGACGGCGCATCGTGACCTGGTGTTCAGCGCGATGGGTTATGGCGCGCTGGACGCGGTGACCACGCCCATCATGGGCAAGAGCGGCGAGATGGAAGGCGATGATGCGCTGAAGCAGAAGCTGAAGGTGGTATCGCGGCTGGTGCGGGTGGAGGAGCCGGCGCGGCTGAGTCCACTGGGCAAGTTCCGCGCCTCGTCAAAGGCCGGCACGCCGATTCTGGCGATTGGCACATCCACCGGCGGGCCACAGGCGCTGGGGCAGATACTGTCTGTGCTGCCGGAAAATTTTCCGGCTGCGGTGCTGATTGTGCAGCATATTGATGCGCACTTTGCACCGGGATTTGCGGAGTGGCTGCAGCAGCACTGCGTGTTGCCGATCAAGCTGGCGCATGGCGGTGAGATGGCGGCGCCGGGAACAGTATGGCTGGCGGGGCGCGAAAAGCATATGTATCTGGATGCCGCGGGAAAGATCGTGCTGAGCGATGAGCCGCGCGACACCAACTTCCGCCCATCGATTGACGTGCTCTTTACCAATCTGGCGGAGTATACGCAGGAGCGTGTGGGTGTGCTGCTGACGGGCATGGGCAGCGATGGCGCGGAGGGGCTACTGATGCTGCGGCAGAGTGGCGCGCACACCATTGCGCAGGATGCATCCACAAGCGTGGTGTACGGTATGCCGAAGATTGCGGCGGAGCGCAGCGCGGCGACAGAGATTCTGCCGCTGCACGCGATCGGGCCGCGGGTGGTGAAGCTGTTTTCAAGAGCGGCCGGCAGCACCAGTGAGGTACGGGCAGCGAAGGCGTGAATTAATCAGGTGCAGAAGAATTTTCCGGTACTCTATCGGCATAGGAATCAGGAACATGCCCGGAGCCGGGCGTGCGGCGGAGACGATTCAAAGTGAAAGTCACCTTCTGGGGAGTGCGCGGATCGATTCCGACGCCGCAGGCTGCGAACCTGGGCTTTGGCGGAGAGACTGCGTGCGTGGTGCTGGAGGCAGAGGGGCGCAGCCTGGTGCTGGATGCGGGCACGGGACTGCGCAAGCTGGGCGACCGGCTGATGGCCGGCGGCGGACCGCTGGAGGCCGGCATAGATATTCTGCTGTCGCACTTTCATTGGGACCATGTGCAGGGACTGCCGTTTTTTGCGCCGTTGTACCGGCCAGACAGGCTGCGGTTCTACTCGCAGGTTGCGGCGGAGCGGCTGCATGAGTTGCTGGCGGTGCAGATGGAGCCGCCGTTTTTTCCGATTGGATTTGACCAGGCGGGCGCACTGCGCGAGGCGCTGCCGGAGCGTGCGTATACGCAGTTCCACTGGCATCAGCAGTTCCAGGTGGGGCCGTTTTCCATTACGCCGTTTCCGCTGCATCATCCGCAGGATTCGACGGGCTTTCGCGTGGAGTGCGGCGGCAAAGTGGTGGTGTATGCCACTGACCATGAGCATGGCGATGCAGAGAAAGACGCCGTGCTGCTGCGCTATGCGCAGGGCGCTGACATTCTGATCGCCGATGCGCAGTACACACCGGAAGAGTATGCGAAGCGCGTGGGATTTGGTCACAGCACATGGATGCAGGCGGCGAATCTGGCGGTTGCCGCGGATGCGGGACGGCTGTTGCTGTTTCATCATGACCCGCATCGCAGCGATGATGCGCTGCGGCAGATTGTGCTGGAGGCACGCAAGACCTTTGCGCGGACGGATGCGGCGCGCGAACGCACCACGTTGACGGCGGACCGCAGCGTGCAGGAAGCGGCGGCGAATCCGGATGTGGGCCTGACCGAGCATCCGCTGCGCGTGCTGCTGGTGGATGACCAGAGAATTATCGGCGAGGCGGTGCGGCGGATGCTGGCGGGCCATACGCCGGAGATCGAATTTCGTTTCTGTGCGGATGCGGCTGCGGCGCTGGACACTGCGGCGGAGTTTGGGCCGACGCTGATTCTGCAGGACCTGATCATGCCGGGCGTGGAGGGTTTGGATATGGTGCGCGCGTTCCGTGCGAATCCGGCGACGGAGGGTGTGCCCATTATTGTGCTGTCGTCAAAGGACGAAGCGGCGACGAAGGCTGACTCGTTTGCGGCGGGCGCGAATGACTACATTGTGAAGCTGCCGGACAAGATCGAGCTGCTGGCGCGCATTGAGCATCACTCGGCCGCATTTGTGAACCGGCTGCAACGCGACGAGGCGTACCAGGTGCTGCTGCGGCAACAGCAGGAGCTGGAGATGCTGCTGGGGCAGGTGCAGGAAGAGAAGCAGAAGAGTGAGAAGCTGCTGCTGAACATTCTGCCGAAGGCGGTGGCGAGCGAGCTGAAGGAATCCGGTAATGTGCGCGCGCTGCGCTTTGATCGCGCCGGTGTGCTGTTCGCGGACTTCTCAGATTTCACGCGCGTCTCGCAATCGATGGCGGCGGAGGAACTGGTCTCTGAGTTGAACGAATGTTTCACGCTCTTTGACCGCATCACCATGGCGCATGGAGTGGAAAAGCTGAAGACCATCGGCGATGGATACCTGTGCGTGGCCGGAGTACCGGAGCCGCGGCCCGACGCGCTGCTGGGGCTGGCGCGGGTTGCGCTGGAGATCCGCGATCTGATCGCGGAGCGGCGGCGGCAGAAGATCGCGGAGGGCAGGCAGTACTGGGACGTTCGCGTGGGGCTGCACTGCGGGCCGCTGGTGGCGGGCGTGGTGGGACTGCAGAAGTTTGCGTATGACGTGTGGGGCGATACGGTGAACACCGCGTCGCGCATGGAGTCTGCGGGCATACCGGGGCGGGTGAATATCTCGCGCGAGTATCGCGCGCATCTGCCGGAGAGCGCGGAGTGCGAGCCGCGCGGGTTGATCGCGGTGAAAGGGAAGGGCGATGTGGAGATGTTCTTCCTGGAGCATCTATAAGTTCAATCTCAAACAGGAGGCGAGCGATGACGAACGAGAAAAGCAATTCCCCTGAGTCCGACAACGACACTCTTTCTGAGGAGGAGCTGGAGCAGATTTCCGGCGGGCACGGGCACAATCCATCCAGAAGCAGAGATACGGGCAACGCGCCGCGCGCGGATGAACCGAAGCATGAGCACGGTGCATAATTTCGCAGCAAGAGGATAGGCATGAAACGCGAGATCTATCGAAGTGCCGCGCTGAACCGGATGTCTTCACCGGAGCAACTGGACCAGATGCTGCAAGTGACGACGCCGAAGTACTGGCTGGCACTGGTTGGCATCGGCATGCTGCTGGTCTTCGGGCTGGCGTGGGGATTCTTTGGCCGCATGACGACGAAGGCGATGGGGCACGGGGTGGTGCTGGCGGCGCCCGGCGGCGCGGACGATCTGCAGGTGGTGGCGTATGTGGCCGCCACCGTGGCCAAGACGGTGCAGACCGGCGATGCGGTGCAGGTGGTGCTGACCAGTTTCCGGCTGGAGGATGTGGGTTTTCTGCGCGGGCGGGTGCTCTCAGTGGCGGAGTTTCCGGCAACCGACGCTGACCTGATGCATACGCTGCAGAATCAGTCGCTGGCCCAGGCGCTTTCCGCCGGTGTGCCTGTACATGAGGTGCGGATCGAGATGCTGCGCGACGCATCGACCGTGAGCGGATATAGCTGGTCCACGCCGCAGGGCGCGGCGTTCCACATTACGCCGGGAAGCCTGTGCAACGTGAGCATTATTACGCGTGAGGAGCGGCCACTGCGGCTGCTGATTCCCTTTGCGAAAGGATCGATGGGGATCTACTGATGGGCGCGGCTGCGATTGCCAATCCGGAGAAGCTGAGGAAACCGCCCGCGCAGAAGCCGGTGGTGACGCCGACCGTGCTGCAGATGGAGCAGGTGGAGTGCGGCGCGGCTGCGCTCTCAATCATCCTGGGCTACTACGGCCGCTATGTGCTGCTGGAGGAGTTGCGCACGGCATGTGGCGTATCGCGCGACGGCAGCAAGGCTTCCAACATTGTGAAGGCGGCGCGCAGCTATGGTCTGCTGGGCAAAGGATATAAGAAGGAGCCGGGCGACCTGCGCAGTATGAAACTGCCGGTGATCGTGTTTTGGAACTTCAATCATTTTCTGGTGGTCGAGGGTTTCAAGGATGGCCGCGTCTACCTGAACGATCCTGCGTATGGGCGGCGCAGCGTGTCAGACGAAGAGTTTGACGTTGCCTTCACCGGCGTGGTGCTGGCGTTTGAGAAGAGTGAAGAATTTAAACCGGCAGGGCGGCCGCGCTCGCCGTGGCAGAGCATGGTACGGCGGCTGAAGGGATCGCGCCGGTCGCTGCTGTTCGTGATTCTGGCAACGTTCGGACTGGTTGTGCCGGTCATCCTGCTGCCGGTATTTACGAAGATCTTTATCGACCAACTGTTGGTCAACAGCCTGTACTACTGGCTGAAACCCATGCTGTGGCTGATGGGCGTTGCCATGCTCACCGCGGGTGCGCTGACGTGGCTGCAGCAGAGCGTGCTGCTGCGGTTGCAGACGCGGCTGGCGGTGAGCTCATCCGCGAAGTTCCTGTGGCACGTGCTTCGCTTGCCGATGGAGTTCTTTGCGCAGCGGTTTCCGAGCGAAGTGAGCGGGCGGATGGATCACAATGAAGACGTCGCGGCGCTGCTCTCAACTGAAGTGACCACGCGCATTGTGGATCTGATGATGATCGGCTTCTTCGCCGTGCTGATGTTCTTCTATGACGCGCGGCTGACGCTCTTCGGGATGCTTGCGGTCGCGGTGAATCTGATCGCTCTGCGCTACTTTACGCGGACGCGGCGCGACCTGACGCACCAACTGCTGCAGGAAGAGAGTAAGTGCAGCGGGTTGGCGATGGCGGGCCTGCAGATGCTGGAAACGCTGAAGTCGACCGGATCGGAGAATGGATTTTTTGCGCGCTGGAGCGGGCATCAGGCGAAGGTGATTAATGCGGAGCAGAAGCTGAGCACATCGCTGATTCTGTATTCCATGATTCCGCAGCTCCTCATTCAGATATGCGGCGTAGCGGTGTTGTACTTCGGCGGGCTGAGGGTGATGAGCGGCGTGATGACCATCGGCGTTCTGTGGAGCTTTCTGGCGCTGATGCAGATATTTCTGGGGCCCGCGAGCAAGCTGATGGAGCTTGGCGGAACCATGCAGGAGATGGATGGAAGCCTGGCGCGGCTGGATGATGTATTGCGCTACCCGGTGGATCATCGCTTTCACACGCACCATGCCGGCGCCGCCAACGCCGAGGTGAAACTGGAAGGCGGCATTGAGCTGCGCGACGTGACCTTCGGCTATAGCAGGCTCGATCCGCCGCTGATCCGCGGATTCAACCTGACGGTGAAGCCCGGCAGCCGGATTGCGATTGTGGGTGCGTCGGGCAGCGGCAAATCCACGCTGTCGCGCTTGATCTCAGGACTGTATGCGCCGTGGGAGGGCGAGATATTGTTTGACGGAGTGCCGCGCGCGCAGCACTCTCCGGATGTATTGCACAACTCCATCGCGCTGGTTGACCAGGAGGTCGATCTCTTTGAGACCACGGTGCGCAACAACCTGACGCTGTGGGACAGTACGGTGGATGAAGTGGTGATGGTGCAGGCGGCGAAGGATGCGTGCGTTCATGCGGAAATTTCGGCTCGCCACGGCGGATATAACTCCACCATTGCGGAGGGTGGACGCGACCTGAGCGGTGGCCAGCGGCAGAAGCTGGAGATTGCGCGCGCGCTGGCGATTGAGCCGCGCATTCTGGTGCTGGATGAAGCGACCAGCGCTCTGGATCCGTACAACGAGAAGCTGGTGGATGACAATCTGCACCGCCGCGGCTGCACGGTGATCGTGATCGCGCATCGGCTGAGCACGATCCGCGATTGCGATGAAATATTAGTGCTGCAAAAAGGCGCAGTGGTGCAGCGCGGAACGCACGAAGAATTGATTGCGCAGGACGGTGAGTACCGCGCCCTGCTGAACATGGCCTGATGATGGAAGAGAGAGACAATTCGCCGCACGAGATGCGCAGTCTGACCGCGCTGCTGCAGGCAGAGCTGGCCGTGCCACGGCAGATGTGGCGCGTGCGCGGCGGGCGGCTGCATCTGTTTCTGGCGCGCGTCGGCGCAGGGCACGAGACGCAGGCGCGGCATCTGATCTGTGAGCTGGAAGCGGACGAAGTTGTGTTCAGCCTGGACGGGGCTGCACCCGCGGGCTGGTGCATTCTGGCGCGCGGCACGGCGGAGACGCAGCTGGGGCGCATCGCAGAGCAGACGCCGGAGTGGATGCGGGACGCCGCCGCCGACTGGCTGCGGCGGTTGCGCGAGGCTGCGAACATCGCGGCTGAAGATGTGCCGGCGCAGGAGTTTGGCTGGCAGCGGATGCACGCGGAGCAACGGCTGATTCTGGCCGCGATGGTGGAGGCGCAGAGCCGGCAGGAACAGGCCGAGTACGCGCGCATGGCCAAGCGGCATAACGAAGAGCAGCGCCAGATGGACGATGCATTCCGCAGACTCTCTTCTACTCTGGTGCCGGAGCGTAAGCGGTTTGAATTTCACGCCGAGGTGGATGATGCGCTCTTTACTGCGTGCGAGGCGCTGGGCAAGTATGAGGGCATTCATTTCACGCCGCCCATGGAGATGCTGCGGAATCTGCCCATGCGTGATCCGCTGGGAGCGATTGCCCGAGCTTCAGCCGTCAGGACGCGGCGCGTCGCGCTGACCGGGCGGATATGGAGCGCGGCGGAGCAGCCCTTCCTGGCACGGCGCGAAGCAGACGGTGCGTACTTCGCATGTTTGCCCGATGGGCGGCGCGGCTATCGCATCTTCGATCCGGTTACGCGCACACTGATGCCGGTGACGGACGAGAGGGTGCAGTCGCTGGAATCGTTCGGCACGATCTTCTACCGGCCGTTTCCGGCGCGGGCCATGCGACTGCGCGATGTGTTGCGGTTCGGGCTGCATGGATCGAAGCGCGACCTGCGGGTGATTCTGCTTACGGGCACGATAGCCGGATTGCTGGGAGTGGTAGCGCCGCTGCTGACGTCGGAGATCTTCGATCACATGATCCCGACCGCGCAGCATGCCAAGCTGCTGATGGCCTGCTTGTTTCTGGTCACTTCGGCGGTGGCGACAATTCTCTTTCGGCTGGTGCAGAGCTTTGCCGTGCTGCGCATGCAGGGACGCATGGAATCGTCAGTGCAGGCTGCGCTGTGGGACCGCATTCTGGATCTGCCGATGGCATTCTTCCGGCGGTCTTCTGCGGCCGACCTGGCCTCACGCGGCATGGCAATATCGGCGATGCGGCGCGCGCTCAGCAGTGAGGCTGTCTCTTCCGTGCTGACGCTGATCTTTTCTTTCTTCAGCTATGCGCTGTTGTTTTATTTCAGCGTGCCGCTGGCGCTGCTGGCCACCGCGCTTACCGTGCTGGCATTTGCGATCACCGTCTCCTGCTACTGGTTATACGTGCGCTACCAGCGCGCGATATTCGACCTGGAGGGCCGCATTGCGGGCGTTGTGCTGCAGAGCGTGCAGGGCATTGCGAAGTTCCGCATTGCGGGGTCAGAGGATCGCGCGTTTGTGCAGTGGGCCGTGGCGTTCGCAAAACAGAAGAGCATGTTCACGCGTACAGCGCGGCTGAACCTGATATTGCGCGTATTCAATGCGGTGTTTCCGCTGCTCGGCATGATGTGCATCTTCTTTGTGATGGAGCGGCAGAGCGTAGCGGCGATGTCCACCGGCTCGTTTCTGGCGTTCATTCTGGCGTATGCGCAGTTCACCGGCGCAGTGATGGCGTGTACGGAAAATCTGTTGCCGCTGCTGAACGTGGTGCCCCTGTATGAACGCGCACGGCCTATTCTGCAGGCGCTGCCGGAGGTAGACCGCAGGCGCACTGCATCGCGCGAGTTGACGGGACGGGTGGAGGTCAATCAGGTTTCGTTCCGCTATGTGCAGGAGAATCCGCTGATCCTGAACGGCATCTCGTGTGAGATTGAGCCGGGAGCATTCGTGGCATTCGTCGGCGCGTCGGGCGCGGGCAAATCCACGCTGCTGCGGTTGCTGCTCGGCTTTGAAAAGCCGAGTTCAGGAGCCATCTACATGGATGGACAGGAGCTGCAAACGCTGGACATTCAGTCTGTGCGCGAGCAGATGGGCGTGGTGCTGCAAAATGCGACGCTCTTCAGTGGCGATATCTACAGCAACATTGTGGGCTCCACGCCCTATGGCATGGACGAGGCGTGGGAGGCGGCGAAGCTGGCGGGGTGCGACGCCGAGATTCGCGCGCTGCCCATGGGCATGCACACGGCGCTGGGCGAGGGCGGCAAAGGACTCTCCGGTGGCCAGCGGCAGCGCATCATGATCGCGCGCGCCCTGGTGGGCAAACCGCGGATACTGATCTTCGACGAGGCAACGAGCGCGCTGGACAACCAGACACAGGCACTGGTCAGCCGCAGCCTGGAGCAACTCAATGTGACGCGCATCGTAATTGCACACCGGCTGAGCACGATTGTTCATGCCGACAAAATTTTTGTGATGGATGGCGGCCGCATTGTGCAGCAGGGAACGTATGACGAACTGATGCAGCAGCCGGGGGTGTTTGCTTCACTGGTGGCGCGGCAGGTGATTTAGGGAAGGTCTGAACAAGTGATCAGCATTCCCTCAGTGGCTAAAGCCACATGGCTGGGATTGGATTTGCGGCGGGACTGAAGTCCCGCCCTTTCAAAACTGAGACTTATTCAGGGCTTCCTTAGAGTGTTTTTGGAAAATGCTGGTTGTGGAAGAGACAGGAGTAATGCGATGCGGAAAGCACTGATCGTACTGGGCATTCTGGATGATTCAGACATTGAATGGATGATTCGCGTGGGCACCAAGATCGCGGTGCCTGCGGGTGAGGCGATCATTCACGAAGGCAAGGAGATCGCGGCGCTCTTTGTGGTGCTGAATGGCACGCTGACGGTGACGGTGCACGGCGCTGAGGTGGCGCGGTTGTCAGTGGGTGAAGTGGTGGGAGAGATGTCACTGATTGACGCGCGCCCGCCTTCCGCCACGGTGACAGCTGCGGAAGAGAGCGTGGTACTGTCTATCCCGCGCGACGCGATCGATGACCGGCTGCAGGAAGACATCGGCTTCGCCGCCAGACTGTATCGCGCGCTGGCGGTCTTCCTCTCCAGCCGCCTGCGGACCACGGTGAGCCACCTGGGCTTCGGCGGCAAGAGCCCGCTGGATGAATCGGTGCGCGACGAGGATGAGATCCCGATGGACCTGCTGGAAAATGTGACGCTGGCGGGGATCCGGTTCACGCATCTGCAGGAAAATGCCCGGGGAAGATAGGGATTCTGGAAGGGAGAAATGGTAGGCACGAGGAGACTCGAACTCCTGACCTCTACCGTGTCAAGGGCCAAAATAACGCAATTTCAATAACTTACGTTGATAAATCAATACGATAAACAACGGCAAACAACCCATCGCAACGCTTATTGGACCCTTATTGGACCCTTATTGGACCCACAGATGGACCCAGATTTGTCTCCTCGCTGGAGAACGTGACTAGCAACGCGGCACGAACGGCAGCCAGCGAGGGAACACTCTGACCCATTGGAGTGCCCGGCCTTTTCTGTACCAGTTGATATGAGAGAAACTGGTCATAAAAGGAGCGGGCACTCCAATTGCTGGCGGGGTTATGCGCCATATTGATGGCTGCGGTGGCAGTGTCAGTAGGTGTGGTTCCGGACGTGCCCCCAGACTTGGCATCGCTGAAGAGTGTGGCACAGCTGGCGAAGGCGGGGCCGGTGGAGTTGATACATCTAGCCAGAACATTGGCCAGTGTGTTGATTTCCGTTTGCGGCACCGTACCGTTGCCCCCGGGCGTGGTTGCGAGTGCGACTCCTGTTGAGAGGCTGGCGAGGCTGGAGGCGGTAACGAAGGCGTTCTGCACACCAACCTTCGCCAGCGCTGTGCATAGTCGGTCTTTGCGTTAGGGGATTTCTCCAACTCGGCTGCGAGCCTAGTTGTACATAGATGTGCAGAGATAACGCTGCAGGCAAGAATGGCATCGTATTTTACGAGAGGATCAAACAATCAAAGCTGCCATATTCGACTCAACACTCGCTACAGTCGGGCAATATGTTCGCATCGGCGATATTCCGCGTCCGCTCAGTCGTGCCGGGTACGTCCTGCTTCGTGTAATCGCGTGTGGAGTCTGTCGTACCGATCTGCATATAGTGGAGGGCGATCTGCCGATGAAGCAAGAGCGCATTATCCCTGGTCACCAGATTGTAGGCGAAGTGGTTGAAGGTGCGACCGGTCAATTGCCGCTGGGAATGCGAGTTGGAGTTTCCTGGATGGCTGGGACAGATGGCGAGTGCTGGTACTGCAAGCACGGCATGGAGAATCTCTGCGATGACCCATCGTTTACTGGATATACAGTGAATGGCGGCTATGCAGAGTACGTTCTTGTACGCGCAGACTTTGCATATCCCCTGCCTGCCGGTCTGGACGATGAACATGCAGCGCCGCTGCTTTGTGCTGGCATCATTGGCTTTCGCAGCTTACGCGTTGCAGGGGTACAGCCTGGCGAGCGAATCGGGCTTTTTGGTTTTGGAAGCTCCGCAGCACTAGCCCTTCCTGTTCTGCAATCCTGGAACTGTGACGTTTATGTTGTAACCAGAGGGGAGATGCACAGGAAAGCAGCGGCCGCGTTGGGTGCAACTTGGGTGGGCAAGGAAAACGATACGCCACCGGTCGAACTGGATCGTGCTGTTACCTTTGCTCCAAGCGGAAAAGTTGTTTTGGATGCGCTGAGTAGTTTGCGAAAAGGCGGTGTTGTTGCGATTAATGCCATCCATTTAGATCAGATACCGGCCTTTGATTACGACAGGCTTCTGTGGGATGAGCGACAGATACGAAGCGTGGCCAACATGACTCGTCAAGATGCACGCGACTTTCTCAATATTGCACACGAAATCAACATTCGACCACGAGTATCCGCATTCCCACTGGGGGATGCGAACCAGGCTCTTCTGGCGGTTAAGAATGAGACTGAAGATGGGTCTGTAGTCATTGTTTTATGACGATGCTGCTGACGGCGGGACACCCAAGCGCTATTAGCCCCAGCAGCCGACACCATATCCCAGTATGAAGTGTGACTACTTTGGCTAATGCTTTCGGTAACGCATCCGTGAAAGAGCTTGGATTGTTTTGGTGGGTGCTCGCTCTTCGCGGTGGTTTTGCACTCCTCTTTTCGGGTGCTTTGATTATGGCGGGGAGTCTTTTCCAGCCTATTTTTCACGACCCGATTTTACTCAAACAGATGGGGCTTCTTCTTGGCTTCTATGTGATGGGTATTGGCATGATTCTTACAGTGGCAGCTGTAGTCGCAGACGATAACAACCTGGATGTCTGGTGGGTTCTGTTTTGTGAAAGTGGTTGTGTAATCCTTCTTGGGCTTTATATCAGTATTACCTTGCTATTTACACCACGGTCGTTCGCGCTGCTGGCCGGGTTGCATGCGCTGATTGCTGGATGCTTCCAAGCGATTCTGACCTTAAAGCTCAGGCACGACCGTTTATGTCGAACCCTGCTTTGCTTATCTGCTGCGACATCGCTGTGTGCGGGTGTCGCCTTTCTGTCACACCAGAACGCCTCGATCCGATCCTTGACTGACTGGCTGGCTGGACTGGAGCTGTTGTATGGCGGCATCCTGATCGTCTTAGCGCTCAGACTTTATGGAAACCGTTTGAACACTGCAAATGTGACGGCAGTTGTAGGGAAGTGAATCGACAGACATGGACAAGAATAATAATGTTGCAGCACAAACGCCTGATCCGCCGACTGTCTCACCGCAGAATCCAGTATCGAGTGGCCTTGCGAGCGATGTAGCAGTGAGCCGTCTTCAAAAAGACGGCCCCAATGCAATGCCGGATACATCTGTTCACCCGCTGCGCAATGCATTGGTGAAGTTCTGGGCGCCGGTCCCGTGGCTGCTTGAGGCCGCAATTGTGCTTCAGCTGGTGCTGCATAAATATACTGAGGCCGCAGTCATAGCCGTACTGTTGATTTTCAATGCAGTCCTTGCCTATTTCCAGGAGAGCCACGCTCAGGCTACTCTCGCCGCGTTGAAGACGCGTCTTGCACTGAATGCTTCCGTTCAGCGCGATGGCGTCTGGAAGACGATCCCGGCTGCACAGTTGGTGCGTGGCGATCTGGTGAAGTTGTCGCTCGGCAGCGTAGTTGCGGCAGATGTGCACTTAGTCGATGGATCGGTCCTGCTTGATCAGTCGATGCTGACAGGAGAATCACTACCCATTGAAGCTGGCGCCGGGGCCGACACCTATGCCGGGGCTCTTGTGCGGCGCGGTGAAGCGACTGCAGTCGTCACAGCAATTGGCGCTCATACTAAATTCGGCCATACGGCAGAGCTGGTCAGCATGGCTCATGTAGCTAGCTCCCAGCAGAAAGCCGTATTGAGTATCGTTCGCAACCTGGCAATCTTCAATGGCGGTGTCATCATTCTCATCGGGATGTATGCCTACTTTCATGCGATGCCGCAGCGCGAACTCATCCCACTTATACTCACATCGGTTCTCGCGGCGATACCGGTGGCATTACCTGCAACCTTCACCCTTGCAACGGCGCTGGGGGCTCGCGCTTTAGCCAAGTTGGGTGTTCTTCCCACACGGCTCTCCGCGGTCGATGAAGCGGCAACGATTGATGTGCTGTGCTCAGACAAAACCGGGACACTAACGCTCAATGAACTTTCTGTAACCAGCGTTCGGCCTATGCCCGGCTTTGACGAGTCCCATATCCTCGGAATGGCAGCTCTGGCAAGTTCCGAGGGTGGCCAGGACTCTGTTGATGTAGCAATTCGTTCTGCTGCTGCGCAAAAG